>Ga0315308_1000817_pt1 | contig 17773 bp, 15 predicted proteins | sample TDP3_MG_FD_203078 | JGI IMG/M metagenome (GOLD analysis project Ga0315308, IMG submission 203078) | Freshwater sediment microbial communities from Lake Towuti, South Sulawesi, Indonesia - TDP3 | ecosystem: Environmental > Aquatic > Freshwater > Lake > Sediment | place: Indonesia: South Sulawesi... | reverse complement strand
TTCAAGTTTCTTTCAATCAGCCTAAGCGTAAGAGCGCCCAAACCTACGAAGATTATGCCTAACACGAATAAGACAACTAGGTCGTAGAATACGTCTTGGATTCCCACCCCAAGCAGAGAAGCTCGAATGATGCGAATTCCATAGGTTAGTGGCAACACTTTCGATATCATTTGCGCCCAAGTGGGCATTAATTCAATTGGGCAGACTATGCCGCTGAAAACAAGGAACAGTATCATTAGACTGTTGGCGGTTGTGGTTCTGTCTCTAAACGTTAGAGTAATGGCATTGGTCATCAAGCCGATGCCAAACAAGGCGAAGACAGTGAGCAGAAGCCCAACAAGGAATAAGGCTACGTTAAATGAAGCTGCTTGGAAACCGAACAGAAGACCGATGAGAAAAACGGCGGTCAGGTCGACTAAAGAGTTTATGCCTGCTGCTGTCATTATTCCAGCCATATAGGCTAAGCGGTTCATTGGAGCCATGAAAGTAGCCTCAATTGTACCCATGGCTCGTTCCCAAAACATGACTCTGCCAACCACGAAAGACGCGGCGAAGACAAAGACGTAGAAAGCGTTGCCTACAATTATGAAAGATAGGTAACTAATTTGTCCAGCGGCTGTTCCAAACTCAGGCGATGTTGCTCCACCGTAAACTTGATTGTACAAAACCCATGCTGCACCTAACGTCAATAGTGGTCCCCAGAATCTTAGGGCAATACCCGTCCAACTGAAAAAGCGCCAAGACATGATGAGATTGACTTTTGCTGTAGCCGCAACAACCCTTAAACTGTGAGGAGTCATGTATCAGCCTCCTTAAAATTGGGTGAGTGTGGCTTTCTTCTTGGCGTTTCGCTCAGCATAATCAATAAGCCATGTTGCTAAGAGAAGGAACACAACTGACATGAGAGAAAGAATCATTAAAGGAACCGCAACATCAGGCAAGGTAGCTCCGCCCAGTAAAGTAAGCCTCAAGGATAACAGTCCAAAGGTCAAGGGAATCAAATAACTAATCGAAAGCAGAGTTCTAGGCATGGCTTGTAGGGGAAAGGCAAGGCCGGAAAAGAACATTACGGGTTCTTGCATTAATGTTGCAAACATGACGCCTCTTCTTGAATATATGACGAAAGCCTCAAAACACATTCCGATCGTCACCATTGCGACATATGAAAGAACAACTGAAGCAAACAAGGCGAGAAAGTCACTTATGATTATTTTTACGCCCAGAAAAGCCACCCAAGAAAGCAGAATTCCGAAAAGAAACCACACATAGTTTAATGCACTCGCCAAAGCGGCACCTAAAATTATTGCAAGACGATTGGCTGGCGACAACAAGAGTGCCTCCAAAGTGCCTTGCTCCCTGTCCCTCTCGAAAATAGTTCCAGCTAACAGCATCATAGTAAAAAACGTGTAGAGCAACTGCCCAATCAACGTAAAACCCACTAGGTCCAGAGTGTACCAAGAGGCGTTGAACTCAAGGCTCACAGATTTGGCAGCAAAGGGCAAATAAAGGAAATAAAGATAGAGCCCGTTTCCAAGGGGTAACGCCAAAGTCCAGAAAACAATTCGAGAAGTGAAAAAGAACTGTTTAAGGTTTTTATCTATCTCGGCTGCAACAACTCTCCAAAACATAAAAATTACTCTCCAGTGAAAAACATGAAAAGGTCTTCTAATGTAGGTCCACGAATGTTGACTGAAACCACTCGACACCTTTGGGCGGACAAACAGTTTAACACATCGGACACAGCACTGTCGCTGCTGACATTTACTATCAACCTGTCAATTTTTTCGCCCTCTACTTCGCCTTCGAAGGCGGTTGTTAGCACTTTTTTCACGGGTTCAATCTGCTTCAAGTCGTCTAAGGCTTCATCTGTCAAACGAGTCACTAACACTTCGATAGAGAACCCTGTTGGCAGTTTCCGCTTAAGCTCATCTGAGCGTCCAACAGCGATTAGTTTACCCTTGTTGATGAAGCCCACACGGTCGCACAGTTCTTCGGCTTCATACATGTAGTGTGTGGTTAAGAGAACAGTCTTGCCCTGCTCCTCAACGATTTTCTCGCGGATAAACTTTCGAAGGTCTTTGGCTATGTTTACGTCCAGTCCCAGGGTAGGCTCATCGAGGAAGAGCACTTCAGGGTCGTTTATGAGTCCTCTGCATATCTGTAGACGCTGCTTCATTCCCTTGCTGTATTTCTCCACTTCGTCGTCGGCTCTTTCAGACAAACCCACAAGTTCAAGCAGCGTGTTCACTCTGGACACAATTTCCCTCTTCGGAACGTCGTAGAGCTCAGCAAAGTATTTCAGATTCTCCCGACCCGTCAGTCGGTAGTAGAGCATTCGTTCGCCGCCAGCTACCATGTTAACTATCTTTCTCACTCGGGCGGCATCCTTAACCACGTCGTAGCCCTTGACAAAAGCTCTTCCTCCCGTGGGCTCTAGCAAAGTGCAGAGAATTTTCACGGTGGTTGTCTTACCAGCGCCGTTGGGTCCAAGCAAGCCGAAGAGTTCGCCTTCTTGGATTTCGAAGTCAACATGGTCGAGGGCTCTGATGACTGTTGTTTTCTTCTTTCCCACCAAGTGACTTCTCTTAGATGAGACATAGTCACGCGAAAGCTGACGAGCCTCCACCGCAAAACTGGCGTTGTCCAAACTTCCATCAGCTTTAACCAATCTTTCAACGAACCTAAGCCTATGCGCACGTTAATAACATTTCTTAACAGCAACAGTTCAACCTCAAAAGTTTGTTCAACAAACAGAAATCTTTATTGAACAATAATAGAAGAAGAGGCATGTTAGGTTCAGACAAGAGAAGTATTGCAGAGAGAGTTACTTTTTTAAGTGTTCATCAAGCCTATTGAATGGATGGTGAAAAAATCGTATGGGATTGATTCCCGAAGAACACAAGATGCACATCAAAGAAGAAATGCAGGACAACATGAAAGACCCTGTTCGCATAGTTGTTTTCACACAGGAAATGGAGTGCCAATTCTGCAAAGAGGCACGTGAGCTGGTGCAAGAGGTTGCAAACATGGTGCCCGACAAGATTTCGGTTGAAATCTACGATTTTGTCAAGGACGGGGAAAAGGCTAAAGAATACAGTGTGGACAAGGTTCCAGCCATCGCCATATTGGGCAAAAAAGACTATGGCATACGATACTATGGTATACCCTACGGATACGAGTTTAACGCCTTCATAGACAACATAGTCAACGTCTCAAAAAGCGCCACAAACCTATCAGAAGAAACAAAGACTAAGCTGAAATCGTTAGACAAACCCGTGCACATACAAGTCTTCGTCACATTAACCTGTCCCTACTGCCCAATCGTAGCCAGCCTAGCCCACAAGTTTGCCATAGAAAGCGACATGATAAAATCCGACGTAATCGAAGTCGCCGAGTTCCCCCATCTAGGACAAAAGTACAGCGTGATGGGCGTGCCAAAAATAGTCATAAACGAACGAACAGAACTAGTGGGCGCTGTACCAGAAGCCCAGTTTGTGGCTCACATACTACAGGCTGCGAAGCCACCAAGCATATACCTGTAAGTTAAGTGACATAATTATATGCAAACGGTTAAGTCAGTTAAGGCTACCACTCTAGCAGACAACGTAGTGTACGACGGAAGACTTCTAGGACAATTCGGTTTTTCGGCTCATCTGGAGATAAAGGATCACAAGGGAAAAAAGCATTCGATAATCTTTGACACAGGCGCAAAAAAAAGTGCACTGCTCTACAATATCAAAGCCCTAAAACTGGATTTGTCTCAGTTAGAATGCATAATTCTCAGCCACGGACACCACGACCACACAAGCGCCACCGCGGAGTTGATAAAGAGAGCCAAGAGAAAAGTCAAGGTGATAGCACATCCGAACGCTTTCCTCGCAAAATTCAAAATTGAAAAAGGAAAGCGACGACATCACGGAATTCCACAAGGACAACGCAAGACCGATATTCTAAGGGTTGGAGGGCAAGTGGTTGAAACCACGCATCCAATCGAAGTTATTCCCGGTGTCTTGACAAGCGGTGAAATAGGACGAGTCACACCATTCGAGAAAATCACCTGGAAAAACGTTACACTGATTGACGGAAAGCAGGTGAGAGACCGCGTGCTCGACGATCAAGCCCTGTTCATAAACATTGAGAGACACGGTGTTCTGGTGCTCAGCGGTTGCGCCCATGCTGGAATCATCAACACACTCCAATCCGCTATGGAAGTGAGTGAGACCAAGAAACTCTATGGATTCATAGGTGGCACACACTTGATACGTCCAAATGAAAACAGACTTAGAGAAACTATTAGAAGGCTCAAACAATTTGGTTTACAGCTGATTTCTCCGGCTCACTGCACGGGTCACAAGAGCATTGCTACGATAAATCAAGCCTTTCCAGAAGCTTTTGTGCTCAATTATGCTGGCAGAACCATCGACACCGCAAAGAAGTTGAAGAACCCTGTTTTTTAAACGCTTAATTTAGCCCATATGAATATGACAAACTTGTGGAGGGTTAAAAAATATGTTCGTATTAGTTTTGATTTTGCTCTCAACACTCTTGGTCAGCCTCATTTCACTCGTGGGTATCTTCTTCATCACAGTTAAGGAGCAAGCGTTCAAGAGAATTTTATTATTGCTTGTTAGCTTTGCCTCTGGAACCTTGCTTGGAGCTGCTTTTCTTCACCTCATACCCGAATCCGTGTCTGCTTTCAGTGAGACCGCGTTTGTTGCCATACTTGTTGGAATACTAGCCTTCTTTCTGCTCGAGAAATTTCTTTGGAGGCACTGCCACGCAAGAGAGTGTCCCGTTCACACGTTTGCCTTCTTGAACCTGCTGGGTGACGGCGTGCACAACTTCATCGATGGGGTGGTTATTGCAGCCAGTTTTTTAGCCAGCGTTCCTTTGGGCTTAACCACTACCTTGGCTGTTATCGCCCACGAGATTCCTCAGGAGATAGGTGATTTCAGCATACTCATCTACGGAGGATTCGGTAAGGTTAAGGCGCTCTCCTACAACTTTCTGACGGCGATCATAGCAATCTTTGCAGCTACACTCATGTATTTTTTCTCCCCCTTTTTCCCAAGCCTAGCTTATCTGTTGGCGTTTGCAGCAGGCGGCTTCATCTACATAGCCACAACAGACCTTATTCCCGAATTGCACAAAGAAACAGAACCGCTCAAGTCGGCTGCCCAATTCTTTCTGCTCTTTCTAGGCATAGCACTCATGTGGGTCTTAAAAGAATAACTCGAAACATTCACAAACGCAGTTTTTAATCAAGTGACTTTGACGACATTGCCGAGCAACACAGTTCTGGTTTTGCGCACTTCAAGAATTGTCTCCTTAGCCAGTTTAACCGCTTCTTCAGCCTCTTTTCGTGTCACATCTTGCACGTCAAAGGCAGCTACTGCGTTTTCATAGAGGCGAGAGGGTGCTTCTTTGAATGTTTTTAACGATTTGAACAATCGCGAGTAATCGAGGCGATTCCTTTCTAGCGTGGAGGCAAACCAAGCGTAGTTCTCTAAAATGTTAATCAACACCCGCCTAACACAGTGACACGCTTCTTGATACTCGCCAGAATCAACCATACTCTGCGAACGAGCGAGTATTCCACGCAAGAAAAGTGGGTTCATGTAATAGTTCAGTTCACTCTTAACTTTGAAGTGCATAGATTCCAGCATTGAAGCTTGTTCTTGCAGATGAGATGCCACATAATCCCAGACAGTTTTAAAGAAGTTGACATTGCAATCAGCATCACGTCGACCAACAGACGCTAGATGCGACACATCAACAAATGCGTCAAGAAACTGATGGCAACCTAGCTTGTTGGTTGATTCGTCTAACGCATAAATAAAGCGACTGATGGAAAAGGGCAACAAACCCGCTTCAACAAGTATTCTCAGGATAGACTCCAGCGCCACGCTTGCAAACACCACTGTGCTCTGGAAGTCGTCACGAGCAAGCGCCGAAGACGCTCGACTCAAGTATATGTCAGCGTCGACAAGATACATTTCAAAACGAATGTTTACTCGTTCGGGTTTACGATAAGACCTCCACATCCAATCTTTGGCGTTTGTGAGAGACCAGTCACGGTCATACAAAACAAGCACTTCAAACACTTTCTGATCAATCTCGGGCGGCAAAGAAAACGTTACCCATCTACGCGGCACGTAATCTAAGTCAATCAACAAATCATCAAGTTCAATACGCTCCACACGCTCATGCGAGCGACCTTGCTTTTCCACGATCAATAGGTCAATGTCGCTTTCTGCAACAGCGTCGCCTCGGCTCCAACTTCCAAACAAGCCCACGCTCGAAATCATTTCGCTTTTGCTCAAGTCTCGAACAAGCCTTTCCAGAGCACTTCGCATTTTCTCCGAGAGACGAACCAAAACCAACCGCCTAATTTAGACTTACAGAAAAAGTCAAGCATTGCCTCATATAAAAATGTCTGCAATCATTTTTCTGAGAACGAATTTCGACGCTGAACCCACAAAAAAGACGCTTGATATGTCAGCATAAATAATAAGCTGGATACAACTAACGAAATCGTAAAGTTTATATATTGAAACATTTCCTAAGAATTAAATTACGGCGGGGCCAGATGGACGCATTTTCAGCTGAAGGGTTCTGATGAAGAACCACGCGCGCAAGTGACGGTTTTCTCGCCCACTCAGTTCCATGGAGGGACGAAGCCATGGAAAAGGCACAGGAAAAACAAGAAACAAAGCCTCGGGTAGTCGACAAGTGTCCCGAGTGTGGCAGCAGCAACCTCATTCACGATTATGATACGGGAGAGACCATTTGTGGCAACTGCGGACTCGTCTTGCATGAGCAAATGATTGACAAGGGACCCGAATGGCGAGCTTTCACGCAAGAAGAAAAAGACTCAAGAACCCGTGTGGGTGTGCCTACATCGTATTCTGTTCACGACAAGGGCTTGTCAACCGCCATCGGACGAGTCGATCGAGACGCGTTTGGACGCAAGTTGCCGCTGTCGACGCGTTTGCAGATGTGGCGCTTGAGAAAATGGCAGATTCGCTCTCGGGTACACTCTTCTGTTGATCGCAACCTCGCTCAAGCTATGGCTGAGCTTGACAGGCTGTCCGACAAGCTGTACATTCCAGGACCCATCAAAGAGAAGGCTGCGGTTGTTTACCGCAAGGCTCTGGAGAAAGGTCTGGTGCGGGGAAGGTCAATTGCGGCTATCGCTGCAGCTTCTTTGTACGCTGCCTGTCGAAACAGTGAGACGCCTAGGACGTTGCGTGAAATCGCTGAGGCCAGTCTTGTTGACAAGAAAGACGTGGCTAGATGTTATCGCCTACTCCTCAGAGAGCTAGACATCCACATGCCCATTGCTGATCCAATGACTTACGTTTCAAAGATTGCGGAGAGAACCGGCATTAGCGGTCAAACTCAGGGGCTGGCTATAAAGATAATCAGAGACGCTAAAAAGAAACGGGCTGCTTCGGGTAAAGACCCCATGGGATTGGCTGCTGCTGCGTTGTATATTGCTTGTCTCTTGAACAATGAGAAGAAGACTCAGAAGGACATAGCAGAGGCTGCTGGCGTCACCGAGGTCACTGTCAGAAACCGTTACAAGAGCTTGAAACGTCAATTAGGCTTGAAGCTTCCAGACTAACTAGATTTTTTTATCCGCTCGGTTTCTTCCTTCTCTAATTCCATGACGATTGGACCCTTGTAGCCACAGTCGTAGCAAACGTATTGCTCAGGGAACACCCAAATGTCAAAGCGGCTCGAGAGTCTCAGATTTGGACTCGCACATCGGGGACAAAGCTTAGGCTTCGGTCGACTGTGCTTGAGACTCTTAACTACTTCGCGAAAGTTTTGAAGTAAGCCCAACTGATTCAAGCTCCGATAAAAGATGGTTTGCGCAGCTTTACGTGACCTCGATGTTTTCTTTCGGATAGCCCATCTGAAGGAGGTAATCGTGCACTTTGTCTCGGTGGTCACCCTGCAACAGTATTTGACCGTTTTTAGCCGTTCCTCCACAGGCGCAGAACGCCTTCATTTTCTGGGCTAAACGGCCTAGGTCGGTGTCCTTGTCGTTTATGCCATCGATTATGGTCACTGCTTTGCCAAATTTTCTTGTCTCTAAACGCACTCTGATTCGCTGTTGGTCTTTGCTGATTTCTCCGCAGACGCAAATGTCCTTGGGAAGCCCGCATGTTGGACAGATTTCAGCCATGATTCTCAAACACTATTCAATAAGAATGGGATATATAAGAATAACCATCTTTGTTAAGGTTTGAACCCTTAACAAACACATCGACGACCACTTGAAACCAGTAGGGACCAGTCGCACGCACAATACGCTCACGGGGAATTTCAAACTTCACATCTGAGGCATTCAATTTTGTTGCCACTTTACTTCTAACCTTTTCAACAGGGTTCTCTCCCTCCCCTGCGTGCTCAAAATCGTAGTAATGAACCCAACCGCCTCTTGGCTTCAAAGCTGCCAAGGCGTAATCGAAATAATCGAAGGCTTTCTCAGGCAGGGGCATCAGAACTCTATCTGCGACGTGGCTTAGCTTTTCTTTCACAATTTCCTTTGCGTCACCCAAGAGTGGAACTATTCTGCCTTGAAGTCTGTTTAATCTCACATTCTTCAACATGAATTCAAACGCGTAGGGATTGACATCTATCGAAAACACTTTCCCGACCTTGCTGTGCTTAGCCATAACAATCGAGAAGCAACCCACACCCGCAAACATGTTCACCACAATCTCGTGCGGTTGGACCAGACTCGCAACACGCCTGCGTTCAGAAGATAAGCGAGGTGAGAAATAGCAGCGTTTCAAATCGACCTCAAAGAAGCAACCAAACTCCTTATGCACAGTAGCAGTTCTTCTCTCACCCGCAATCCATTCGAGTTGGCGGAGTCTGAAGTCACCTGAAACTCCGCCTGTCTGCAGCAGAACAGTTCTGACGTTCTTGTGGGTTTGCATAACCGCTTCCGCAACCATTTGGCTTCTAGGTTTGATGGTTTCGGGAACGCGAATGACAGCTATGTCACCAACAACATCATATGACTTGAACACAAGAGCTAGCTCTGCGGGTTGCAATCTTCCTTTTAGAAGAAGCTTCAAATCTTTCTTCATTTTTGTCGCCCTTTAATGAAGGCGTCTTACTCAATCACTGCTATGCGCCTTAACCAGTCAGCTACCCACTTCATGTTTTTGGGTAGGTATTCATAAATCAATTCTACATCCCGTTTTTTTATGGCTTTCAATCCAATGAGAGAGGCAAAGTAGGCTAGAGCGCCGACTATAACATAAATTGGGAGTAAATGCAGTCGAAAAACGAGAAACTGATACGAAGAAGGCGACAGAAACATTCTGACCACGTCTAATCCAACGATTGAAATCACCATAAGGAGTGAAGCGACCGAAGCCTTCCAGACGGCTTCTTTGTCAAGAGAAACAGGAATGTAACGTGTTAGAGCGTATAGGCTCAGCACCAAGCCTATGATAGCCGCAAGTGTTCGAGCCCAAGCAGTGCCAACCATGCCCAAGCCAAGAACAGCCAAAACAAAATAAGTGAAGAAAGCACTAAGCCCCAAAGAAACTACAGTGAGCAATGAAACAATCCTTGTGCGCTCCAACGTCATCAATATGGGACTTATCGCTATGCCAAGAGTGCCGACCAAGGCGGACAACGAGATAATAATTAGAGGCAGCGCAGCATCAGCATATTGCACACCGCCCAACAAAATTATTGTTGGGAAAGCCAGAGCCGCAACTCCTACTATTAGAGGGAAACCTATCAAAACAGCGTAACGTGCAGATACTCGAAAAGCGTCTTTTAGACTGGTTGACCCTTGCTTTGTGTAAAGTTCTGAGAGTTGAGGGAAGAGGGCAGTGATGATCGAGCTCGAAAACAATGTTGGAACCACTGAAGCTCTTACAGCCAAGTAGTAAACACCTAATGTTTGCAGATTAGTGAAAGACACTAGGATAAGTTGGTCGATCCAACTCACAAAAAAGCCGATGGCTCCAGAAATGTAGAGGGGAAGAGAGAAATTCCACAATGGCTTGATTGGGTAAGGTTTGCCCAATACTCCAAGATACTTGGTTGTTAAGAGGAAGCCTGCCACCGAGGTTACTGACAACCCGACTAGCCAAGCGAAGACTACAGCGTAAAGGCGCAACCCGACCAATAGCAGGTAGGTACCTATTGAAGAGTGAATAAGGGTGTATGCCAAGCCTAAGATTGCCACTTCACGCATCCTCTGCATACCCTGCAAGACACTCAAAACCTCGACGTATAGAATTGTGAAAATGGAGCAAGGAGCAAGTAGACGGAGTAAAAGGGCATAATCGGGTGACCCCAACATCAGAGAAGAAATTGGTTCTGCAGGAAGAAAGAGCAATAGAAATGCAACCGATGAAGCTAGAAAGCCAACTTGTAACACACGGGCGACAACAGCTCTAGCCTTCTTCAAGTCGTTTTCAGCGAGGTGCTGTGCAATGAATTTGACTGCTGCAGATTGAAGAGCAAACGTTCCAAGCACCTGCGCTAAGGCAAGAATGAACGACAAGAGAGCGAAAATACCCATCTCCACATCAGAAAAAGTGTGGGCAAGGACAACAAAGTAGACTACGCCTACCATAGTCGTGAGAAAACCCTGGACAAACAGATAAGTGGCGCCACGAGCAACCCGCGCAGTAGGACGCAGATCTGTCAATAATGCTTCGCCTCTGAAGACACTTGGATATGCTCAGTATTTAATAAATTTAAATGCGCCTGAGCCTCAACTCTTAAGTGAACCTTTTTCCAACCAGCTTGCGAATTTTTCGAACCCGTCTTTTAATGAGATTGTTGGTCTAAATCCAAAAAGCTGGAACATTCTTTTGGGCGAGGCGTAAAAAGTTATGTATTCGGGTGAAATCCCAACATGTTTAATTCTTATTTCTTTGCTAAATATTTGCGCCACTTTCTCTACGAGTTGGTTTATGGTCTGCGCATTTCCGGAACAAAAATCTACGGTTATGTTGGATTTCTGACTATTTATCACCGTCAGCAATCCTCTCATAGCATCATCAATATACATGAAATCTATGTAGTTTTCTCCGTCGCCGAATATAGTAAATTCATTTTCCTTTGGATTTTCAACCAATTCAATAAGTTTTGTAGAAATCTTTCTTGATGGTTCATATGGTCCGTAAGCCCCAAAGAACCTAAGATTAACATATTCTTGGAATGTTTTGCGCGTGTTTTGGTAAAATTTGATGTAAAGTTCAGAGGCGTATTTGGATATGGCGTATGGAATTGTGGGATTTATTTTTAATGAGGGTGACACTCTTCCTTTGAGCCCCATATAAACAGCACCTGAGGAGAAAAATATCAGCCGTCGCCCTTGGAAATGCTGCAGAAAGTTCAATAAAGGAGTGATATTTGTGGCAACATCAAGAGTCGGGTATTCAACAAGCCGGCGCACATTAGTGTTGGCTGCCAGATAGACGCACACATCAACAGCATTTTCCAGCTTAGTTAAGGCGTTTTTGACTTCACGTATGTTTTCCAAGTTGCATCTGATAGGTTCAACATTCAATAAATTGTTCTTTTTAAGAAACGTTGGAAATGTCTCATCACTACGATAGATTCCAAAGGCGTTCCAGTCTTTAGGTATTTTTAGTAATAGATTCTTTCCAATGAAGCCGGAAGCGCCTACAACTAGAAGGTTCAATTGGGTTTGCTCCTATACCAATCTACCACTCTGCCAATGGCAGTTTCTAAGTCAGTTGGGTTAAACTCTATCATAGATTTTATTTTTTCATTACTCGCGAAATGGCGCCTCACGTCGGTGGGTCGAGGGTTTGGAGAGACCTGGATTTCACCATGATAGCCCATCTTGTCGCAGATAATTCTTATTAGCTTGCCAATTTCGACTTCCTTTCCTCGGCAAACATGTAAGATTTGTTTTCTGCATTTTGGATTCTTAGATACTCTCACAACACCGTCAACCGTATCCTTCACGTAAATGAAGTCTCTTGTCTGTTTTCCGTCTCCGTATTGGACAGGTTTTTCTCCTCTGAGTATTCTTTTAATGGTTGCTGGAATCACACCCGCATAGGCTTGGTCGTTTTGTCGTTCTCCAAAATTGTTGAAAGGCCTGAAAATAAAGAAGTTGAGGTCATACATTCTATCAAATGCTTGAATCAGAAGGTCTTGAGACGCTTTGCTTGCGCCATACGTGGTGGTTGGATTCAAGGGATGATCTTCGGTCATGGGGACAAACTGAGCGGTGCCATAAGCCTCTGAAGAGGAGCAATGAACATAGAAATCGAATTTGTCTTTGCGCAGTAGTTCGCAGAAATTTAAGACTATTCTAATGTTGTTTTCATACGTCCATCTGGGCTGCACATAAGAAGTTGGTAAAGGTATTGTAGCAAGATCAAAAACTGTGTTTATTTCTTCTTTGATTATTATTTCTTCCAGAACTGAGAAAATTGACGCATCCCGGATGTGCACAACAAGATTATCAAAATTGGCTCTAGCTTGTTCGAGATTTTCTAGTTTTCCAAGAAAAAGATTATCAATTACAACTATTTTGTTCGGATGCTCCTGAATTAATCTATCCACTAAATGACTTCCGATGAAGCCAACTCCTCCAGTAACCATCATGTTTTTCCCGGCTATTTCATTCATTTTACATCACCCGCGTAAATGATAACGACTCATATATGTCAATTAATTTCTTGACAACCACTTTCACATCATGAACTCGACGTGCCCATTGACGCCCTCTTTTTCCGAGTTCTTTTCTGAGAGTTGAATCCACTATTAATCGTTCGAGATTTTCATAAACTGATTTAAAATCCTTCTCCGTAACAATGTTTCGTGCCTTCCCTTCGATCACTCTATTTAGGTACTCTATGCTCGGCTGTTTTGGGTCACCCACATTTACGAACGGTGGTTCTATTCCGATTTCTTCTGAGACTTTATGGATTTGTTGCTGAGATACGCTGTTGAGATATACTAGGGTAGGTTGCTCGTGGCACATGGCTTCAATGGAGCATCCAGCGTAGCTTCCAAATTCAATGTTGTCAAATGATATGTGCGCTTCTCTCTTTAGTTTAAGGCATTCTTTGTAAGGTGTGTTTTCTATTATGATTAATTCTACATCGTATTTACGCTTTAATGCATCTACAACATCAATTAATACCGATGTCTTTTTTGCTTCTCGCTCTGTGGGTGTGTGTACTATTTTAATTATTTTATCATCTCTTTTTGTTAACGGCTTAAACAATTCCTCATCGGTTGGAACAGGAATTGGTAACCATTGAGTGTTTTTCAATTGAGGTAATAAGTCTGGAACTGAGACGAGAACCTTGAACCCGTGCTTGTTAATGAAGTTCTTATCAGCCTTTGACATTAATCTCCTTAAATCCCCCCCGTGATATTGAAGAACAACTTTTTTCTTCCCTATTGTGTGCTTATTTAGGGAATGCATATAATATCGCCACCATATCGCGCTAATGGTTGGGATTGCAGAAGAAACTTCAGCAAAATCGTACTTATCGTAAAGCCTTGCCAACCCGTGAATAACGAATCTGGGAGCATTGTTCAGTATCTTAAGTTTTAGTTCTTGGTCTACAAAATACCATGCATTCAAATGTAGCACATCACATTCGCTGATTAGTTGAGCCACCAATGCATCATTAGCCCTCCATAAAATATCGGTGTCAAATTCGCAGGGAGGCGGCGTTAAAGTAACGCTCCTACAAGTATGAACTGTATATTCATTGATTCCATGAGATAAGTTTGTGCTTATGTTACACAAATTACTAGGAGCCATGTTCAAAATCTTCATCACTCAACTTCCTTAATCACTATTTTCCATTTTCCGCTTTTTGTTGTTGGAATAGACTCTACAAAATCAAATTTGACTTCAACGTCTTCTCCAACCGCCTCTTTAAAAATTTGATACACTTTTTTAGTGTGTGCATCAGTGTAGGTTTTTCCACGAATCATCCTAATCACCATAGCACTATCAGTGGTCTGAACCACTTGATACTGCCTAATATCAAAATCTTTAAAAACCAGAGTAAGTGAGGGCCCAGACAAAACCACACCGTTCTTGAACTTCAAAATATCAGTCGTGCGCCCCAAAATCTTCTTCATTATAGGCAGCTTTCTTCCACATGAGCACTCTTCGTTTGAATAGACTCCCACATCGCCAGTGTCGTATCTTATGAAAGGCATCGCATGATTAAATAAGTCAGTAGCTATGATTCGACCTTTCTCACCCTCACCAACGTGATTGCCATCTTCATCAACAAACTCCATAATCGTTTTTTCTATTGCCATGTGGTAACCATTATGTTCCTCACATTCAAAAGCCGCTGTTCCCCCGTCAAACGCACCATACCCATCATAGACCTTGCACTGAAAAACTTCTTCAATCTGTTTTCTTTGATGAGGAAGAAGCATCTCAGCTGTTGTTAAAACCGCTTTTGGTCTTATGCCCTTAATACCAGCATCTTCCAGAAAATCTGCAAAAAAATACAGGGAAGAAGGATATCCACGCAGAAATTTTGGTTTAAAATTAAGAGTTGCTCTTGCATACTGCTCCAAAATCTCTTTTCTGATATTCATTGCAGGAAGCGAAAGCTTTCTGTTTATTATATCTGATATCCGTTTTATCAGGCCTAGCCTTTCCGGAACTAAGGATAATCCAGCCAGCACCGCCATTTTGTCGCCTAGTCGATACCCTGCGGAACGCCAACTTCTCCATAAAGCAGCAAGACCAATGCTCGAAGTTTTCACATCAATGTAAAAACGTAAAGGCTCGCCTGTGGAACCCCCGGTTGCTGTCGCTATTGGTATATACTTGGGAAACCCGCGAGCTATGAATTCGCTAAAATTCTGCTTAACGTAGTCTTTAGTTAAAATTGGTAATTTAGTCAAGTCTATCATAGATTTTACGTCTTGAGGCTTTAAGCCATGTGTTTTAAGAACCTGTCGATAGTAAAGAACATTGTCATATGCATGTTTCAGAAGAAGCCTTAATCTTTGCATTTGCATCCTCTCTAATTTGCTATGAGGCAACCATTGACTTTTCTCTAACTGTAAGAAATAGAAAAAAGCACCTACCTCCACTGTACTAGATGTGCAAAAGTGTTCAATGTCTCTGATGAGATTCACAGGTTATCGCGCCATCCAGACTACAAGTTGGGCTTGTTCCTAAGAATAATAAAAACGCCCTTTTGAAAAAGCTTTCAGTTTTAAATATAAAATTAACAACTATTTTGATTCCATCTTTCTTAGACCTGTGAAGACCAAGACAAGTCCAAAAACTAATAATGCTAAGGCAAACAGGGTTGCTGCAGGCAATAGTGCTTCTCTGCCAAACGGTGGACGCGATGTATCGGTGTAGTAAGGCTGCCCAAGAATAGTATAGTTAAGGGCAAAGGCTATGAACAGAGACAACATGGTGAGTACTGAACCAAAGAACAACCTCCATGGCATAGGTCTTTCTCTTTTCAATAACCCAACTCCACCGAAGCTTTTATAACCTTCAAAACAATCCCTTCCCTAAATACTTAACTCTTCGATGCGAACTCTAATTTTTTCCAAACCATTTAGAAAAGACTAAGTTGATGCGTCTCAAAGTAATTGGGTTGCGCCGCAACTTAGGAGCCAATCACTCGGGTAGACCAAAGCTTTTCTGATGGGACGAACAGACGAAGGCAGCTTAAATTGAAAATCAGAACAAACTAGTGGCAATTGTCATCGGACTAAGAAAATTCAGCGTCGGACAACTAACAGGGTGCCGAGCGCATAAAAATTCGACTTCAGAAATGCTTAAAAGTGAACGAGCCGATGCTTACCAGACTTAAAGGAGACGCAAAATCGTGTCGGAGAAAGGCAAGAGCGAGCGAGGATTTGCTTACGAATGCGTAAAATGCGGAGCAATAGTGGCATTAGAGGAACTAGAGCTGAGAGGCGGCGGAGTGAAGTGCACCTACTGCGGCTACCGAGTCCTGAGGAAGATTAGGCCACCAGTTGTTAAACGCATAAAGACTAAGTGAACGCATATTTCAGATGATTGCCAGAACACAGAGGCGAAAAAGCCTTCTTTACCGTCTGGCTACTAGACAACTGCCCTGTGAGTTTCGCTCGACACGTTGGAAAGACAAAGCAAAGCAGAGATGTCAAAAGATTTCTTTTTCACCCAACTTTCGGAGGGCCTTTCCCTTGAGCCTAACACTAGGTATTACAGTTCTTTCGGGTTCAGTCTCTGTTGTCTTTCTTTTAATAGTTTCTCCACAAACCCCTTGGAAGAGAAGCCGCCTCTTAATGCATGTGGCGTAACTGCAGTTGGCTACCTCACAGGCTTCTTCAGTCCATCGACACCAGACGCTGTTTTCACGAAATATGGGCGCGTTTTTGCCGCATCTGAAGAATTTACAGTTTGGAGAACAATATTGTTGTACTCCAGTCAAAACCTGCACAACCTCTTCGGAGACAAGTCTTCACAAGTTGCTATGCTCTATTTTTCGACACATAAGTTTCTGACAAGACGAGCATAATAAACTTTTCTTGACTTTAGGTTCACTTTCTCTGTCTCTGCAAAAGACTGGGCAACTTCTTGTAGGTTGAGGCTAAGATGAAGGAAACAATCATAATGAGAAGCAAGATTATAGTAACAAAGTGACTGGTTTCAAGAGCCAACCCAACAACCGCCACGTATCCGTCCATTTTGACCACGATATCCCTTGACGGTCCGACTAAGGACAGATATTGTGTTTCTCTTGGTCGCCCTGCTACGGACACATAGACTAGACAATCGCCTCCAGTGATTACACTGAACCAGGCTACACCATCCGATGCAGTAATTTCTGTTTGCACTGTTTCGTAATTCGAGTTTACTCTTCGCTTAAAATCAACCAAAACGTTAGGGATGGGTTGTCCAAAATAGTCGACGACGAGCACGCTGAGGTCAACATTGTAAATGTTGCTTTGAAAAACGAAAGACTGGTTTTGTGTTAAGTCAACCGCAACTTCATCTAGAAACGTCGTCTCTTCGTACAATCTTAACCTGTATCTTCCAAAGGTAAGTGAAAAAGTAGCGTTTCCCTCGAAGTCAGTAAACTTTGACTGGAGAGGCTTAGAGATTCCGCTGCTCCATTCATATGCCTCAACTTCGATCCCTACAGCATAATCATCTTGGGAATCGAACACTTGAATGGACATAGTGTATGTGGGTGCGATTATGGTGATATTGTTCCAAGCTTGTGCTGGCAGACTTTCAACAATAGTCTCATTGAAGAGAAAGCCGTAGCGTCGCGCCTCGATGAGATAACTGATGTTCGTAAACGTGTTTTCTAGCAACACGGTTCCATCGATGCTCGTGGAGAAGGAACCTGTTTCTAAAGTCTGATTATTATATCGCGTGGTGTAGTTATAACTTAGACTAAGGTCTACCAAAGGAACCGGAGTGCTTGTTTTCTCCTCTCTAACTGTTATTTTAAGGTTAGAAAGTCGATCACACCTCAGAGGGGGCAACAAAACATTGTCTGTAACGCTCTGATTTACGAGGGCGCCCACTTCCACATCTTTCCAGAACGCCTTAAAAGTGTAGTTGCCAGCCTCAAGCAAAAACTTGGCCCATCCAGTTCGGTTCGTCTCTTGACGCAGATTGAGGGAGAACCCTGAGGTGGCATTAATAACTTCAACAGCGACACCCGCAACAGCCTGATTAGCAAGGTTTCTAGCCTGAATTTCACAAACCCCTCCATCAGTTGCAGACGCTGTTAAA
>Ga0315308_1000816_pt1 | contig 17785 bp, 26 predicted proteins | sample TDP3_MG_FD_203078 | JGI IMG/M metagenome (GOLD analysis project Ga0315308, IMG submission 203078) | Freshwater sediment microbial communities from Lake Towuti, South Sulawesi, Indonesia - TDP3 | ecosystem: Environmental > Aquatic > Freshwater > Lake > Sediment | place: Indonesia: South Sulawesi... | reverse complement strand
ATCCCCTGGCGCTGAAGATGGCGTCCCAGACCCTGGAGGCGATGGCCCGTGGTGGCATGTACGATCAACTGGGGGGCGGGTTCCACCGCTACTCTGTGGACGATCACTGGCTGGTGCCCCACTTTGAGAAGTGGTATCCACAACTGGAAAAGATGTTTCATCCACCAGGCACTGCACGTAAGCCACCTTCTGCCCATCTTCTACAGTCAGCGTCGCCCTCACGTCCAGAAGGTCAACGATCTGTCGTCTTACCTCAAAGTCTTGGTCTGCTGTCTCCAGGCCTCGGCTCACTTTTTGGGCAAACTCCGCCAAAGTCACTATCCGCTCATCGCTGATGGTCTGCCCCACCAGAATAGCCTCAAGGTCAATCCGCTCTTTCTCTAATGTGGCTATCGTACCCTCCAGCCGGGTCTTCCTCTCCATCAACATCTCTTTGTCGAAGTTTCCCGAAAGGTATAGGTCGAGCAGTCTCTCCAACTGTCCCTGGTTGTCAGTCAGCAGATCGCCAATGACTGCCAGTCTATTCCACAAGGGCTTATTGGCCCGCTCTTGTTCGGCTTGTTGTTCCTCCAGGTCCTGCTTCAGTGCCTCGGGATTCAACAACAAGCCTTTCACCCAGTCCCAAACCGCCGCGTCCACCTGGTCAACCCGGAAACTGGGGGCGTCACACGTTACATTGGCCACGCCCCCCATGTAGGCATTGCAGCGGTAATACTGGAACAGCTTGCCTCTCACCGTCGTCGAATAGCCACACATGCCGCTTGAGCACCTGCCGCAACGGACGCGCCGCCCCACCAGGTAGTCCCACTTGACGTTGCGCTTTGCCAAAGTTCTATTAGCCTCCCGCCTTTCCTGCGCTTTCCTGAAAGTCTCCCTATCCACGATGGCCGGCACTTCCATAGTCAGCCAATGCTCGTGCGGGTTGGTTTCTCCCGTCCAGCAGTTGCGCTTCCCATAATGCCAGATACCGGTATAGGTCTCATTGGTGAGGATGTCCATGACCTGCCGCCAGGACCACTCGCCGTAGCCCCGCTTGGCCTTAGTGGTCAGTCCGTGCACGTCGGCCCAGGTGGGTACGTTCATCCCCGTCAGCCTATCGGCAATCGGCCTGGACGCCAGCCGCTTGCCGTCCCCATCACCGTGAACATACCAGGTGAAGACCAGCCGTATTATTTTAGCCTCCGGCTCATAGATCACAAGCCGGCCGTCTTCCACACGATACCCATAAGGTGGCCTGTCCCCATGCAGCATCACCTTGCCATTTTTGACCACGTTGCGCCGGCCCCTGGTCATCCGTTGTGCTATCTTCTCCCTCTCGAATTCGGCAATGGTCGCCCGGATGTGTTTGTTAAGCCGCCCTTCAGGGGTGTCATCATACTGGGCGAGGATGTACTCGACCTCCACACCGTATCGTTTAAACTCGCCCTCAATGACTAGTTGCTTGGCAAGAGAACGGGCGAAACGGTCAAGCTCCCTGGTCACCAGCACATCAAACTCACCACGCCGCGCCATTTCGAGGGCTTCGTTGAGTCGGGGCAGATCCCAACTCGCACCGGACGCGCCCCGGTCATCCTCGGCCAACTCTTTCACGATGCGATAGCCTCGCTCCTGAATGTAGACCCGCCCATCTTCAATCTGGCCCTCCAGGTTTCGGGCTTCATTCCTTCTGTCATCGTATGACACCCGCGCATAGGTCACCGCTCGTTTGTTCATTGTCACCTCCCTTGCCAGGCTGTTTGTCCCGGCCCGTAGACCCTGTTATTGTCTGGCCTGCAGCCAGGAAGCCCGCGCCGCCGCAGTTCTGTTTTGGCTTTCCCTCGCATTACCTTGCAGTAGTGACGTGCCTGTGCCCGCCTGAGGGAAATCTCTGAGGCTATCATAATAACCCCAGAGGTTTGGCAGGGATCCCTCGCGTCTGTAGGGGAGATTCTTACCCGCTCAGGCCAGCCCGCCCCCTGGGCCCGTCGTGAGCCCGGTCAAACGGCGTAGGACGGCCCCTGAGAGGCCAACTCCTTCAACCCCAGGAATAATCAAAGTTATCTGGGGCAGGCCAAAGGCTGCCCTCACCGCTTGCAGCGCAGCCAGAAAGCCGGCCTGAAAGTCGTCGGGCTTCTGACGTTGCGCCGTCAGTTCGAGGGCGTTGACAATGCGTTCAATGTCTTCGCGAAACCAGATTTCAAGCCCCATCGTTCGCCTCCGTGTCCACCACGTCGAAAGCCGTGACTTCCGGCAACCACCTTTCGGCTTCCTGAGAGGGCAGCGGCAAGGCCAGCCGGTCGGGTTGGCTCTCCTTCCACCAGCTGGACAGCTTGCTCACGGCGTTGATCATGGCCACGTCCCTCTTGTCGTCTGAGGTTTGGGCCACCAACGCGATCTGTGCGCCGCGTTCCATCAATTTGGCCGACCACCAGGAGACGACCACCGCCGTCGTAACGATAACGATGCTCAGCCACAAAAAGAACGTCGCCGTGCCGATGATCGCCGCCGCCGTCTCGTGCCCGGCCAGCGCCAGGCCGATGGTCACGAGCGTCGCCACCGCAGTCAGTCCTATCAGGCAAAAGATAGGTCCGCCAACACTCGTTTTCCTTTCCATCATCGTCCTCGCTTTCTACCACGCCCTGGCCAGGATGTAACATCTACCCGGCCGATAGCGTGCTATGCTTATTTCGATTGAACGGCCCAGGATGCGCTCCGTAAAGAGCCCTCCCAGATCCGCCCTCAGAATCGTCTCGTATTCTACCGCGCCCTTGCTCAGAATGAGCAGGATGATAGCCAAAAGCAAAGTCCACATGATCATCACTCCTGGGACAGCATGTTGTAAACTTTGGCGGCCATTTCGCCGCGCCCACGCCAGAGTGACCACGTGCCCCGTGGCTGATGCTCGCTCATGACATGCACGGCCTGGCTATAGATGATAGTGCAAAAGTCCCGTACCCGGTTAATCCTGTCCTGCAACCGTCTGATCGCCTTGCGCTGTTTCTCAATCACCTGCCTGAGTTCTCGGTTCTCTTTGATCAGTTGCTCACAGTTTTGACAGTCCATTGGCCCTCCGAAACGCAACGCAACGAATCAAGACGCGCCGTTTAGCCCCGTTACGCTCCCCGGGCCCATGATTCCGTTGCGTTGCGGCATTTCGTTGCACCCGTTACAGACCACACGGCAGCCAAGAGCAAGTAGTTCAGCCCGCAGGCCGGCCGCAAACTCCAAAACCCGCCTGGCTTTCACAAAGCCAATTGAGAAGCGCCGGTTAAGCTCCCTCTGGCTCAGGTCGGGAGCGCTGAGGGCCAGGGCTACGTGCGACGGTTCTGGGGGGTCAGACGGTCTCCCGGGCCTGTTTTCGTTGTCAGCCTGATCCAGGACGTGGTCCACGTCCTCATACTCTCCCAGGTCCAGGCTGTTGACATTCTCAGTACACGATAGGCGGTCGGTGTCCCTGGTAGTCAAGAGGGCAGCCGTCAAGCGCATGATACCGGAGGGGTCAACCAATAGCATGTCGCCCGCCCCACAAAGGGTTTCCGCTCCGGTTCCCTTCTGCCCCGTGCACACGTGGGCAGCCGTCGGCGAGTCCACACGGCCCACCAAACGGGTCGTCATGTTACGCTTGATGGAGGCATCCCCCAGTTGGTCCGCCGTCGGATTCTGGCAGGCCGCCAGGAGGTGAACGCCGAATTCCCGGCCTGTAGCAGCGATGTCCCCGATAGCCTTGACGAACTCCGGCCTGTCCAGCAGGTCCTGAGCCTCGTCTATGCCTACGAAGATATGGGGCTTGCCCCGGCCATTGCCAGAGCGTCGGTCTATTTCCGCTACCGCCCAAGACAAAGCCCGTAGGGCGGTAGCGTCGTCGGTGATCACCGGATGCGCCAGGTGAGGCAGAGAGGCGAAGTCCAACCAGCACTTGCCTTTCTTTTTGGTGTCTATCAAGACAAAACTCACCTTGTCAGGATCGTTGCCCATTGCCAGGTTGTAGACCAGCACCCGTGCTACGTTAGTCTTGCCACAGCCGGTTGCACCGGCAATCAGTGTGTGAGGGGTCAAGGGATCGAGATAGTTCACCCGCGCCGGCCGGCGGTCGTTGTCCAGGCCGGCATAGGCCAAAAGCCCCCGCTGTCTGGGCAGGTTGGCCACGCCGATGTTGAACCACAGCGCCTTGGGCTTCGGGACTTCCAGGGCCAACGTGCCCCGCTTGCCGCGCCCTACCCTGACGCTTGTGCCCTTATCCAGCCCGGCGGCCATAGACAGAGGTTCGGCCATGCCGATGATGCCCCTGGCATACCTGGGGTTGACCAGGATCACCAGGGTGAACACCCGCGGCCCGTCCTGTAGAGCGCAAAAACGATAGTCTCTGTTGGGCCTGATGTCAAGTTCCTGGGTCAAGTAGTCGGCAATGGCCATCGCCGCTTGCTTGATGTAAAGGTCACTATCCACCGTTTCCCTCCCTTCCCCCCGAAGTTCATAACTGTTCATACCACTTTTTCAGCGAAAACGGTCCACCATGCGCCCCAGGCCCCGGGCCGCCTTTTCCGGTTCTCCCTGGCCCTCTTCCCGGGCCTCGGCCGGCCCCACAAAGCGCAGGGTGCGGACGGTGGTCAACACCTCGTCCAGTTTGCGGCTCAGGTCGTCGTGGTTGGGACGGTTGACGAATGCCTTGAGCGCCTCCCGGATAGCGGCCGAGGTATTGCCCTGCATCTCTAGCCAGCGGATCACCTCGGCGTCATTGATGGCATCCAGGGCGAAAGTGTAGCGCACCTTAGCCGCCATTGCCCGTCTCCCCCCATAGCCGCCGCGCCAGCTTCAGGTACCCCCGGCAGTTGCCAAAGAGGGGATCGGGGATGATCGTCACGTTGGCGTAGACGCTGCTCATCTGCTCGCTCAGCATCCTGCCCAGGGCCACCGAACCGCCCCCGGTCAGGAGCACCGCGTTGTAGCGGCCCGGCTCCGACCACACCTCGGCCATGCGCCTCAGGATGATTTCAGCCAACGGTTCCAGGTGCGGTCTGGCATACGGCATGATGTCAACCTTGCCGTCCTTGTAGGGGAACTGCCCCTCGGCCAGCCAGCCGGCCACCTCTTGCGCCCTGGGTGAGAAGTCGCCGTGGTCGGTCTTGATGTCGCCGGCGATAGCCTCCAGCGCTCTTAGGAGACCCAGGCCGTCGCCCGACGTCCACTGACCCATCTCCTCCAGGTTGTCAGCTACCAGGAGGTTGAGGGTCACCCCGCCGATGTCGGCGATGGCCACGACGCCCGTCGCGAACACGTTGTCCAGGATCGTGCCGTTGTCGGCGAGGGCCAGGTCCAGAAGGGAGCCATACGGCTGAGTGACGACCAGGCAGTCTTCGACGGTCACCGTCTGCCAATTGCCCCCATTGCGCCGGAAGCGGTGCTGGCCGATATAGACGGCCCGCACCCGGCCGGACCACTGTTCGTAGTGCTCCAGGGGCAGTCCGGTGACCACCGACGTCGAGACCGTCCCCTTGTGCAACTCCGAAAGCGCCGCGCACAGGAGTACGTGGTAAGCTTTCGACTCTACCCAGTCCGGCCGGCGTCCGCCGCCGCTCTTGTACCCGGATTGCTTCAGCGCCGTCTCCCCGACATACCAGGTCTGGCCGTCTTCCATCGTGATCACCAGGCCCTTGCTCTGGGCCTCCTCAATGGAGAAGGTTTTCCTCTGCTCCGTGCCGACCACAGTCGAAAAGCGCTCTTTTCGCCCGTTGGTCGACATTATCTTAATGTTGTTATATCCAATGTCAATGCCGTCCAGTGTTTTCATTCTACACCTCCATCTAGCTCTGCTTCTGTGATCTTCCAACTAGCGATCACCCGCTCCAGTTGCGGTTTCAAAACGCGCTCGCAGGTAGCCTCTGGAATGATAGGCTTCCCAGGCTCTGGTATCCCGGCAATTCTGTCCCTGAGCCAGCGAGCCGCCTCGATTACGTCCTCGCGTCCATGCGGAACTTGAAACGGTTTCCAACTCATCGTAGCACCTCCAGTTTTGAGTATGGTATTGGCACCGGCCAGGGCGGAAGCTCACCACTCCAGCCGGTCACCACCTTGATAAGCGCCTGCCCCTGCCGCTTTCCAGGGCCCATGTAGACGCCCCGAAAATCGGCAAAGTCTCTGTGGCCCACCGATGCCCCAGGCTCCAGGCCATTATCGCTGTGGGGTTTTAACCCTTTTTCTGGCGATATCGCTGATTCGACCAGGCCATGATCAGCCCCGATCGTGACCGCCGCGGCGGCCTCCGGTGGGGCGTCGCCCCTTTCTTCTGCATCCAGTATGGCCAGCAGTTCCTCGATAGTCAACTGCCGCGCCGGTTGGTCCAGAATAGTGGATAGTTTGGTCATTTCCTCACCTCCGAACAAGGACGCCGATCAGGGCCAGCGCCCGCTGATAATCCTCGATATTGCTGAAGGCGATAATCCAGCGGTTGCGACCACAGACATTGCAGATCTCCCGGCCCTGGCTATCTCCGCAGTGGGGACAATGCTGGCCGGCAGCAGTTGGCGCACCGATGGCCGGGTTAGCGTGTTTCCAGGTTACTTGCTGAACGCGCTCCTCCACATCCTGAGCGGCTTGACTGAGCGTCTCGACTGAGCTCGACGAAGTCTCGCCGAAGTCCTGTCGAAGGGCGGTTTCCCGATCCGGCCCAGGTTCAGGTGTGGGCCCCTCAGACCGGCCTGGAATGGAGATGTAGACAGTTTTGCCATTGCCATTCACCGGGATGAGACGCTCTTCGGCAATCTCCTCGGCGGGCTCAGGGTAGAGCTCTTCTTCGGGAGGCTCAGGCAACGTCGGCTCTTTGTCCTCATCGGGCGGGGATGGTGGCCGGCGGGCGTCTCTACGTAGAGACACCACCTGGTCTACCTGGGCCTCAATCTCCCTTGTGGTAGCGCCTGCCCTGACTTGCTCGATAAGTTCTGCTCGCTTGTCAGCATCTTCAACCTTGGCTATGGTCTGAGCATGTCGAAGTGTACCCGCGCGGGTACAGGCCAACTTCTGCACGTCTTCAGGGGCCTGCAAGAGTTCAAGGCGATGTTGGACGTAGCCTTTGCTCTTCCCCAGCCGCTCGGCTATCCGGCGGATAGAATACCCCTCTTCCTCCTGGAGCGCCTTGAATGCCCTGGCTTCCTCCAACGGTGTCAGCGGCTCATGGAGGAGGTTATCAAAGAGAACTTCTTCGCGCAAAGCCCTCAGGTCCTCCTCACTCCTGGGGACTATGCCCACCACAACTAAGGGCACGTGGGTCAGGCCGGCCACAGCCGCCGCTTGCCGGCGGCGGTGACCGGCAATGAGCTCATAGATTCCATCCTCATTGACGAAGGCTCTGAGTGGGGCCTTGATGCCATGCATCTTGACGTTGGCCACCAGCTCCGCAAAAGCGGCGGGGTCGCCTACGTCCTCCCTCGGCTGCCAGCGGCTCTCGACAATCTGATCTACCGGCACATTCAGGAATCTATCCATAGTAGCCTCTCCTATCACACCTTCGCCTCTCAATTCCAGGCCGGTTGCCGACCTCTGTACCAGGCCAACCATTCTCGCATAAAGTCTATTATCTCTTTGCCGCTCCCTATATTGTGAGGCTGACCGTCTATCGAGAACCATCGCTTCTGGCCCTTACCCATGTAGGTATAGGTCAGCCGACAATGACCGTTGCACCAAATGTCCAGATAGCGGATGCCACGCATGGTCTTGGGTAGCTCGCTTACCGCCTTGCGCTCGTTGACGATGATCGCTAACGGTCCGAAAATGGCTTCGTGTGCTTTCTGTGTGACTGGCTTCAACATGGTCCTGGCTCCTTTCCTTTAGTCTTTGGTAGAAAATTTTCTACCTAATTATGCATTTTGATAGGCGACAAGATTGTGTTCTGTGTCGCCTGTCTATTTCACACGTGGACCAGTGCGGGCATCATCGGGAGTTTGTGTCTGTTCGATGTACCTTTTCAAGCTTTCAACACGAATCAGGTAAGCAGGCCCGACCTTGACAGCTTCAATCTTTCCTTGCCTAATGAGGCGTCGCAGATATTCCTCGTTGTAGCCCGTCTTCTCACTTGCTTCTTTGATGCTGTAGCTGGCCCACTCCGGCATATATCCGCCCCGCGAAAGGTAGTACTTACGGGGGGATTTTACCATAATATCGCCCAGGTTGCCAATTAGTGTGTCCATGCTGTTCCCTCTCGATAGGTTGAAGTTCTACTACCTACTTTTAGTATACACCCAAAAAGCGTAAAATGCAAGCCCCCACGAAAATTTTAAGGTTCGGGCATGGAGGTGCGCTGTCCGGTGATGGGTTGCCAAAGGGGAAATGTGTGGTATAATTGAATCGTCACCAATAAAAAGCCCCTCGATGCAGACGAGAGGAGGAGAGTATCATGAAAAAGCTAATGCCTCTGGTCATCATCGTTACCTTCACCGCCGCCTGTGGGCCTACACCGATCCCCACCCCAAACATCTCGGCCACATCCACTGCCATCGCCCAATCCGTCATAGCCACCATAACCGCGCAGGCCCCTACCGATACGCCGACCTTTATCCCTACTGATACGCCGACTCCCACCAGCACGCCCACGCCAACAGCAGTTCCTACCGATACGCCCACGCCCACTGATACACCCACACCAACTGATACCCCGATGCCCACGCCTACTGATACGCCCATCCCCACTAATACACCGATGCCGACAAATGCACCAGAGCCGACCTCCACGGCCACATCAACGCCTGTGCTAACAGGGCCTTGTTGCCCAGAACCTGAGCCGGGCAAGGGGTTGCTTTGGTTTGAAAACCGCACAGATGAACTTGCGCAAGCAGATGTCGGCCCTAATTATTGCCAGATCCCAGCCATGGACGTTAACTACGTGTCGGGCTGCGCTTGCCTCCAACTAGACCCTGGACATTACCAGGCTATCGTTTCTTGTGTGTGGGGATCATGTCAAGGTGCTGTTTTTGAAATTGATATAGTGGAGGGAAAGACTTATCATTTGATGTTGGCCTTCAAAGGATATTAATCTGGGGCAGAAGAGTTGCAATGTTCACCACGCCCCAAAAAGCTTCCCCGCACGCGCATTCCCACCAAAAACGATTAGAAAAGATAAAGGCAATGCTCAAGCTGTTTGTCCTTACCCTCTGACCCCTGGCCTTTATCGCCATCCTGTTTTGCTGGCCGTTGACGTTTGGGAAGGTGCGCCCGTGCTGCATTTCGTGGGTGCTCTTATGTTGGGTGTGATAGACCCATCAGGGATGTAGGGCATTGTTAGGTATCACCCCCCCCAACCGATAGGACGGCCTGGGTGTGCATTGGGACCACTGGCGGTATTATCGCAGCCCGCGCCCTGCTTTGGCTCGTTGCGTTGTTGTGGGCGTGAAGGTGCGCTATTTGGTGGTAATATTCAAATCAGTACCTTCGCTTGTTAGCATATCCTCTCCCCCTGGGACAATCTGGCACGAAATGAGCCGACTTGTCTCTTTTGTCCTCGATGTAGCCTATGGAATTTCGGACCTTGACTCGAAATTGAGTATCCAAGATCGGCCCTGTTTCTTAGCAATGCACCTATGCTCCTTCGCACCTCAGCGCAAAAACAGGACAACCAAGTTTGGTATTTTTGTCCACGATGCGGCCTATGGAATTTCGCTCAATGGCGCGAAATTAGGTTTCGCTAACTGGCTTCTTTTATGCTCAACCCACCTATGTACTTGCGCACCTCAGCGTAAAAACAGAACACCACGCCCAGAGGAGGGGACGGGCTTATCACTCGCATTTTTGTCCTCGGTGTGGCCCTGGATTTTCGCACCTTGGCGCGAAATTAGAAAGCCAACCCGGCTCGTCTTGTGGCCGGCTGCTCGGAAGCCGAGCGAACAGCGGCAGCCAGCAGGCCCCGCAGGTCACCACCAGCCAGGTAGTAGTCGGTCAAGTCACCGCCATCGGGAAACCGCACCTGCACCACGCGCCTCGACCGGGCAATACATTTGCCGGCCCCTTCCAGGGTGATCACATCTAGAAGGTCACCGGCCTCTTGAACGGCCAGCATGACGTCGAACTCCCCCTTGCAAATCAGCAGCAAGCGCCCCACGTGGCCCAAGTGGTCGGCCCCAAAGGGAGCTGCTTTGCCCCCTCGAATATAGGCAAACTTGTTGCCCCGAGCCCGGCGGATCCTAACGTACCACAAGACGTTTTCTATCTCACAGGGTATCAAAATCCCCCTGGCCAGCCAAATCTTCCTCCCGCCATCCAAGCCCCACGATTCGGGATCATCCTCTCTCTCTACAGGATTGAAACCCAAATGGAAAGAGGCGATGGTATCATCGGTCAGGCCCCGGGCCCACAGCCAGGCCAGCGCCTTTTCTCCCATGTCGTCCCATAGGCAGCGCCGGCCAGCGTCTACAAACTCCCTGGCTCGCTCCTGCCAAGTTTCGGAGGGAGGGCTGGCCAGGTCCATCTCAACTAAGGCCATTTGCAATTGCTCAAGCATGGGGCTACCTCCATTCTTGTTGTCTCCCCTGCCTGCACAGGAGAGCAACAGGATGGTCAGGCTTGCTCATCAGGAATGTAAATTAGCAGATCGCCCGGCTGGCAATCAAAGTATTCGCAAAGGCGATTTAGAACGCTTACCCCAATCAACTGGGGAGGCTTCGGTTGGGCCAGCCGGCTAAGGGTGCTGGCCGATATGCCAGTAAAATGAGTGATGTCTGCATAAACAATCCGCTGCCCCTCAATACGTGATAGCCTCGCCATCATCTCACGAAGTCGAACTTGAATCATGACTCTCCTTTCCGGTCCCCCCCCGCGTGTGCCGGCTCGTCGGGAATATGGACCAACAGATCGCCCACGCCGCAACCAAAGAAGCGGCAAAGCGCGTCAAGTGTGTTGGCGTCATAGCGTTTAGCTGTACCTCGAACTAGACGGTGAATTGTCGGGGTAGAGAGCCCCGTTGCCTCCTTGATGGCCTCATAAGTCCACTTACGCCCTTCATGCATTTCTTTCTCAGCAATTAAAACTCCCAGTCGGCTTTGAATCATGCTTCTCTCCCTTTTCTATTCTTACCTATATTATACCACTTTTTCCCTTAATTGCAACATTTTTTGACGGATATATTAAGAATCTATACCAAACCATAAAAAATCTTCACGAAACCTACACACAATCTCCACACTTCTCACTTGCATTTTATTAACAGATATGATATAATTATTAACGGATAAGATAAAAAACCTCACCTTAAATAGCGAAAGAGGGAAGCTGACACTTCCCTCTTTCAAGGGCAGAAAACCTTTAACCCAAGCTCCCTGCCCACTTCATTTTACCACAAAGAGGCGAGGAGCGCTAAATCTATAGAAAGGAGATGCACATGGAAAGCAAACAGAACTCCCGGCCCCAAATGAGCACTGAAGAGCTTTGCACCGAAATTCTCAGGCGACTGCTTGAGCTAAGTGTGCAGGATCTTATAGAGCTCGACCAATTTTTGGACAGCCTGGATACTGATGCTGGCACAACCACCGACATAAGGCCAGGCCCCTGAGCGGAAAGGGCAGACCCCGATCATTGCCCTTCCACCCCACTTAATGAAAGGAGAAATCTCAATGAGCCCCAATCTCAGCCAAGAAGAGCTAAAATGGCACAGCGATGATATACTCAATGCCCTAATCGCGGCCAAAATAGAAGAAGGCTTTGACGCCAAATTTGCCTTGCCGGAGACGAATCCGAACCCACAAGACAACTTCAAGGCATTTCTGACCGGAATCGCTGAGGCGGCCTTTGCCGAAGGCTACAAGAGCGGCTATACCAGTGCCACTTTGGACATGACGGAAATTCTACGCCACTCTCTAGCATCGGCAGCCTGAGCCACAGAATTGGGAGGGGCAAGCGCCAACTTGCCCCTCCCAACTATTAAGGAGAATGGACCATGACCAGAGAACAGATCATTGACGAATGGATAGTGGAAACGGACGATGCGATCAGGGCGCTAGAGGTATGGCGATCCCGGCTGCATTGGTGGCGTGAGCATGGCGACACCCAAGAGGGCTTTGACGCTGCTATACAAGACCTGGCTGATGCGGGACTGCTGCTGGATTGGGCCGACCGCAACCCTGCCGGCCTGGACGCCCTGGCCGAAGTTGCGACATGGCCCCAAGGGGATTTAGGGAGCAACGCCCCTAACCAAGATGCTGACTTGCTCCCTAAATGCGAGGATGGAGAAAACTGCCCACCCATAAGCCGCCCCAAGGGATTCTGGATTGAGGAGAAGATGATCAACGGCTGCGGGCCATACCTCTACCTGCGCTGGCGCGAAAATGGCCGCTGCCGCTCAAAATACCTTGGTAAAGTTTGGGGGTGACCATGTCTGCCATCAAACGCAACGACCTCTTTCTGGAGGCCATCACCACCAGGGTAGAGGTGCACCTTGCGCCTTCATGGGAATGGTGCACCTTGCCCTACCCTGGCCATCCCCACGGCTGCCCCAACTTCGACAAGGGATACCCCGACTGCCCGCCCCTGGCTCCCTGCATTGAGGAGGTGGTGGACCTCAGCCGGCCCGTGTGGTGGGTAGGCTCAGCCTTCGACCTGGCCACCTTCCGCCAACGGATGCTGGCCCTGCACCCAGATTGGAGCGAGCGTCAGGCCGAGTGCGTGCTGTACTGGCAATCATCGGTCAGAAAGCGCAATGGCATCTTGATTGCCCAATTTCTGGCTGAGCATCCCGGCACGGCGGCTTTTAGCCCCGAAGCAATGGGGATCAATGTAACCACCACGCTGAGGACAGCGGGAATAGACATTCGCTGGAAACGCCCCCTCCAGATTGTCCACAAGGGCGTCATGGTGGGTTATCCCCTGCCAGGCTGCGAGGATGATCCCACCTTCTACTTGCCATAGCACTTTTCCAGAACAGCCTTTTAGGAATTTCACGGACTCTTGGAAAAATACCCCCTGGCCCAACCTGGCACAAAATGGGCCAATATGCCACATCCCCACTTTCTGATCCCCCCCTTGCAAACAAAAAGCCGGCCCCTTCCGGTGACCGGCTTAATTGTTGTCGCCTCTCTACCCAAATCCACCGGGAACTTGCGCCCTGGCTGACGCTTGCAATGTCAAATCATTCAGGGTTCGCAAGAAATCCTCAACATCGCGTCCACCTCTCACGCCAGGGAACGCCCCCGAAAAAGCGCCTTCATTGAAATAGTTTTGGATGACAATCTCCCCACCGCCGGCAGCAGCCACAGCCGGGACCACCGCCGACGTGGGAGAAATGGTCAGCATCTGTTGGAGGGCAAGGCTGGGAGGCACTATGTCACTGAAATCCTGCCCTACAGAGCCCAATTGCTGATGCAAACGGCCCATCTGCTCATTGATGCTCATCAACCCCAGGGCCAAAAGTGCGGGGGATTCGGGCAACATGCCGGCCCTCTTCATAGCCTCGTATGCCTCATTCGCTTTCTCAATGAGATCGTCCAGGGCCGCCAGCAGTTTGGCGATCTCATCTTTGATGCCCCCAATCGCTTCCCCTATCCGCGTGGCCATGCTCTCGAAAATCTCTGCCGTCTTGGCCAGAATTTCCTCACTCCCATCGCGCAACTCGATGAGGCTGTCCAGCACTTGTTTCACCATTCCGGCAACCAGTTGGGTCACTTGTGTCTTGACTTGAGTAAACACTGTGACGGCTTGGGTTTTGAGTTGGGTAAGGAGTGAGACGGATTGAACCAGCAGCGTGGTGAGCCATTGGACGACGGATTGGACCATCTCGGGTACAATGGAGTGCCCAACCAGGGCTTCGTGGGCTTCTTCAGCAGCAAGGATGAGAGGATCACGGATAGCCGCACGTGTCGTCTGCTCGATCTCCGGTTTCTTCGCAAACAATGAGTCTACCCAGTTGAGCAGGGAACTGAAAATCGGTGTCTGCTCCAGGGTGGTCTCGGCGGCTTCGGCCCCCAGGCCAAATGCCTCGGCCAGGTTGCCTGTCTTGAGGGACTCCCAGACCTTTGCCCACTCTGACTTAACTTCTTCCGAAAGGAATGGCGTTATGGCAATGTATAAAGCAGCCATCAACGCGCCGGCTTCCAGGGTCACGGTCAAGCCGGCCGCAGCGAAAGCCCCCAGAATCAACCCCTGGAGGATGTCCCCCGCCGCCCCGCCGGTGACAAAATTGAGGGCAATCGTGCCCAGGAGCACATTTTTTATGGCCGGGTCGAGGGGATCCCACCACTCGCTTTTGATCCGGCCGAGTTCATGGACAAACTCTGATACCTTGCCCGGAAGTGATTTAATCCCTTCGATGAGAAGGTCGAAAGTCGCCCGGGCCTTTTCCCCTTGCTCATAAGCCGCAGAGACACCTCCACCAAACTCCTCCATGTAACGCCGTTGCTCGGGGCCGTAGAAACCCATGAAGCCTTTGACGAAATCGCCGAGTTTGGACAGTGGCGTTTCCAACCGAGAGAAGGAGGAGAACATTTCGCTGAAAGTGTCTGCCCATTTCTGCCGGGCCTCGTCAATCTTCTGCGGTATCTCACCCACAGCCTTGGCCAGTTGGTCGGTGACAGCGGTGGAATCCTCGGTTGCCTTAGCTGCCCGCCGTTGGGTCTCGGCCACCCGCTCTACCTGCTGGGCCAGCCGCTCCATCAGAGCCTGTTGTTGAGCCATCAGGTCCACGCTGTCTTGTTGAGCCTTGATATACGCCTCCTGCCAGGAAAGCTCCTCTGCTTTGGCATCAACAGCCTCCTCCGCTGCCGCCAGCCTGTCTTTCAATTCTTGCGGCACAAACCCCGCTGCCTCTGCCTCGGCGTACTCTTCCTGTACGGCAGCCAGGTCCTCCAGGGCTTTCTCGTACTCCAACTGGAGCCGCAGGTATTCGATCAGCGCCTCACTGCCCTCGCCCAGCGTTTCGGCAATCTGGCCCAGCATCTCCTCGCTGATTTCGCCCGTTTCACGGAAGTTGGCAATCAGGCCGGCCGTCAGCTCACGCACCTGGTCGAAGAGAGGAACCAGTTGCTCCTCGGCCAGATCGCCCAGATCCACCGCTGACCGCAGGGCATCGTAGATCACGTTCCCTACCTGGTCCAGGATGCTGAAATCGGCCAGGGCGAATCCTTTCAGATATTCGTTGATCAGGGCTTTACCACCCTCGACAATCGCCGTCAGTGGCCCGCGTTCCGGTGGAGAACCACCCAAAAGGAAACTGGCAATGGTGTCGGCAATGCTGACCACGGCCGGGATCACGTAATCGCTCAGGCCAGTCAGGAGGCCATCGGCCAGATTGACCACCAAGTCCACCCCGCCCTGGAACCAGGCTTGTGGGTCGAAGTCGGGCAACAGGGCTCCGCTGATCTCACCCAGGAACCCTTTGGCTCGCTCCCAGCCGGTGCGCAGGCCATCGGCCACGGCGTCACCAAAACCCTCGAAGACGGGACGATGTTTTTCAAAGAAACCGGTGACGCCCTTGAGGACGTCGGTCAGGACGTCCACACTGGCATTGAGGATGGGCACAAAGCCCCGGCCTATCGCGAGTTGTGCTTCTTCGATGTAGCGAGGCAAGCTCGATAGTTTCTTTCCCACATTGTCAAGCGCATTGGTATACTGGCCGGCGTAGGGAGCGGCAGCCTGCATGATGCCGTTGAGGATGGCCAGGCGTCTTTCCGCTGTATCCAGTTGCTCACCTGTCTTGCCAAGAGTCGCGCCATACTCATCATACATCTGCGTAGCTGTCTTGGCAATGCCTACCGCCCGCAGCAGTTCGGTATTGCCGGTCAAGATAGTGGTTACGAAACGGGAGAAGGCTTCTGAGGAGTTCTGACCAAAGACCACCGCCATGTCCTGAGCCGCCCGGGCCAGACTTTCAATGTTGTCAATGGGGAGTTGGTTGGAGAGAAATTGGGTGACACTCTCAATGGCCTCACGGGTGGTGATGCCGGTTTTCTTCAAGTCTTCGACTTTGCTTTCTACGAAATCAATGGACTGGCCGGCCGTGTGTGCCATGACCCGTAGGCCGTTCTCCAGCACCTCCACCCGCGCCGCGACATCGACGGGGGCTTGGACCAATTGCGCCAGGGAGGAGGTGATAGTGCTAATGGCTGTCCCTGCCACCACGCCCAGGGCGATTTTGAAGATGCCGCCCAATTGGTTGACAGCACCGCCGACCGTACCCAAGAGGCCGTGGACCAGGTTTAGGGGGTTCAGCAGGCGAAAGGCTTCACCGGCCGCTGCCTTGAGCCCATCGCCCAAGGCACCGAAAAGAGATTTGCGGTCCAACTTGCCAAAGTCGGTCAGGGCCTGGCGTGCCTGGTCAATGCCCTTGGAGTCAAATTCTGATCGGATGGCCAACAGAACGGCCCTGCTTATTTCACTTGCCATGATGATCACCCCCCATCTCCAATCTGAAATATCGCCGAAATGCTTTACTCACTCCGCGCTCCTTCAAAAATGCCGCCAGCTTCGCCAGTAGCTCATCGCCTGGCGGGTTTTCTTGCAAACGCCTGAAACGCTCCATTGGTGAAAGCGCCCGAGGGGGAACGTGAGCCAAGAAGGTTTCACGCTCCTCTGGCGTCAGGGTAGCCAGGAATTCTTCTTGGAGGCAGTGCAACTCCCGATAAATATGCCTGGGCAGATATCCTTTTTTCCGCCGCCTTCGTTCCTTAGACCTGGTCATTCCGACCTCTGTGAGAAAATAAACAAGGCCCAGTCCTAGAGACTGGGCCTTGTCAACAACGCTTTCAGCCTTGTGCCAACGCACATTCAGCCATTTCCCCGGTTCGTTCGGGGTGTCTTGCCGACTGGCAACAGTCAGCCGGCAAGACAATTACATGAAATTGTTAAAGATGATTACTTTACATGAACGGATAGTAAGGTCCCCCCTCCCCATCACGCCGCCTTGCCCATCCTGCTTTGCATCGCACAATTGGGAGTCGTCAAGGGGGCAGACCTTGCTCCTCCGGGGGAGCCACTGGAGCAAGCGGTGGCTCGGGTTCTTCAGACGATAGACCATAATGGATTTCGCCATCATAGTCAACCTGCCTCCCTCACCCGACCGAGCCATACCAGGGCATTAAGGCACTCTTGTACCATGTCATGATCATGCCCCAGGGCCACGGCTATCTCTTCTATTGAGAGACTTTCCATGCTCTTTAAGGCGTCCACGATCTCCGCCTACAATTGCTCCCACCTTGTCACTTCTTCCCCCTCTGCTTTTTGGGCTTGCGTGTTTCAAACGTCAAATATGGGTACTTCGAGGGGATGTCCCCACTACCCACGATAATCCAATAGTCCGGGGCTGCAACGGGCGTCCATTCACCTTTTGAGAGGCCATAGGTTGGCCCGGGCGTCCGTCCCTGAACACTCTCAAACCTCGGATTTGAGGGAACGTCAGCCAGGCGGACCTCCATTACAGGAAGTTCCGGCTCAGGCGGAGGCGGCGGGGGCGGCGGGGGAACGCGCTCGATTGTCCCGAGTTCGACGGCTTGCACCCTCGGCTTGCCAAGATACCACCCCTCATATTCCACCAAGGTCATCATCGCATGAATGGTCCAGAGGTGGCAGCTGAGGTGTCGCTTTTCGATCTCTTCCCCACACAATTTGCAGACCTCGACCTCGCTCGCCGGCGAAGGCTGGTCACTGCCAGTCGGGTCCTCCGTCTTTTTTTTCGCCATGTGTTAACTCCTTTCACCTCAATTTCAAACACCGTGGTAGAGGGTCGGACATAACATAAGCAACAGGGCTTGGCCGAGGTCTTGACAAAAGGGGACTCCTGGATAGGATTGTGTTGTCGCACCCACGACGACACTCTCCCAACCAGGAGGTAGCCCTATGATAC
>Ga0315308_1000815_pt1 | contig 17792 bp, 8 predicted proteins | sample TDP3_MG_FD_203078 | JGI IMG/M metagenome (GOLD analysis project Ga0315308, IMG submission 203078) | Freshwater sediment microbial communities from Lake Towuti, South Sulawesi, Indonesia - TDP3 | ecosystem: Environmental > Aquatic > Freshwater > Lake > Sediment | place: Indonesia: South Sulawesi... | reverse complement strand
GTATTTGTATTTGACCTTGGCAGTCTATTTACAATAGAGCCTGTTAAAGAGGGGACGCCTTCGGGTATGGAGATAGAGGTTAAGGTAAGGCCGAGGAGTAAGGCAATATTTAAAGTTATGGAGAGGATAGTCAATGTAGCGAAAGAAGAGGGAAATATAGATGGGGTGAAGTTTGCCTTTGTTTCTAATGTTAGAGATGTTAATAGAGGAGTTATGGAGGAGATGTTGAGGGACTATATGACGGGATATGGTCTATCGGCAGAAGTTGTAGGTAGAGTAGTGGATAGGGAGTTATTACTTAATAGAGAAGTGCAGGGGATAGTGAACATATCAGGGAAGATAAACACAGAGGCAGTATTCTCCGCCATCACTGAGAGACTACTGGGTAGTACAGAAGGCAATGGGATTAAGTTTAGCATCATTACTGATGATGAGAATAGATGGGATAGAAGGGAGATTATGAAGGGGATACTCTGGGTATTGGTGAGTCCGGAGAAAGAGGGAGAATTAATTTCAACAGCGGCAGGGCTTGTGGTAGCGATAGAGGGTAGGGTGACAGAGTGGCTAAAGGAGTTCATAATGGCCAAGTATCCTATAGATGAAGGGAGGAGGCTACTATCTCAGATAGAGGATGGCAATGGCAAGATTATTCTTCCGGCGATGCCAGTAGATGAGAAGTATCTTGAAGGACTTAAGACTGAAGAGAAGATATATAAAGTTCAAGCGTAAACCCCTCACCGCTCCCTCTCCCCATATAGAAGACATGAATTTGTAGTGTAGGGCCTTGTGCCCGTCCCGATAAATTGGGACGCCCATAAAGGGCTACAAGAATTACGCCCATAAAGGGCTACAAGAATTACGCCCATAAAGGGCTACACTACAGGAGCGCGGAGCTATCGCTCCGCTAATCTTAAAAAAGACTTGCCAAAATTTAACAAAAATGTAACAATTCTGTAACACTCATGTAACATGCCTATGGTAAAATCTATTATGGACAATGACATATTGGAGAATCTTGCTCTGTGGAGAGGAGATTATGTTTAGAGCGAATAGGTTTAATTTTGAAGTATTCCCATTGTGGAAAGTGTCCATTTTGGTAATCCTATTTCTATTTTTTGCCTTCCAGAATACTCATTCCGAGATATCCCCTGGTAAAGAGGTAACTCCTGAAGAACATTTTGAGAGAGGTATGGCAGATTACGAAGCCGGGAATTACCGGTCGGCCATGGAGAATTTCTCTGAAGTCTTATTTTTAGATTCTACTAATAAGCAGGCTAAGCGTTACCTGGAAAAAGCTGGAGAAAAACTCCTTCGGGAGGCAGAGGCCGTAAGAGAGTCTGAGAAGAAGGAGATTTTGACAAAAGCCCGTTCACTTTTTGCTCAAAAGAGAGAGGAGTTGAAAAAGGAGTACAGGGAAGGATTAATACATTACAAACAAGGCGAATTATTGAGAGCGATTCATAAATTTAATGGTGTACTGGAGATTGAACCGAGACACAAGAAAGCAAAAAAGTATGTGGAGTTAATTCTGAAGAGGCTGGAAAGTATTGTGAATAATAAGCAGTTTAGAAGTATTAGCGAATTGTACTATGCTCAAGGGGCAATTCACTATATCAACGGTGATTGGACGATGGCTATTGCTCAATGGAAGGATGCGGTAAAGTTTGACCCATTAAATGAAGAGCTTTCAGAATTTGTAAAGATAGCGGAGAAGAAAAAGGAAGAGGCGGAAAGACTTGAGAAGGCAGAGGCTCTTTACCGGTATGGGGTGGCGCTTTATAACGAAGGAAAACTTGACGAGGCTATAGGGAAATTGGAAGAATCATTAAGAATAAACCCGGGCCATCTGAGGGCTCAAGAGTACCTTGTCCGCACTAAGGAAAAGATAGCCGCAATGAGACAGGAGGACGAAGAAAGGAAGCGTCGGGATGTCATAGCGAAGCATTATTTCCAGGGAATAGATTACTATGCTGAAGGGGAATTTTCAAAGGCGATAAAAGAATGGGACGAAGTGCTCAGCCTTGACCCTGAGCATAGGGAAGCGAAAGAATATAAGGAAAAGGCAAAAGATAAGATTTCTATTGGTGCACCTGTTGAGAAGGAGAGGAAAGTGGCCTTGAAAGGCCGGGAAGAAGAAAAAATAGAGACATATTATAAACAAGGAATAAACTATTACCTGGCAGGGGAATTTAGAGAGGCAATCGGGCAATGGCAGGAGGTCTTGAGGTTAGAACCATCGCATAAGGGTGCGAGAGAATATATCGCAAAGGCCAAAGAGAGGCTGAAGATGACCGAGGAGGGTGTTGGCGAATATTCTCCCTATAAAGAAGAGATTGAAGAATATGTTAAGGAATTAGAAAAAGCTAGCCCCACCGATAAAGAGAAAGAGGAACTAATTGCTACACATTACCAGGACGGTTTGATAGCTTACGCTCATGGAGATTTATCTCAGGCAATGAAAGAGTGGCAAATTGTTTTAAAATTAGACCCCGAGCACAAAAAAGCTCGCCGTGCTCTAATCAAGCTTCGCGCAGAAATGGAACGTCGTAAAGGAGAGTAAAAGTAGGCTAAAACCCACCTTGCAAACTTTTTCGGGGAATGTTCGCGAAATAGTATTCCTACCCAAAAGGAATCCCCTCACCCTATTCCCTCTCCCCATCGGGGAGAGGATTTAAATGAGAAGGATTTTTCTTGACAGCGAGGCTCAATTGTGATAGATTTAATCAAATTTTGCATAAGGAGGTGAAACGATGGAAGAAAAGTACAGGGCTTTGGGGTGGCTGCGAACGACTTTTAAGGTCTTAGCTTACTTGTCTGGCGGCCTTGGTTTCATCTTTTTCCTCATCATACTTATTGGCGGTGGCACACCCGAGGCGCCAAGAGCAACGAGCATCCTCGCATTAGTTCTGGGATTTATCTATCTTGTCCTCTTCTACACTATTAGTATTCTTTTACAATTATTCTCGGATATTGAAGAGAATACGCGAAGGACAATGGAGCTCCTGGAACGGAAATAGTCCTCATCGTTGGTGGCTAAAGGGCCTTAGCCTTGGCATATGTTTTAGACTGTTCTTTATCTCTTCAAATATTAAATAGAAAGCGGGTACGATAAATAAGGTAAGCACTGTAGAAGCAGACAGGCCTCCAATGACGGTAATTGCCAGGGGAGACCAGAGGCTGGCGCCCTCGCTTCTATCTAAGGCCATGGGAACCAGGCCAAGAATAGTAGTGAGGGAAGTCATAAGAATGGGTCTCAATCTGTGTTCGCCCGCTCTGAGGAGAGCCTTCAGACAGTTTAGCGATACCTTCCTCTGTCCATTGGAAGTCCCTCCATCGTAGACGGTTTCTTCCTTTTTCATAAAGTAGTTTATGCGGTCAACCAAAATAATAGCGTTATTTACTACTATCCCTCCAAGCATAATCAGTCCTATGAAAACGCCCATAGTGATGGGTTTATGCGCTATGAACAGGGCAAAAATCGCTCCGATAGCTGCCATAGGGACTGTCACCAGAATGATGATTGGTTGAGAGTAGGATTCAAATAGAGCGGCGAGCACCATAAACACCAGAATCACCATTACCCAGATAGCAAACTTGAATTCTCTTTCGTTCTGGACCATTTCCTGGTAATCTCCTCCGAATTCATAGTAATAATCCTTGGGCGGCGTCACACTGGCTATACTCTTTTTAATCTTTTCCACCGCAGTTCCCAGAGGGAGTTTTCCCCGATGAGCGCTGACCTGAATCATGCGATGCTTATCCTTTCTCCAGATTTCACTGGGAGTGAGTGCAAATTTAAAGTCGGACACCTGTTCCAGATAGACCTGGTTCCCTGTTGGGGTGTCCAGAGTGAGTTTTTTAATGTCTTCAAACTCTTTCCTGTGACTCTCATCCAGTCGGGCAATGGTTTCTACCTGGCGCGCTTTGTCATGGAAATAGGTAGCCCTCAAACCTCTCATTTGAGCGTGGGTTATCTCAGCGATATCTCTAACAGTAAGGCCAAAATAGGCGGCCCTTTTCTTATCCACATTAAATCTCATTTCCGGCCTTCCGGGTTTATATCTCAGCTTCACATCTGCCAGACCTGCCACAGTTCCCATACTCTTTGCCAGGGAGATTGCTAAGTCCCTGAGAACTTCGTAGTCGTAACCATATACATCAAGAAAGACCTCACTGGAAGATTGCGGTTCTGAGAAATAGATGAATGTATCGTAAATTTCGCCTATTCTCCTCACTTTTGGTCGCAAGAAATTTATGACCTCTTGAACGGTGCGCGCTCTTTCCGAGCGAGGGAGGAGTGTGACATAGACCTTGGAAGACCAGCCTTCCACGGTCGCTGTGACGCTCTTAGTTACCTTTTTAATTTCTGCAACAGTGGTAAGAAGGCTTTCCACTTCGGCCACAACCTGGTCGGAAATTTCAAGTTTGGCTCCCGAAGGGAGTTCCACAAAGATGGTGAACTCACTCTGTTCAGTAGTCCCTATATAATCCTTTTCTAATAAGTATCTGTAAATCAGGAAGGAAAATAACATCAGGAACAACAGGCCCGAGATAGCGATGTAGCGCATTCGTATCGTGAGCGTGAGAGTTTTCCTGTAGAGGGTGCGAAGCCAGGAAAGTTTAAGGGCGATTTTGATTTTCCTGATTTTTGGAAGATGGGGTTGCTCTTCGCTCTCTGGCTCCTTTTTCATTTTTGGTAAAAAAGGTAAGCGAGAAGTGAAAAGGGGGACTAAGGTAAGAGCAACGAAAAGAGAAGCCATAAGAGAAAAGGTCACAGTTAAAGCCAATCCGCTGTAGAGCAGTTCCACCTGTTTATTCATAAACACGATGGGAACAAACACTACCAATGTAGTCACGGTGCCTGCGACGATTGGCAAAAGGACTTCCTGGCTCGCTCTAATGGAAATTTCTTTTCGCCTTTCCGGGGTGTCAATTTCCTTGGGGATAGACTGCTCCTCTTTTCTAAACAAACTGGTCTTATGTTTAAAAATATTTTCCAGGACTACTATGGAATTATCAACGAGCATTCCGATTCCTAAGGCCAGCCCGCTCAAAGTCATTACATTCAGCGTCAGTTTTTGAAAGTACATCAAACTGAAAGCGACCATTACGGAGATAGGTATTACTACGACAATGATGAAGATATGCCTTATGTCTTTGAGAAAGAGGAAAAGGATAGCTCCGGATAAGAAAGCACCCAAAAGAAGGGAGTTCCATACAGTCTTTATGGATTGCTTTATGAAAATTGACTGATTGGAAACAGTAACAATACTGACCTCTTGAGGAAGTTCCAGGCTAATTTTTTCTAGTTCTTTCTCAATCCCCTCGCTTACCCGAACGGTGTTCGCTGTAGATTCTTTATGAATATATAGTGCTGTTACGGGACGCGTGTTCAACCTGGCATATGCCTGTGGTTCAAGATAGGAGTCTCTCACATCAGCAATGTCCTTTAGGCGGATTATGGAGCCGTTGGGATTTACAATTATGCCTAAATTTTTTATCTCTTCTATGGTCTTGAACTCTCCCATAGTTCTAACCAGATATCTATATTTCGTCTTATCTATGCTTCCTGTTAATAGGTTGAGATTACTCAGGTTTAGAATTCCTATAACCCTTCTTATTGGCAAATTGTGAGCCTGGAGGCGCCCCTGGTCAATTTCAACTAAAATCTTCCGTTCCCTCCCACCGCGAATCTCTACATTTGCTACTCCGTTGACTCTGCTCAGTTTTTCTTTCATCTTTTCTTCTGCTATTTTTCGGAGTTTCTCTGGCGTGTATCCAGTTCCTGTTAGAGCGAGAATCATAATCGGGAAGTCGGCTTCGTCATAGCGCTCAATTACGGGTTTCTCAATTTCTTCGGGCAATTTATTTCTTATCTGTCCGACTTTTTCTCTAACTTCCAAGGCGGCAAACTTCATGTTGGTCCCTGGTTCAAATGTTAGGGTCACAGTGGAAGACTCTTTCTTGGAGGTGGATATGATGTGGCTTAGATGTTTAACAGAACTCAGTGCCTCTTCCACGGGTTTAGTGACGAGAGATTCAATATCTTCAGGAGGCATCCCGCCCCGCACATCTATCTTAACGGTTACAAGGCCATAGCTCGCATTTGGCATAAGTTCAACTGTTAGTTGGGTCAACGAGATACTTCCCACTATGATAAGGCCCAAGAATAGCATCATTGTGGATATCGGCCTCTTTACAGCAAGTTCTGAAAGCCCCATTATTTTTCTCCCATTGTAGTGTAGGGCTTTATGCCCGTAAGAATCACGCCCATAAAGGGCTACACTACAAATAAACCAAAATTACGGCCATCGTACGTTCTTATTATTAACTACCAGCGATTTACCAGTGTTGATGTCTTTGATATTGATTTCTGCGAAATCTCTGAAATTATACTTCTGGAGCACGCCTTTTGCAGTTTGGAGAGAAATGGGCAGGATGTCCTCTTTCTCTAACCTTTTCCTCTGTTTCTCCTTCAAATTTTTGAGAGCGTCCTGGGTTCCTCTCCACACGAGGGAAAAGATATCTGATGAGGTTCTATCAGTCCATTCTGACAGGTTTGGGGCTATTTCCTTTTCCTTAACTATATCTAATGTAAATTTGAAAATGCCCTTCTCAGAATTCGGGATATTAGTAATGAATTCACCTTCTACATTCGTTACTCTAAAAGTTCTTTTCAAATGTTTATCTTCCTTAAATCTATCTTCTATCCTTCGAGAAATCTGCTTGGCCAGGAAACTCGGCAAACTGATTTCTTCAATTGAGAACTCATCGCCTGGATATTCCTTTTCTTTTTCCTTAGAAGTCAAATCTAATAGAAGAAGTTTTGGGTCAACTCTCGTTTCCCAGAGCATCCTATTCAAATACTCTCCCCGGGAAATATCCCCGACCATGAATCTCTTAATATCCTCAACATATCTGGTGAGGATTAGTTCAAAACCCGGAATCTTGGAATCTTTTGCCACCAGAGTTATGAACTCCAAATCAGCATCTGTAGAAAGCGTAATGCGGGAAAGAATCTGCAGGACATTACCTAATCTTTCAAAAGACTCTTCCGATGGTTGTAGGGCACTGGCTAATAGATTGTCTACTGCCATATAGACTCCTAGGGTTTTGCCCACAATTTTGACCTTTACTTCAGTATTATACTCTTCCTTACATAGCCTGACGATTGAATCAAAAACTTTTGCCCTTGGATAACTTGGCTTACAGCCAGAAATTGTCAAAATGGAAAATATGGACAATGAAATGAACTTCGTAATTATTTTAGTTTGCATTTGCTTCCGGTTTCCACCTCTGGTTATTTTTCCCAAATTGAGCAAAAATTGCCTCAATTTCGTCGTACTCTAACTCTTCTTTATCCAAAAGTTCTGAAACAAATCGCTCCACTATTGTCCATTCTTTTCTTAAGAGATTCTCCACTTCCTGGTAGCAATCGTTCAGTATCTTTTGGGTTTCTGTATTCAGTTTCTCCTTTAACTCATTTGAGATTTGTGACTCGGGAATAATGGAGTAGTCTCCTAAGAATCCATTATTTCCCATGCCAAATTTCCAAACCATAGAATGGGCATAGGCCATCGCTTTCTGAAAGTCATCAGCCACCCCCGTCGTTGTGGTGCAAAACTTTATGTTCTCGGCAACATATCCTCCCAGACAGACTTTTATATTTGCCAGGGCCTGCTCCCTGCTGGTAGTGAATAGCTCTTCCTTCGGCTGATGCAAGACGGCTCCAAGGGCTCCGCCCCGAGAGGCAATTGAAGCTTTGAACACATCATCTGTAGGATGGAGGATGTATAGGACTATCAAGTGGCCGGTCTCATGGTATGCTGTCATCTCTTTCTCCCTTTGACTAAGTTTCCTTTTGTGTTTAATGCCCATATCAATTCTATCTATTGCTTCAGAAATGTCTTCCCATTCCACACTATCCTTAGATTTACGAGTAGCTATTAGAGCCGCCTCCTTAACTATATTTTCAATATCTGCCGCGCTCTTATATACCGTATTCCTTGCCAGGCGAGAAATGTCAATAGAAGGGGCGTGCTTTACTTTTCCCAAATAGTGGCGAAATAGTTCTTCTCTTCCTTCCAGGCCAGGCATATCAATATATATTTTTCTATCAAATCTGCCCGGTCTGATGAGCGCCTTATCCAGGATGCTCTCCGGGGCATTTGTTGCCCCGATGACAATGATATTTTCCTCTCTTTCCTTTAGACCATCCATCTCTACCAGGAGTTGGTTTTGAGTCGTGTTGGTTTCTTCCCCTCCCAAGAAACTGAATGTCCTGCCTCTGCCGATAGCATCAATTTCATCAATGAACACTATGCAGGCCCCGTAACCAAAGGCAAGTTGCCTGGCTTTTTTGAAGAGTTTACGAACGCGGGAAGCTCCCATTCCCACAAATATTTCCACGAATTCACTTGCTGCCATAGAGAGAAATGGTATGCCCGATTCTTTGGCTATTGCCTTAGCGAGAAGAGTTTTACCGCAGCCAGGGGGACCGACCATCAGAATTCCCCTTATTATTTTCCCGCCAATCTTTTTCAGGCGAGTCCTGTCCTTAATGAGTTCTACAACTTCTAAAGCTTCTTTCTTGGCTTCGTCTATACCTATCACATCGTTGAATGTAACATCAACATTCTCGCTTTTGATGGGGGTTTTCTTGAGTTTGAGGAGAGTACCCGTCTGCATGCTGATAATTATATAAGCAAAGATCAGGGCGTGGACTGCACCCATCAGCAGGGTGAGTGGCAATTGCGCAAGAGTCATATGAAGATAGTACGATTCCAGCGAAAGTAACCCTACTATAGCCAAAACTAACAGGGTAACCGAGCCAAAGATTATGAGTACCTTTACCCAGTGGGTCATCCAGAATAACTTCATCCTTCTATTCCACATTTTGCTATCCTCCTTTTTGGTTGAGCACTCTGTAGGGGACGGACTCTGTGCCGTCCCTTCCATTGGGCGACCACGGAGTGTCACCCCTGCGCGATCGCTCTTGAGATACATCACATTACTGTAGCAGCAAAGCGTAAGCTTTGCTCCAGTTATGGTAGCCGGAACCTTCAGGTTGCGCATGGAAACGCAGGCTGAAGCCTGCGGCTACCTCTTTAGCAGAGCTTTCGCTCTGCAGCTACATTTCTTTCCTTATGGTAACTTATTTTTTCTTTCAAAGATTTTTTCGCCAATCAAGTAGAAATTGGGTATAACTAATAGAGTCAGGAAAGTAGCTGTGGTGAGCCCTCCAATCACTGTAATTGCTAAGGGAGCGCTCAAGTCCGCTCCTTCCCCCACTCCCAATGCCAGGGGGAAAAGTCCCAATATGGTGGTAAGCGAGGTCATTAAGATTGGCCTGATTCTTGTCTTCCCTCCCCTTATCACCGCTTCTACACTTTCCACTTTCTCTTCTCTTCTAAGCCTGTTGACAAAATCGATTAGAACAATGCCATTATTGACCACGATTCCGCCCAGCATTATAACTCCCATTAGGACTATGGCATTTAAAGAAGTGTGTGTTATGAGTAAACCTAAAGCTACCCCGATTAAAGAGAGGGGAATTGTAAACATGATTATGAATGGTTGCCAGAGCGATTCAAACTGGGCAGCCATAATCATATAGACGAGGATTAAGGCAAGTATCAGAGCAAACCTGAGGCTCTTAAAGGACTCCCTAATCTTTTGCGTTTCGCCGCTCAAGATTACCGAGTAGTCAGAAATATTATGGTAACTTTTCAATTTCTCCTTAATGTCTGCGATTACTTCGTTCAGACTCCTTCTGAAAACATTAGCGGTGATTAAGACCGTTCTTTGCTGGTCGAGTCGCCTTATTTCGCTCGGGCCCTTTCCGGTAGCGAAAGCAGCAACTTCTGCCAGAGGAATCTCCACTTCCATGTTTGAATGTACCGTCAAAGACTTTAGCTTTGATACATCTGCCCTGTCTTCTGGCCTAAGCCTCACTGTGACATCTATTTCCCGACCCTCTTCTTTGAATTTGGTGGCTACATAGCCCCTGATGGCAATAAGAGCGGTCCGAGCTATGTCCGTGACAGATAAATTATAGGCAGATGCTCTATCCTTGTTTACCTGAACTTTTGTCTCTGGAGAAGGGAGTGCCAGACTGCTTCTGACTCCATATATTCCGGGAATAGATTCAATTCCTTTGGTGACCTCATCGGAAAATTTCTTAAGCACGGTGAGTTTCGGTCCTTTTATTTCAATTACTACTGGCGTTGCGGCTTCAAACGCCGACCGGAAAGAAGTTTCCTCAAGGACATATTCAATTTCCGCACTGGCAAGTTCCTTATCTTTTCTCAGCATTGACTTCAATTCCTGAATTACCTCTGGACTTGTGCGAGCTCTCCTCATGTGGGATTTGGTGCCAGATTTGGGAGTTCTTGCCAGTTTTCCCCTCCACAAATTGACCACCAATTGAGACTGATGAGAACCCATAATCTCCAGGAGATTTTCCGAAGAAGAACCAACGATGGAGGTGATATTTTTGACTTCTGGAATTTCGCGTAAAAGTTTCTCTATCTTTTTAGTCGCCGAATCTGTAACCTGTAGACGGGTGCCTGCGGGCATATTCACCTTCATAATGAATTCGCCCTGGTCTATCTTGGGCATAAATTCCCTATTGGTAATCAAGATAAATAACACACTAAGAGCAAAGAGAATGAGGACGGCCATTGTGGTAATTAGTTTATGAGCGATGCATGTGGAAAGTAGTTTAGCGTAGATATCCATAATTCCGGCTTTCTTCAAGGGGTCAAAGGAGGGATTCGCAGGAACGCATTCCGGCTTCGCATCTCCGGGATTCTTTGCTATTCTTTCCGTGATTTTTCTACTTGAAGCCAAAAGAGGTACCAGAGTCATAGCCACTAAAAGAGATGCTATTAGAGAGAAAGTTACGGCAAACAGCAAATCCTTGAATAACTGACCAGCAATTCCCACAACAAATAGCATTGGCAGAAATACAGCAATGGTAGTCAGTGTGGAAGATGTAATGGCCTCATTTACTTCTTCGGTTCCCTTAACAGCGGCCTCTTTCCGGTCAAGGCCCATCTCATTGTGCCGGAAGATGTTCTCAATCACCACAATGGCATTATCCACCAGCATTCCTACTCCCAAAGCCAGGCCGCCCAATGACATAATGTTAATTGATATTCCCTTGAAAAACATCAGGCAGAAAACAGCCATAATGGAAATGGGAATTGATGTACTTATTATTGCTGAAACCCTCACACTTTTCAAAAACATATAAAGGACTAAAAAAGCAAGCACGCCTCCCTGGATAGCGGCATCTGTGACTCCCTTAATAGATTTCTTAATGAAAATTGATTCGTCGTATATGGTATTCAGATTGATTTCTCCGGGTAGAGAAAGCTTTATCTCTTCCAGAGCGCTGCTAATCCTTTTTATAGTCTGAATAGTATTGGCTTCGGCTTGCTTCTGTATCGCCAATGAGATATTGTCCATTCCGTTGTAACGCGAGAAGCTCTTATCTTCTTTAAGCGTATCTTCTATCGTTGCTAAATCCGAAAGAAGAATCAGGCGTTTATCTTCGTGGACCCGGGATTCCTCTTCCAGGTCTTCCGGGTTGAATTCTTGAGGCCGCTTCGGTGGATTTAGAGTATCCACCTCCACTACCGTATCCTTTATTTCGGATACAGTTTTGAATTCCCCCATAGTTCTAATTAGATACTCATAAATTTTGCCCTTGGTCGTGCCGGCTGGGTAGTTCAGATTTGAATTCTTCAAAGATTCCACCAGAGAGAGGATGGATATTTTTGAAGCCTGTAGTCTTCCATGGTCAACTTCAACCAGTATTTCTCTCTCTTTCCCCCCACTTATACTTGCGGAGGCGACACCTGTAACCTTTTCAATTTTTTCCTTGACCCGCCGGGCGATTTTCAGGAGTTCGTGAGGCGACTCTTTTCCCGTGATGCTCAAAATTATAATCGGCCGGGAGAAAGGATTAACAGGCATTATCGTCGGGTCTTCTGCTTCCAGGGGCAGTATCTCCTTTACCGGGTCTATCTTCTCTCTCAGTTCCAGATGAGCGAATCCCATATTTGTTCCCCAGTCAAATTCTGCAGTGACCATAGATACGCCCTCTCTGGACACCGATTTTACTCTCTGTAAGTTCTTAACCGTTCCAATTGCCTCTTCAATCGGTCTGGTAATCAGGTTTTCAATTTCCTCAGGAGCGGCATTTCCATAAAGAGTTACCACGGTCAACTGAGGATATGTTATGGATGGAAAAAGTTCTTGAGGTAACCTTTTCCAGGAGATGAAACCGAAAAGGGTGATGCCCAAGAAAATCATCACTGTGGTTACCGGTCTTTGAACTGAAAATTTTGATAATCTCACTATTCTTCACCTTCCATACTACTAGTGGCTGTCTCTTCTTCGGCCTTACCATACTCCCTTACTTCGATTATTTTCACTTTTTTTCCTTCGCTTAAACTCTCCGGCTTTTCTACAACTACCAGTTCTCCCTCATTCAACCCGCCGGCGAGCTGAGCGTAGTCTGAGGATAGATACGCCACATCTACTCTTTGCAAGTAGGCGACATTACCTTCTCCTATTATAAAAACCCTGAATTCCCCAGCCGTCCTATCTAGGCTATCAGCAGGAACAATAAGTGCATCCTCCTTTTCAAATACGGAAATTTTTACCCGGGCGAACATCCCTGGAAGTAGCAAACCACCAGGATTGTCCAGATTGGCCTTGACTGTCAGTGTCTTACTTTTTCCGGCTATTAAAGGCGAAATGTTAGTTACTTTTCCAGTAAAATCTACTGCGGGGTATGCGTCTACATTGACCGTGACTTTCTGCCCGAGAAAAACCCGGTCTATGTCCTTCTCAATAATCCCCAGTTCCACAACGACATTTTCTAAATCAACAAAGGTGGCTACCTTCACATTGGGAGTAATAAATTCTCCAACTTCCGCATACTTGTCGCCAATTAGTCCATCCTTGGGAGCACGCAGGTAGGTCTTCTCAAATTCAGAGGATGCCATCCTGGCGGCCAATCTGGCCTGCTCCAATTTTGACCTTACAATGGCTCCAATGGAATAGAGTTTTTCATATTCTTCCAGTTCTATTTGCGCCTGTTTTAATTTTAGCAAGGCATCTCTCTGGTTCAGGCGTGACACTGTTTCATCTTTTCTTACCCTATCGCCTTCACGGAAATTGAAGGTTTCAATAACTCCGGGTACCTGGAATCTGAGCTCTATCTCCGAACCGCCTTTTATGGTCCCCATAACTGAAAGAGTGTCCTGAAACCTTCCCCGGGCGACCTTAAAAACATTGACCGGCACTTCCTCCTCTTTCAATTCAGCGCCCTTCTCGGTTCTCTTCCTGGCTTCTTCTTTCTCTCCCGCGCGCCTCACCGAGGTGGGAACATTTCCTTTAGTAGGGAAATTCCTGATGAGTCTGGATATTAGCCCCGTTATAGTTACCGTTCCTATTAGGAGCAAGACTATGAAAACCAGTTTGTTTCTTTTGACCCATTTAGGTAACATAATCGCACCTCACTTAAACTGCTCCACTCCTATTGCCTTGTTCAGACTTGCTAGGGCTATATGGTAATAGGAGAGAGCCTCGTTATAAGAGGCCCGGGCGCCAGTTAGGCTAATTTCTGTCCCCAAAACCTCCGAGTCGGGCGCCAAATTTAACTTCCGCTTCTCACCCGCAATTCTGGCCTGTTCCTTGGAGAATTCTATCTCTTTGGAGATTGCTTTGAGTTGGATTATGGACTTTTCGTAGTTAAAGTAGGCCTCTTTTACTTCAGATTCAATTTTCTTTTCCGCTTCTTTTGCTTCGTTCTGAGCCTTTTCGTATTCGAGTTCGGCCTCCTTCTCGTCCGAAAGATTCTTCAGGTTGTCTAAGAGAGAGAATGTTGCTGACCCTGTTTTTGATTCTGTCCTGGACGACTGTCCCAATTTGGGATTCGTCTGGTCAGATGTGTATCCGGAACCGAGAGTGCTTCCCCCTATAGCCTTACTGAGCTTGATTCCTGCGTACCACGAGTCGGAAACTTTTAGGTCTTCCGTCTCGTAGGCGCCTCCACCCCTGCCATAGAATCCCGTAAGGTCAACTTTGAATCTCTGTTCGCCCCTGACAATGTTTTTTCCCAGTTCGGCAAATCTTAGAGAGAGTTTACTGATGGCAAGTTCAGGATTGTCTTTTCCTGCCAGTTCAAGGCATTGTTCCAGAGAGATGCCGAGTTCCTCAAAATCTAAATAGATGTTAAATTCAACGGAAAAAAGGCCTTCGAAATTCAGAATGTGCTTTAGAGTCAATAGGGCTAAAGAACATTCTTTCTCTTCAGAGAACTTGTTGTAGTAGACCTGATTATATTGAGATTGCACCTTTAGAAGTTCCTCAGTCGTTACCAGTTCCAGCCCGTGTTTCTTCCCGACACCCTGTAAGATTGATTCTCCCTGTGCCAGAAGTTTCTCCTGTTGGCGGAGATTTGCCTGGGCGCTCACCAGATTGTAGTAGGCCTTTTTCACCTCAAAAATCAGGTCCTGCTTTGCTTTCTCATATTTTTTTCTGGCCATTTCCAATCTGACTTCAGCCTGGGATAGAGTGGACTTGAGTTTTCCTCCCTGGTATATGGACTGTCCAATCTGCAAGCCGAACTCGGTTTCTCTAAAACCCGCATCAACCCCTCCTGTCTCTAATGACTTTATCTTGCCATCGGTTCTATCCAGTTTGGCCATTACCGATGGATATAAGGCTCTTTCTGCCTCCCGAACCTTAAGTTCGGCAAAGCGGACTTCCTGTTCCGCAATTTTGAGAGTTCTGGAATTTGCTATGGCTATTTTTATGCAATCCTCCAGACTTTCTAACCTTTTCTCTTCTCTCTTCAGCGGGGTTAGAGAGTTTGTCTCAATACCCCTTTCCCGAGCCTCGGAGAGAAGGGGCGTCAAATCTACAACTATAGAATCTTCCTTGCCTTCTGTGTGAAAAGAGGCAGGCTGATTAAGATTTAGTACCAGATAGTCCAGAGGGATGTTCTCTCCCGGTTTTCCTCCTTTATACCTGGGGCTAACCATTCGTACAAGGCCCTTATTTACAGGCATTCTTTCCTTTCCTTTGCCAAAAACATTGTCATCCACAAAGTTTATGACGAGCCTCGGTGGTGAATCAAGAACGAAACAAGCGTACTCTGCCAGGCCGGTATTAATCAGGGTCACCCTTGTCTTCCCGGACAGCTCTTCCACTCTTATTTCCTCCAATTGTATGATTTTCCCACCAAAGGCGTTCAAAACAAAAACCATTAGGGAGGAAAAAGTCAAAATTAATAAGATAGATTTTGAAAATTTACACATTCTATTCCTTTCGTCTTTCATCCATACAGCCCAAAATAATAAGGGAGAAGTGCCTGTTGAAGAGAACTTCTCCCTTTTTCTCTTTTTAAGCCCAACAGGCAAGGCCATCGCGAAATATCAAAACATATCTGGGGCATAAAGCCAAGGCCGCAAAGTCTTACTCCTCATCATTAGTCTATCTGCTTCATGTTACAAATTTGTAAGAAAATTGTAACAATTTTGTAAATTTTTTTATCTCGGAAGAATTAACAAAAAATTAACATTACCTTAACCCAAAAATAACATTGTTGGATTAAACTTAGTGTAGAAAGTTTGGAAGGGAAACCTGAGTGAGAAGGAGAAGAAAGAAGGGGAAGATGGGCCGAATTTACGCAAAATTAAGGGTTCTTGGTTGCCTTTTCGTTCTTGCTGTAATCCCTTCTCTAACGCACGCTTATTATCAGATGTTAAGAATTGAGGGGAGCACGGATGTGACAAAAGGCGTCACATTTACCATCAGGGTTACCGCCTGCGACAGTAATGGGAACAAACTTACGAGTTCCGATCCTGACTGGGATTACGCTCGTCGCGCCTATATCTACTACGAATGTTCTGACCCCCAAGCTAAAATACAGGACAACCTCGGCAGGTTCGTGTCTATTGGTGAATTTAATTCTACCAACCCCCGTCTCTGGGAAGCCGAGAGAACGGACATTTTGGTACTGGAAACAGTAGGTACCCAGAGGATTAGAGTTCTGGAGAAGAATGTATTGGGGATAGAGCCAGGCTCTATTAGTCCCTATGTGCATAAATATGTAGACCATTTTGAAATAAGTCTTGTCTTGCCGTTGCAAAACAGGATAGCAGGAGTTCCTTTTGCCATTGAGATTCGTGCTCTGAACGAAGACGGAAACATAGCAAAAACATTTAACGATGACCTGGCCATATGGGCAATAATGTGGCCGGAAGACTATCCCGAACCGACAATGCTTCCTGAGATTGTCCCGGGGACTTCGTTTAGTGGTGGTAGAGCCACGGTTTCTGTTACAATCTACGGTTCCCACCCGGACACCCGTAATGTCAGAATATCGTGTGAGAATACAGTTACACATGGTAACCCTCCCTACTATGCTCAGGGACAAAGTGATTACTTTTCCGTAAATCCAGCCTCTTATCAGAACATTCTCCTAATTGCTCCCGGAGAAGTATATAGGCCAGGGAAACTCGGCGGTGGAGGCAAGGAGGCGCTACCGGATAGCCAGACCGCAGGTAGACCTTTCGGGGTAAGAGTATATACCGTTGACCAATACTGGAATCCCGTGACAGTAAGTCCAGCCGTTCTATTGGCGTTCACTTCCAGTGACCCTGAAGCGATACTTCCGTCTTTCCCCGACACAGTTATGGACAGGAATCCCAAAACATTTTCCATTACTTTTAAGACTGTAAGTGTGGAAAGACAGAGGTTAGAAGTAACCGAAGGCACCAGGAATAGTGTCAGCATGATTCCAGTTATGCCGGCACCGGTTCTGAGGTTCGAGTTTGATACCATTGCCAGCCCGCAAAAGACCACGGAGCCATTTCCCTTAAGAATTACGGCGTATGACGAATTCGGGAATGTGGCAAACTACAATCAGGAGGCCACCCTGGGGACAAATTACGGTCCGGATTATGTAAGCCCCCGGAGTGTTGCCTTTGTTAATGGAAGAGTGAACCTATCAGCGCAAGTGACTCGAGCGGGGAACAAGTTTAAACTTTCAGTTACTGATGGCACGCACCTGGACTGGAGTAACGAGTTTGATGTTAAAGTTGGGGACTTCACGAGACTTCTCATCTTGCTTGAAGGCGAGACCCATACACCTGGTATAGGAGATGGAAAAGACGGCACTCCCCAGTCCATCTATGCTGGTGGGGCGACTACTGCTACAATCTATGCTTGTGATGTCTGGTGGAATCCTACACCAAATAATGTGACGGTAACCTTTACCTCCGTCACAGGATACATTGAAGCCCCAAGTTCGCTTGCCCTGGAAGACGGCTATGGAAGATGTTTGGTAAGGTTCAGGACTGCTTATGATTCCGGAACGAGAAGTGATGAACCACAGACTATGACCGCTACCAGTAGTGGCATAAGTGGCACCAGTAGCCCGATTACAGTTCGTCCTGGCACTTATCAGAAGATGGTGCTTGTCGCCCCGGGCGAGAGGCTGGATCCGGGGACACTTGATGCTGATGGAAAAAGTGGCTCTCCCGCTACACAGGTGGCTGGCACTTCCTTTACCTTGACTGTGGCAGTGACAGACGCTTACTGGAATCCAATAAGTAGTGGATTCCCGGCCACGATATATTTTAATTCAGGCGATAATCATCCTCTGGTGCGGTTTGCGGGATTGGCAAAGGGTAGTGCAGTTAGCATGGGAGCCAGGATAAAGGATTTCTCCAGTACTTTAATTACACTTGCTAACCCGCAATGGGTGA
>Ga0315308_1000814_pt1 | contig 17800 bp, 22 predicted proteins | sample TDP3_MG_FD_203078 | JGI IMG/M metagenome (GOLD analysis project Ga0315308, IMG submission 203078) | Freshwater sediment microbial communities from Lake Towuti, South Sulawesi, Indonesia - TDP3 | ecosystem: Environmental > Aquatic > Freshwater > Lake > Sediment | place: Indonesia: South Sulawesi... | reverse complement strand
AACTCGCGTGGGTGGCTTGAGCGCGAGGCTCCCAGGATGAATTCAAGGGCCTCTCGGTCTATCCCCCAGATGGCCTCCTTCAATGCGGACCACCTTCGGCCCCCTTCAGAGAATTTCTGATTTCCTTAGCCGCGCTAACCATCGCCCGGAGCTTTCCTATGGCTTCCTCCCGGGTCCTAGTCTTGAGCCCGCAGTCCGGGTCGATCCACAGTTGCTCGGGCTTCAGGACCTCCAAGGCTCGCTGGATGCGCCCCTTCACAGTTTTAACATCCTCCACGACGTGCGAGTGAACGTCGACCACGCCGAAAGAAAGGTCCTTGGTGAACGGGTGCTCTCGGAGGAGCTCCACCAGGTCGAGCTCGCTGTTCGACATCTCGAGGTCGAAGTTGTCCACGGGCAGCTCGAGCATCCCCGGGTAGATGAACTCGAATGCGCCGTAGCAGATGTGGTTGATGAAATAAGCGTCGATGCCCCTGGTGACGATTTTCATCGCCTCGATCGCGAACTCCTGCAGCTCCTCCGGTCTGGTGGATATGGCCGGCTCGTCTACCTGGATGATCTTTGCTCCAGCTTCGGCGAGGGCCTTTACCTCCTCGTGCAGCGCCCGCGCTAGGGCTAGGCAGGCCTCCCTTCGGCTCGGGTAGTACTCGTTGAACGACCAGTCCATCATCGTGTACGGCCCCGTGATCATCCCCTTGACCGGCTTCTTCGTCAGCCCCTGGGCGAACCTCCACCAATCGACAGTTATCGGCCCCCGCCACCTGACTTCCCCCACGATGATCGGCTTCCTGTAGTAGCGGTTGCCGTATGAGCGCACGAGCCCGCTTATCCTGAACCCATCGAGGTTCTCCGCGAAGTAGGTGGCCATGTCCCCCCTGTACATCTCGCCGTCCACGAGCACATCCAGCCCGATTTCCTCCTGCAGGGAGATCCAATCCCTCGTGGCGCGTTCCTCCATCGCGCGCAGGTCCTTAGGCTTCAGCCTGCCGGCGAGCATCGTCCGCCTTGCTTCGAGGAGCTGCTCCGGCTTGGGGTAACTCCCTACCGAGGTCGTCGGCAGCAGCGGCAGCCCTATCCCGAGCCTTTTCAATTTCTCGCGCATGTCCACACCCTACAACAGTTCCTCCCTCGCCCTCTCGGCTATGGAGGCCATGTTCTTGAGTTTTTCAAACGCTACATCTCGAGGTAGGTATTCCCCGAGCCCGCATGAGGGGTTCAGGTATACGCGTTTGCTTCCTATGTTCGGCAGGATCTTTTTTAATGTGGCAAGTACCTCTCCCTCGCCCTCGAGCCTCGTGTTCCTTCCGTCGATGAGCCCCAGCCCCAGGTCCTTCCCGCACCCCAGCCTCGCGATGGTGTTGGGCAGGTTCGGGCTGTAGGTGAAATCAAATCCGATGACTTCGACGGGCAGCTTCACGAACTTTCGGTAGAGTGGCATGGCATCCCCGAAGTAGGTGTAGAGGGCTAGCTTCGCATCGCCCTTTTTCTCCGCCACTTTTGCCATAGCCCCTTCAAAGGCATGAAAATCATCCGGGTACCTCAGGATCGCCGGCTCGTCGACCTGAATCAGGTCCGCTCCCGTCTTCGCCAGCTCGCCGACCTCCCGCGAGATGGCATCTGCGAACTCCTGCAGAAGCCCGTCGAAATCCGCCCCTCGCCTGTTGATCGAGTACTTCGAGAGGGTATATGGGCCCGTCACAACCGGTTTTACTGGCACGGGTGAGGCCTTCTTCGCTGAGAGGAATTCATCCCTGATAATTGGCCCTCGCCACCGCACCTCCCCGACGACTATCGGTTGGCGGAAGTAGAAGTTCGTGTCGAAGAATCGGAGCAGACCACCGATCTCGCATCCCTCCAGCTTCCGGGCGAAATGGGAGATCGGGTCGTACCACCTAACTTGTCCATCCGTCACCAAGTTTAGCCCGGTCCTCACCTGCTCCTCGATGACCTCTCGGGTCACCTCGTCCTGAATGCGGTTGAATTCCTCCCCTGAGATCTCGCCCCGCTCCCATCGCGCGTAGGCCTGGCGGTGCCTCTGCTGTTCAGGCCTGTCGCCTATCCGTGGGTAGCTCCCGGTGCTCGCTGTCAGCAGCTCCATCTCTTCCACCTTGGATGACGTATGAGTCGAGCGTTAAATATTTGCTTAAAGTGGGAGGATGTGACCAGGATGGAGACACTCATCAACGAGGAAGCCCTACTGCTGGCCAAGTACCTCAGAAACGAGATAAAGACTCGGACTCCGAGGATTACAATTAAAAACCTTTTAAAAACTCTTTAAATTTAAACAATCTATAACTTTGAAAGGAGGGAAAATTTGGCAAAAGGAGCTAAAGAGGTGGAAAGGGCAACAGCTGGATTCGTTCTGTCGCTTATAGGTGGAATCCTCGATGCAATCATCGCGATATTATTAATCATTGCAGCTTCCTTGGTAGAGGGGTTCGGTCATGGATGGGGAATGGCCTCGTCCGACATTTTGGTTTGGGGTGCCATTGGACTAATCTTCGCCATCTTAGTAATAGTCGGAGCTGTACTAATCTATATGCCAGGAAAGGAGGTTGTCGGCGGTATACTTGTAATAGTCTTCTCTGTTCTTGGCTTGTTCTTTACAGCTGACGGATTATTCATTGGCTTAATTTTGGGAATAATCGGCGGCGCCCTTGGCATCGCAAAGTTTTAAGGTGCTATCTTCTGCTTGTTTTCTCTTCGATAACCCGAATAAATTCTAGGGCAGTAGGTAAAGTTACATCACGTACCAACCATTTCTTTTGGTTAGCTGCCGTTATTTGATAACACGAGCGTCGCTTTTCGGCAAATCCAACCAATGTGAAAACTATACCGAACACAAAAAGTAAGATACAGGAAAATAGCAAAAACCCTGAATGAAATATGTCCCATTTCTCCCAAAAAATCATGCCCCAAGATGCCACTATTAAAAATAACAATCCACCAATTACTGATTGCTTTAATATTCTGCCTGGCACTTTTTCTACAGAGATTACGTCCTTGTAAAGTACGCTATCTATTTCGGGTTTTCGTATCGGTCCTCTGTATATATATCGTATTATTTTTTTATCAGTAGCGTAATACATAGGTTGAGGGGTGAATTCAGTGCGACTAATTTGTGACATAGAATGTGTGGCTAAAATCTTTTCTTTAGGGGACAAATAATTTTCTATTGCTTTGGGCAACTTTTTTCGCCTCATTTTTACATCCCTCTTTAGACCTCCATCAAGATTTAACAATCCATACCTAAAAAGTCTTTTCATTTTTTTTTGGGGTTTTGGGTTTTTGGGGGGTTAAAATTTAACCTTGATTTCCTCTAATCATCGATGCCTCTTGACCTGCCTTCCGTAGATCTCCCTCACCCTCTGGATGGTATCGGCGTCCTCAGGACCCTTGTCGTCCCGAATCCTCGTTACCCGCGCGAACCTGAGAGCCATCCCGCACTTGTACTTCGGGCTCCGCTGGATCTCGTTGTAGCTGACCTCGACCACGATTTCTGGCTTGACCACGACCCTCCTCCCTTCTCGCCTGATCGTCAGTCCCTTCAGCCTCTCGGTCATCTCGATGATCTCCTCATCAGTCAGCCCCTTGAAGGTCTTGCCCACGGCCAAGAACTCCCCAGTTTCAGCATCGCGAGCCGCGAGGTAGTAGTCGGAGAGCCAATCCTTCCTCCGCCCGTATCCGTACTCCGCAGCGGTGATGACCAGGTCGAGGGGCTCGAGGGCGGGCTTGATCTTCAGCCACCTCTTGCCCCTGATGCCTGGGACGTAAGGGCTCTCGAGCTCCTTCGCCATCAGACCCTCGTGCCCCTCCGCAAGCGCCTCATCCAGGAACTTCCTCGCCTCGCCGGCATCATCCGTGATGAGCTGTTTCGTGAGTGGGAGTCCTGTGACCTGGCCGAGCTTCTCCCTTCGCCTTTGATAATCGAGGTCGACCAAGCTCTCGCCGTCGAGGTGGAGGAGGTCGAAGAGGTGGAGCCCCAGCGGGAGCTCTCGCATCATCCTCTCGACGTCGCGCTCCCTACGAAATCGCTGCATCAGGTACTGAAAAGGCATGGGCCTGCCCCTTTCGTCGAGCGCGACCACCTCCCCCTCCAAGATCGCCTCCCTGGCCTTCACCCCCTTCCTGATGGATTCGACGACCTCCGGCAGGCTCCCCGTGACATCCGTCAGCCTCCTGCTGAAGATCTTCACCTCATTGCCCGACTTGTGGATCTGCACCCTCGCCCCGTCGATCTTGTGCTCGAATGCGGTCATGCCCCGATGGATTTCCAGGGCCTCTTCGACCCTCTCGACGTTCTGAGCGAGCATGGGCTGGATGGGCCTGAACACCTCCGGCTTCAGGGCTTTGACCCCCTCCTCGCCCCTTGCCTTCGCGATCTCTGCGACGTCTGCGATCTCCCCCGTGAACATCGCTGCCCTCCGGATGGCATCGTGGGGAACGTTGAATGCCTCGGCGACCGCAAGCTCCATCAGCCCCTCCTGAAAGCCCGTGCGCATCTCCCCGATGATGACCTTGACCAGGTACTTCGCCTCCTGGGGAGTCGCCCTGCTCAACATGGTCTCGAGCAGGCGTTCCTTCCTCTCCCTGACCCCAGGTCCCTTCAGCTGGGAGATCTTCTCGAATGTCTTCCTGACCTCCGAGATCGTGAGGGGCTCCTCGATGAATACGGCTTGCCGCCTTCGCCTGCCCGATTCGAATACGATCGCCGTGGCCGCTCCTAGGTCGCCGGTTCTGTCGAATGCAGCCGCGAATTCTCCGGGCCTGACCCGGGTGAGGCGGAGGATGAGCTCGTGGAGAGTAGCCCAGCTGACCTCGAGGACCTTCGGGCTCCATCTCGGAAATGGGCGGCCGAGCAACATCGTCGTTGCTGGCCCGACCTCCTCGGCCCGCAACTTCCGCAGGAATTCGGCCACGAGTTCGACCATCTCGCCCCGCTTGGTCGTAGCCTCGAGCCTGTCGCAGAGTTCGGCGAGTTCCATGAAGTCCACGTCGATCCCAATGGGGACTCATTCTGAAAACTTAAAGCCAAATGCCACCACATTATGTCCACAGCATTGGAAACCCAAACCAATCTCCTCGGTCAAGCTCTCCGGATCTTCCCCAAAAATTCAACTGATGTGACGGTGTTGATCCTCTCCCGAATTTCCTTCGTCAAAAAGTCCTTGTCCCCGGTGATAAAATAATCGGGCTTCACGGCGAGTGCGCAGGCCAAGATCGGCGCGTCTTTTTTGTCCTTTATTAACTCCACTGCGCTCGGGATGAACACTCGATATCTCTTAGCCGGGATTGTCCTCGCATTTACCAATTTTAGGAAACCGTCCAACAGGTACTCCTTGTACGAAACTTTCCTCCTGAAAACTGTGCGGATCTCATCAAGTTCATCTGCGGGGATGAGGAGCCTCAACCTCCGCCTCCCCAACAGCTTGAGTACCTCGGAGGGCTTTCCAGGGTAAAGGAGTCCAGAAAAGAGGACGTTGGAGTCAACCATGACGCTTTTCATACTTTTCCTTCCAGATCTCCGCTCGTACCGCTTCGATTTCCTCCTCGATGTCCTTCATGGTCAACCCCTTCCCGCTTGCAAGCTGCCTGCAGTACCTCTGCAACTCTTCCAAGGAATCCGCTATCTCAACTTTCTTGAGGAGGGCCAGTTCCTCGCCGACGCTTTCAACCATCAGTTTAGTTCCGGCCTCGATGCCGAGCTTTTTCCTGACCTCCTCTGGTATTGTAACTTGGCCTTTCTTCGTCACGGATACGAGCTTCATCGATTCACGATTTAAAGTAATACAGTATTACTTTATAAAGATAGATGATCGACAGGCTAAAATAGGTACATCAAGTTTTTAGCATCCATGAGCCACTTTTCAATTTGAGCAAACATGAATAGAGGAATTTGGAGATCAGTTATCCCCATGTTGGCGAAATTCCGTCAACTAAGGTGAGAGGAGAATATGTCCAATTTGTACGACGATCCAAAATATTATGAAATAGCTTTTTCCTTTCGAGACATCCCTGCTGAAGTTGATGTGTTTGAAAAGTGTTTCAAGCTTTTTTCTCGGATCCCGGTAAAATCGGTCTTGGAACTGGGATGTGGAAATAGTCCTCATATGGAGGAACTCATCAAAAGAGGATACCAATACACTGGGCTTGACTCAAGCAAAGCCATGCTGGAGTATAGCAGACAAAAAGCTTCACGCATTGGTGCAGAGGTAAATATCATTCATGGAAATATGGTGGATTTCTCTCTCGAGACATTAGTCGATTTTGTCTACATAACCCTCGGTTCCTTGTGTGTCAAGAATACATCAGAGCTCATGACACATTTTAATTCGGTCGCTGCGGCATTGAAGAAAGGCGGTTTATATCTGCTCGACTGGTGTATTCAATTTAGTCCACCATCGGGAAACGGAGAAACTTGGGAGATAGAAAAAGATGGAATTCGCGTTAAAACCACGGTGAAATCAAAAGTCATAAATCCTGTCGAGCAGACTTTTGAAGAAACCATTGTCCTTGAAATCGATGATCATGGCGAACATCACACTATCACTGGAAAAAATGTTAAAAGAGCCATCTACCCACAAGAGTTTTTATGCCTAGTGCGCAGTCTCAAGGATTTCGAGTTTGTCGGTTGGTGGAATAATTGGGACCTTAGTCAGCCATTAGAACGAACGAGTGAGATTAATCGACCAATCACACTTCTTCGGAGGGTATAAATTGCTTCATAAAGAAGAATGCTCGGAACTTCGCACAACAGCGGATAAAAGGGAAAAGTAATCCGGAGGGATGACGTGGGGAAAGGCAGCGGATTTGGAAAAGTGATCTTGTTCAATGAACATTTTGTCGTTTACAACATACCATCAATAGTATCCGCGATCGCCCAGGCGACCACGGCGAGGGTGGAGCCATTCAAGGGTAAGGGCTGGCATCTCGAGGATAGGAGGCCGGCAACACCCGGGTACAAGGAGGAGAAGCTCGAGCAGCAGAGGGAATCCGTGGAGAGAGTCCTGAAGGCGGCGAGGGTTGACCTATCGCGAAACCCTATCAAGATCACCTTGGGTGGAGACTTGGTCGCGGCGAGCGGAATAGGTGCAAGCGCTGCTTCCTGCGTGGCCATTGCGCGGGCCCTATCAGATGAATTCAGATTGGACCTCTCGGACGAAAGGATAAACGAGATAGCCTACGAGGGCGAGCGGGCTTACCACGGGACCCCATCTGGAGTCGACAATACAGCCGCGACCTACGGAGGATTGCTGTGGTTCGTCCGTGGGAAGCCCATAGAGCGGATATCGATCAAGTGCCCAGTTGAGATAGTGATGGGTAACACGGGAATCGTCGCCAACACCGAGGCTGCTGTGGCTGGGGTGCGCGAGCGAAAGCAGAGGTATACGGAAAAATACGACAAAATCTTCAAGGAAGCCGAGGAGCTTGCGTACATAGCGAGGAAGGCGCTCGTCGACTACGACCTTAGGGCGGTCGGGAGGTTGATGGATGAAAATCACGGGCTGCTTCAGGAGATCGGGGTTTCGTGCAAGGAGCTCGATTTCTTGGTCGAACTTGCTAGACAGCATGGCGCATTCGGGGCCAAGATGACCGGAGGAGGCCTCGGTGGGAACATGGTCGCCCTCACGCCTGGGAAGGACCTGCAGGACAAAGTCGCGCGCGCGATCAGAAAGGAAGGCTTCGAGGCCCTGATGACGCGGATTGGGTAAATCCCAAACAATTTAATCTGGCGTTGAAATGAAAGGGGCTAAAAGTTACAAAAATTTTCCAATATGGATAGTTCTCCTATCCAATATCCTCGCAATATCGATATACGTAATCGGAGCATACATCCTGGCGGGGTTCGGGGTCTTATTTTCCGCCCTCTACTTGCTTTATTGTCTTTTGATGGAGATCATGGTGCTCAGGAGAAGTTGCGTGGACTGCTACTACTATGGTAAAGTTTGTGGGTTGGGCAAGGGCAAGCTGTGTCCTCTGTTGTTCAAAAAGGGCAAACCCGAAAGATTCGTTAAGAAGGAAGTTTCTTTGTTCAGTGTACTGCCAGATTTTATGGTCTTCATCTTTCCAATCGTCGGCGGGATTATACTTTCAATAAGGAATTTTACCTGGCTTCTCGTGGCATTGATGATAATTTTAGCCGTCCTCTCCCTAGGTGGCAATGCTGTCATAAGGGGATCATTCGTCTGCAAATATTGCAAACAAAGGGAAATCGGTTGCCCGGCGGAGAAGTTATTTAGTAAGGGGAAGACACGAAACAGAAGATGATGTTATGAATTTCCGGGAGTTCGTGAAAACTTTGGACGAGAGGGGGCTCCTCGTGCGGGTCGAGCGCCCCCCCGTCGACGCGAAGTACGAGATCTCGACCTTGATGAAGCTCATGAACGACAGGCCGATCATATTTGAAAAAGTCAAGGGTCACTCGATGCCCGTGGTGGCGAACATCTGCTCCACGCGCGAGCTGGTCGCGCTTGGCCTCGGGATAAAGCCGAGCGAGATCATAGCAAAGCTGACGAAAGCCATCGAGAACCCGAAGGAGCCGAAAGTCCTGAAGTCCGATGGCTACCGAGAAGCGCCTGCTGACCTCACGAAGTTCCCAATTTTAGTCCATTACCCATTCGACGGAGGTCCGTACATCTCCTCGGGCGTCATCATAGCACGCGACCCGGAACTTGGGCTCAACGCGTCCTTCCACCGCATGATGGTCATCGGGAAGGACAAGGTTGTGATGAGGATTTTGCCCAGAGATTTCGACGCTTTCCTGAAGCGTGGGAACAAGGAGTTCGCGATATGCGTAGGGAATTCAATGCCGGTTTTAGTGGCAGCAGCTGTTTCGGTGGGGCTGGGGAAGAGTGAGCTCAGCATAGCGAACGCCCTGGATGAAACCGATTTGATCGAGATTGGCGGACACAAGGTCCCCGAGGCCGAAATCGTTATGATCGCGGAGATGACGGGAGAAGAACAAGACGAGGGCCCGTTCCTCGATCTGACCGAAACTCCCGACATCGTGAGGAAACAGCGGGTGGCGAGGATAAAGCGAATTTTCGTGAAGGAGGACCCGCTCTACCACGCGCTTCTCCCGGGCGGCTTGGAGCACAAGGTATTGATGGGGATGCCGCGGGAACCCACGATTTTCAGGGAAGTCAGCAAGGTCTGCGAGTGCAAGGATGTCCTGATAACTCCCGGGGGCTGCTCTTGGCTGCACGCGGTTGTGAGCATAAGGAAAAGGGGTCCCGAGGATGGCAAGAAGGCGATAGAGGCTGCCTTCCAGGGGCACAAATCGCTGAAGCATGTGTTTGCCGTGGACGATGACATAGACATTCACAATCCGAATGAGGTCGAGTGGGCAATGGCTACGAGGTTTCAGGGCGACAAGAACATGATAGTCAAGCGGGAGCCCGGTTCGTCGCTGGACCCGTCGTCAGATTTGGAGACTAGGATGACTGCGAAGGTCGGATTTGATTTGACGATACCCTGGGGTCGCGACCCGAAGGATTTCAAGAAGCCCGAGCTCCCCATGAAGCTCGACCTCAAGGACTACCTGACGTGATGGCGTGTACCTGACCAAAGAACAGGAAAAGATGCTCAGCGGGGATTACGGGGAAGTCATCGAGCGCTCTTTCAGGTTGCTCGTGAGGCTCGGCGAGATCTATGGCGCAGACCGGATGATCCCAGTTGGCTCGGTCCAGGTCGCAGGTGTCTCCTACAAGTCGATAGGCGATCCCGGGCTTGAGTTCCTCGAAGATATTGCGGAGAAAGGGGCCAAGGTCCGTGTGCCCACGACCCTGAACCCGCCGGGCATGGACCTAGAGGACTGGAAGGAGCTCGGTTTTCCCGAGGATTTCGCCGAAAAGCAGCTGCGGATAATCGATGCCTTCAAAAGGATGGGAATAATGATGACCGCCACATGCACCCCATATCTCGTCGGAAACCTTCCGCGCTTCGGGGAACACATCGCGTGGTCTGAATCATCAGCGGTCTCGTTCGCGAACTCTGTGATCGGTGCGCGCACGAACCGCGAGGGAGGACCGTCCGCGCTCGCTGCAGCGCTCTGCGGGGTGACGCCAAATTACGGGCTACATCTGGACGAGAATCGGGGGCCGAGTTTCCTCGTGAAAGTCGATGCTGAATTAAAACACAACTCGGATTTCGGTGCCCTAGGCTATCACGTCGGGAAGATCGTCAAGGACAAGGTCCCGTACTTTCAGGGGATAAAGGGCGCAGATGTCGACCAGCTGAAGGCCCTCGGGGCGGCTATGGCGGCATCCGGAGCTGTTGCCCTGTACCACGTTGAAGGCCTGACTCCTGAAGCTGGCCTCATGGACCCCTCAGGGCTCGAGACGATCGAAGTTGGGGATAGAGAGCTTCGCGAGGCCTACGAGAAGCTGAACACGGGAAATGACCCGGACATCATCATCCTCGGCTGTCCACACGCCTCGCTCAGGGAGATAGCGACGCTCGCCTGCAAGCTGGAGGGAAAACGCCTCCGAAAACCGCTCTGGATCTGCACATCCCGCATTACCAAGGAGGCCGCGACCCGCATGGGCTTCACGGAATTGATAGAAAAGGCAGGGGGGAAGGTGGTGGCCGACACCTGTGCCGTGGTTTCCCCCATTGAGCACATGGGCTACAGGACCACCGCGGTCGACTCGGGGAAGGCCGCAAACTATCTACCGGGCTTCTGCAAGCAACAGGTCGTGTTCAAGAGCCTCGACGATCTGCTGGAGGGACATGCTGCATGAAGGGGAGGATCATCAGTCCGGGGAAGGCCAGGGGCGAGGCGATCGTCTCGAGGACGCCGTTAAGCTTCTACGGAGGGATCGATCCCAAGACCGGCATCGTCATCGAGAAAGGACACGAGATCGAGGGACAATGCGTGAGAAATAAAATTTTGGTTTTCCCTCAGGGGAAGGGTTCCACGGTCGGCTCCTATGTCATCTATGGGCTGAAGAAGAACGGAGCTGCCCCTGCGGCGATCGTGAACAGGGAGACCGAGACCATCGTGGCGACCGGGGTCATCCTAGCCGGGATACCTTGCGTCGATCGGATCGACATCGACAAGATCAAGACGGGCGATAAGTTGATAGTCGATGCCGACGAAGGGACGGTGGAGTTTGAGTGAGATGACAGGCCCAGCTGAGAGCAAGATAGAGGTCGAGGCGAGGGTTTACATCCATAAGCGCGACCCATTGACCCACTCGAAGATCCCGCACATTGACATCGAGGCTCCAATCCTGAATGAGATAATCAAGCCGAACGAGACGACCTTCGTGAGCGGTAAAGCTGGGGGTGTTTTCATAGGCCTAAAGCGGGAGATGCTGGTACGTTTGGAGCGGGTGTTAGAAAAACTGGAAAAGTAGCCCACTAAAAAGTGAAAGCTCCCCTAGAAATCGCCCAGTTACCACTTTCACAGAAGATTTAATATCACGCGGCAAAATTTACTCGGGCCCGTGGTCCAGTGGTTAAGAGGAGACCAAAAACTCCTAACAAACACTACCCTCACACGGTAGTTACCGGGGTTCGAATCCCCGCGGGCCCACCATCCAAAGGGTTTAAAGTCCGGCGCGAAAAACTCCGTTGGAACGGGGTTGAGTCTACATGGACGAAAGAACCCTGCGCATCTGTCTTATCCTATTGTCGATAGCTCTTTTGCTCGGCCCTATTTTAATAGCCTTTGCAGCAAAAGGTTGGGATTTTCATGCTACTGTGATCGGGGACTTGGGCCCACTTGAGAACTTGACATCAAAGGAACCTGAGGTGGAAGTGGGAGAGTTCGGAATTTTGGGGGATCTGGATGAATTTAAGCCTTCATATCATTACGTCATTTCCTGGGAAAATGCGGAGTCGAAGTTGGTAAGCGACCTTGGACATGTCATCGGCCATGTAGATTTGGGTAATGCCGGCCCCCACGAAGGACATTCGCCTACCAAAGATATTTCTGGGTTTGGCTGTGCAGGGGATAATATACCCGATTACGACGACGCCGACCCAAACAAGGACTGCGTTAACCCCAACGATGGCACGGCGCCGGTATTCGAGTTCAGCGCATCCCCCGGTTCCTTTTCAGCCCCGCTCCCGATGGATATCCCCCCGATCGTCGGACGGGATGACCCGACAAATGCGGTGGTGGTGAGATCGAGCATAGATGCGATTAAGACAGCTTTCACCAACGCCGGGTGGGAATTCTATTATCCGTGTGAGGGATTCATGAGTCCAGAACCGCATACACCGATCGGCGAGGTTGCGGACGCGTTCTTAGATGAGGGCGATTACCAGCACCACATCAGGATCTTCTACGGCGGCCACGATAGCACCTACGGCGATTGGTATTACATGGCTGCCCATTACGAGGGCCAGAATTCCGTGCCCGCGGTGGGCGTGCCGGTAAATTTCACCAATCCCTACTCCTTTTCGATAAAGGTGGAAAATGTTTCCGTCGATGTCCTTTGCTCTTCCGACGACTACAGGCTTGGCGAAGGGCGGCTACAGCAGGAAACGGTTGTTCAACCTAATTCATCAGGATCTATCAACATTGTCATTGGGATCACTTACGAAGGCTTCAACCACCTCCTGAACAACCATTTTGATGGGACCTCGATCGATACCTCGCTAAAGCTCAATGGGACCATCCGATTGGATGTATACGGCCTGAGGATCACGGTGCCGTTTGGGGCTTCCGCATCGTTCCCATCTATTGAGGTGTTCAAATGAAACCCCACAGATTTTCACTTAAGGGCGCAGAATGGTTAAAAAGCATAAACTTGATTGGCGTGGTCGCGGGCATCCTGATGATCGTGCTGCCATTCGCTGGTCCTTGGTGGCGGCTAACCGTCGGCACCGAAGCTGTGGATGTGGCCTTTTCGCCGTTCAACATCAATATGACAGCATTGGGCCAACCCATCGAATCGACGTTGGCTCGATATATCTGCTTTGGCGTCGCGCTCACCGTCATAATCGCCGGGATATTCGTACTCCTAGCTTCCATACTACCCAAGCGATGGTGGTCAAATCGACTCATCCGTTTCGGCGCGACGAAGGTACTCTGGATGGTTGTCATGCTCCTGGTGTTGATCACGCTGATGGCGCTGGTGGTAAATAAGTTCATAGTGGCTAAGACGCCCGAACTCGAGGAATTCAGCATGCCCTACATTTCAGGAAGCACGACTTCGACCCTTCATGTCGGGGATGCGACGATAACTCTCCCGATCGCGGTGTCGCTGGCATGGCCTTTCGTATTAGCCATCATTACGGCAGCATTCGGCCTAGCCGCGAGGATCTATCACCGGAGGTTCGTCAAGCCCCTCAAGCCCTCAAAGGGTTAAAATTCCAAAGGATGGAAATCCGCCCAGGGGAAAATCAGCCACCTCAACACATCGAGATCCCAGGTGAGTCTCTAAGCAAGACTGTGAACATTGGACTTTGGCTGATGTTGATGTTCTTCGTGGCCTCAGGAGGGGACAAGATCGCGAATCTCGGCATCAAGATGATAAGGGGGATAAAGGTCGAGGTCAAGGTCAAGGAATAAAGGCCTATTGCTTAGCCTTCCCGCGCTTGAGGAGCCCAGCCAGCTTCAGGGAATTCATGTAGATGCATCGCTTCGGGGCTATTTTGGGCGATGTTTTAGCTCTCTCAGTGAAAGCAACGCTCACCCCCCGCACTACCACGGCGGGAACCTGCTCCGCGGCCTCGCCCATCACCACTTGTGCGGCTGATGCGAGCTGGTCCGCCAGAGCTCTGAAGGTGATCCGGAGCGGCTTCCCGAATAGGTCCAGCTCCCCCCGGCAATCCACAGCTGGCTCGATTCCGGCAACTCCTACGGCCTGACCGACTGTGCCCAATCGGAGCGGCTGGATATGACTATCCTCGATGATAACGCCTAGGCGAGCGTTCACGTGTTGCTTCAGCGCCTGCAAGATCTCCCTCGCAGTTCGGTTAGGTTTGGTCGGCATGAGCACGACTTGTCCTGGAGGAGCGTTCGAGCTATCGATGCCGGCGTTCGCGCACAGCCTGCCATCCTTGAGCGTGAGAACGGCCAATTTGGACGTGCCTAGCACTTGGTCGGCCTCCCGCAGCGCGAGCTCGACGAATTCCGGCCTGAGGCCGCAGCGCCTCGCGAGCAGTTTCGCGCGCTTGGATGGGCGAATGCTCGCTAGCTTCCGAAGCCGATCCTGCGCAGTTGCAACCGCACTCGAGGCCAAGATGACTATATCGCCGTCTTTCAAGCCACCGACCTGCTCAGAGGCTTTCAAGATCATGGCAGGTAGGTCATCCCCGGGCTTGATCAACGGCATTTTCAATCCGAGGACTCGCATCCGATCACTATCCATTCGACCGTTGGGGTTTAACTTTTTGGCTTCCCAGCGCTCCGCACGGATTCGACCAAGCGAACGACATGCAGGGTTTCCTTCGGATCGTGGGTCCGGATGACGTCGGCGCCGTTGAGCACGGCGATGGCAGTTGCTGCGAGCGATCCCCAGAGGCGGCTGGCCGGGTCTGGCAAATCGAGCACTTTTCCTATGAAACCTTTCCTTGAAACCGCGACGCATATCGGGCGTCCCAATGCCGCCAGCCTCCTCAGGTTCGCCAGGATGTAGAGGTCCCATTCAGCTCCTTTCCCAAAACCTATGCCAGGATCGATGACAATTTTTTTCAGGTCGATGTCATTGCGCTCACACATGCGCAGGCTTTTCCCCAACTCATGTTTGATCTCCTCGATCGTTCGGACATCACCCGGTTTCTGCCTAGCTGCCATTAGGACAGCTGAGCAATCGAAGTCCGCCAGCACTCGTGCCATCTTAGGGTCCGCCTTCAACCCGCTGACATCATTTATAATATGCGCACCCGCCTCGAGCGCGGCTCTGGCTATTTCTGCGCGTTGGGTATCTACCGAGATCGGGGAGTCGAGCTTCTCCATAAGAGCTTCGACCATCGGCAACAACCTTCGCCTTTCCAAACCCACAGGGATCGGCTTCACCTCAGGCGCGGTCGACATCGCCCCGACGTCTACGATATCAGCACCTTCGTCGAGCATGCGCCGCGCCCGCTTAACAGCCTCCGCCGGACTTCTGACGACCGAGCCAGTGTAGAAGGATTCGGGGCTGGTATTTAGCACGCCCACGATGACAACTGGGTTGCCTTCACCGACCCGGATGCCCGCGAGATCAGCAACCCTCGTGAGATCACCACTCTTAAAACAGCAATTTGTCCAGACATGCCAGCCTAGAGGCGCAGAGCTCAGCTACGTGAGTTATCCTTGCCAATTTTTCAAAGTCTATGTGATCCAGTGTATCTCCTTCGGTATGGTAATATGGGTCTATCAGCCCTTCGTGGATCCATATCGCGGGGACGCCAGCCTCGATGAACGGGATGTGGTCGCTGAGGGGCATTGGATATCCGACGTGATGTACTGGCCAAGCCAGCTCTTTAGCTATTGATAATGCAAAATCCTTGGCTTGAGGGGTCGTCTCGAGGAAGTTTTGTTTGCAAAGGGCTGAACTGAACCCATCCAAGTTGATCAATGCGCGGCAGTTTTTCATGTCGTCTCGATGTGCATTCACATAAGATGTTGAACCCCAGAATGCACCTTGCTCCTCGGCCCCGAAGAAGACGACTTCGATGGTTCGTTTAGGACGTAGGTTAGCGACCACCCTCACGATCTCGAGCAATCCCGCATCCCCCGAAACATTATCCCACGCATGTTGTCCTTTGATCTGGCTGTCGTAATGGGAACAAATCACCACCTTCTCTTCGGGCCACTCGTTTCCAGGTACCTCACCCATGATATTCCACGAGTTCCTTTTGTAAAATGTGCCATGGGACCTGAGGCGAACCTCCATTTTTCCGTTTTTCAATGAGTTTAACAAGTGCTGTCCGTCCCTCAGCGAGATCGTGACGCCCGGCAGGGTGCCTTTCCGCCTGTCCGCGACGGCGACGGCTACCCTGATTAAATCATCCGGAGGATCCGTGATCACCATAAATCCCGCGGCCCCGTGTTTTTCTGCCAAGGGGTACATCCAAAATGGGAAAGGGGTTTCAACCATCACGATTTTTCCCTCGAGCTCCGCTCCATCATTCAAGAGGGCCTCAAGCTCCTCCTTGGAAGCTCCGCCGTACATGAGCTCCCCCTCGACCACATCGTCCGCGGAGTACTGCAGCGGTTCACATGCTATCGACCGTCGTTGGGGGGAAAGGACCTCCAGCTCAGCTGATATGGGCATATAGTTTAAATATTCAAAATCCTCAAGCCGCACATCGGTTAGTCCAAAATCGTTTAATCTATCAAAAATGTGGTCCCTGGCCTTTACTTCTCCAGGCGTCCCCGCATATTTTATCCCAATTTTGCAGATATCACTTTCGTACTCAAACAACCTAGTACTTGATATCTCAGTCCATTTTCCGACCATCGCAATCCTCAGTATTATAATCCAAGGTCCAAAAAAATGTTCGGGTGCATAATGTTTAAGTCCCAGCGATTGCAATCCCGCCACGAGGTCAACGGATGAAGCAGCTACAGCTCGCCCGCGTCCATCGCTCGCTGGGCGCGGAAATGGTGCCATTTGTCGGCTGGGAGATGCCGTTGATGTACAGCAGCATTGCCGAGGAGCACATGGCGGTTCGAGAAGCTGTCGGGCTCTTCGACATCAGCCACATGGGCGAGATCTCGGTCCGAGGGGAGGGAGCCGCCAACTTCCTGCAGCGCATCACGACTAACGATATTTCAAAGCTCGGCATGCTCGATACGCACTATTCGACCGTCTTGAACGAGCGCGGTGGGGTCAAGGATGATGTTTTCATCTATCGTTTGGATGAGGAAGATTACATTGTGGTGACGAATGCCGTCAATGTCGAGAAGATCTATGATTGGTTCAGGCAACATGCGAGCGATAATATCGAGATCAAAGATATCACCCTCACAACCGTCATGCTAGCACTTCAGGGGCCGAAGGCAGAGCGGGTGCTCCAGCAGCTCACTGATTTTGAGCTAGGAGGACTGAAACGGTTTAAGGCAGCATTTATGAAGGTCTCCGATTTGCAGCTGTTGGTGAGCCGTACGGGATACACCGGGGAAGACGGTTTCGAGCTCTATCTCATGAACGAGCCAGCTTCCGACCCGAGGAGAGCGGAGGAACTCTGGAATACCCTGGTGCGAGCTGGTGAAGGGGTTGGGATTGAGCCATGCGGCATTGGGGCTAGGGACACCACGCGCTTGGAGGCAGGCTACGTGTTATATGGAAACGAGCTGACCGAGGAAATAACTCCATTTGAAGCGCGCATCTCCTACGCTGTCAAGCTCGAGAAGGGCGAGTTCATAGGTCGGGAAGCATTGATGGAACAAAAGAGGATGGGCCTGAAACGCGTCCGCATCGGCCTGCGGATGCTAGAGCGCGGAGTACCCCGCCAAGGATACAAGTTGCTGAAGAGGGGCGAGGAAATAGGCCACGTGGCCTCGGGAACGGTGTCCCCGCTCTTGAACATCGGCATCGCGTTGGGCTACGCAAGTCCTGACCTAAAGCTTGGCGAGGAAATAGCCGTCGATATCCGAGGGAAGCCCCATGCGGCGGAGGTCGTCAACTGGCCGTTTTATGATCCAAAAAAGTATGGTTTCATGAGGGGGCCTTGATTTGCCTAAGCTTTTCATCAATCTCATGGAGGAAATAATTCGCCCAGGCCTCTGCATCGGCTGTGGTGCATGTGTCGCCGCGTGTCCATCCTTCGCGCTGCAAATGGCAAACGGGCAGCCTGTCATGAAGGGGCGCTGCGAGGCATGCTATTTATGCTATTATCAATGCCCTTTCGTAGC
>Ga0315308_1000813_pt1 | contig 17806 bp, 17 predicted proteins | sample TDP3_MG_FD_203078 | JGI IMG/M metagenome (GOLD analysis project Ga0315308, IMG submission 203078) | Freshwater sediment microbial communities from Lake Towuti, South Sulawesi, Indonesia - TDP3 | ecosystem: Environmental > Aquatic > Freshwater > Lake > Sediment | place: Indonesia: South Sulawesi... | reverse complement strand
GTCACCTCCACGCCAGACAGGCCCAACAGTGTGAATAACATATTTAGCTTTCAAATTGCCCCCAGAAGTGATGACCGCCTTTCCAGTTGGAAGACCATCTGACCATTCTTTAGCCCTTATTCGCTTGCACTCTTCAAGTATTTTCGGCCCGCCTTCACGGTGGATTGCTCCATCTACGCCACCGCCTCCCATGAGAGTTGGATTAGCCGCATTCACTATAGCATCAGCATCAATTTCGGTTATGTCCCGTTGAACAAGACAGATCCTTGCTTTACCTACCCTGAATTCGTTGTTCTCCATTTCTTTCAACCCCTATATTTTTCCAACAACTTTGACTTCTTAAGTGTTGACATACCACTCTTTTCATATTTGCCTGACTCAAGGCTTATCAAGATATTACACCCTATTCAAAGAAAAGTGAAAGACAATGCCAGATTTCAGCAAATTAGAAAACTTCATCTTTGAAAAGATGTCCAAAACCCATCTACCCAGCTTAAGCGCAACCATAGTCAAAGATGAAGAAATCGTATATAGCCGAGGCTTTGGCCTCAGAGAGTTAGAGCACGGTCTGAGGGCTACTCCAGACACGCTCTACGGAATAGGCTCTGTAACCAAATCCTTCACAGCTCTATCAATAATGCAGCTCGTGGAAGAAGGAAAGCTAAGCCTAGACGACCCAGTCAGCACATATGTTCCTTTGGACCTTAAATCCATAGAAGAACCGTGCAGAATTTGGCATTTACTAAGTCATGCTTCTGGAATGCCAGCCTTGGCCTACGCTGAGGCCTTTATCAGATACATGACTGGCGCTGGAGGCAAGTGGATTCCCACAGCAAGTTATGAGGACATTTTCACCTTTATGAGAGAAGCAGATCAATGGATTTTGGCAAAGCCTGGCGAGAGATGGTTCTACCTGAACGAGGGCTACGTTATCCTCGGATACATCATCGAAAAGCTCTCCAAAATGAAGTACGAAGAATACGTGAAAAAGAAAATCCTAGAGCCGTTACAAATGAACAGGAGCTTCTTCAGAAAAGAAGAAGTCGAAACAGACCCGAATATGGCCACACCATACATAATCACCAGAGATGGAGAATGCAAAAAGTCCACATACACCTACAGTCCAATATCTTCCGATGGCGGACTGATAAGCAGCGTACTAGACCTAGCTCGCTACATAACAATGTACCTTAACCGAGGAAAATACGAAGGCGGCACTCTACTTTCTCCAAACCTTATAGAAGAAATGGAAAAGCCCAAGGTAAAACTACCTCTTCAAATTTTCGGCGGAGAAGCCTATGGCTACGGACTAATGATAATTCCAAATTTCTTTGGCAATAAAGTCATAGGACATGGCGGTTCTGTGCTTGTGGCCACAGCCTACATGGGATACATTCCAGAAAAAAGCATAGGCGTAGCTATTCTGGCAAACGGGAGCGGATATCCCTTATCCCAAATAGGCTTATACGGACTAGCTTTGATGCTCGAAGAAAACCCCGAAAACCTTCCATTTATCAAAGTAGAGAGAGCCTTCGACTCACTAACTGGCCTTTATGAGACCTACAAAGGTACAATGAAAGCAGAAGTTGTCAGCAAAGCTGGCATCCTGCAGATAGAAATCAAGGACAAATACATAGATTTGATAGTACCTCTGATACCTGAAGACATAGACGGCGACTTGAAAACATTCTATACGGTTCAAGGTGGCGGAAAGCTTCCAGTGCAATTCACGCTTAATGGAGACAAAGTTGACTTAATCTATGAAAGATATAGACTGAAAAAAATTGGCAACCTGTAAGCAAACGCTGAAACCTCTCCAAAACGAATATTTCAACAGTCGTGACCGACAAGATAACGATATAAGAATTACCTATGTCTCTTAACCATTCAGACCCTGTGGTTGCCATTTGTTAGTTATCCTTATGGCGCTAAAACTTTTTTGAGAGGCTGGTTAGCTTCCAGACAACTCCCGATGCCTTTCAATAAGCCAAAGATGGAACGTTTTGATATTTTCTTTCTCTTAAAACCCCTTTTTGCAGATTGTTATATGCCTAACAAGGTATTAGTGACGGTTATTAGACAGCATTTAGTTATGTCTGAAGGGCGAGAATTTTGAGAGCTGTTGTGTTTAGAGGTCCAAGAAATATGAAGGTTGAAGAAGTTGCTAAGCCTCAGCCTTCTGATAAGGAAGTGCTTGTTGAATTTAGTGCAGGAAGCATTTGTGGAACCGATTTACATTTCTATAAAGGAGAATGGACTAGATTGAGAATTGGGCAAATTGTTGGCCACGATGCCTGTGGCACCCGGGCCGATACTGGCGAAAGAGTTGCAATGGTACCTAACATCTATTGCGGTTCATGCTATTTCTGCTTTCAGGGATTACCTCATTTGTGCGAGAATGGCAAAACCATGGGCTTTGGCACAGACGGATTTTTCGCGGAATTCATCGCAATACCCACCAAAAACTTGGTTCCAATTCCAACAAACGTAAGCGAAAAAGAGGCAGCAATACTGGAGCCAGTGGCCCTCGCCATTCATACATTGGATCTCCTCCAGCCAAGACTTAGGGATTGGGTAACGATTGTAGGTCAGGGTCCAATAGGTTTGTTAATGACTCAGGTAGCCAAGCTTAAAGGATGCCGAGTCATTGCTATGGACTTGCATGACTATAGGCTTGAGCTTTCTGAGAGATACGGCGCAGATGTTTGCGTAAGCGCGAGGGAGGAAGACGCGGCAAAAAGAGTTAAGGAAATCACCAAAAGGGGATCAGATGTTGTAATTGAGGCTGCTGGGACAAAGCAAACAGTAGAACAAACTCCTTTTATGGTGAGGAGCGCTGGGAAAGTAGCGCTGATAGGCGAGAATGAGGGCTATCTAAATCTGGGAAACGTTGGAGAAGCAATATTCTTCAGCGGGTATCTATCGCCCCTCGATTACCCATTGGCTTTAGACCTCATATCAAAGAGGCTCCTCGATGTCAAAGGATTGATAACTCATACGTTCAATCTCACCGACTTCGAACAGGCAATCCAAACCGCGGATGATCTTGAAGAAAAGCCAGTGAAAGTTGTGATCGTGGCTTGAAGAAGAATTAGAAAGAATGTTTACTAAAGCACCTAGAGTAAAGCGGAGATGATAAACCATGCGCCAAAACCTACCAAAACTGCAAAGCAGAAACCGAATACTATTCTATGAACCGTTTTTGTCCAGAAACGCTTGGACTTGAAGACCGTCACAGAAACAAAAGTGTTCCAAAGGAGATCACATGACCAGTGGGTCACGGCAAATATCAAGAAGCCTAAGAATCCAAAGATGCGGGCTTTCATTACTAAGTCTGCGCCAACGGTCGCCCACCATAATAGGAAGTAGGGATTGGCACCTGTTGCGAGGATTCCGGAGATTAGGGAACCGTACTTCAAGTATGAGGGTTTCCTGTCGTTTTCTTTTCGAGTTCTAAACATTTTAACGCCCATGTATACCAAGATTAGGCCACCGACGAAACCAATGGTTTTTTGGGCAACACTCGATTCAAGAAGCCATGAAGAACCGAAATAGGCGAGAAACATCAGAGGAAACTCTACTATTGCATGCCCCAAAGAAATCAGGACGCCCGCGATATTGTCTTTAAATGCTTTTGCAATCGTTACAGCAAACAATGGGCCGGGCGACATCACTCCTGATAAAGATAGGAAAATCGCTACTATCAGAAACATGTAAAAGTCTGTTATTACTTCCATTTCATTCACTTATGTCCTTGATTTCGCTATTCGCGAATCTTTCTATTTCAGCAGGGTTTATCCCCAGAAGCACACTGGTTGCTCCGCCACCGATAACCTTGTCAAGGGTCATAACTTTTTCGTCGATAAAAGTTATTATTCGCGTTTTGTATTTCCGTTTTTGTAATGTGTTTTGTAGTTTTGCTGCTTCCGAACCGTTACAGAGAAAGGATTTTCTCTTCAGCTGCTGCCAATCCTGCCCCACAAGTAAAGTGGTATCCCATATCCTTTAACGTTGCTTCTATAGCTCCTATCGTAGACATTACGTCATTTTGGCTGACATTTCCCATATGGCCCACTCTGAAGCCTTTCCCTTTTAAAGGTCCCAGGGTCGAAGCGACCACAATTCCGCGCTTTTTCATTTGACTTCGAAATGCGCCATCTTCAATATTTTCCGGATAGTGAATGGCTGTAACAGTGTCAGCTGCGCATTTTCTATCTGCCACGATCTTTGTGCCCAGCGAATCCATGGCATCCCTAAAGGCTTCAGCGAGAATATGATGCCTTCTAAATCTCCGTTCTAATCCTTCGCTAAGTAATGCTTTCAATGCTTCAGCAAGGGCATAAATCATGTTAACTGGTGGAGTGGCAAAATACTTTGACGGGTCTCTCAGCCTTATAGTCATCTTCCTTCAGAGCGTCCTTAACATCGTCCGGTTTTATGGACTTACCCCACGGAACCTCTAAAACCTTAGGTACCGCTCCGTGGGCCTTTGATATGTCAACGAAATATTGACCAAAATAACCAGAAGCAGTGTTCAGAATCTTGTCTCCAGGCTCTATCACGTTGCCAATAGCCATTTCCATAGCTAAAGTCCCTGATCCAGCAATCGCAAAGACTTCATCGCTAGTCATGAAAACCTTTTTCAAGTTATTTAGAGACCCCTTAAAGATTTCAACGAACTCAGAACTTGTATGCGATAGCGTCGGTTTACTCATCTTTCGCAGGACTGCTGGATCCACATTTGTCGGACCTGGAATCATAAGAAGATCTCTTTCAACCATTTAGACCCAACCGTTACTATCGCTGAGTTTCACATAAGTCTTTAACTTTTGCGTCGCAACAGCAAAGCTATATTTTTTCGTCTATTCTTAAATTAATGGAAAGTGCTTTGGGTGTATGCAAAAGATCAGAAACTTGGATTTTGGCGAAAACTGAAGGACTTTTTGATCGGAGCGACTGTTTACAGTGCTATCAAAGATCTGGAGGAGAAGAGAATGTTTACTGAATACGGGTTAATGTTAGCGGTATTAGGAGACATGCTTGGATACCCGGTTTCTACTTATTATCGGTTTAGGTTGCTTCCTTTCTGGTTAGCTAGAATTGAAGCAGGGAAGCATTATTTGCTTAGAGAAAAGGATGTGACTGAGAAGCTAAAGGAATCATAGGAATAACATTTTTATCTTGAAAGCTACTTTCATGTCCAAAGTGGAAAATTATGGTTAAAAAAAAGAAAGAGGGAGCAAAAAAAGAAAGCGAAATGAAAAAGGCGGTAAAAGGATTAGTTTACGGTATGGCCATGCATGGCATGGTAAGCTACGCGTTGAAGACAAGAATGCATTTGGAGAACCTCTTCATGCTCATCACGATGGGCGACATGCTCGGTGTTCCCGTGTTACCGCCGTACTACTGCCTTAGACTTTTGCCATATTGCGTACCGCACATAAAAACATGGAAGAGAACACTGTTAAGAGAACGCGACGTTACGGACTCTGTCTTTGCCTAGCGGAGGCTACAGGACTTGTCAACGGGTTTATCGATAGAAGAATACATGAAGGCTCACCCAAACGTGAAGTACATTCTCTTCGGTGGCAAAGGAGGCCTCGGGAAAACTACCTTATCTGCCGCAACTGCCTACTGGCTTGCAAAAAGTGGGAAAAAAGTGGTTGTGTTTTCAACAGATCCCCAAGCAAGCCTCACAGACATTTTTGAGAGAAACATTTTCGGCAAAGGAGAAGTGGAGATTACTACTAACCTCTTTGCCCTGGAAATTGATGCTGACAAGAGAATAGCAGATTATCAACGAGAGATTCGGCAGAAAATTGTAGACATGTATGGAGAGGTACCAAAGGAGGTAAATGATTACATTCAATCAGCGGCTGCAGAGCCAGCTATGGCTGAGTCGGCAACATTCGATGCGATGGTGGAGTTGATGAGAGGCGGCACTTACGATTACTACATCTTTGACATGATGCCCCATGGACACGCCATTCGCTTTCTGGGCATGTCAGAAATACTTGACGCATGGGTTAACAAGATTGTTGAGACTAGGAAAAAGGCTGCAGAATATGGTGATGTAGCGTCAGTTATGAGTGGAAAAGGCGGACTGGCCCAAGAAGACAAGATTTTGGAAGAGTTGGATTTCATACGTTCGAGACTGGGGTTTGTAAGTAATATGATGCGAGACGAAGAGCATGCGGCCTTCTTTTATGTTCTCATACCTGAACTCATGCCCATACTCGACACTAGGAAGGCATTAGAAATGTTTAGGGCCTTTAATATACCTTTGAGCGGTGTGGTAATAAATCAAGTTTACCCCGTTGATTTATTAAAGCAGAAGAACGTTCCTTCTTTTTTGAAAAACAAAATATCTATGCAGCAGAAACACATGAAAACCATCCAAACTGAATTTGGACCATTAATTCGTGGAGTCGTACCAATGTTTGACCGAGAACCTAAGGGGCTCAAAATGATTCCTGAAGTGGCTAAACCATTGTTTAAAGAAGAGGCTTCGTCATGAGTCTAAACTTTGGAGAATTTATTTCTTCCAAGCCCCAGTTGAAGTATCTGTTCTTCGGAGGAAAGGGTGGGGTAGGCAAAACTATAGTTGCGGGAGGCGCTGCTTACTATCTGGCGGAGAAGTTGGGGAAGAAAACGTTGATTTCATCCACGAACCCTGTTCACAGTTTATCGAGCGCTTTTGGGCAAGATGTTTGGGGCAAAGGTATCCAGAAGATTGATGGGACAACAAACGTTTACGCTGTTGAAATTGATGTTTCAGACACGATCAAGAGGTATAAGGAGGAAATACGTGATAAGATCTTCACGTTTTTGAAGTATGCGGACATTCCATTAGATCCAGAGCCCTTCGTGGATATAGCGACTACGAATCCTGCCTTCGAGGAATCCGCTATGTTTGACGACATGATAAACCTCATACTCAAGGCTGATTTCGACGCCTATATTTTCGATACAGCACCCGTTGCTCACACTTACCGCCTCTTAGGGATGTCAAAGGTTTATGATCTTTGGTTGCACAAGATGGTTAAGAGTCGAGAGGAAGCCTTATCGCTTCGCGTCAAATTGTCGTTTCGGAAGGAGAAGATAATAGAAGAGATTAAGAAAGATCCTATGCTTGCTAGCCTCTTGAGCACGAGAGAACAGACGGAGAAGGGACGCAAGCTATTGACAGACAAGGAGAAAACCGCCTTTTTCTTCGTCACCTTGCCGCTTTCTCTTCCGATCGCGGTGATTGAGCGATTCATCGGTTGGGTTCAAGCCTTCGAAATCCCCACAGGTGGGGTCATAGTGAATGAGGTTCTCCCAAAGGAGGAGTTTGACCTAAAAAACGCTACATCCTACATAGTCAACAAGATTCAAGAGCAGGATTATTACTTAAAAATTATTCACGACAAGTTTCGTGGAATTGTTCGTGCCTATGTTCCTCTGTACGAAACTGAAGTAGCTGACTTGAATATGATTGCCCGCGTTGCTGATGCCTTGGGTAAAAAATAAAAAGGGGAAGTTAAGCTTAAGCGGTTTTTTCCTTTGGTTTTGCTCTTAGTCTCTGGAAGGCTTTGGCTCCCTCGTAGCACATGAAAAGTCCAAGTATTAACAAGAAAATATTCACGCAAACTGCAAATAACGTCCCTACCTTAAGAGTTGCCAAGTATCCTGCAGGACCCCAAATTCCGTCATAAGCTAAGTATGTCAGCGCTGACAGAGTTGTCGCGAGCATGAAAAGCATCGGAATCACCGTGTATACCGTGGGGCGCTTCTCTTTTGTAAGCCACAAGGATACGATCATTAATGCCAGCCCAGCCATAAGCTGATTGGCCCCACCGAAAGTGCCCCAAATATATTGAAACGCTGCGCCAGTGTGTGGACTTGTTAATATGTAAACGATTATACATACTATGATGGCGCTCACATACTTATTCTTGAATGCCCCACCAAATCGTGGTCCAGACAAATCAGACAGCACTAGTCGGGTGATCCTAAGTCCAATGTGCATAATTGTTATCGCCAATATGATAAGCATCACGGCTGTAAGTGCGTTTCCCACGTTAAGAGGTATTCCAAGATACTCAAGAAGCCCAGATCCACCTCCGACAAACTTATCAGCAGCAGTCGGCGTTACTATGGTAGCTGGGAGTTTCGTTTTCAAAGTAATATCGCTGAAAATTGCTACCGCAGTCAAGGATACCAGCGCCAATATTCCTTCTGCTAACATGGCACCGCCACCGATAAAGTGAGCATCTGGCTCAGTGTCAAGCTGTTTCGATGTAACTGAGGAGCCAATCAAGCTATGCCAGCCTGATATTGCTCCACAAGCGATTGTAACAAATAGCATTGGCCATAGAGGCTGTCCTGTTCCTGTTGCAGTGAAGAAACCAGTCATCATTGAACGTTCAAAGGTTGGCTGGCCGACAAAGGCGCCTATGATTATGCCTATGATGCCGGCGTAAACCAGATAGAAGGAAAGATAATTGATGGGTTGTATGAAAACCCAAATCGGTAAGACAGCTCCAAGGAAGCAGAAAAGCAACGTCATGAATATCCAGAAGTCCCGAGCGATCGGAAAAGCTCCAGTAGCAGGAAGCGGAACTGAATAGGGTAGCGCCATTCCAGCCCAAATCCCTAAGAACATTATTATTACAGCGATTACTGTCGTGTAGACGATGTTGACCTTAAGTTTGTATGTTGCATAACCTACTAAAATGCCAACTATGGCCACAATTAACACTGGTACTGGACTAACAGGGTAAGTTGGAAATACTTGTGTAGCAACTATGTTGCAGAACGATGAAAGGATTAAGATAATGTACCAAAGGATATACCACAGCAAAATCGTTCGAGCCCTTGGCGAGATTAACTCATATGTTATGGGTCCGAAGGATGCACCCTCATGTCTTGCTGACACTATCAAGCTCCCATAGTCGTGGATCCAACCGATGAAAATTGTTCCAAAGAGAATCCACAGAAGACCCGGAAGCCATCCCCACTGAAGCGCAATGATTGGTCCGGTCACAGGTCCTAAGGCAGCGATGCTTTTCCATTGAAAGCCGAAGAGGATGTATTTGTTTGATGGGAAAAACTCTACGCCGTCCATGTACGTGTGTGCTGGCGTTTCTCGCTTGGGGTCGCACATTACGACGTGGCAGTCAAACCACTTTACATAGACCCAGTAAGCAATGGCATACAATATTATACCGAGCAAAATGACAATTACTGAAAGCAAGTTTTCCCTCCGAAAATTCTATTTAAGGTTATCTTAATATAAGACTTACCATAAAGCTACATTAAAACTGCAGTGAACCACCCATTTTAACAGAGGAATTTAGTATGTATGAGTTTACAGTAATCTTTTTTGTCGCTCTGCTTTTTATTGTAATATACTTTGTTGGGATGCGGCGAAACAGAAAGATCGCAGTCAAATACGCAAAAGCAATAAAAGATCATATGTCTCCGAGAAGCGAGTTTGTGGGCTTCCGCCCCTACAGCCGCGGAGGATTCAGGGCTTTATCCAAATTGAAGGAAAAGGAGGCTTTCACACAAATTGAAATGGCTGTAAGCCTCGTAGACCGCGAGAACCTGATGCATTACCCCCTCTCATTGTTGACGAAGGACCGCGACCGCCTTGCATGCTGGGGTTTTCTTAAAGACCCTATACCATTTGACTTAGAAATTTTACCAAAGTCAAACGAAAAGTTGTGCAAAAAAATAGCCTCGGAAAAAAACCTTAAAGAGGTGGCTGTAAAGAACAAATTGAACAAATCCTTCGCTGTTTTGGCATCGGATCAAAATTCTACAAATAAATTTTTGTCCGATCATGGACTACAGAAGCATATTATGGAAACAAAGGATGCTATCAAACGCCTTTCCATTAGCCATAAGGAATCAAGAACATACCTAATAGGCGAATTGACAGACGCCTCTTCTATAAAATCGCTCCTAGATATTCTCGTGTCCTGTGGAGAGCAAAAACAAAGGCTTAAGGTTATACGGTCAAGGCTTTAACATGAAATTTTTCTGCAGTTCCACAACTGCTCTACTGTCCTTTGCGTTTACGTAGCTTTCTAATCTTTCTTTGTTTATTTCAAGAAAAGTGTGTCCCCATTTAAAAATGGAGAGCAGTCGATGGGCTTCCTCTTTAAATCCAGCAATGAATAAGGCTGCGGCCAAGGCTTCAACTGTGCTAAGCTTCGTAGGATTTCCGAAATTAACAGGGTTTCCGGCAATTAAGTAAGGTAGGCATCTGGATGTCCCCCTCACATTTTTAAGCAAAGCCTTTTCAGCGTGCTCCCAACTGAAGTCTAAAGCAACTAATCCGAAATTTTCGATACGTTCTCTATCAGCTGGAGAAAAAGCAATTTCGGAAAGGGGATTAAGCACAACAGCCCTTCTAGGCAAAAACCTAATTTGGCGCACTATACGAATTAGTCCAAAACGTTTGAGCTTTAATGCTGTGCATTTTTTGGGGTCGCATTGCCCTGCATGATAAACAACGATTTTAACTTGTTTTTGCACCTGTTTTTCGCACCCTTAGGTGGCTCATGGGGTCATTTAGAACGTGTGGAATCCAGTGGATGAGGTCTGTGGAAACCATGTGATAACCTTTTTCTTCAAAAACAAAATCTCCAGCCGCACCATTCACAAAAGCTCCGGCAACAGCCGCTTCAAAGGGGTCAATTTGCTGAGCCAAGAAAGCGCCAACAATACCAGAAAGCACATCCCCAGTTCCGCCAACAGTCATGCCTGGATTGCCCGTAAAATTGAGTTTAAGACGTTCTTCATCTGAAATTATGTCAACAGGCCCCTTCAAAAGTATTACCGCGCCTAACTCCGCAGCTGTCTTCTGCACCTCTGAAACTCTTTCCTCCAAACCTTCAGGAAGCTTCTTACCAGTTAGTATGCCGTACTCCCCAGCGTGAGGCGTCAACACCAGAGGCACGTTCAATTTCCTTTTAAACTCTGCAAAAGCCTTCAGACCATCTGCATCCAAAAGCAAAGGTTTACCAGCACTTTCAACAGCCTCAACTACAGCTTTGACAGCTTCTCTGGTTTCCACATGCAAACCGAGGCCAGGCCCTAAAACAACGGCATTAGCTATTCCCATGTATGTTTTCAATGCTGGTATATTACCCTGATTCAAGTGTTTTCCATCAAGCTTTATGGTGATCAAATCTGGTGACATGGAAGAAATAGCATATGCGGTTTTTTCCGGTGCGGCAACATAAGCCAAGTCAACACCAGTTCGTAAGGCGGCTAAGGCCACTAAGGCGGGGGCACCGGAGAATGTCTCACTACCACCGATAACTAGTAAACGTCCAAAATCTCCTTTATGGGACTCAGATGGGCGTGGCTTTTTTGTAGCCAGCAAGACGTCGCCTGGACCTGCAAATTTTTCGAACTCTTCAGGCAAGCCTATGTCTTTTACAATTAACTCGCCGACATATTCTTTTGCCTCGTCAAGTCCTTTCTTTGTCTTGTGAAAAGTCACTGTCAAGTTTGCTTTCACTGCGCTGCCTAGAACTTCCCCTGTGTCAGCATCGATTCCTGTTGGCACGTCAACTGCGACTTTGAAAGCCTTCATACTGTTAATTTTCTTGACATGATACGAAACAGGTGGCTTTAGTCTTCCCTTGGTGCCAGTTCCCAACAACGCGTCAATTACTATTTTCGCAGTTATCTCTGGTATGAGAGTGCTGTCATAAGCTTCATGAATAGGAATTGTTTCTTTTAAAAACTGTAACGCGTCCCAGTTTTCTGAAGCCGCTCTATCACTGATTTCCTTGGCTTTTCCAGCAAGGATGACTGTCACTTTGAAACCCATTGAAGACAGGTGTCGAGCTGCAACGAAGCCATCGCCGCCGTTTCCACCTAGACCACAGAAAATCGCAATGGATTTTTCTGGTTTAAATCTTGAAGCAACTTCCAACGCCACACCGCGTCCAGCGTTCTCCATCAGCAGAAGCCTAGAAATCCCGAAGTATTCAGCGTTCAGCTCTAAAGCACGCATCTCCCGGCTTGTAATAGAATTTCTCGTGGGGCTTTTCTCTAGCATGTTTAAACCCTATAGTTACTATCCCAAATAAAAGATAAGGGTATCTTCCCAAAGTTAAGGCTACGCTCCCCCCTGAAGACTCAATGGAAACAGAAAGTCTCTCCTTACCTGGCCTCCATTCGGCTCCAAACAAAGGGCGTAAAACAATCGCGCAGACAAAAACACCCACACATTTTAGAAAATACGTGACGTAGCAAAACATTTTAATCCACAAAGACAAACAATAAGCGAGGAGATTTGAATGCCAACAGCCTTCGTATTGATAAACACAGAGATAGGCTCAGAAGCAGACGTTCTAAAAGATCTTAAGAAAGTTGAGGGAGTAGATGAAGCCTTCGCTGTCTACGGAGTCTACGACATAGTCGCAAGAGTTAAAGCAGACACAATGGACAAGCTCAAGGAAATCGTGACTTGGCGCGTCAGAAGGCTTGACAAGGTTAGGTCAACATTGACAATGATAGTTGTCGAAGAGACAAAATAGCAGGCACTTCCTCTTTTTTATCCATGCAGAATAATGTTTTTACAATTCGTATTCTAATCTCTAACTTGTTCAAGAATGGGCTGCTATAAATGACCAAGAAAACAATGCACATAGGACTGGACGACACAGATTCAACAAGAAAAGGATGCACGACATATGTTGCTGCCCTTCTCGTGGAAAAACTGCAAAGGCTGAGAGCCGAATTCATTGATTATCCAAACCTAATCAGGCTGAATCCTAATGTGCCATGGAAAACTAGAGGAAACGGAGCGCTATGCATAAGAATACAATATGATGAAAATCTTGAAGAGAACATTAAAGAAGTTGTAACTAATACTGTGGAACAACATGCGGATCTAGAGTTCAAAGGCACCGATCCAGGCATGGTTTTCTTCAATAAGGCTAAAATTCCAAGAACGGTCAAAATTTTTGCTAAAAACGCTATAACTGGAATTGTAAGCCTAAAAGAGGCACTGGAGCTTGTAAAGAAATTTGGGGCTGAAGCTGTGGGTTTTAAAAAGTGCAGAGGAATCATCGGCGGCTTAGCAGCGGTTGGCGAAACCCTTCAGAGAGATCATACATATGAAATCCTTGCATACCGTGCTCCAGAAAATTATGGCTCTAGAAGAAGAATAGATGAAGCCTCAATCTTTCAAATGGATAGGGCGACAGAACCCTACACCTTTAACAATGTTGACCTAGAAAAACACAGAGTCATCATTACGCCGCGAGGACCAGACCCAATTCTTTTTGGCATTAGAGGGGAAACACCAGAAATTTTGAAAAAAGCATTTGAAATGGTTAGACCCCTCGAGCCTGTAGAAAGATGGGTCATCTTTCGCACAAACCAAGGCACAGATGCCCACTTAAAAAAGATTGAAAAAATAGGCCACATAAAACCGTATCATCCAATTATTGCGAGAGGAACGGTGTCGATAAACCCTCGGATGATTCCCCGAAGACACGTAATCTTCTCGATTAAGGATGGAAGTGGGCAAGTTGACTGCGCAGCTTACGAACCGACTGGCGCTCTTCGCAAATTTGCAATTACGCTGATGGCTGGAGACTATGTGGAAGTCTCCGGTGGTGTGCGCAAGCCATCAGAGAGTAATCCTTTAACTATAAATATTGAAAAAATTGGCTTGTTAAGGCTTGCACCGAAAATTGTGTATCGTAATCCGATCTGCCAAAAGTGTGGCAGGCGACTAAAGTCCATGGGTAAGGATAAGGGTTTCAGATGTGAGAAATGCGGTTCAAGATATGCAAGTCTTGAGAAAGTTGAGGTTAGGATGAAACGTGAAACAAGAAGAGGCCTTTACATAACTTCAACGAGGTCTCAAAGGCACTTAACCAAGCCATTTAGGCGCTATGGAAAGGAGAAGCATAACACAAAAGTTAAAGGTCTAATTGAAAATTGGCATCTTCCCTAGGCTTTGCCCTCGTTCACTTTGAAGATTTCGCACAACATTTGATACAGTTCCTCGCCGCCCTCTACCTTTGAAAATAGTTCTTTCTCAGCTCTGAGGATACGCCCCATGGTTTGATACGTCCGCTGCCATTCCAACTCTTTCCACATCATGCGATAATTCTTCAGCTCAATCCAAGCTCGGAAAACTAACACAGCGAACATGCCTAGGGTAACTAGAAGGTTCAGTATGTATATGGGTAATAGGTCCGTTTCTTTTCACCTCCGTTATCGTTTGCAAGCGCCATATCTTATTAGCAAAATGCATTTAAATCAAACTTGTGTTAGCATAGCCGAAAAGAAGGGTATGGATGAGTGAAATTTTATCTCCACTTGTTTTCCAGTTGGGCGTAGGCGGAATAGGCGGTTTCATAGTAGGATATGCCATCAAGAAAATAAGTAAGCTCATAGTTATTCTGTTAGGTTTATCCATAATCGCACTTCTCTATCTAGGGACAAGAGGTATAATTGGCATAAACTACGACGCTCTTTGGAATGCTTTGGCTGGTTTGGTTGGTTCTGCTGCCCAAGCATTTTCGTGGCTTATTGGCTTAATATCTCTCATACCATTCATGGGAAGTTTCCTTGTCGGCTTTCTGTTGGGCTTTAAACTTGGATAGCGAAATAGTTTAAATTTGTGTGGCTCGTTAATCCTAAGGACCACAGGGTTATTGGAGCGTTCAAAAATGGATAGTTTCCCAGCGGAGGAATACAGCCTTCCGTTCTTCAAAGAGGCAGGCTTCGTTAGAAAGCTTTGTCCTAGGTGCGGGAAATATTTTTGGACGCAGAACCCAGACCAAGAAACCTGTGGAGAAGCAAGACCAGAAGGTTGTGCCTCTTACACTTTCATAAATAATCCGCCAACGAGGAAAAGCTACACTTTACGTGAGATGCGTGAAGCGTTTCTGTCTTTTTTCGAAAAACGGGGGCATGCTCGCATAAAGCCTTATCCAGTCGTGGCGAGGTGGAGAGACGACATTTACCTGACGCATGCAAGCATAATTGATTTTCAGCCATACGTGACTGAGGGGATTGCTCCGCCACCGGCAAATCCGCTTGTTATAGTTCAGCCATGCATTCGGATGGTGGACATAGCTAACACTGGTCCGACCTTCGGAAAATACTTAACAATTTTCGAGATGGGCGGGCATCACGCTTTTAACTATCCCGATAAGGAGGTTTACTGGAAAGATCGGACCGTGAGGTATAATCATGAGTTCGTCACTAAGGATCTAGGCGTAAAGTCTGAGGAAGTCACTTACAAGGAGGAAGTCTGGTCGGGCGGGGGCAATGCTGGCCCATGCGTTGAATGTATTATTCGGGGGTTGGAGGTAGCTACGCTTGTTTTCATGCAATATAAAGTTGTTAACAACGAATTTGTTAAATTGCCGATACGGACGGTTGACACTGGTTATGGTATAGACCGTTATGCATGGCTTTCCCAAGGTGTTCCCAGCGCTTTCCATACTATTTACGGCAAGTTGCTTGACGAAATCTTTGAAATGGCTGGGATAAGCAAAATTAACAATAATCTACTGGTGAAGGTGGCGAACGTTTCAGGCCTAGTAAGCCTTGATAAAACAGTCAGCAGACTTGAAGCTCGAAAGAAAATAGCAGAGATCATTGGAGTAAAAACAAAGAAGTTAGACAAGTTTTTGCTTCCAATAGAAAATGCTTTCGCGGTTGCAGACCACACGAAATGCTTAAGCTTCATACTTTCAGAGGGTGTTGTCCCATCAAATATCCAAGAAGGATACTTGGCAAGGCTTCTCTTCCGCAGAATCTATCGACTGCTAAAAATGTTGAGCATACCAGAAAGGCTGCATGACATAACAGGCAAGCAAATCAACATGTGGTCCAAGGACTATCCACACTTAAAGGAAATGCGAAACGAAATAATGGAAATGCTTAAGGTTGAGGAGGAAAAATTCCAAGAAACTATCCAGAGGGGCGAGGGACTGGTAAAAAGAATATCCGGCGAATTAAGAGTGAAAAACAAGCATGAGATTCCAATAGAAACCTTAGCTGAACTTTACGACTCTCATGGGCTTCCGCCTGAAATTGTCAGAGAAACCGCGCAAGAAGAAGACTTAGAGGTGGAGGTCCCAGAAAATTTCTACGTTCTGATCGCCCAAAGGCACATGCAAACATCCAAGCCTGTTGAAGAAGGAGTTCAAACCGAAGAGTGGCTTGAAACTGCAGTGGCAAATCTGCCCGAAACTGAACAGTTATACTATGAAGACCAATATAAGCAAGAGTTTGAAGCAAGAATTCTCAAACTAATAGACAATGAATATGTCGTCTTAGATAAGACATGTTTCTACCCAGAAGGTGGAGGACAACCAGCAGACAGTGGCTATCTCATATGTGATGGAATCAAGGTTGAAGTTGTCAATGTCCAAAAAGTCGGCAGAGTAATAGTCCACAAAATAAAGGGCGCATTTGTTCCGAAAGAAGGTAGCAAGGCTAATGGTGCGATTGACTGGGATAAACGTTACAGCCTTATGAAAAGTCACACAGCGACTCACTTAGTTAATGGCGCGGCAAGACGTGTGCTTGGACAGCATATTTGGCAATTTGGAACACAAAAAGGCATAGAAAGCTCTAGACTTGATATTTCACATTACCGAAGGCTAACACCGGGAGAAATACACAAGATAGAAACGCTGGCAAATCAAGCAGTTCTGCAAAATATGCAGGTTGAAACAGCTTGGATGTCACGAAACGAGGCGGAAAGCCGCTACGGTTTTAGGCTGTATCAGGGCGGAGCGGTTCCGGGCAAAGAAATTAGGGTTGTAAAAACTGGAGACTGGGATGTTGAAGCATGTGCTGGAACGCACTTGAAAAACACGGGAGAAATTAGTTTCATCAAGATAATCCATACTGAAAGAGTCCAAGACGGCGTAGAAAGGCTTGTCTATTCAGTTGGAATTCCTGCGCTAAAAGCTGTTCAAGAGAACGAACAAAAGCTCTGGAAACTCTCAGAGATTCTGAATGCTCCTCTAGAGAAGTTGGACAAAACAGCGGAAAAACTCGTTAAGGAATTGAAGGAAGCAAACGCGGAAAGAAGGAAACTCATTAAGGAAATAGCAATAAAAGATAGCCTAAAGGTGCATGAAAAAGTTGAGATTACACAAACAAAGGAAATTGCTGGTATCAAGATGGTAGCCCGTGATTTCCAAGAAGAAATTGATGTTGACCGCATGGTTCAAACGGCAAACGAGATAATCAAGAAGGACGAAGCAACAGTTGCAATATTTTACGGAATAGACGGAAAAAATGCGCGAATCATGGTTATGTCTGGAAAGACTGCACTTAAAAAAGGCGTAAATGCTAACGAAATAGTCAGAGAAGCATCAATAATCATAGGCGGCGGGGGAGGCGGAAAACCCAACTTCGCTCAAGGCGGAGGGACACAAGTAGAAAAGCTCTCAGAAGCAATTAAAAAAGCCGAAGAAACATTAAGAAGACAGCTGAAATCCTAACGTAATTTAGAATTAATCTTTCCATCAGCGCTCCTTGGAAGAGTGTTGGCCATTGACACGATTTTCTTGATTGCTTCTCCCTATTGCATGTCCGAAGCATAGAAGCGCGAGCTACGAAAAGATAGATGTCAACAGGTTTTATTCAAGCTATAGATTATGCTCAACCGAAGCCTCTGCTCCCGAAAGATTGTACACCGATTATATCAATGTCTGGGGTTATGCTGGAAGCGGTGCAGATTGGTCAGTGGTTACACCGATAATGGTTACACCAATAATGCAAAAAAATATAAGTCTAGCAATGGTAGCAATGG
>Ga0315308_1000812_pt1 | contig 17830 bp, 16 predicted proteins | sample TDP3_MG_FD_203078 | JGI IMG/M metagenome (GOLD analysis project Ga0315308, IMG submission 203078) | Freshwater sediment microbial communities from Lake Towuti, South Sulawesi, Indonesia - TDP3 | ecosystem: Environmental > Aquatic > Freshwater > Lake > Sediment | place: Indonesia: South Sulawesi... | reverse complement strand
GGACGAGTCCTGAGGGCCAGACGACCGAGCATGCCTTCCTCCTCTTCACGCTGGGCGTCCGCCAGATAGTGATCGCCATTAACAAGATGGACGACGAGACCGTGAAGTGGAGCCAGGAGAGGTTCGACGAGGTGAGGAAGGTGATCGAGGACCTCCTCTCCCGCATCGGGTTTGACCTGAAGAGGGTGAACATCCCCGTCGTCCCGATCAGCGGATGGACCGGCGACAACCTCGTCAAGCAGACCGAAAACATGCCATGGTACAAGGGGCCGACCCTGCTGCAGTCATTCGACACGTTCGCGATCCCGCCGAAGCCAACGGACAAGCCATTGCGCATCCCGGTTCAGGACGTATACACCATCACGGGGGTCGGGACGGTCCCGGTCGGGAGGGTCGAGTCGGGCGTCCTTAAGGTTAACGATAGCATAATATTCGTGCCATCGAAGAAGACGGGCGAAGTGAAGAGCATCGAGATGCACCACACCGCCATCGAGAAGGCCGAGCCCGGGGACAACATAGGCTTCAACGTGAAGGGCATAGCGAAGGGCGAGATCCGGAGGGGCGAGGTCATGGGCCTGGCGTCTAGTCCGCCACCAATCGTGAAGGAGTTCGTCGGCCAGATAATCGTCATCCGACATCCGACGGCGATCGCTAGGAACTACACCCCGGTTCTGCACGCCCACACGGAGCAGGTCGCCTGCACGTTCGTCGACCTCCTCAGGAAGTTCGATCCGAGGACAGGCGCGGCGATACAGGAGAATCCGGATTTCCTGAAGACCAGCGATGGCGCGCTTGTAAAGCTCAGGCCCCTGAGGCCCATCAGCGTGGAAACCTATGCGGACAATCCCGCACTCGGTCGCTTCGCGATACGGGACATGGGCATAACGATAGCCGCTGGCGTCATCAAGGAGATCACCGAGAGGGGTTAGTTAGGCCTCAGCCTCAGCTGATAGATGGGCAGTTCAAGGGTTCAGATGTCCTACTTACTTGCCTACCTACCTACCTGCCTCTCCACCGTAAAGCCAGACGAGGAAGGGTTAAAGAAGAAAGGCAAAAACATAGAACTAGAGCAGAGCGTAGAGAAGAGCGGAGAAGGTTTACCTTTGTCAGCCTACCGAAGGGGCAGGGCCCTTGAGTATCGCGTGATGGAGCTCCTTAAGGCGGAGGGGTGGTTCTGCTTTAGAAGCGCCGCCTCCCATTCGCCGGTCGATGTCGTTGCGGGAAGGGGGGGGGAGGTGCTATTGGTTCAGGTGAAGAGCGCGAAGTCGCGGATGTCACAGGACGAGTTGAGGGAACTCTGCATCTGGGCGAAGGCCTTCAGCGCAAGGGCGGAGGTGTGGCGTCGCTGGCGCAGTAAGCCCGGTTTTCAAAGGTCCCTTGCTTACGAGCCGGATAAGGCAGCCCAATGATAGGGCGATTATGGGTTCCCTGAAGCCATTTAAAGTGGCAAGAGCTCATCCAGGCCTGCTTGGGTTGCACGCCTTACAAAGGTGGTCGCCCTGATCCCCGAGGAATTCCTTTCGATCTTGAAGAGGCAGAAGTATCACGTGGTGGGCTCGCACAGCGCCGTTAAGAAGTGCAGGTGGCTCCACGAGAGCCTCGTCAGGGGAAGGCATTGCTACAAGGAGGAGTTCTATGGGATAGCCAGCCACAGGTGCCTGCAAATGACCCCCACTGTGGCATACTGCAACCAGGCCTGCCTCTGGTGTTGGCGCATCATGATCGGCGAGGTGAACCCGGGCTTCGATGAGTCCCGCATCCCATCTCCGGATGATGCGGCCAGCATCGTGGACGGATGCTTGGCGGAACAGAGGAGGATACTGAGTGGCTACAAGGCCCAGGTCAAGTCGCGCGCCATCGGGGCCCAGAGATATGAGGAGGCCTGTGAGCCGAAGCACGCCGCCATATCGCTTGCTGGGGAGCCGACGATATACCCCTTCATAGGGGAGCTCATCTCGGAGTTCACGAGGAGGGGCTTCACGACGTTCTTGGTCTCAAATGGGACGAATCCGAAGGCCCTTGGGGAGATCGATGAACCAACCCAGCTGTATATTACACTGGGAGCACCGACCGAGGAAGTCTACGGCAAGGTCTGCAGGCCCAGCGGGCCGGGGCTCTGGCACGAACTGATGAAGAGCTTGGAGATGATGCGCGATTTTTCATGCCCGACCGTCGTGAGGTTGACGCTCGCGAAGGGGATGAACATGTTCGCCCCAAACGAATACGCCAAGCTCATCATGAAGGCCGAACCGACCTACGTTGAATGTAAGGGGGCCATGAGCGTTGGCTACGGTTCGCAGATCGGGAGGATGGGCTATGAGAACATGCCCTCGTTCCAAGAGGTCAGGGGATTCTCCGAGGAGCTGGCTCAGCTGACGGGCATGAGGGCGATCGGGGAGAAGGGCGATAACCGCGTCGTCCTGTTGAGCAGGCTCGACAGGCCGATCAAGCTCATGCAGGGATGAATTCCTCGACGACGCCCTTCTTCGTTATCGCCATCATGTCGAAGCCGTTGCCGCTCCCGCTGTCCCTCTCGACGGCCGCCCTCAGGGCCTTCATGATGAGGTCCTTGGACTGCTCGTAGCTCATGTTCTGTTTGAAGGAGGCCTCCAGGACCCCCAGGCAGATCTCGGCGCCAGTCCCGACGGCCGCGTACTCGTCCTGTATCACGGAGCCGACCGGGTCGAGGACGTAGACCCCCGGCTTGTCCACATCGTAACCCCCGACGAGGGTCTGGGCCAGCAGGGGGAACATCCTGTTTGAGAACAGCAAGTTTGAGAGGAGCTTCGCGAGGGCGTGTGCGGTCATGTCCCTGTTGTTATTGAATCTGAACATGTTGGCATAATACGACGCCTCCCTTGCGAGCAATTGCATGTCGGACATCAAGCCCGCACTGGCGACGCCGATCTTATCGGTGATCTTGAAGAGCTTCTTGGCGGTCTTGCTCATGACGAAGGTTCCGTACGACATCCTTCGCTCTGAGGCCAGGATGACGCCGTCGGTGAATACGAGCCCTATCGCGGTAGCGCCGGGCATATACATGCGTTCGGCCATTGTCGATCGTGTTGCCCAGAAGCGAGGCCGAGAGGATATATGCTTAGCGTTCTCGGGACGTCCCATGTCATGTCGAGTCGATGATCTCCCGCATCCTCTCCTCGCCATGGATCTTCTTGATGAATGAGGCCACGGAACTCGGGACCAGGTGTTCCCAAGGCCTTTCGCGGAGCATCCTCTCGCGTATCGAGGTCCCGGAGAGATCGTTCCTCTGTTGGAGCGCTATTTTAACCGCCCTGTATCCGGACTCCTTCAGGAGCCTGATCGTCAGGGGATCATTCGAATACGAGACCCCGAATCGCGGACAACTATACTCGACCAACGAGACCCATGTCGGATGGACGTCGACATCCGGGACTGGCACGAGCATGTATCTCGAGGCCGGGATGCGCGCCTCCTCCATGGCCAGCCGTATCATCTCGATCCTTTCGCCGAGTGTGAAGGGGTGCCGCGGCTCATGGCTCTTCTGGCTGCTGCCGATGACGATGATCAGGCGGCTAACGTGCCTGAGCGCGAATCTCACGGCATAGAGGTGGCCTAGGTGGAATGGCTGGAAACGGCCAACGTACAGGCCCGTCGAGGTGCGCCGGTTGACCATCTCGAATCGAGGTGGAATCCGTTGGGGATTACATAAGGCTTGCCACGTAACGGACGGAATCAGCGGGGCATTCGTTCGACTTCCACCGGCGTCCCTTCCTTGGCCGAGCTTAGCCTCCCCGACATGCTGCCCTGGTTGATGCCGATCTCCAGCATGCCGCTGCTCCCGATGAGCGCCAACGCCGCCCCCTTCTTGACATCGCCGTATGTCCTGACGAATGGGATCCTGAGGCCCTCGCCGCCGACCTTGATGGCGATGCGTTGATCGAACTTCACGCCCCTTAATGACGGGCCATCGATGTTCGTCACGATGTTTCCTAAGGAGTCGATGACGAGCACCTCGCCCACTATCTCGCCACCTGAGGACCTTGTGCCACTGAGGGTCAGACCATGACCGTTATCTCCCTGCCGAGGTCCTTGGGTGGCACGCCGATCGTTATTCGCGCCGCCACTGGGGCGAAGATGTCCCTCGCGGCGAAGGTCCTCGAACCCCCCCTCGAGCCCCGCTCTCCGCTCATCTATCCGGAGTGCCTGCCGGATGCCGTCCCTGGTTGCCGCGATCGACAGGACGCCATTGTCAGGCCCGACGAAGGTGTAATTCCTCGTCTCTATGATCAGCATCCTCCTCCTCGTGCATCCTGACCGCGGGCACTGATGCCAGAGTGGTCACCAGATGACCTCGTTGGAATTTGGGAGTGCTCCATAATGTTTATTGAGTGGCGGGCCAAGGTTGGTGGTGCGTCGGTGCCTTTCGCACATGATCAAGGATGGGAGTTTCATACTATTGGATTACGTTGCGACGGTCAAGGAGACGAATGAGATCTTCGCGACGACCAAGGAGGAGGAGGCGAAGAAGGCGGGGATATACAGGGCAGGGGGTGAATATGAGCCGCAGCTCCTCGTGGTCGGGAGCGGTTGGTTCCCGAAGGGCCTTGAGGAAGGCCTTGTGGACCACGACAAGGGCGAGAAGTTCACCATCGAGCTGACGCCCGATAAGGCATATGGATCGAGGGATCCCTCGAAGATCCGATCCTATCCCATCAGGAAATTCAGAAGCGAGGAGACTAGGCTCCAGCCCGGTGCAAGGGTTGAGATCGATGGAAAGCTGGGGGTGGTGCGCTCGATTGGGGCTGGGCGCGTCCAGATGGATTTCAATCCACCCCTTGCGGGGAAGACCCTCGTTTACGCCGTCGATATAACGGGCGTCGTCGATGAACTGCCCTTGAGGGTCATGGCGTTATTGCACAGGAGGATGCCATCCGTCCCGGCGGAGAAGCTCAAAATAGATGTGTCCGGCAGCACCGTGACGATCGAGATCCCGAATGATGCCTTTCTCATGGAGGGCCTTCAGATCATAAAGAGGGCGCTGTTCAACGATATGACCGGATTCATCGCCGATTTGAACGAGGTGGTCTTCGTTGAAAAATATGCCAAGGAGAAGAAGGCGGAGGCCGGGCCCATTGAGCAGAAGCCGCCGACCGAACAGGCGCCACATGTTGAGGCCCAGATACAATCGGGGAACGCCCCCTCTGAGAAGGGTGCCCAAGCGCAGTGAGGGTTCGGTCCCCCAAGCACTGCACGGCGAACATGATGGACGTTTAGCACTCACTGCCATCCTAGTTGCCGCTGCTTGTGGCAAAGCGGTACGTCTCCGTTCGACCCGACTTCCTTCAGCATTTGGTGATGTTAATCTTATAAGTGCCCCCATGATGCCCCCGACGGACCAAGGTTGGAATCCAGGAGAGTCAGTCGGATCGCGCCCCTTCTCATAATGCTCATCATCGTGATGGCGGGCATCGGAGTTTATGGCGCGTATGTCTGGCTCAACTGGACGATAAACCAGTTCATGTACCATTCTAAGGCCGGGGTCGATTGGTTCGGCACTGTGTTCTACAATGGCATGACGTTCGTTGTGGCATCCTTATTGGCATTACTATTCATTAATCCGATTCCAGGTAGGAGCGACATCTTCGATGCGGTCAATACAATCATAGCGTCGACGTCGCCCAACATGAGGACCATGTCATTGAAGCCCTCTAAATTGCTGTGGGCCTTCTGGCAGTTCACCAAGTGGGTCCTGGCATTCGCGACCTTTGTCAACTCGAATGGGATTCCGGGATTAGGTAACCTCGTCATCGTGGTCACGATGATGAACAAGGGATTCGGAGATTGGGACCTTGTCCCGAGGATCTTCCTATCACCCGTCCAACCCTTGGGGGCAACGGACATAATTGACGTTATGCCTACGATGGAGGTGCAGTACAGGATATTGCACGATGTGGCGATACTGATCTTGGCGATCTTGGCGATAAGGCTCTTCCTACATTTTGTAAGGGACCTTTCGAAAGCCCAAGTGGGTTCAGCCCTTAGAAGCCTCTTCCTGAGTTTGGCATGTGTAGTTGCAGCAATTCTCCCAGGCGTAGCCTACTGGGGCATGGATGTCACGACGCCCTTCTCCTTCTTTGCGCTCTCGACGATCTTAGTTAGCCTTGTCGTAGCGGCCATCATAGGGGGCCAACGGAGGGAGACGTTCACGAAGGGCAGGAGGAGCGCCACGATCATCGTGGCAATTGGGTTGCTGGTCATCTTGCTCGCGAACATCGGATTGATAGGCTGGTATAGGCTGAACTGGAATAACAATTGGACGCAATACGAGTGGCAGCCCCTGATAATGAAGCAGATAGCCGTGACCCGCTGGGCGGGGGGAATAGACGGTATCCAGTCCTCGACCCTGGCGGATCTTCCGGCCGGGAATGTCTCGACGATCCTCTCACTGGTCAGACAGTGGGACCAGAGTGCTGCATCCACGAAGATGAAGAACCAGATAGGCGTGAACTGGATGACCCTCAGCGACACCTATATCGTGTACATCAACGGAAAGGAGTATTGGGTTGGACCGACCACGGTCCTCTACCCCAGCGACGATTGGATCAGCCATCACCTCATCTACACCCATGCCTCCAGGATCATTGTGATCGACAGCCACACCGGCGACTATGTCACGGTGGGCGATGCCTTCGGCATCAAATACGAGCCTCGCATCTACTATGGAGTGGGCATGACGGATGATGTCTATGTCCACGTCGCAGGATTCTCGGAGATAGAGAATGTGTCCTACGTGGGGAATCCCGACTACGTCCTCTCCGGTTGGCAGAGGTTCCTTTGGTTTGCGGCCTCGGGGCAATTCGGTTTTGCCTTCAGCCCGCCCCAGGACATCGAGATGCTCTATAATAGGGATCTATTCAATCGGGTAGGTAGCATATTGATATCGGGATTGGACGTGGATCCGGCGGCATATCTTGTCACGGATGGGAATAGGCTCTATGCCACAGTGCAGGTCTTCTTAGATTATCCGCTTCAGTCCGGATTCGCGGCCAGCACATATCTTCGATTCTTCGGAGTCGTCCTCATAGACATCGAGAACGGCCAGATGCATGGCTATGTGGTCGGTAATCCCAAGCCCGGCGATTTTCTCACGGAATTCTACAGGAGCTATTATGGCTGGGAGACTCCCCCGGATTGGCTCGTGCCACAGCTGCGCTATCCGGAACAACTCCTGGGGACCCAGGCCTCTCCCGTGGGCCAGCTCGACGTCGATTTCCTGTATCACGTCAACGATCCCTTCGTCTGGCGGTCGGGATCGGACTTCTACGAGAGGCCCGCGGCCACCGAGGTGCTCTACATCCTGCATACCGTTGGGAATGCGCCCTACTTTGTGGGCCTGCAACTCGTGGAGTTCCAGGCATCGCCTGGGAAGAATTTGGCAGGGCTCTACTTCATCTATGGGGGATCCAGGCTGGGGGAGATACAGCTCTACGCCTCAACGCCCCTCGCCAATATCACGACGACGCAACTCATCGGTCCCTCTGCGGCGCTACAGGCTTTGGAAACCGATGACTACGTACGCACTCAGCTCACGCTCTTGACGAACAACCGCTTCGGCAACATCCTCCTCTACTCCATCGGTGGAAGGCTCTACTATTTCATACCCGTCTACATAACCACAACAGTAGAGGGAGGGGTCATAACCAAGATGGCCTTCATGGGCGTCATTGACGCCTCGACGGGGACGAGGGTCGCAACGGGCCACGATTCCCTCTCCGCCTACTACGCCCTAGCGGGCGGCGTGCCCACGACGGGAGCGCAGCAGAGGCTTCAGAGGATTGTGGGCCTTCTCTCCTCCCAAGGGCTGAACGTGGTGAAACCACAGAGCATCATGGCGAATGTCGAGGTGCAGGTCAATCAGACAAGTTATGTCTCAGAGGGTGACTGGGAGGGTGCGAATAGCACCATACTACGATTCGTTAACAACTATGCTAGGAGGCTAGGTGTGAACGCCATCTACTATTGGGATGTGGATGCCAACGACATAGGCGTGGGAGTGCTCTTTTCCGATCAGGGCGTCATAAACCTTTATTACATCACAATTAAGTACCAGTAAGGCTCCTTAGAAAAGGTCACGGAGATGCCGAGCTGTTCTGAGTGCGGTAAGAGGGTCATACTAACTTACAGATGCCACTACTGCGGAGAACAATTCTGCGAGGAACACAGGCTGCCCGAGAGGCATAAATGCGCTGGCATCGAGATCGCAAGGCAGGAGGCGAGGGCCGTCAAGAGTTACGTCAGGGGCGGGAAGGCACAGGAATTTGAGTCGTGGCTGAACTCCCCCACATCGGAGCAGTTCGTCCTAGAGGGACATGTTTTCGAGAAGATGTTGAACGGGGACATACGGATAGACAATGGCAAATTCCGAAATGAGGAAGCTCGCGAGGTGGCCGAGATGTTGGAATCGCGGAACCCATTTCTCATATTCAACGCCACCCTGGCCATCTGGGGCAGGAACGGCAGCATATACATCGGCCTCCTCATAGTCGCAGTCCTGCTCCTCTCCGTCGTCGTCATAATACTTGAGGTGTAGGGGACGCCCGCCGGATCCGAACAGCCGCCATCGCTACCCCAGGTGCCGCCCCCGCATGGACTGCCGCAGCCGCCCTTCGAGGCCCCGGTCCGCAGGATGTCATTCGGCAAGCTGTCCAATATCTCCTATTGGCTCTGGAGGTTCAATCCCTCAGCCGCGGTTCCGGCGATGCTCAGTGGCGCCGTCGATGTCGCTAAGCAATCGGCGGTATTGGTGGTATTCATGGTGATGATCTCATTGCTCGCCTCAGGGGGGATACTCAGGCAACTCGCCGAGGCCCTCGCGGGCAATGACCCGTTCACGATTTTGGGAGCCCTCTCAACTCCTCAGCTCATCTCATCGTTGCTCTGGGCAATCGTCGCATCCGTTGCCCTTTACTACGCCATCTCGATATTGGGCGGCGGATTCATCAACTCGGCCGAATACGGATCATATGTTCAGCTCCTGCGCACCGGCAAGCTATCGGTATCGGACGTCATCGAGAAGGCCGGGAGGAGGTGGGTCGACATGGCCATTACCGTCATGGTGACGGAGGCTGTGAAATATGGGCCACTCGTTGCCTCGCTGATGTGGATCATATCGATTGGCGCGACGAAGTTCCTCTCCGAGGGATATCTCGGCCTGGTCTCCCACATGCTGTTCTCGCTCTCGGTATTGGCCATCGCGGCGATATACACCGCCCTCATGTTGATATTGACGGTCTACACCTATCCCGCCGCGGCCAACGGCGCCAATTGGCATGCGGCCCTCAGGCTTTCCATTAGGGCCTGCAGGGCATCCCCCAGCTGGACCATCCTGTACGCCCTCGTCAGGGCCCTCTCATCAGCGGCAATACTTGGCCTTTCGTATGTCTCCGGATCGCTCAGCGTCCAAGTGTCATCGCTTCTAACGGCGCTTGCGAGCCTAGCATTGACCCCCATGCTCCACACGTTGAAAACCGCCCTCTTCCTCCGCGCGGAGACGGAACCCGTCATAATCCCACTTTTGCCAGGACCACCTGTCATCGGCGATGCCCCGAGACACGTGTGGAGGATGTGCACGGAGAAGATCAGGATCGGCATGAGGGAGCTCTCGAGGTACTTGCTCTCCGTTGAAAATGTGCCCTTCCATGCGATCTCGGTGCTCACATTCACGGTGGGCGTCGTGGCCGGGGGACAGGTTTCATCGTCCGGCTTGAGCCAACTCCTCTACTCCTTGGGTTACAAGTCCGGAGAGGTCAATCCATCGTTCACAGGCTTCGCGTTGCCATTCCTTGCAGTCGACATATCGTTCCATAATTGGCAGGTCTCCTTGGCCACGGCCCTCTCCGGACTTGCGCTCATGGCCCCCTCCCTCGTCACGATGCTGTTCAACGGATTCATATTGGGGGTTGTGGGGAGCCTGGTGCCAAACATGAAGATGTTCATAGCGGCCATACTGCCCCACGGCATCATAGAGCTCCCGTCGTTCATTTTGTCCGGTTCCGTGGGATCGAGCCTGGCGTACAAGTTCATGAAGGCACTGATGAGGGGAGGGGCGAGCACCGATGCGGAGGTCCACAGGGCGGTGAGGCGATCCATCTACATCATACTCGGGCTGGCGCCCCTCTTCATCCTAGCTGGGATCATAGAGGCCTTCCTAACGCCCATCATAATGCGGCTCTATGGCTGGGGATAGCCTCCACGGGAAGATGCGCGATGGGTCATCGCTCGATTCGGGATCGGGTTATGCTCACCAAGCTGAACAGCGCGGCGGCCGAGCAGATCACGTACGGACCCTGCAGGGAGGCCTGCGCTATCGAACCACCTATGAGAGGGCCAAACAGATAGCCCGCCCCGATGCTGCCCTCGAAGATGCCCGCATACTTCCCCCTGCTCAATTCGTCAGCACTCAAGGTGATCATTATCGATGCCGAATACACCAGCCCCAGCCCAAAACCCAACGTGAGGCTCAACGGCAGTATGATCCAAGGTTCGACGGCCGAGGAGAGGGGGAGGGCCGCCAATCCCATCACCGCGGATCCGGTCATCGCGAGCACCTTGAACCTCGCCTTGAGCTTCCTGAAGAAGAGGAAGACCAACGTCCTGCCCATCATCAATGACGTTACAGCAAGCCCTATCACGAGGGCGGGGACGCCAAGGTATTCGGCGAAGGGCGGGTAGAGCGAGAACACGATCCCCTGGCAGAAGGCGTAGAGAAATGCCGCGAGCCACACCGACTTAAATCGCAGCGGGGGCGCCGTACCCAGTTCCGAGCCCTGGCGCCCAACGCCCTTTGAACTGACGCGTTTCTCCGAGACGATGACAAGTGTTGCCAGCGCAAAGACGAGGGAGGCAGTGGCAGCGGGCAAAAATGGATCGCGGTATTTCCCGGCGCCTACCACCCAACTTGCTGTTAATGCCCCGAGCGTTGTGCCGAGGCTCCACGAGGCACTGAAATTCGACGCCAGCGCATGTCCCTTGATCATCGCGTTATCGGCCAGGAGCGCTTCAACTGGGGGCCAGAGAAGCGCCGTCGACAGCCCCTCGAGGAGCTTTACGCCCATCAGGTGAGTGGGCGAGGAGGAGATGGAGTAGAGCACACAGGCTATTGAGTAGAGCAGGGCACTGGCCGCGATGAGCAACTTCCTTCCGAGTCTATCAGACAACCTGCCGGTCAAGAATGTCAGTGGGACGTAGATGAGGGGGGCTGCGCTGCCGATGATGCCAAGTTCGATCTGCGATGAGCCCAGGCGGAATGCAAGAAGAGGGATTATGGGTATCAGGATCCCATTCAGAAGGGACATCCCGAAGCTCATAGCATAAGCGAAATCGGCGTTGAGGCCTTCGCCTCTCAAGCTCATGATGTCCCCCTCAGCCCGTTGTGATTAGATTCGCCCTCCGCCAATTGGCGTTCGTCACATTGACGCCCATTGAGGAGCGGCCATATAAGTCAGTTAATCCTACGTCCTGTGTCCCCCGATCTCAAGCGTTGATCCGGTTTGGTGCAAATGAGTGCCATTATAGCTCCGAGATCGACTTTATGTATCGAAGGTTACCTGGCGGGCCCAATTTCGCGTATAACGCATTTGCCCACGAGTACGCCTCTGGCCTAGGTCCTAGAAATACAAGCTCAGTGGGCCATAGAAGGCCAGCGATGTATGGCAGATCGGTGTGCCTGAGGCAGTTCAACATCTCCAGGGAGGAGCCGGTTCCATCTGGGTTCGATCTCATATTTTGGGTGGCTGGTGGATCGTGTAGCACGACCGTTGACGGCCTTCCCCCCAGAAGGGATGCGTAGAGGACTATCGCGGCCATGTCGCCGCTTCCCATGAGCGCTGCCTTGTCTCGATCGACCCAATCGAGCGAGGCTATGACATCGAGGGCGCGGAGGAGGTCGTAGACCCTCATGCTCGCCACCGTCCTGCCGGTCAGCATGGAAGCCCTCCTTATGAACCACTGGAAATCCTGAGCCCATGAGGTCTCGCCGATGCCCCTGACCTCCACGACGGCCCTGGCCCAAGAGTCGCCAATCCCTTGCATGAGTTCATCCCCGAAGTAGATCTCCCTCGCTGATCTGGCAGGCGCGATTAGGATCGGCATCGGCTTGGTGGCCCTGGATGGCCTCGTCACATGCACGTGAAGTCTCAGGCCTTCTTCGGACGTGAAGCCAATCAGATATCCTAATGATGCGCCATCCTCTTGCTCGAGCTCGATCTCGACATCGGGGTCGCATTTCACCCCTGGGAATGCGCCAAACGTCTCCCTGAAGAGGGTCTCTATCAGCCAGCGCTTATGCCCCGAAACCCCCTCGGCATCTTCTGTCCTCGGAGCCCCGGGCCGCTTAATGAAAAATTCCTGAACTGTCGTGACCCTCTCATCGAGGGGAGCCTTGTCGAAGACCTTAATTGCATCTGATGGCTCTTGTGCTGACGGGCCCTCGTCAATATCACCTATTTCCTCAGGGGATGCATCGGTATCCTTTAGGTGCTTGAGGAACCACTTGAAGATCATCATCCTCGAACTCTCATGATACGAATGGCCTCCTGGAGTTTCAATTAGCAATACGTTTCCGGGCGACCCAAGGGCCTCGTAGAGCTTCTTGAGCTTACTGTAGGTCAGCCTAACCGATCCGATATCGAACATCCAGTCCCTCTGAGCTGAGCAAATCAGCAGAGGCCTTGGGGCTACAAGGGCGCCGACATCTGTCAGGTCCCACATGTAATTGTTAACCCAGAACATGCAATCGCAGTGTTCCTCGGTAGTATGTTTACACACATGTGACTCGATAGTTGCAGTCCCGCAAACCGGTGCGGAGATCTTCACCCTCTTATCGACGGCCGCGGTGAACCAGCTTATGGCTCCTCCGCCCGATATGCCCGTTACGCCTATCCTTTCGGGGTTTACTTCGGACCTAGATTGCAGGAGATCGATCGCGTTCATGGCATTCCAAACTTCAACGCCGGCGGGAGTGTAACCCCAGCTGTACCAATTGAACCATCCATAATGATACGGGCCATGGTGGTGTCCGCGCACCTCTCCTCGCTCGATGGTTTCGAGGATCAATGTCACGAAGCCGAGCTGTGCGAACTTGCGCGCATGGGCCTGATAATGGTGCTTCTGGTCCAAGGAGTGGCCACAGAGGTAGAGGACGCCCGGTGCGGGCCCTGCTAAACCCTTGGGGACATAGAGGTTGCCTGTGACATAGAGACCAGGCAGGCTCTGGAAGTACAGCCTCTCGATGTCATACTGACCTCGATTGTGGACGCCCGTTATGACGGGCTTGGCGGGTTCCCTTGTCTTGTCGAGATGGTCGGTCAAGCCAAGCATGGAGATGAGGAGCCTACGCCTCTCGGCCTCAGTCCTTTCCCAGTATGATCTATCGCCCACATCACTTAATGAGTTGGCGGTTATGCGCCTCGCCATTCTGCACAGATATTCATAGACATCCATGGCCTATGCCCGATCCCATGCCGTATAACTGCTCCCATGAGGGGACGATTGTCCTATTGGGATCCTCATTAATCCACTAGCCAGTCAAGCCTTCAATGGTTTGGCCTTTCCCCCAGATCTCCCACAATACCACGCCGCACTTTGAGCAATACCTGTCCCGCTCGTCCTTCGGCAAGAAACGCACCTCGCACTTCAGGCAATTGAGTCCCCTAATGTAATATCCCCTTTCGTTTACCGCCATGCGCTGGGCAGACATCTCGATTATCGAATGATTATATGCTATGGCGAACTAGTTGACGTATCGCTTGACAAGTGGAAGGATTGGATGCGATCCAAGATGCCCTTGGCAAGATGGAATGCGGGTTGGCCTACGACCCCTGTGTGGTCACCTGCCCCCTGTATGACGACCCCCATATCAGAATGGAGCCGACATCGATGCGAATATCTCATGATCTTGCTTTACGGGCTATCTCGTCGGCCATCTCCATGGTCGTGGCTCGCCCCCCGAGGTCGTATGTGACGCACTTCCCTTCCTCTATCACCGAGCGAGCGGCCTCGAATATGGCCTCGGACTTCTCCCCCTCCCCCAAGTGCCCTATCATCCAAGCCCCCGCGAGGATCGTCGCCGTCGGATTCACCTTCCCCAAGCCCTTGTATTTGGGTGAGCTCCCGTGGGCCGGTTCGAACATGGCATACCGATCGCCGAAATTGGCTGAATATATGCAACCTATGCTGCCGACGAGGGCTGCGGCCTCCTCGCTCAATATGTCCATGAAGAGGTTCGTCCCGACGATTACATTCTGATCGAACCTCTGGGGGTTCTTCACGAGCTGCTGGGCGAAGTTGTCCACGAAGTAGTCCTCAAGGGATATGCCCTCGAATTCATTGGCCACGCCCTTGACCGCAGATAGGAAGAGGCCGCAGGTCTCCTTGCAGATGTTGGCCTTGTGGACGGCTATCACCTTGCCCCAGCCCCTCTCACGGGCCAACTTGAAGGCGTACCTCGCGATCCTCTCAGAGGACGTCTTGGTTATCTTCCTGATCGTTATCGCAACGTCGTCCGTGAGCCTGTGCTCCAGTCCAGCATAGAGGCCCTCCGTCCCCTCGCGCACCATCACGAAGTCGACATCGCCCAAGGGCCTCTTGGTCCCCGGGAAGGTCCTTATCGGCCTGACGTTGGCATATAGATCGAACCTCTGCCTTATGCTCACGGCCACGCTCCTCGGGGTGCCTGGCTCGGGAATGGTCGTCGTTGGCCCCTTAAGGCAGGCATCGGTGCCCTCGAGGACCTGCCACGTCTCATCGGGGATGAAGCTGGGGCCGCCATGCTTCTGCCACCATTCGAGGCCCGCCTCACATGGGATGAGCTGGACCTCGGATCCCACCGCTTCGAGCACATCGATCATGGCCTCCACTAGCTCGGGGCCCGTGCCATCACCTCGTATTAGGGCCGCTCGCCTTGGCATGAATGCCATCGCCCGGGGGCTCTACTTTACCCTTTTCCATTCCGACCGACCGATCGATCGATCGCTTTGGGGTGGCCCCGTCGCTCGCTTGGTCGCGTGCACATCCGTGGTAAACGGGGAATCGATATCGAGGATACCCTTATCCCACGAGCCTCATGCGATCTGAGACTGGTCCGGGCATTGTCCTTAAAGGGGTCTCAGGGCATTAGGATCGCTAGGGCCGATTGTGAGGCGGCACTCGATTTCCTCAGGGAACGCAACCTGGTCGTGAGAGACCTCGGTTTTCTGAGATCTTGCGAGAGCGTAATCGTGCCAGTCGCGAGGCACCCCTCCGGTGATGAGGTCAAAGGACTGGCCTCGTTGGGCATCGCCTTCGAGTGCATTGAGGCGGACTTCCCCGCCCGCGAGGGCCGGCCGCATAACATGCGCGAATATTTAGTGGGCAAGCTCCCCCCTCCGCTCTTGGAGCGAATCCCCAAATCCTACGACATCGTGGGGGACATAGCGATATTGGAGCTCCCCGAGGAGCTGAAGGGCCACGGGGAATCGATAGGCGAGGCGTTGATGAAGGTGCACGGAGGGCTCCGCCTGGTTTTGAAAAAGACGTCCGACATCTCTGGGAAATTCAGAGTTGGGGGGTATGAGGTCATCGCGGGCCACGGGTCCACGGAGACCGTCCACAGGGAACACGGCTGCCTCTACAGGTTGGACCCGACGAAGGTTTTCTTCACACCGAGGCTCTCAACGGAGAGGGCCAGGGTCGCAGCACAGGTCACCGAGGGTGAGGTCGTGGGGGACCTTTTCGCCGGAGTCGGCCCCTTCAGCATCCTGATAGCCAAGAGGGTCGCCGGGGTCAAGGTATACTCGGTCGACGTGAACCCAATTGCATTCCAGTACCTTGAGGGGAATATCAGGTTGAACAAGCTGGGGGATAGGGTCATCGCGATACTCGGCGACGCCGCTGAGGTCACAAGCGGCACATTGAAGGGCATCTGCAGCAGGGCCATCATGAACTTGCCGGCAGGGGCTGAACTGTTCCTCGAGGCCGCCTCGAATGCTCTTAGGCCAGAGGGCGGCGTCGTCCATCTCCACATATTCGTAGATGGCCTTGAGAGTTTAGGGACGAGGGTGGCGGCAATCGAGGATAGGATACGGGAGATCGGCTGGAGGGATGTGAGGGCATTAAGGACGAGGGTGATAAGGGAGGTGGGGGCTAGGAGTTACCATGTCGCGGTCGACATCTCCCTAAGCCAACGCGAATAGGGACGCCTCAATGAAGTCGAACGTCGGCTTGATGGCCAGCTCCTGACCTCGCCTCAAGCGTTATGTTGACGTTGAGCCCTTTCCGTAGCTCACCGATCAGTGACCTCTTGAGGCCGGAGGCCGATTTGTCGCTGTGGATCGCCACGGTCCTGCCACATGTGAAGTCGCTGGTCCTGATTACGATGTCCGTTGGGTGAGTGAAGGTCAGGAGCCCGCTCCCCCGAGCCCTGACTATGTCCTCGATCCCATTGCACTCCAACCTCAGGACGATCTCAGCTCTGGGGTCCCTCGCCAACCTTTTGAACTGCGGCGATAGGTCCCGTGCACCTTTATCCGATCGAATTGCCACTATGCAGGTCCCCCTCTTGGTGAGATGGCCCTCCCTCGTTATCTCCAGAGTGGTATCGTGTTTGGCGGAAATGAGGGCGTGGCCAATCGCGCGGAAAACTTCCGTCTCGCGGATTGGAGCCCGGTTCTTGAGGGCCATTGATCTGCGGGCCAATCCCCGGGCTCATCCTTAATAGCGTTGATGTGATGGAGACCTCGCAGAATGAAGAGGAACAGCGAGTATGAGAAGAGGGCCGAACTCATAGCCAGGCTTAAGGAGGAAGGCGTCATCAAGACACCCGAGGTCGAGCGGTGCCTCCTGGAGGTCCCCCGTCATGAGTTCGTATGGCCATCCATGAGGCGATTGGCGTATGAGGATACCCCCCTCCCATTGGGGGAGAGCGGGCAGACGATATCCGCCGTCCACATGGTGGCGATAATGGATGAGCTTCTCGAACTCGGGCCCGGGCAAAGGGTGCTCGAGGCAGGCACGGGGAGCGGATACCATGCCGCGACCGTGGCAGAGGTCATCTCACCGCTCTCGCTGCCCGAGGAGAGGTGGGGGCACGTGTACTCATTGGAGATCGTGCACGAGCTCGCCGAATTCGCCAGGAGGAACCTCGAGAGGACGGGATATGGCTCGAGGGTGAGCGTCGTGGAGCGCGATGGCTCATTGGGCTACGCCGAGGCCGCGCCCTTTGACCGCGTGCTCGTCACGGCCGGTGCCCCCGGGATCCCCCCGCCCCTCGTGGAGCAGCTATCGGCGGGTGGCAAGATCGTGATCCCCCTCGGGGGGGAACGGTTCTTCCAGGAGCTCGTAGTCGGCGTGAAGACCGAATCCGGGCAGCTGAGGACGTCCAGGATGGGGGGAGTCGCCTTCGTCCCACTCAGGGGGACGTATGGCTGGTGAGGGCCTGAGGGCCGCATCGGTTGGAGATGGATATATTGTTGAAGCGTTCGATGGCATTCCTCCTGATCTCGTATGGCCTCCTCGTCGCCTTCGGGGCTGCAGCGCTCTTGGACAGGGGGATCGCGGAGTCGGTATCTGGCTTCTCAAGGGCGATCAGGGATTGGGGCGAGAGCAGCCCTTCGAGGTACAACGCGTATCTCGTGTCATTCCTCATATCGATCTTCGGCAACACCACCATCTTCCTCCCGTTCCCATATACCGCGTTCGTCTTCATAATGACCTCCCAGTTTGGCCTCGACCCCCTCCTTCTCGGGCTGATATCGGGCCTTGGGGCTGCCATAGGCGAGTTGACGTCCTATGCCCTCGGCGCCGGTGGCGGACGATA
>Ga0315308_1000810_pt1 | contig 17879 bp, 14 predicted proteins | sample TDP3_MG_FD_203078 | JGI IMG/M metagenome (GOLD analysis project Ga0315308, IMG submission 203078) | Freshwater sediment microbial communities from Lake Towuti, South Sulawesi, Indonesia - TDP3 | ecosystem: Environmental > Aquatic > Freshwater > Lake > Sediment | place: Indonesia: South Sulawesi... | reverse complement strand
GCAAGTAGAAACCATTAATAGAATGAAGCTCGCCATGTAACGGTCCAACGCGGAGGTTAAGTATCTGAAAGCTGCACAGAGGGATCGCTACCTTCTTTGGAGGGCTCGAGAAATCAGTTAGCGTAGCCCTTCACCCACGAGATGCGACTGACGAGTCTTCCTCCGAAACCGAATTTGTAGATGGTTCCGAAGCGTTTGCCATCTTTGTGGACCGCGAATCAGAATCCGTAAGGAAAACGTTGGAAAGCGCGTCGAGGAGAGTCGTGGCGCTCGAAGAAGCCTTGGAGGTTCTCGTCAGGAACAGGCTGAATCGACATCAGCTCCAGCTTCTCTCCAGATTGGCTGAGAATGAGGGTCTCTTGTACTATCGACTGGTGCAGAAGCTTTCACGTGACCTTCATCAGCCGCCGTCCACTATTAGATGGAATATCGGGAAGCTTCGGGAAGCAGGGCTGATCGTGGCTGGTACTCGAGACAACAAGGGAATTCCGGTGAAAGCCACTTCGACGGGGCGGCTCGTGCTCAGAGCGGCTAGAAATGGCAGTGGAAACAGGCATTGAGTCGATGCATCGGCGAGCGAATCAAGAAGACTGGATCTATGCAAGAAAACTTGCTCAACACCCTTATTAGAAAACTTCAGGCTCAAACCAACGACACCTGCCATACGAGGAGCATGGAAAATGGCTTGGAAGTCAACCGTTGAAGCTGAGTGCGAACCGCCTGGGAGGGTGGCGATCTTCGACACCACCCTTCGCGATGGAGAGCAGACACCGGGCGTTGCCTTAACGTCCAACGACAAGCTCCAGATCGCGATTCAGCTTGACGCTCTTGGAGTGGACATCATCGAGGCCGGGTTCCCGATCACATCGAGGGGAGAACAAGAAGCAGTAGAGCGGATAGCTCAGCAGAACCTCAAAGCCGAAGTCTGCGCGCTTGCCAGGGCATCGACCACCGATGTCGACAGGGCGTTGGACTGTGACGTAGACTCGATCCATGTCTTCATAGCGACATCGGATCTCCACCTTAGAGAGAAGCTGAAACTCACCCGGGAGCAGGCGCTGGAGAACGCCGTTAGAAGTATCGAATACGCGAAGTCTCACGGCGTCAAGGTAGAGTTCTCAGCAGAGGACGCAACAAGGACCGATCGGACCTACCTAGCAAGTATCTTCAAAGCTGTCGTCTCCGCAGGCGCTGACAGAATTGATATTCCAGATACTGTCGGCGTTGCGATTCCCAGAGGCATGTTCAACCTCGTAAAGGAGACTAGGAGAGCTGTACCCGTGCCTATCTCGGTTCACTGCCATGACGATATGGGTATGGCTGTTGCGAACTCCCTTGCGAGCGTTGAAGGCGGTGCGGAGCAGATCCATGTGGCCGTCAACGGGCTGGGAGAGAGGGCTGGCAACGCCAGCTTGGAAGAGGCGGTCGTAGCGCTGGAGACGCTCTACGGAATCAGGACGAACATCAAGCTTGATGAGATCTTCAAAACCTCTAGGTTGGTCTCGCAGCTAACCGGGGTAGCACTTCAGCCGAACAAGGCGATAGTTGGAGAGAACGCCTTCGCCCACGAGTCTGGGATACACACCCACGGTATCATATCGTCTCCGGAAACCTACGAGCCCTTATCCCCTGGGGTCGTCGGGCATCGTCGGAGGTTTGTTGCTGGAAAACACGCTGGGAAACACGGCGTAGAAGCGATGCTGAAAGAGATGGGAGTTGACCTGACCAAACCTCAGCTCGACGAGGTTGTCCTGAGAGTCAAGGAGATTGGTGACAAGGGGAGAAGCGTGACAGACACGGATCTGGTGAATCTGGTGGAGGCCGTGACGGGGTCTTTCGCTGAGAAGAAGAGAATAGTCTTGGAGGACCTGCTCGTTGTGACAGGCAACAAAGTTACGCCAACTGCCAGCGTTCGAGTGATGATCGATGGCAAGGAGCATCGGAACTCCGACTTCGGCGTGGGGCCGATCGACGCTTCTATCAAGGCGATTCATGGGGCGACTCAGGGGGTGACAAGCTTCCGGCTGAATGAGTTTAGGCTTGAGGCAATAACCGGAGGAAGCGACGCTCTGGCGAATGTCGTGGTGAAAGTCGAAGACCACAAAGGCCGGTTGGTCTCTGCTCGCGCAGTCAGAGAGGATATTGTCATGGCAGGAGTTGAAGCGATAGTCAACGCCGCAAATCGCGTTCTTGCGTTGAACTCAGATCAGAGCAAATGATGGTGATGGACCTCTTTCGGCTTTTTGATCTCCATACGGAGGACTGCACATGTGGATCAGGTCACGAATCATCAAGTATGGAGATAACATCGACACCGACATCATCATCCCGGCAAGATATCTTACCTCTTCCGATGAGGAGTTCCTCGCTTCGCACGTAATGGAAGACTATGATCCCAAATTCAAAGAGAAGGTTCAGGAGCGAAAGATACTACTGGCGGGGAAGAACTTCGGGCTGGGAAGCTCGAGGGAACACGCGCCCATTGCCTTGAAAAAGGCGGGGATACAAGCGATAGTTGCAGAATCCTTCGCAAGAATCTTCTATCGCAACTGCATAAACCAAGGGCTGCCCGTCGTCGAGGTCGAAGGCGTCACAGAGTTCGCTATGGACGGCGACGAGGTGGAACTCGACCTGGAGAGACGATCGATCAAGAATCTAACCAACGGAAAGGAGCTTCAGACTCAAGAAATCCCGAGCTTTCTGCTCGAGATACTGTCTTCAGGCGGATTGGTCAACTACATCAAGCGCAACAGAGAAAACTGGTGCAGGTAGCGCGATGGTAGCCAAGTTCAAGATAGCCGTAATTCCAGGAGACGGCATAGGACCGGCCGTCACAAAATCGGCAACTGAGGTACTGCGGCTTCTGGCCGAGATTTTGGACTTCGACTTGCGATTTGTCACGGCTCAAGCAGGAGATCAAGCCGAAAGAGAGCTCGGCAAACCTCTGCCAGAAAGCTCCTATGAGAAGATCATCTCATCGCATGCGTGTCTGAAGGGGCCTGTGGGCGAGACTGCTCGATATGTTGTCATACCTCTCCGGCAGAGGCTCGATCTCTATGCAAACCTCAGGCCATCAAGATCGTTGCCCCGCATCTCCAAGGCAGGAAAGAGCGTAGATCTTGTAATCGTTCGCGAGAACACTGAAGATCTGTACAGAGGGCTTGAGGATCGAGCTGAAGACTATGCATTCACGATCAGAGTAATAACGCGGAGAGCCTCGGAGCGAATAGCCAAGGTCGCGTGCGACCTTGCACGGTCTAGGCGAAAGAAGCTTACAATCGTGCATAAGGGCAATGTTATGCGATCATGCGAGTTGTTCAGAGACGCGGTCAGGATGGTAGCGAAGAGTTACTCCTCTCTCGAGATCGATGAGATGTACGTGGATAATGCCGCATATCAGCTCGTGCGAGATCCAAGCATCTTCGATGTGATCGTCACCACGAATATGTTTGGTGACATACTTAGCGACGAAGTGGCCGGTGTCGCTGGCTCTCTTGGGACCGCCCCATCTGCGAACATTGGCGACAGATATGGGCTCTTTGAGCCGGTTCACGGATCGGCTCCGACGCTCTTAGAGGGTATGGCAAATCCCATTGCGACGATTCTCTCTGGCGGGATGATGCTACAATGGCTTTCAGAAAAGTACGCAGAGCCGAAGCTGGAGGAAGCGTCGAGACTGCTCCAAGGGGCGACCCAGAAGCTGCTTGAAGAAGAGAGAGCCCTTACTCCGGACATAGGTGGAGCATCGTCAACGAGTCAAGTTACGGACGAGTTAATCAATAATGTGAAGCTGCTCGCGGAGACTTGAGCGTCTCAAATCTGAGATTGATCATCAAATTCCTTCGGTTGGAGTTCTTGCATAAACATTTTATCCACTGTTGAGCGGCCTGAACGTGGGACTAGTCTTGCGGTATTCACTGTTGGTGGACGCCTATGAGAAGATCGAGGCAACCACCAAGCGCCTTGAGATGACAGACCACCTAGTCGATCTGATCAAGCAGACGCCGACCGACGTGATTGACAAGGTAACTTATCTCACCCAAGGCAAGCTCTACCCGGACTTCGAAGGCATCGAGATAGGAATTGCCGAGAAGCTTGCCATCAGAGTCCTATCAATGGTTTCCGGGCATTCTGAACAAGACGTTACGAAAGAGTACAAGAAGTCAGGAGACCTAGGTTCAGCCTCATTCAATCTCCTCAAGAAGAGGGTTCAACAGGCTCTCTTCAGAGAGCCTCTCTCCGTGGAGCACGTTTACGACGCGTTGGACAGGATAGCCAGAGCCTCAGGGGCTGGCTCAGTTGAGCTCAAGATGAAACTCCTTGCCAGTCTTCTGAACGATGCAACGCCGAGGGAGGCAAAATACATCGTGCGTACCGCCCTTGGGAACCTCAGACTCGGGGTTGCAGATATGACGATACTCGATGGGCTGGCAAACGCGATAGGTGGCGGCAAGGAGTCAAGGGAGGAGGTTGAACGGGCCTACAATCTCTCATCGGATCTGGGCTATGTAGCACGCGTGCTGGCCGAGAATGGAATCGAAGGGGTAAAGAGGTTTCGAGTTACCGTTGGGCGACCCATCAGGCCCATGTTGGCAGAGAGGCTGGACGATGCGGAAGAGATTCTTTCGAAGCTCGGTGGCGAGGGCTCAGCAGAGTACAAGTATGATGGCTTAAGAATGCAGATCCACATCTCCCCCAAGACTGTCCGCCTCTTCTCCAGACGACTGGAGAACATAACCGAGCAGTTCCCCGATGTCTGTGCTTACGTGAAGGAGAGTTTTCGCAGCAAGGAAGCGATCCTTGAAGGAGAGTCCGTGGCCGTCGATCCGAACACTGGAGATATGCTGCCTTTCCAGATGGTCTCACAGAGGCGTGGTCGGAAATATGACATCGAGAGGATGAGAGAAGAGGTTCCAGTCACCGTCTTTCTGTTCGACCTCCTCTACGCCAATGGGAAGGACTTTACTGTGAGGCCTTACCCCGAGAGGCGAGAAGAACTCAAGAGGCTCATCCGAGAGACTGAACGTGTCAAGATATCGAACCAAACGACGGTGGACGCTCCAGAGGAACTCGATGCATACATGTCTGAGGCGGTGTCTCAGGGATGCGAAGGATTGATGGTCAAGTCTACGGCTGTCGACTCCTTCTACAAGGCTGGGGCAAGAGGTTGGGCTTGGGTGAAGTACAAGCGCTCGTACAAGGCAGAGGTTGCAGACACCTTCGACTTGGTTCCAGTCGGAGCCTTGATGGGAAGGGGAAAGAGGGCTGGATCCTATGGAGCGCTTCTCATGGCTGCTTACAGGCCGGAAGACGACACCTTCGAGACTGTATGTAAGCTCGGGACAGGCTTCACAGATGTCGATCTGGAACAGCTCCCAGAGAAGTTTGCGCCATACGTTTCGCAGCATAAACACGCCAGAGTTACGTCTCTGCTGGAAGCAGACGTCTGGTTCGTACCGTCTTTCGTGCTTGAGATATCCGCGGACGAGATCACGCTGTCACCATTGCATACCTGCGGAAGAGACACCATAAGAAAAGGCAGCGGGCTAGCCATGAGGTTTCCTAGATTTACTGGCAACTGGCGCACAGACAAGTCGCCTGAAGACGCGACGACCGACGTTGAGATAGTCGAGATGTACAAGAGCCAGCTAAAGAAGATAGAGCCCGCAAAGGCGTCTGAAGGTGCGGCAGGGCCTGAGGCCGTCTAGCTGAGTATCAAGATCTCATGAGCAGCAGGGAACTCGTCACCCGTACACACGTTATAAGCGCGAAGTAGACTATTGCAGCGGAATGCTGATGTGCTTGACGGTAGTGATCATTGCAGAATCATGTTGAGTCGGGAGCCAGAGACAGAAGTGCGACTGGCAAGGAGATTATGGTAACTTCGCTCATCGTCTCACTAGCCGACCTCAGCAATGGTGCGATCTCGTCCACCTTCTCGCTCTACGCCGACCGACTTGGCGCCTCTCTCACCCTTATAGGTGTCTTGGCGTCCTGTGTCGGACTGTCAAGGACAGTCACTGGCGCGCCTACAGGAATGGTCTCTGACCGGATTGGCAGAAAGAGATTCTTGGTCTTGGGGGCAGCCCTGTTCTCAGTCGTCCCCATTCTCTTTGCAATTGCCCGCGACCCTATTCTGCTGGTACCGAGTCGACTCCTGATGGGTTTTGCGATGGTCTCAACCTTCCCTGTCGGCTTGACCTACGTGGGTGAGCTTGCTGATCCAGGGGCGAGGGGAAGAGCGATCGGACTGTGCTCGGCGTCTATGGGAGTAGGTTTCTCGACTGGGCTCTATCTGGGTGGATACGTTGCCGGGTCCTTGGGTTACGAAGCCAACTTCCTAATAGCCTCGTTAGAAGGTCTTGCAGCGGCCATCATCGCTTGGAAGGGTCTCAAAGGATTTAGAGTGTCTGATTATCAGCAAGCTCAGAGCGGGTACCTCTCCGGTTTCAAGTCGCTGTTGATGAATCCCAAGATAATGGCAGCTGGGATGGCCGGATTTTTCATGAGTCTGGTCTACAGCGAGGTGCTAAATTTCTTCCCTTTGTACGGGAAATCAGTCGGTCTGAGCCTCGGCCTGATCGGCGCCATCTTTGCAGTACGGACGTTCGTCTCGACCGGGGCGAGGTTGCCCACCGGTCTGTTTGCATCGCGCGTCGGAAGCATGAGGTTTCTAATCCTGTCGCTTGCAGTATGTGCGGCTGTGATGTTTGCAATCCCTAGATTTTCCTCCGCATATCTGCTCACATTTCTCTTGGCGATGGAAGGTGTTGGCTTCGGAATCTATCTGACCTCCTCCTCGACCTACGTGGTCGAGGTCTCAAAGAGACCTGAGCGAGGTGCTGCCATGGGCGTGTCTTTCACCTTCTCCAGCTTGGGAGACACAATAAGCGCGTTTGTTCTTGGGGTTTTCGCGGACGCTTTTGGACTCCCGAGTACCTTTGTGCTAGCCTCGGTTTTGGCGATCCTCGGCGCTTTGACAGTTGGAATTCTCTCGAGGCGTGGGCCCAAAACCGTGGCAATGTGACCTTTTGAAGTCTGGCCTATCCCGGTGTTCAAATCGTGATACGAAAAAGCCGGGGGGAGGGGGGTGGACTCGAAAAATCGAATGCCCACGGCCTCAAGCATATTTGTTCCCGAGGTTCAGCCTAAGTGGAGGTGGAATGACAGCAGGCCATGAGAGTAGTGACTTGATTTGATTGGTAGTCGATTGTTTCGTCACTTAGTGTTCTAAGAACGATCTGCCGTCCACACGCTTCTTGAAGATGGAAAGCTCGCAAAATGCCCTTTTTCGGAACCGACATCTCTAAGTTTCAGAGGGGCTTCTGTCTTTGGACATGTACACAATATAGCTGTCCAGCTTAGTGGGATGTCAGATCTTGGCATCGACTGGCTCGAAACCAGACAGCCGCGTACATTCGCGCGTGACTATTTCGAGGCTGGGCTCTGGATCTGAGACCGACTACAAAGACGTGTTGGGTTTTAGCGCCGTGTTTGTGATGTATTTGGTGGTGCCACTGCTGATGTTACTTGCTATCTTCGCGGTCGGCTACGGGACGATCTCGTTATGGATCTACTTCAGCGGCCAAGATGTCAATATTCTCATTAGAAGTGTTGTCCTTTATCTGGTCGGCGCCTTGCTGATCTTTGCGGGTGTTCAGCTCTCGCGATGGCTGAGGCGCTAGTGTCTAGCTGTAGAAATCTCTCGAAAAATGGCATGCGACCAAGTGCTCGGGAGCGACTTCTTGCAGTTTGGGCTCCTCAGATTTGCAGTTCTCTTTTGTGTAGGGGCATCTTGTGTGAAATCTGCACCCTAGAGGTACATCGACAGGGCTTGCGACGTCGCCTTTCAGGACGATTCGCTGCCGTCTGACCTCCGGGTCAGGGACTGGGACTGCTGAGACCAGCGCCTTCGTGTAGGGGTGCGCGGATCTCTCGAAGAGTTCTGCGGTCTTGGCGAGCTCCACGATCTTTCCAAGGTACATGACGGCCACGTGATCGGTGAGATGCCTTACGACGCTGAGATTGTGCGAGATTAGCATGTAGGTGAGTTTTAGTTCCGACTGCAGCTGTTTGAGGAGATTCAATATCTGCGCTTGGACTGACACGTCGAGAGCAGACGTGGGTTCGTCTAAGGTTATGAACCGCGGGTTCAGGGCTATTGCTCTGGCTATCGCAATCCTCTGCCTCTGTCCGCCGCTAAATTCGTGTGGATATCTGGTCGCCTGCTCGCGGCTGAGGCCCACCTTCTCGAGAAGCTCGAGGATTCTCTCCCCTCTCTCATTGACATCAGCTATCCCATGGAGCTCCAAGGGTCTTCCGACAATCTCTCGAACCGTCATACGGGGATTCAAGGACGAGTAAGGATCTTGGAAGACTATCTGCAGGTCCTTTCTGACCCTTCTGAGCTCCTCTTTCTTGAGATTGAAGAGCGAGTAGCCATCGAAGTTTACTACACCGTCCGTCGGCTCCATAAGTCGAAGAATTAATTTTCCTAAGGTAGTCTTGCCACATCCGCTCTCTCCGACCAGCCCGAAGGATTCTCCTTCCTCTATCGTGAGGTCGACATCATCGACGGCCCTGACCAGTTTAGGTTCTCCCCAAAGCCCAGTCTTTATTGGGAAGTGCTTCCGGAGTGATGCGATTTCCATAATTGTCTTGGTCATACGTTCATGGCTTCCCGGCGTCTTCAGCGTTCCTTCCACAGGCCACCCAGTGTCCGCCTCCGATGTCTATCAGGTAGGGTTTCTCGGTTCTACATCTGTCGCTTGCGGATTCGCATCGCGGGTGGAACCTGCAGCCCGGTGGCGGTTGAATCAGGTCCGGAACCAGTCCCGAGATGACGGCCAGCCTCTTCTTGGGAGCGTCTATTCGAGGTATACAGTCGAGGAGTCCTTGCGTGTATGGATGCAGTGGATTTTTGAACAGGTTTACTGCCTTGGCCAGTTCGATGATGCCTCCAGCGTACATTATGGCGATCCTGTCGCAGGTCTCGGCGACGACGCCGAGGTTGTGGGTAATGAGCAGCATGGAAGTTCCAACCTCTCTCCTCAGCTCTTTTATTAGTTCCAGTATCTGCGCTTGGATCGTGACATCAAGGGCTGTTGTGGGTTCGTCCGCGATCAGAAGGTCAGGCCTGCTAGCTAGGGCCATGGCAATCATGGCACGCTGGCGCATTCCGCCGCTGAGTTGGTGAGGAAACTGTTTGGCTCGTCTGTCTGGATCAGGGATTCCCACGCTTCTTAGTAGGTCTACTGATTTCTTCTCAGCCTCCTTCTTGTCCAGTTTCTGATGTTGGATGAAGACTTCTGCGAGCTGTTCTCCGACCCTGAATACCGGATTCAGGGAGGTCATCGGGTCTTGGAAGATCATTGAGATTCTCTTACCTCTGATCCTCCTCATCTCCTCCTCAGACTTCTCGAGGAGGTTTTCGCCTTGGAAGATAACCTCTCCTCCAACGATTTTCCCAGGAGGCGGAACAAGTCTCATTATCGAGAGAGCCGTCACAGACTTTCCGGATCCAGTCTCACCTACAAGGCCAAGCGACTCACCCTTCTTCATATCAAAGAAGACGCCGTCCACGGCCTTGACAACTCCTCTATAGGAGAAGAAGTGCGTTTCCAGATTGGACACTTCGAGGAGGTCTTCACCGCCCATAGGTTCTAGAACCTCCTCAACCTCGGATCCAGCGCATCTCTCAATCCGTCGCCGAAGAGGTTGAAGCCTAAGACCACGGCAAGGATTGCCAGTCCTGGAAATGTTGGAAGCCACCAGTACTCGATGGCGTAGATTCGAGCGGCGTTAACCATAGCTCCCCATTCAGGTGTAGGAGGTTGGGCGCCGAGCCCGATGAAGCTGAGTCCAGCTGCTGTGAGAATAGCTCCACCGATATCCAAGGTAGCCATGACTATGATCGGTGAAAGCGCGTTCGGCAGGACGTATCTGAATATGAGGTTTATGTCCGTCTCCCCAGTGGCTCTCGCCGCTTCAACGTATTCCGTCTCTTTGATGGAGAGCACGCTTCCTCGAACCAACCTTGCATATGAGGGCCACCAGACAGCGATCATGGCGATCATAGCGTTTTCAAGAGAAGGCCCGAGACCAGCCGCTATGGCCATGGCGAGTATTGTTGATGGAAAGGCCAAGAACATGTCGGTTATTCTCATGAGAAGATCTTCGATCTTTCCTCCTTTGAATCCAGCAATAGCGCCCAGAATTACGCCGAGTATCACAGCTGAGATAACTGGAACCAGTCCCGCCACTAGAGAATATCTTGAGCCAAATACGACTCGGCTGAAGATGTCCCGTCCTTCTCCGTCGGTACCGAACCAGTGTCCGGCGCTAGGCGGACTGAACCTCACCGACAGGTCCAACTGGTAGGGGTCATAGGGCGCCAAGTAAGGCCCTAAGAGCGCGATAGATGCAAAGATGGTCACCATGGATATTCCAATTACTGCCAAAGGGCTTCTTCTGAGCAGACTGAGAGTCAGTTTAGTCTCGGGGTTGAGGGTCGCAAGTCGTTCCAGCCTCTCTTTTCTGAGTCCTAGGATTCTCTCCTTGACTTCGCCCATTGTTCATCCTATCCATAACGAATCCTGGGATCTAGGAACCCGTACAGAAGGTCAACGACCAGATTGATGCAAGCATATACAATTGTTGCGACCAACGTAACACCCACTATTGCAGGATAGTCTAGGGCTAGCATTGTTCCGATCGAATACGTGCCGAGGCCTGGCCGGGCAAAAACTGTTTCTGTTATGACAGCTCCTGACAGAAGGCCTCCATAGTTAAGCCCGATTATGGTAACGGTCGCAATCAAGGTGTTCTTCAACGCATGCTTGTAGATCACAATTCTCTCGGGAAGACCTTTTGCTCTAGCCGTCCTTACATAGTCTTGTCCTAGAATCTCAAGCATGCTAGAGCGAACGATCCTAGTGGTCAGGGCGGTCGAGTAGGAGCCGAGGACCAATGAGGGCAGGATTAGATGGTGGAGCGTACTAAGGAAGGCTGGGAAGTTCCCTGTTATCAGGCTATCGATGGTGTAGAGCCCAGTTATTGTTGCAGGTCTTTGAACATGTGAGCTGATAACGCCTGCTCCCGGAACCCAGCCTAGGCGAAAGTAGAATAGGTAGATAGTCATGATCGCCAGCCAGAAAATCGGGGTTGATGACCCGGCGAGAGCGAAGATTCTCGAAGCGTGATCGATGGTTTTGTTCCTCTTCACGGCTGAGATGACCCCTAGAGGTACCCCGACAACTACCGACACCAACAGCGCCGAGGTCGCAAGCTCTATGGTAAAAGGGAAGAATTCCGCGAGGTCACTAGTGACAGGGTGTTGTGTACTAATCGATGTTCCGAGATCTCCCTGCAAGAGTCCCTTTATGAATATGACATACTGCTCCCAGACCGGTCGGTCGAGACCCCATCTTTCCCTCAGCCTTTGAATGGTTTCATCGCGTGCACGTTCGCCCAAATAGTGCAGGACCGGGTCGCCAGGCACGTATCGGGCAAGTACAAACGTGATGACTGAGATTCCTAGGAGTACAATCGCCATCTGCCACAGGCGTCGGTAGACATACCGCCATAGGGCCATGAACTATCATCGCGATTAGCTGTTTTGGTATAAAAAGAAAGAAGGGGGTTTATCAGTCTTGGTGTGTCTAGCTACCGATAGATATTCTGTAGTACCATTCTGCCATCGGGTTGTACACGTATCCGTTGACGTTTTCGCGTAGAACAACCACGTTCATCGGTTGGAACAGTATCGCCCATGGACCATCTTCAAGAAGTATCTGTTGTATCTGCTCGTAGAGAACGGCACGCTGGTTGAGATCCGAGGTTCTTGACGCCTGCTCGACTAGAGCAGTCACTTGGGTGTTGTTGTATGAGACTCTCTTTGCCAAAGAGCCCCTGACGTGCCCGAAGGGATGCACGAAGTCATCTGGGTCGGGGAAGTCCATGAACCATCCTATCATCATCATTTCGAGCTGCTTTCCTCTGTACTTCTCAAGGAACGTAGCCATTGGCCAGAGTTGCAGTGTGACTGTGATTCCGATGTTCTTCAGATCTGCTTGAACCTTCAAGGCTAGCGTTTCCCAAGGTATGCCAGCGACGCTTCCAGGTGGGTATACCAGAGTGGTGCTGAACCCTTCTGGATACCCTGCCTCTGCCAGAAGCTCTCTAGATCTGGTGACGTTCTGTTCCAAGAGTATTGTTGGATCGTGTCCGAGTAGCCCTCTGGGTATCGGCGTCATGAGCCTTATTCCATTTCCCCTCAGGAGTTCATCTGTTATCGCTCGGTAGTCAATCGCATATTTCACCGCCAATCTGACTTTGGGATCATTGAACCAGGTCGGTGTCACGCCACCTATCTTTGTGTTCATTCCCACGTACTCGACCCCTATGGTCCATCCTCCATCGAATTTCAGATCCGTGTTATTCCTCATAGCTTCCAGCTGTTCGGCAGTCAAGCCATATGCGATGTGTGCATCTCCTCTTTCAAGGAGAAGTTTCCTGCTGCTGGCCTCTTTGACGTTCTTGATCAGAACTTTCTCCAGCTTAGCTGGCCCGCGCCAGTAGTTCGGATTCCTAGTGAGTTCGATCTCTAGTTCCCGATCCCATCTTGACAGTATGAACGGCCCTGATCCGGCAGAGTGATCTGTTATCCACTTGTTTCCAAGGTCTCCGGCCTCTTCATGTTGCAACGCAACCGTAGGATCCACTATCGACGCGACAGGTGTCGCTAGGATGAACAGGAACGGGGCATAGGGATAGGCCAGCGTTACTCTTACCGTGTAGGTGTCGACTACCTCGGTGCTGTTGAGTGTCATCCCATACTCGTAGAAGAGCCAGCTTGCTGCAAGGTCGAGCTTGATAACTCGGTCGAAGGAGAATTTCACCGCTGAGGCATTTACCGGAAAACCGCTCGCAAATTTCACGTTTTGATTCAGCCTGAAAGTATAGACGAGGCCGTCGGGTGAAATCGTCCAGCTTTCGGCGAGTCCGGGAACTACGCTGGTGAAGTCTGACCCGTTCAGTTCTATCAGTCGGTCGTAGCAGTTGTAGACCACGTTGTATGCCGTGGTTTCGAATGCCGCGGTTGGATCCGCAGAAGTGATTTCGTGTGTGTCGACTATGATGAGAGTGGTTTCCTCGGGGGTCACGGGTGGTGCTTGGGGCAACGTTGCGACGTATACGCCTGCGATGGCGGCTATGATGATGACAACCGCTATGGCAATTCCCTGTGTCCTTGTAATCGCTTTTTTCGACAAGAATGTGTTCAGTTGAGAGTCCTCCCAAGGGAGAGATCTCCTCGCTTCAATACTAATAAGACTTGTCTAGACGATCGGAAAGGCGGATAGGACGGGGTAGATTGACGGTTTTTGCTCCCTCATCCACCTGCGACGACTCAATAGTTCTGAGACAGGTCTTCCGAACTTACTCGAAAGACAGTTGTATGGGAGTACGTTTAGGTGAACAAGCTCGATATCCAGCCAGTAAAGGTAGGTTCTGAGAACCATGCCATTCACCCCATATCACTTAGGTCCAGCTCTGATGATTACAGCTGCAATTCGAAGGCTGGATATGGCTATTCTCTTGTTGTTCAGCATCATTCTCGACATCGAGCCGCTTCTCTTTGGTTTGTTCGACAGAGGTTTCGTTCATGGTTTCTTCCACTCTTATCTGGGCTCGAGCTTGGTCGCGGTACTTGGTTCTGTTTGGATCTGGCTTCTATGGAGGAGGGTCGGCCCATTCCTGTCATTTTTTAAGGTTCAGCTCAAATCAAACCGTGTTCTTCTAGCATCGGCTATCGCTGGAGTGTACTCACACGTCTTCTTGGACTCCTTTCTCTATCCCGAGATGAGTCCGCTTTTTCCATTCCAAGGAAACCTAATGTATCGTCCGGAGCTGAATCTCACGATTTACTCGCTCTGCCTCTGCTCTCTCGTCGTAGCTATTCCGATCTTCTTCTTGACCCGTTCACGATTTTGGGGAAAGATATGGGGCAAGCGCTAAATCGGGAGATGGAGACGTCTCCCTGCCAATGAGGTGAGTCAAGAATGGACGAAGTTAAGATAACCGTCGCCAAGAAGCTCAGGACAGGCGAGCTGCTCGAGAAGTATGGGAAGGGAGTAGAGGTCGAGTGCCCGATGTTCAAGCTCGGACAGGAATTCAGGGTTGGGAAAGACCTGAAGATTCCAGACGGCTTCTGCAGCTGGGCATGGGCCGATATCCACAGAGATATCGTGCACTTGGCGTTGGGTGGAGATTTCTTCTGGATCAAGGAGAAGGGGACGATGCTCTCCTGCTGCACTGACGGTCTGCGTCCAGTGGTCTTCAAGCTGGAGAGGATCGAGGAATAGAAGTCCCTCTCACATCATTCTTCTTGATTCACGAAAGAGCGCCTTCTTCCGTCCTATTCTGCTTTCATGAAAAACAGGTAGCAGAGCGGCTGAGCCACTGCTTCATCAAGAATGCATTCATTCCAGAACCAATCTGTGATAGAATGCAGGCTGCATGTCGCGAGCGGTGGCCATGACAGTGAGATTCGACCAAGTGATGCGGTTATGTCTCTGTTCTGCGGAGATTAAGACCTAGCAAGTGACCATGATTGGAAACACCTGAAAAGTCGAAGCCGACGCGGTTCTCGATAGCCTTCGTGATGACAGTCATCTTTGTGAGCTTACTGGTCGGAGGTGTACTCGGCTACTCAATTGGATACTCGACCGTCTCGGAGAGGATCAGCAACCTGCAGAATCAGCTATCAGCGTTGCAAGGACGAATCTCCGACATCCAGTCAACACTTGACATGTACCGTCAAAACATCACCTATCCGACAGGAGGAAATGCTTCACTCTCCAGCCTATACGAGCAAGTCAAGGACTCAGTTGTTGTGGTTCGAGGACTGATAGTACAGTACGACCTGTTCGGCAACCGCTACTATTCGAGCGTCCAAGGATCGGGGTTCGTCTACAACTTTACAGGTCGAATGGTGATCGTGACGAACAATCACGTCATCCGCGACGTGCTCAACGTCACTGTAACCTTCATAGACGGCAGTGGATATGTAGCAAAAGTGCTTGGGTCTGATCCATACGCGGATCTCGCCGTGCTTTCAGTGGGTGCTTCCCCCAGCGAATATGAGCCGCTCGAAGTTGTCAGCTCATCATTCCTTTCCGTGGGTGACCCGGTGTCGGCGGTCGGTAGTCCATATGGGCTTGCCGGATCTATGACCGCGGGCATCGTGAGCGCACTCGGCAGAACAATAACTGAGAGCGTGGCTGGCGGATATCCGATAGCCAACATAATTCAGACAACCGCCCCCATAAACCCCGGCAACTCGGGAGGGCCACTACTAAACTATCGAGGCCAGGTTGTAGGCATCACCACCGCCATCGTCGCCGAGTCTCAGGGTATAGGCTTCGCAATTCCTTCAAACACGATACTGCGCGAGATCAGCTACTTGGTCGAGCACGGGTCCTACAACAGACATCCTTGGCTCGGAGTGGCTGGAGCAGACATGACCTATGAGATTGCGAGAGCCATGAATGTGAACGTGACTTACGGATGGCTCGTCGTCCAAGTCATGAAAGGTAGCCCAGCCGACCGAGCGGGGATACGCGCAGGAACGAGAGAGATCGAGGTCGCCGGGGAGCGGGTAACGATCGGTGGTGACATAATAGTAGCTCTAGACGGAGTGCGCATCGTGAGCGGAGACAGCCTCGCAACCTACCTCGAGGAGTACGCCCAACCGGGACAGACGATCAGCGCAACGATCGTCAGGAACGACCAGACCATCAGTGTGTCGGTCGAGCTGGGAACGAGGCCCCCGCAGAGCAGCTGATGCAGTGGCTGGATAGGGCCAGCGGAACCAGTCGCTACTCACCGAATCTATCGGCCGTGAAAGTGGCCTTTTTGGATGCAGCCATCATGACCGTATGAGCTAGAGTGAGGTGAGAATAGCGTATCCGTCTAACTTGAGATGGCGATTCACAAGAACTCTTCGTTGGAATCGGCCTCAGAGCGAACTCTGTCTTGATGGGAAAGGTTGAGAGAAGACTATTTACCACGAGCAAGTGCGATTGAATCAAGGGTCTTGATATGAGTGACGAGGATCTCATCAAGGAGACGCTGGCAGAGCCATATAGGATAAAGGTTGTTGAGCATGTGAGGCTACCCTCCCGGACTGAGAGGGAGAGAATCCTCAAGGAAGCCTTCTACTCACCATTCTATCTCAACTCTGCGGATGTCTACGTCGATCTGTTGACCGACAGCGGAACCAGCGCTATGAGCGACGAGCAGTGGGCTGGACTGATGAGAGGTGATGAGGCGTATGTCAGGTCTGAGAACTTCTTCAGCTTGGTCAAAGCTGTAGAGGATGTCATAGGATTTCCGCACGTGGTGCCGACGCATCAGGGCAGAGCTGCTGAGAACATCCTGCTGGGCGTTCTAATCAAACCGGGTGACATAATCTTGGGCAACTCACACTTCGACACCACAAGAGCTCACATCGAGGACAAAGGCGGAAAACCGCTCGACTTGATCGGAGACTGGCTGTGGGACTTCGAGAGAGAGTATCCGTTCAAAGGAAACCTCGACCTAAACAAGCTTGAAGTTGCCTTGAAGAAGTACCGAGACAAGATCCCCTTCATACTGATAACCATGGTCAACAACGTTGCCTGCTCATCCCCAGTCTCCATGGAGAACGTACGGGAGACCAAGAAGATGGCAGAGGAGTACCACGTCCCAGTCTACTTCGACGCCTGCAGATTCGCCGAGAACTGCTACCTCATAAAGGCAAGAGAGAAGGGCTACGGAAACAAGTCAACGATCGAGATCGCGCATGAACTGTTCTCCTACAGTGATGGCTGTTACATGAGCGGCAAGAAAGATGCTCTCGTCAACATCGGAGGATTCGTCGCTCTCAAGGACGAGGAGACGGCGAGAAGATGCCAAGAACGACTCGTCTTATACGAAGGCTTCCCAACCTATGGCGGGCTGGCGAGAAGAGACCTCGAAGCGATGGCGATAGGCCTGAAGGAAGGCATGGAAGAGGATTACCTGTCATGGCGAACCAGACAGGTCGCCTTCCTCGGCGAACTCTTCGAAAAAGAAGCGGGGGTCGTGGTGAGCAAACCGACCGGAGGATCGGGCGTCTTCGTCGATATCCACTCGGTGTATCCACATCTCCCAGCGGACAAACTGCCAGGCGTCGCATTGACGAGCGACCTCTACCTCGAGGGTGGAGTAAGAGCGGTGGCCATGCCCTTCCCTCTAAACACAATCAGCGCGGAGACAGGTGAGATGGTCTCGAGGACTTTCGAGTTCGCCCGATTTGCCATACCTAGACGCGTATTCACGAAGGGTCACATGGAGTATGTCGCCAAGGTCATGAAGCGGGTCAAGGAGAACGCCCCCAAGAACAATGGATACAAGATAACCTACTGGCCGAAGATACTAGGGCACTTCTTCGCGAAGTTCGAGCCCATCTAATAGCAGAACTACGCCTTCCTCCTTTCAAGCGGGCAGAAATGTTAAGTCCGATATCTGCCGGCTCAGAGGCTGAATAAACGTCGACCCAGAGAAGGCTACTGAGCATCCGATCGACGCCTCTCCACTGGAACGGGTCAACGTAACCGAGGGCGAGCACGTTCTTGACAACCGATCAAACGTTCATCGCTTCTTCCCTACTGGCAGTACATACAGCGGCTGTTCGTCCTCAGGTGAGCCCAGAACCTCCTTAACCTGCTCATCATGGAACGCCCCGACGGTCACCGTTCCGAGGTTCATGGCGGTTGCTTGCAGGCACAGGTTCTGGGCTGCGTGCCCCGCTTCCATGTGAACATATCTGACGCCTCTATCGCCATACTTGACGGTCG
>Ga0315308_1000807_pt1 | contig 17892 bp, 16 predicted proteins | sample TDP3_MG_FD_203078 | JGI IMG/M metagenome (GOLD analysis project Ga0315308, IMG submission 203078) | Freshwater sediment microbial communities from Lake Towuti, South Sulawesi, Indonesia - TDP3 | ecosystem: Environmental > Aquatic > Freshwater > Lake > Sediment | place: Indonesia: South Sulawesi... | reverse complement strand
ATGGCGTGGTTGTCAAAGGCGTGTGCTTCAAGAATCTGAAGCAGGTAGGAGATCCCCCAGCATTGGCGATCGAATATCAGAACCAGGGTGCCGACGAAATTGTCTTTCTCGACGTGAAAGCATCCATATCTGGCGCAGAGACCCTGAGGGCAGCTGTGACGAAGACCGCTGAGGGCTTGTTCATCCCGCTGACCGTGGGCGGAGGGATCCGCTCCTTCGCAGACGTTAGGATGACGCTCAAGGCGGGCGCGGACAAGACCTCTATAAACACTGCAGCGGTTGAGGATCCCGCGCTGATCACCAAATGCGCAGACGCCTTCGGGAGCCAGTGCATCGTCGTCGCCATCGATGCAAAGCGCACAGATCACGGCTGGGAGGTGTACACCTACTCGGGCACTGAGCCGACAGGATTGGACGCAATCGAGTGGGCAAAGGAAGTCTGTGAGCGAGGAGCGGGCGAGCTGCTTTTGACAAGCATGGACGCTGATGGTATGAAAGCAGGATATGACATCGAGCTGACGAGAGAGGTCGTGCATGCGGTGAACGTGCCGGTCATCGCATCGGGTGGCTGCGGAAGGATAGAGCACATAGTCGAGGTCCTGACCAAGGGCGAGGCGGATGCGGCCCTCGCCGCTTCAATATTCCATTATGGAGAACACACGGTAGCAGAAGTGAAGCGAGTTCTCGAGGAAAATGGAGTATCCGTCAGAAGGGGTGAGGTATTATGAGCGAGACACAGAGCCTGACGCCCGTTGTCGTGCAAGACGTGAAGAACAACAATGTCCTCATGCTGGCGTACATGAATGACGAGGCTCTCGGCCTGACCAGGAAGACCGGCTATATGCACTACTGGAGCCGATCGAGGAACGCGATCTGGAAGAAGGGGGAGACCTCGGGCAATGTCCAGAAGGTCGTCGAGCTTATCACGGACTGCGATGGAGACGCCATCCTTGCCCGTGTGGAGCAGACCGGTGTGGCGTGTCACACCGGAACCTACTCATGCTTTGCGAAGAACCCGATCGGACCAAGTGACATCGTAGCACACCTCTGGCGTGTCTTCGACGAGCGCAAGAAGGTCCAGTCAGAGTCGTCCTATACCTGGAAGCTCCTGAGAAACAGGAACCTGCTTCTCAAGAAGATCGCTGAGGAGAGCTCCGAAGTGATCATAGCGGCGAAGGACAAGAAGCGAGAGGAGATGGTGTACGAGGCAGGCGACCTCCTCTACCACCTCATGGTCCTTCTATATGACGAAGGCATAACGATGGATGACATCTATAGGGAACTGGAGGGCCGAAAGAAATGAGGGCACGGAGATGCGACTTTCACTTGCATACCACGTTTAGCGATGGCGAGCTTCTCCCCATGGAGCTTATCAGAAGGGCTGCGAAGATGGACCACAGAGCCGTTGCGATAACTGACCATGCATCCTTCTCGAATCTCGAATGGGTCATAGAGGGGGCGGTTCAAGACTGTAAGAGAGCCGACGCATGGGGCATCGAGGCGATCCCAGGTATCGAGCTCACACACGTGCCAGTCAAATATATCGATGAGGCCGTTCGAAAATCTAGAAAGGCTGGTGCAGAGCTCATTGTCATACACGGAGAGACTCCAGTCGAGCCAGTTGAGCGAGGTACAAACCATAAGGCAGTGATGAACCCGGATGTCGACATCCTGGCCCACCCGGGAATGATAGCATTGGATGATGTTGAGCTCTCGAGAGGGAACGAAGTATTTCTGGAGGTGACGTGTAGGAGAGGCCACTCGTTGTCAAACGGGCATGTGGCCGCACTGGCAAGAGAGGCGAGGGCGAAGGTTCTCGTCAACACCGACGCCCACTCTCCCGAGGAACTCAGCACGATGGAGTTCGCCAACACTGTCGCCCGTGGGGCGGGGATGACACCAGAGGAGGTACGTGCTGCTCTCGTCTCGAATCCTGAGCAGGTATTGAAGAGGCTGAGACGTCTCTGAGGGTCCCTCCCAGACACCTCTTTATTCATTCTCAGCCGACCTCTTAATAAGACAGAAATAGTGCGACCGCCGCTCTTCCTCCTGCTGAGAACATGACGATAGTGAGCATATCGGTTCCGAATGAGCTTCTGAACAAGTTCGACGACATCCTGACTGCCAAGGGATATCGGTCCCGCTCAGATGCAATGCGGGAGACCATGCGATCGTTTGTCGATGAGACTGAGTGGGACAGCACCGAGGGGGAGAACCAAATCGTCATCACGATGATCTATGACGAGGCGGGCCCTAGAGGAGAGCTCTCGGTGCTCCAGCATCGTTACGAGGAAATTCAGATGATGCTGCATCTCCATCTCGAGAAGGGCCAGTGCATGGAGGTGTTCATCGCGCGCGGGCCGAACAGCAAGCTGAGAGAGATACTGGGCAAGATCAGAAAGGTCAGGGGCGTGAGGTCGATCAGGTTCATCTCCACTTCGAGGAGTGGTGGGTGAAGGGAGGCTGACCGTCCCGCATAGGCGAAGCCTACAACTACCCATGGGCCCCTGTTTCATGTGAGAGAGTTCGATGATAGGCGGCATATCCGAGGAGGGGGTGCTCAAGAGACTCCTTCAGCAGATGAACGCTCATGTGCCGTCGAGGAGGCGGAGGCTCAGCGAGCTGGTGGAGATGCAGGACCCCTACTACGACGGCAGAGATGGCCAACGATACCTGATATCCAAGGACGAGCTCTATCTCATCAGGGCCGCCCTTGCGAAAGCGGGGCTGAGGGACGTCAAGATACCGATCGTTCTGATGGCCGACCCTGGTCATGAGCAGTCGACCTGGCGTGTCGAAGGAGAGGAGGAGTGCGCTGTCGTATCTGGGTTGCTCGGCCGCGAGATCACAGGGGGCAAGGAGAGAATGTTCCTCTACGGGCCTCATATGGCCGACCTCAGGAGGAAGCTCCCGACCACGACGGTCTGCATGTTCTTGGCGTAGGTGATTTCGTTGTGGACGATCCTGCTGGTTGAATTCGATGACGAGAAAAACGTGGATATTGTGGAACCAGCAGTGAGGGCCAGGTTCGGTCTTGTGACCAAGAACCTCAAAGTAGGAATGCCCCGGACACGAATGAGAGGATGGCAGTCAAGTGCGGATGACCTTCTCTCAGAGGTCTGCCGCTTGAGAATCGAGCATCAGACGGACTATGTCCTTGGCTTGACCAAGGAGGACATCTACGTGCCAGACATGAACTTCGTCTTCGGCCTGGCATCTTCTGATGGTGGCTGTGCCATCGTGTCCACCAACAGGCTCAAGTCCAATGACCCAGGGACGTTCAAGGAGAGGCTCCTCAAGGAGATCATACATGAGCTCGGACATGTGTTCGGGCTCTCTCATTGTCCGGACAGGAGATGTGTGATGCACTTCTCCAATTCGCTCCAGGACACGGATTTCAAGAGCTCAGAGATGTGCAGCAACTGCTCGGCCAGACTGTCGCTTTGAGGCAAGATGGCCTGACTTCTCCCATCCAGTGGGCTCGTCTAGGTTGTGCGCGTTATACATGAGGCGTCCGCCTTCCCGGCCTAACCTGAGAGATTCTTCTCATATCTTCTGATGATGTCGTCACCCTTCTTTGCGATGTCCGGGTCTAGCTGCGGAACCGCATGTTCTTTGAGGATCTTCCTGACGAGCGCTCGGGCACCCTCTAACATCTTGCTGGCAGGATACTTCTGCCACGGTTTCCATCCTTGGTCTCTGATGAAGAGTTCCTTTCGGAAGGTCCTGCCCGTATGCGGATGTGTGAGGAATGTGCCGCCCTGACCAACTGCCTTCATCACGTCGAGCGCTATCGTCTCTCTGTCAATCCTGAAGCTCCTGAGGTACGGGCGGACGTCGTCCCACAGCCACGAATCGAGCACGGCCTGTTCAAGCGATGCGCCCTTGGCCGCGTCGATCGAGCCCATTCCCGAGGCGATATCCGTGTTCGCCATGCTCAACAGTGCTGCACCAAACATGTCAGTGAACGCCTCGGGGATGCCTGGCTCCGCACCTCCGACACCCCAGCTTCCAGTCATGCACGGCAACCCGTACCGTTTCGCCATCTGGCCAAGTGCGGCAGCGATTCCTGGCGTTTCGGGCGCATAATAATTGATGCAACCAGTGGTCATGTCGACCGGGGCTGACTCCGAGCTGTAGATATGTGGAGCACCGGGCGATGCGCACTGGGTTATCACGAGGCTTGCGAGATTTTCGCTGTTAGCATTCACGATTGTGCCAGCGAGGGTCACAGGGCTGGACATTCCGGCCAGCGACATGGACATTGAGACGATCGGGATGCCTGCTTTGGCGAGTTCCACCTGCCCTTCGACCGCCCCTCTCTCGAAGGACAGTGGGGCGATCGTGCAGCAGATCACGGAGAAGTACGGCTTCCTCCTCAGCTCATCCTTGCTTCCCGCAATGCACGCTCCAAGCTCGATCTGCGCCTTTGCGTCATCCGCGCTGATGATTGACACTCCTTGGACATGCTTCGTGCAGTTCTTCAGCGCGGTCCAGAGTTCATGAAGTGAGTGCGCCCTTTCAGGGACCTCGGAGGCTGTGACAGTCGGCCAGAAGTAGTCGATCGCATCCAGCGAGTCCGTTATCTTCCCGAAAGCCGCGATGTCCTTTCTCGTGGAGGGCCGTTTCGTCTGCGTCTCGTGATCGTAGACGTATACCGCGAGGCCGCTCGTGGCAATGTAAGGAGGCCCGTCAACTGGCAATGGCAAATCGTGTTTAGGATTTCTAGCGTACAAGCGAATTGTCTTCGGAGCTCTTCTAATGGCACCCTCGATCATGTCTTGTGGCAACTTAGCGATGCCCTTCCTCGGATCTACAATCGCTCCCGATTTCTCCAGCGTCCTCAGGACAACTGGACTGCGAACCAGGACGCCGATGTCCTTCAGGCACTCAAGGCTAGCTGAATGAACGAGCTCCTCCTCATCTCTGTCCAAGAATCTCACACGCGCGGCACCCATCTCGCATCCTCCTATTCATTCGCCTTGTCCGAGATCTTCGCCTGGAGACTCTTCCCGTAGATAATACTTGTTTTGACTCGGACAATAGGTGCTCCCGCCGGGATTTGAACCCGGGTATCGAGCTTTCACCGGCCTGCCGCGAGAAGCGGCCGCGAGAGGCTCGAATGATTGGCCGGACTACACTACGGGAGCCTGGTGGCTTCCTCCAAAAGGATGGCCTTACATAAAGGTTTGGGGTTTGACGAATACAGAACAAACTTCTTGTCGCATGTGGCCGATGTCCCATGCCAGCTGGTGCGTGGCATGAGACGGTTGAGCCGCAAGAAGGCTATCTTCAACTTCTCTCCGGGGAACATTCCAGCGTACACCGTCAGGAACGGAGAGAGAGTAATCGTCGAAACTGGTGACTGCTTCTCGGGCAAGGCGAAGAGCTCGAAGTGCCTCTTCGAGGACGTTGGCATGGGTGAAGTCAACCCTGCGACTGGGCCGATCGAAGTCGAGGGCCTGCTTGCTGGTGACGCGCTCTGTGTTTCCATCGAGAGAATCAAGTGCGGCAAGAGAGGGGTCATCATGTGTTCGCCGAATCTGGGGCTGCTCAGCAGGGACGTTCGAAGATCTCGAACGAGAATCGTTGACATCAGAGGCGGAAAAGCTAGGGTGTCAGAGGATCTTGAGATTGAAATCAATCCTCATGTGGGCGTGATAGGCGTCTCACCCTTCAAAGGAAGCTACCCGACATCTCATCCCGGCGATTTCGGGGGCAACATGGATACGACGGAGGTGCGCGAAGGCTCGAAGGTCCATCTCCCCACGTTCGTGAGCGGTGGGATGGTCGCAATTGGCGATGTTCATGCTGCCATGGGGGATGGAGAAATATGTGGTACGGGCGTTGAAGTGCCGGCGGAGGTGACGGTCACGCTGTCCAATGCCGAGGGATTGGACATCAAGCGCCCGATGATTGAAACGCCGACTGAGTGGATCACATATGCGGCTGCAAAGACATTGGACGAAGCTGCAAAACTCGCAGCATCAGACATGGTCAAGTTCATCGCAGACAGGCGCGGGACAGATTTCGAAGAGGCCTACATTATTGCCAGCGTCGCAGCCAACCTCAAGATCTCACAAGTGGTCGACCCGTTGATGGCTGCGAAGATGTCAATCTCGAAGCGCTATCTCTAGAGCCGACTCAGATATCCTCGTCGCCCTCTCTCCAGTCAAGACCGGGTGTCCTGAACCCAACCTTGGCCGCGGGCTGGAACTTGCGCTTGTGTGATGACAGCCTGACCATTCGTGCGATCCTCTCAACCTCCTTCCTCGAGGTCTCCGCCCTCTCGGATATCTCTTTCATGTCGAGGCCGAGCTCTATGCCAGACAGGATCGCATCGAGCCTGTCGTACTTGATGCCCATCTCGCTCTCATCAGTCTGACCTTTCCAGAGACCAGCCGTGGGCACCTTCTTGATGATCTTCTCGGGAATGCCGATCTGCTTAGCGAGCTGACGGACTTCGGTCTTGTAGAGATCGCCTATGGGTTCCAGGTCCGCGCCCCCGTCGCCGAACTTCGTGAAGTAGCCAATCAAGAGCTCGCTCTTGTTGCTAGTGCCGACTACCAGGCGCCAGTCCGTGTTGGCGTGGTGGTAGAGAGCGATCATTCTGCATCTCGCCTTGATGTTCGCCATGGATTTCTTGTCGATCCTATCCTTGATTGCCTTCCTGAAAGCCTCGATGGCAGGTGTGATGTTCACCACCTTGTATGGCACTCCCTCTTGTTCACAGAGTTCCTTGGAGTCCTGCAACTCCTGCTTTGGAGAGTCTTTCTCAGGCATGAGCAGCGCGAGCACCTTCTGCCTCCCGACCGCCCTCGCGCATAGCCTCAGCACAACTGCGGAATCGAGCCCTCCGCTGACGCCCAGGACAAGCCCCTTCGCTCCCACCTTCCTGAGCTTCTCTGCAAGGAACTTCTCGATCGTCTGCTCCGTGCCATCCCTGAGCTGTGGCAGTATCATCGGCGCTTGAATGGGCAGGTCTGGATTTATCAGTTATGGTAGGCCATGCCTGATGGTTCTTAGTAAACGCTAATCTAGTGCCAAGATGTTGCCCCTCCGATGCCCAAGACCGTCGTCACACTGGCACAGGTCACATGTCAGCTTCACGATAAGGAGGCCAACCTGAAGCGCATGAGAGACATCGTGAAGAAGACCAATGGCAAGATCGTGATCTTTCCGGAACTGAGCCTCACAGGATACCTTCCAAGAGATGACCTCTTCTCGCTGGCCGAGACTGTCGTCGGTCCGACAATAAAGGCCGTCCTCAGGCTGGCGAAGGAGACGAAGAGAGATATCGTATTCGGCGCCCCGATGAAGGACGAGCGGGTCCGTGGGCTGGTCTACAACTCATGTCTTCTTGCGACGGGCAGGGGCAGGCTCTACAGATATGACAAGATGTATCTTCCCACTTTTGGCCCGTTCGAGGAACGTGTCTTCTTCGCTTCTGGAAAGGACGTGGTGGTTGCCCACGGGCTTCACGCAAAGCTTGGGCTCACAATCTGCTATGACATGTTCTTCCCTGAGCTGGCGAGGCTCGAGACTCTCCTTGGGGCACAAATGCTAGTTAATATTTCAGCCGCCCCGACGACGTCGAGACCGTTCTTCAGAAGGGTCATGCCCGGTCGGGCGGTGGAGAACTCAGTATTCGTCGCCTACAGCAATATGGTTGGAGTCCATGGAAGCCTCGTATTCGGTGGTGGAAGCGTATTGCTGAGCCCCCGAGGCGAAGAGATCGTGAGGGCGAAAGACCTCGAGGAGGACATCGTCGAGGCCGAGATAGACCTCGGGGATGTCGAAATCGCTCGACGTCTCAGGCCGACCATCAGAGATATCCGACCTGAGATTCTGGACGAGATAGGCGCGGTTCTGAGGCGTGGCAACAGGCAGTGAATCGTTCGAACTCTGACAGCCGGATACTCTTAAATATGAACACACTTTTGGTGGTTCTGAGCTGAGGTGGCCCAGACCGGTAAGGCGCGAGCCTGGAGGCTGTGTTGGTCATGCCAGCAAGCTCGTGGCGCTTTGCGCCTCGGGAGTTCAAATCTCCCCCTCAGCGCCATGAGTCCGTTGTTGGAGGCCCAACTCCTCCTGTGCGTGTTCTTCTCGATGACCTGCGGGACTCGAACAGTTCCGACATAGCTAATAAATACCCTCATGAGCGATTGTCTTACCCCCTCCGTTTCGATCTCCGAGGATTGTACTGATGATCAACGTACTTCTCGTCGACCACGACCCGCCCATCTTGGAGCTCACTCAATTCTTTCTTGAGAGGGACGGGAGGTTCAAGGTGGATACGGCGACTTCTGCGCGTTCCGCCCTTGACAAGATGGCAAGAAAGACCTACGATGCCATTGTGGCGGACTATGCCATGGCCGAGATGAACGGTCTTGAGTTGCTCAAATTGCTCAGGAACCAGGGCAACGACATTCCGTTCGTCTTGTTCACGGGCAAGGGTCGGGAGGACGTGGCTATCGAGGCACTGAACTGCGGCGCCGACTACTATCTGCAGAAAGGCGGGGATCCGAAATCGCAGTTCGCCGAGCTCGCACACGTGATTTTCCAATCAGTGAGCCAGAGGACGGCCGTCGAGGAGCTTCGTGAATCGGAGCGAAGGTTCAGGGAGATGCTGCAGAACATAAGGCACATTGCCGTCCTGCTCGATGCTCGCGGGAGAATCACTTTCTGCAACGATTACTTCTTGTCCGTGACAGGCTGGGAAAGTGACGAAGTGATGGGGGGCGATTGGTTCGATCTCTTCATCTCTCCAGAACAAAGAGCGGATATGAGAAAGTACTTCGACATTCTTGTGGGAGGAGGCGAGGTTCCACTCGATCTTGGTCATGAGAACGAGATAGCTACGCGCAAGGGAGAGAAGCTTCTGATCTCCTGGGATAGCACAATCCTGCGCGATAGAAAGAATAACATCATCGGGACGGCCAGCATCGGCGTTGACATGACGCAGAGCAGGCTCCGCCAGGAGGCCGAGAAGCAGCTTCGGGAGACGACCTCCCAGCTCGAAGCCATTTTCAAATCATACCCTGACCTGCTGTTCCAACTCACGCCAGACGGAACGATTGTGGGCTACAGAGCAGGCCGAATGCAGGATCTCTACGTCCCGCCTGAGCAATTCCTTGGAAAGAGGATAGCGAGCGTTCTGCCCAGCGACGCCTCTAAGGTTGTCGTGGACGCAGTCGAAAGGGTAGTCAGAACAGGGTCATTGACATCGTGCAGTTACTCCTTGGTGTTGCAGGATGGGCAGGAGCACTTCTACGAGGCAAGGCTTCTCCCGGTCTCTGAGGCGAAGATACTCGCAATAGTTAGGGAGATCACTGAGATCAGGAAGAAACAGGAGGAGCTGCGCAAAAGCGACCAACGGTTCCGGATGTTGGCTGAGAACGCTCAGGACCTGATCTTCCGATACAGGTACCTGCCAGAGCGTGGCTTCGAATACGTGAGCCCCTCGGCAACGGCAATCACGGGATATACCCCAGAGGAGCATTACGCTGATCCGGAGCTCGGAACGAAGATCGTTCATCCTGACGACCGGCCAATTCTCGAGGCTCTGATGCGCCCTCCAATCACCTCCGCGGGCTCCGTGATGCTGCGATGGATTCGTAAAGACGGTCGGGTGCTCTGGACAGAGATGCGATACACCCCCGTCCTGGACAAGGATGGCACTCTGGTTGCGATCGATGGCATGTCTCGTGATATCAGTGACAGGAAACTCGCCGAACAGATGATGCAGCAGAACATAAGGAACATGGCGACTCTGCTTGACAGTCTTCCAGGCTATGCTTTCCTGAAGGATTCGCGCAGCGTCTACGTTACCGCCAACGAACGGTTTTGCCGCGCTGTTGGCTGTCCCAAGGAAGAGATACCAGGAAAGACGGACTACGATCTATTTTCCAGACAAATGGCAGAGAAATTTCGCTCCGATGACCAGCGCGTGTTGAGCAGCGGTGGGCCGATCTATGTCGGGGAAGAGGACATGATCGAGGGAGACAGGCACATCACGGTCGTCACCCGCAAGGTCCCTATGAGAAGCGATACGGATGATGTAGTTGGCATCATCGGACTCGGATTTGACATCACTGAGCGCAAGCATTGGGAGGACGAGCTTAGAAAGAGACTCGAATACGAGAACCTCCTGGCCAAGATATCCGCAGATGCTGTGAGGGTTGGCCACCTGGGCGTGTTCCTCAACGAGTCGTTGGGGATGATGGGGGAGCTGATGGATGTTTCTCGTGTGTACATTTTCGAGTACAATGATGCTCAGAAGACCTTCAGCAACACCTATGAGTGGGTCTCTTCCGGGGTAAAGTCTGAGAGGGCCACGCTGCAGAACATGCCCGTTTCTAGATTCCCGTTGTGGATGGAGAAGATGCTGAGGAACGAGATTATCGTTTTTGACGACATCGATGACATACGTAGCGAGGTCGATCGCGAACGCCTGGTTCCACAGGGTATCAAATCCATACTCGCTATGCCGCTCTACCTCTCCAACGGCACAATGTACGGCTTCATGGGGATTGAGGAGTGCAAGAGGAAGCGGAAGTGGTCGGAGGAGGACGCGAACATCCTACGCGCTTTCTCCCGGATAATGACCGATGTCGTCGAACGCAAGGCAATGGAGAGCGCCATATCCGAGAGCGAGGCGAGGTATCGTGCGGTGTTCGAGAACACAGGCACGGCTATCGCGATATTCGAAGAGGACATGACTATCTCGATGATCAATGACGAGTTCACGAGATTGAGCGGATACAGAAAGGAAGAGATCGTAGGAAGAAAGTGGACTTCGTTCGTCGCCAAGGAGGACTTGGCCAGGTTGAAGCAGTATCATCAGCTTCGAAGGAAGGATTCCGCCTCGGCGCCAGCGAGCTACGAATTCCACTATGTGGATAGGGAAGGCAATATGAGGCTAATCCAGGCGACGGTCTCGATGATTCCAGGCACGACAAGGAGCATAGGGTCGTTCGTCGACGTTACCGAGCTCAAGAAGGCCGAGAGAGCTTTGCTTGAAAGCGGGAGATTCCTCGGCTCCGTGTTCGGAAGCATACAAGATGGCATAAGCATCCTCGACAGGGACATGAACATAATCCAAGTCAATTCTGCCATGGAGAAATGGTACTCTCACAAGATGCCTCTGGTTGGAAAGAAGTGCTATGACGCATACCACGGCCGGAAGAAGCACTGCGAAGTCTGCCCGACGATCCGCACGATAAAGACCCAGCAGGCGGCACACGAAGTGGTTCCAAGGATAGGTCCAATGGGCGAGACTGTTGGGTGGCTGGATCTGTACAGTTTTCCATTGTTGGATTCCGAGACGGGCGAACTCAAGGGCGTCATCGAGTATGTAAGAGACGCGACCGACAGAAAGCGGTACGAGGACGCACTCAAACGCGCAAACGAGAAGCTGCAGCTCCTCGGCAGCGTTACGAGGCATGACGCTCTCAACCAATTATCGGTCCTCGCCGGATGGCTTGAGATTGCTAGAGGAGCGCCAGGGAACGACACGGTCATGGAATACTTGGATAAGATGAAGGGGGCGGTCGACAGCATCAGAAACCAGCTGGAGTTCACGGCGGACTATGAGAAGATGGGATTGAACGAGCCTGCCTGGGTAGACGCTGAGGACGCATTTCGGCGGGGGGTATCGGGCCTCGGGTTCGAGGGAGTAACAGTGATCTGCAAGCTTGGCGGTCTCGAGGTATTCGCCGACCCGATGTTGGACAAGGTCTTCCACAACCTTCTGGACAACTCCCTGAGACACGGCGAGAAGGTGAGTGAGATCAAGGTGCACTTCAAGGAGTCCAAGTCCGGCCTCTTGATCATCTACGAAGACAACGGAATCGGGATACCAGACAAGGAGAAGAAGCTCATCTTCCATCCTGGACGGGGGAAGCACACTGGCTACGGCCTTTTCATGGTGAACTCGATCCTCGGCATTACTGGTCTGTCGGCCGAGGAGACAGGCACGCCCGGAGAAGGAGCGCGGTTCGAGGTTCATGTCCCACCAGGCAAGTACAAGGTGGCGGCCGAGGACAAGTCCTGAAGGTGGCGCTTCTCCAATCTCATTCATTGAGTAGCAACGGTTAATAGCATCCAGGGGTTCTTGTTCTGTGCGAGTCTAGGCCTCGATGGAGGCAGAGAGACACATGGGCCGATCCATCGCTTCTGTAACCCGGGACCAGATACTCGAGGCAGAGCTGTCCTGGATTTCCAGCCTCGTCCTGTTCTATTCCACAGTCTATCTCGTGCTCAGACTCGATGTCCTGTGGGTTGTGTTCGGCATCGTGGCTCTCTCATTGTACGTGCTGCCGATTGTCACTTCGCGAGACCCTTTCAGGGCGTTGCCGTGGGAGATGACCATCGTCCTTTCCCTTCCCATTCTGCTCCATGTGTCCGAAGGTTCCAGAGCCCTCCGCGAGACAGCGGTGTGGTGGGACGATCTGACCTCGCTGGCCTTTGCGTTCTCAACGTCCACGATTGGATTCCTGCTGACAATCGAACTCAGGATGTTCACAAGTGTTAGGATGAACAGGCCTTTCGCGATCTTCTTCGTCATCATGTTCACATTGGCAATATCCGGTTTCTGGCAGGTCGGAGAGTACGTCGGCGATGTCGTCTTCGGGACACAAAGTCAAGCAACCAATGGCGCAGTCATGGGGATTATGCTGTGGAGCCTCGTTGGCGGCATCGCGATGGGAATAGTGTACGATGTCTATCTCAAGTCGATGTCCGCTAAGCGTATGAAAGCGCTCGGCCTGGTGAGCTTGTGGGAGGAGCCTGTGTGAAGGAACGACTGAAACTTCTCTCCAGAGCGATGCAGGCAGGCATGGTCGCTGTTGTGATGGCCGGACTGATCACGGGCAACTTCACATGGATTCCTGCGGCGTTGCTGTCTTTGTTTGTCAGCGAGGTTCCCTCTCTGCTCAGGCGCGATCTCCGGTTGGTCCTCCCTATTGAGCTCAACTTCTGGATCGTGTTGGCTCTCTTCTTTCATGTCGTGGCCGGGTTTTCAGGGTTCTACGACCGTGTTCCCGGCTGGGACCATATCACGCATGTGCTATCCGCATCCCTTGTGGCTGCTCTCGGGTTTGTCTTGGTCGTATCCATTGACAAGTACGTCGACAGCATCTATCTCCCTAGGCCTTTCCTTGCATTTTTCATCGTGATGTTCACAATGGCGTTCGGGGTCGTGTGGGAGCTCCTGGAGTTCGGGAACGACCAGCTCACTGGCAGCAGGCTCCAGTACTCCCTTTCAGATTCGATGATTGACATGATGTTCGACGCGTTCGGGGGGACAATAGTCGCGACGGCGGGGGCCCACTACCTGACACACACGAGCCCAGAACGATTTGTCGAGTCTTTGCAACTCGATCACGCCAGAGAACGGGTGACCAAGCTTGTTGAGAGACGCAGAGGAATGAGCTGATTCGAATCTCAGACATGACCACTAGATAGTTTCTTCTCAGCCCAGCGCAAGTCCTCAGGATTGTTCAGATTCCGATAGCTTTCCAGCTCGGGGTCTGCTTCTCGGATCTCCTTCTCTTCGACGTATGCGATATTCAGTTCTTGTAGCGCATCCCGCGGTTTCAGCCTTCCTTTGGCAAGAGCGTGCTCGAAAGCGGTGAGGCACACTTCTCTCTTGTACGCGCCGTGGAGGGTCTCATATTTCCAGCCAATCTTGGGCATGGCTCCATCCCTCCCAATCGCTCTTGAGATGACTAGTCTGCAGAGACGGGCTTTCAAGAAAGGCGTGTCGCAAGGACTGACCAAGACATATTCCCCAGCAGCGGCCCTGAATGTCCTTGCCAGCCCTTCCAGAGGTCCAATGTTGTCTCTCTGGTCCTCGACGAATATGAATTCCTTTCCCAGAATCTCGTCGTACTCCCGGGTTCTCCCTTTGCCAACGGAGACAAGAGTCTCATCCACAATGCCAGACACCGTTCTTGAGACGTGTACGATCAGGGGGACCCCGCTGAGCATGGTCAACCCCTTTTCCTGTCCCATTCTGGTGCTCCGGCCTCCCGCTAGTATTACTCCAGAGAGCATCATTCACTCAGAACCGAATCCTGGCTAATCAAGATATCTGCAACCGTGATGAAGCGGCATCAAAGCCAGTAAGCCAAAAAGGTTATAACCGGCCAGACTTTTCGCACAGGAGCCGGTACTGTTCCATGCCCAAGATAACGATGTCTCAAGGCGCTGGTGGCGAGCGAATGCAAGAGTTCATTCGCGAGTTCGTGCTCAAGGAACTCGATCACGACTTCGGCGAGATACCGCTGGCGGCGCTTGACGACGCAGCGATAATCGACGGCATCGCTTTCACGACCGACTCGTACACCGTGAAGCCTCTCTTCTTCCCGGGCGGGGATATCGGTGTTCTGTCAATTGCCGGCACGGTCAACGATTTGTCGGTCATGGGCGCCACGCCTCTTGCTCTCTCATGTGCCATGATAATCCAGGAGGGCTTTCCAACGGACGACTTGCACAAGATAATGAAGAGCATGAACAACACGGCAAGAAAGGCGGGCGTGAAGGTCGTCACAGGGGATACGAAGGTCGTGGAAAAAACAGCTGCTGATGGCCTATTCATCAACACGAGCGGAGTGGGAAAGCGTTCTGAGCACCTCGACCACAATATCGAGGTGGTGAGGAGATCTAGGACATTCAGATGGAAGTGGCCCAACGATTCGGCTGTGGCACCTGGAGATGTGCTCATTGCTTCGGGGCCGATAGGCAACCACGGTGTTGCTCTGCTGTCTTTCAGGGAGGGCTATGGATTCGATACAGCGGTCAAGAGCGATGCAGCACCAATGAACCACCTCGTCGAGGACGCGCTGAGCGTCGGCGGAATCACCGCGATGAAGGATCCGACGCGCGGGGGAGTGGCCAACTTGCTGAACGAGTGGGCGGACAAGTCGAAGGTCGGCATGCGTATCAGAGAAGAGGACCTTCCGATCGATGAGGCGGTGCTCTCGGCCTGCGAGATGCTGGGCATCGACCCATTGGAGATCGGCAACGAGGGCAAAGTCGTCCTCGCAGTCGTCCCGGAAATGGCGGATCATGTGCTCAAGACAATAAGGGCCAGGCCAGAGGGAAAGAAGGCGGCAATAATAGGCGAGGCATCAAAGGACTTGCATGGTGTGATGATGGTCACGCATACTGGCGGCAAGAGAGTGGTCGAGCCACCCGCCGGCGATCCTGTGCCGCGAATCTGCTGAGGATCGCCAACTAGATGAACTCGGCCTCTATCTTCCTCAGAATCTTGGGCAGGGCTTTGGAGACCTCAGGCGTGAGATTCTCGCTGACGTTCGTGACGTCCTCTGCCTCTATTGCGAGGAAGACCACCTCCTTTGGCATCTGCTCGGGGATGAGCCTCCTGCCAAGCGCAAGCGCAGTTGCCATGTTTATTCCATGAGGAGAGGACCCGTGAATAGCCTTTTCGAAATCCTTCTCATCCAGCACGTAGAGCTCACCCGGCCTTCCCTGCTTCGTCTGAATAGCATCTATGATAATGACCCTGTCATATCCTCTGACCACGTCGAGGAGTTCCAGGCCACTTGCCGCGAGTTCCTCCACGTTGACCCCGGGAATCTCCTTGTCCCTCAGCCTTCTGGCAACATGGATTCCCACGCCGTCGTCAGATAGGATCGGATTGCCAACTCCAAGCACTAGGGTCTTCACAGATGTCCGTAGATCATTGGCCATAATAATCCTGACTCAGCGGTGGCAGGAAAAGCATAGTTGGGGGCATGCGCCCCCGAGCTGTTGTTCAGAAGTTTCTCTGGGCAGTGAGGAGCGAGCCGTCCTTCCGCCTCACGTTGACCTCTAGCGCGGGAGCACCGTTCAAAGCGTGCGTGCCACACGAGTTGCACGGGTCGTAGCACCTGAAGGCCATCTCGACCTTGTTCAGAAGGCCGGGCGAGATTTCGCCGTTCTTGATCAGAGCCTTCGCTGCCTGTCTCACGCTCGTGTTTGTCGCAGCGTAGTTGTTGGTCGTCGCCACGATCATGTTAATCTTTGTGCACAGTCCGTTCTTGTCCGCTGCGTAGTGGTGAATCAGGGTGCCCCTCGGTGCCTCGCATATGCCCACGCCCTCCTTTGGCTCCTTGAAGGGTCCTCTGATGTCGTCGCTGGTGATGCTCCTGTCGCTCGCGAGTTCGAGCATCCTCTCGGTCGCATATTGGAGCTCGATCACGCGCGCCCAGTGGAACGCGAGCGTGTGATGGACTGGACCCGTGACTCCGAGGTCCTTCATCGTCTTCTTGAAGATCTCGTACTCAGCCTGCGCCAGCGGGGTCGTGTACCCCGCGCAGACGTTTATCCTGCCCAGCGGACCAACTCTGTATATGCCGCTGGAGGCGCCGTCCACGAATCCTTTCCAGCCAACCTTCTTCAGGTATGGCATCTTCATGTAGGTCCAGGGCTCAACATGCTCGGCGATGACGTCCAAGTACTCGCTGGGCTTAAACTTCACGACCTCCTTGCCAGCCTGATCGACAACGCGTATGTCTCCGTCGTAGAAGTTGGTCTTGTTGTTCTTGTCGACCATGCCCATGTAGTAGGTCTCGAGGTAGTAGGCATCCTTGTTGAGCACGAAGCCCAGATAGTCCTTGTTGCCCAGCACCACGTCGTGGAACAGCTTGATGGTGAACTTGCCGAACTCGACGCAGGACTTCGCCATGTCCTCCATCTTCGCGCGCTCCTCCTCACTTATTTGCTTCGAGACGCCTCCGGGCAGGCCGAACACTGGGTGCGTTGCACGGCCGCCGACGATCTCCTGCACCTTCTGGCCGTAGGACCTGTGCTTGATGACCTCGGAACCTATCGGCACGCCCACGGCATCGACCACGCCCAGAACGTTCCTCTTGTTCGAGGGCGCCGACGGGCCGAGCACGAAGTCAGGCGCAGCGAGGGCGTAGAAGTGGGCGATGTGGCTGTGGGTGTACTGCCCCATGTAGAACAGCTCCCTGAGCTTCTTTGCGGTCTCCGTTGGCGTTGCGTCGAACACCGCGTCCAGCGCCTTCGTCGATGCGATGTGATGTGCGGCTGGACAGACACCGCAGAGCCTGTTCGTCAGCACGGGCAACTCCATCACGTGTCTGCCTATACAGAACCTCTCGAATCCCCTCAGCTCTGGGATCTGCAGGTACGCATTCTCGACGTTCCCTGCATCGTCCAGGAATATCTCGATCTTGCCATGTCCCTCTAGCCTCGTGATGGGGTCAATGGTTATCTTCCTCTCCTTCGTCTTCACTGGTGTGTCGTTGATAATTGGTCCAGCCATGTGATCACCCCTTCCTTTTCTTCTTCTCGGTCACAGCCCTCTTCAGCGGGGACTTGGGTAGTGTGAAAGCGTAGAAGGTCCCAAGCGGGTCTTTGACCTGCATCATCATCTCCATGATCTGTTCCTCACTTAGCTTTGACTCCGAATCCGTGATGTTGAGGAGCGACGACAGTGCGCTCAGCATGCTAGCGCCCTGGTCGGTCACCGCCTTCGTCGGGCCCATGCAGCCTCTGCACGGCATATTCGCGTTCGGGCACATCGCGCCGCAGCCAGCCCGCGTCGCCGGGCCGATGCATATTATGCCCTGATCGAGCAAGCACTTCTTCGGGTCGGGCTTGATCTCGTAGGCCTGGTAGATCTTCTCAATCCTCCTGCCTTTCTCGACCCGCTCCCTCTTGCACTCGTCGCAGAGGGTCTTGTCCGAAGCGATGACCGTCCCCTTCGGCGGAAGAGGCGCTCCCTTCGTCACGTGCTGTGCCACCGCATCCACGGCCATGGCGATCAGGTTGACCGTGGGCGGGCAACCTGGCATGAAGTAATCGACGTCGACCACCTCGTCGAGCGTCTTGACTGTGTCGTAGAACTCGGGCAGTTCC
>Ga0315308_1000805_pt1 | contig 17900 bp, 13 predicted proteins | sample TDP3_MG_FD_203078 | JGI IMG/M metagenome (GOLD analysis project Ga0315308, IMG submission 203078) | Freshwater sediment microbial communities from Lake Towuti, South Sulawesi, Indonesia - TDP3 | ecosystem: Environmental > Aquatic > Freshwater > Lake > Sediment | place: Indonesia: South Sulawesi... | reverse complement strand
CGCATAGTCCACGGTGGATTATTCTAGCTTCCCAGTCAGCCGTCTTTATGTCTCTAGTACTTCTAGTGGGCAAGCTTTTGCCTTGACTACGCAGTTAACATGTTACTTTGAAAATATCGTTTTATCATGTATGTCGACATGAACCTAAGCATGTGAATGAAGGTTTTTCTAACAAATACATTGCGGCTAAAATGGCTTCGAATAATTTTGGTCGGGCGCGCGTAAAATTGAACGTACCCTTTGATTATCTCTTTTTGAAGCTGTCTTCTGGAAAGCGAGTTTGTACGCGCAACCGGGGTTATGAAATCGAAATTTGCGAAATCACTTTCGGTGAGTAGGCCTGCAGTAGCCATCTCATCATAGAGGTCAGTACCTGGGAAGGGAGTAAGCGGCACAAAAACAGCTACGTCGGGGTCCAGCGATTTGGCGAAAGCTACTGTCCTTCGAATGGACTTCCTTGTGTCGTGTGGTAAACCCACGATGAAGTTGGTGTGAGCAATGATGTCATTCTGCTTCAAGAGGGCTACTGCTTTCTTAGTTTCCCTCAAACTGATGTTCTTCTTTAAATATTTTAGATCATATTCAGAAGAGGATTCCACTCCCAACAACACATGGAAAAGGCCTAGTCTTGCCATGCGTGGCACAAGATCTGCATCACGTAGTAATGTGTCTACGCGGCTTTCGATATACCATTGCATGTCCAACTTGCGTTGCTCCAGCTCCTCAAGAAACTGTTCGTTGCGCTTACGATTGAGGTTGAAGCAATCGTCGCCAAACCATATGATCTTGACACCGTATTTCTTGTTCAGCAACTCCATTTCGTCCACCAATTTGCTGGCACTTCTTCCACGCCAGCGATTTCTCCAAATCTTTCGCTCGGTGCAAAAGCGACAGTTGAATGGGCATCCGCGACTACTTGACATAACACAGATTTCAGATCCCCAAACGACGAACCGATATTTCTCCATGGGGAGCTTATGGTATGCAGGCATTGGGAGAGTGTCCAAGTCTTCAATCAAAGGCCTCTGAGGCGTTATCCTGATGCGTTTCCCATCCCGAAAGGCTATACCCTTTTCTTTAGATCGATCCAGACCATCTTGTAAAGCCTTGACCAACTCCAACAGAGTGATTTCACCCTCTCCTAGCACCACATAATCAATTTCGGGGTAGTCCATAAGGCTCTGTTTAGCATTTAGAGTGAAGTGAGTTCCGCCTACAACTGTTACAACTTGAGGGTTCACCTTCTTTGCAATTTGCACAGTTTTTGTGGCAGCGGAAAGGAAGGGTGTAATGCCTGAAACACCCACTATGTCAGGTAAGATCTCTTCTAGAACCCTTTCGTATTCTTTCCATCCATAACCCAGCGCTGAACAATCTAATATGTCAACGTCTATTTCGTTATCTTCCAACACTGCAGCGAGATATGCCAAGTGAATTGGCTGGGCAACTCCGTTTCCGAACATGGGCCACAGTTTCTTAGGATGTTCAACTAGTAAAACCTTCAACAGGATCATCTCCTTCGTTGTCTGCCTATTCATATAGGCTTTTTACGTGCGCACGCGTATTAGTTGTGAGTTAAATCGACATATTTAAATTAGCTAAGGCATCCTTCCATAGATTCTTGTGAGATTGGTGATTGATGTGCCTCCGGCTTCTGGGAGACCGAGCGATATTGCTTTCTTTTTTGAACCCAAGAGCGTGGCTGTTGTGGGCGCTACCAACAATCCCCTTAAATTCGGTCATTATCTGCTACTGAACCTCATAGATTTAGGGTTTAAGGGTAAGGTTTACCCAGTGAACCTAAAGGCAGATGAAATATTAGGGTTAAAGACCTATCCTCGTGTCGACCTTATTCCAGACGAAGTTGAGGTAGTTGCAATAATTGTTCCAGCGCCTTCTGTCCCTCAGGTCATGCGAGATTGCGCAGAGAAGGGCGTTAAGGGCGTTGTAATACTGTCTTCAGGCTTTCGTGAGGCTGGAGGCGAGGGAATCAAGTTTGAGCGAGAAATTGTTGAAACGGCAAAAAAGGCTGGAATCAGAATCGTTGGACCAAACACCACGGGAATCCTTAATACCTCTAACAATTTCACAACCTCCTTCGTGCCCCTTCCGAAGTTGAGAAGAGGCAACGTAGCCTTCATTGCCCAAACTGGCTTGTTTGCTGCAGCCGCTTTTTGGTGGATATTGTCCGCGGAGCCTTTTGGCCTAAGCAAGGTTATGGGCCTCGGCAACAAGTCCGACGTGGATGATTCCGAAGCGTTGGAATATCTAGCTCATGACGAAGATACAGAGGTTATTGCCATGTACATGGAAGGGGTTAAAAACGGTCAAAAGTTTCTGGAGGCGGCTCGGAAGGCAGCGAAGAACAAGCCCGTTCTGATTCTGAAATCAGGAAGAACAGAGGCTGGCATGAAAGCTGCTATATCCCACACCGGTTCTTTAGCGATGAAAGACGAAATCTTTGACGCGGCATGTAAAAAGGTCGGTGCCATTCGTGTGAAGGATTTTGAAGAGTTGATGGATCTAGCGAAAGCCTTTGCCCTACAGCCCTTAGCGAAGGGCAACAGGATTGGAATAGTAAGTATGACCGGGGCAGGATGTGTAATGGCGGCAGACTATTCTGTGGAATATGGTTTAGAAGTTTCTGAGCTGTCTGATAAAACGGTGAAGTACATTGAATCCTATCTGCCCTCATGGCTCAAGGTTAAGAATCCCTTCGACAGCGAGATGCTCTTCGAGTCTGTGGGTCCTGAAGATTGCCTAAGAATATCGCTGGGAGGAGTGTTAGGGGATGAAAATGTTGATTGCGCTGTATGTGTTATACCATCGTCACCCATGTTTGCCTTTGATGTTGAAACCTCCATAAAGGAGATTGGAGAAAAATATCCTGACAAGCCCGTTGCAATAAATTTAATCGGCTCTAAGGACGTGGTGGATTTGTGGACTAAACAACTAGAAGGTATCAGCGTTCCTGTTTATCCATCCATCCAACGGTGCGTGAGAGCCCTAGCAGCGCTGAGCAAATATCCCAAAACATCGCGTGCCCTTGCTTCAGACTCATAGTAACGCATCAAGTTTGAAAGCTTCTAACGGTAGCGCACCCTAATTACCCGAGAAGACTTATTGTCATGATCAAATTATTCTGTACATTGGGCATGAAATCAGGGAAGAGTTGGCGTAGATGACTGAGAAAGTTGTAGACGTCCACGTTCATCCATTTACACTCATGACAGACGACCACTTGCTGACGGAAATGGATAAAGCTGGAGTAGACATAGCCGTCCTACTAGCCTTGGATGTGGATTCCGCCGATCTTGACAGACGCGATATAAAAGGAATGATTCACAGCCGTCTCTTAGACATGTATTTTTTCGACGTAAAGAAAGTTATGGAAGAGTTGAAAGTTTTTCTCGAAATAGCGAGAACCGATAATGAGCAAGTTGCTGGCCTTGTGAAAAAGCACCCTGACAGGTTTGTTGGCTTCGGATCCATCAATCTGTCTAAAAGCCAAGCATATGTGGAGGAAAAGATAAGGGAGATAGACAGTCTCAACTTGAAGGGAGTAAAGCTCGTTCCTACCCTTCAGTTCTTCAACCCTGTTGCAGTTAAGAAGAACATGGAGAAAGTGTTTGAATATTGCGGGAAAAAGGGGAAAATTGTTACGTGCCACACCGGATGCGATCCTTACGTCTGGGAGGAACCACATTTTTCTCAAGACGCAAACCCAAAATATTTGAAATCTATAGTTCGGAATTTTGAAAAGGTGAAGGTTATCGTAGCGCATATGGGTTGCTACAGCGCTAAAGTGCCAGGAGTCTGGATAGATGAAGCCTTCGAGTTGGGAAAGGAAAATGAGAATGTTTGGTTTGACATTGCTGCTGTCCCCTACGTTGTTACATACGCGAAACTTGTTGACAAGGTTAGAAAGACTGTAGGCTTTGATCGAGTTCTTTTTGGCTCCGATTATCCAGCCGTGGCCGGAGGCAGGGTCAGCATAGAGTCTATGGTTGCTGAAGTAAAAGGTTCTAACTGTCTAGCAGAGGAGGAGAAAGCGAAGGTTCTCGGCCTAAACGCCATGAAGCTTCTTGGTTTGCGGTAGTGAATAAAGTTTAGACTTGTGGGAGAAAGCGCTCGCTTAACTTTTCCCTCTTTTTTCTACTGGCTTCTTTGTATGCATGTTTGATTCGAATTCTGAATACGAATGGTTACTCGTAATACGTACTACACTTTCATACGAGTTAAATCCGATAACTCCGGAACTCCCTTCTGCCCAGCAAAATGAGGCGTGAGTGCCGTCTGGGAGGTGAACTATGGGATTGAAAAGGGAACTGATCCTTCGTAAGAGACTGAAAAATGAAATGCGTAGGATAAGTCAACGGATAGATGAAGAAAAAAATCTAGCGAAGAAAACCAAGATGATCAAAGCCTATCGTAAAATGTCTGAAATGCTAATTTGAAAAGACTCGAACCTCCAATCTTCACCATTTTTCTAACATAGGAAAGGTGTGCCTCTGCCATTCTCTCGTTGGATAGGCAATTTAAACCGTGAAGGTTGTATCGTTAGTTGGTGTTTGCTTCATCTGCCCCAATAAAATGAAAGTTTATTATTGAGCTATTCCGTTAGATAAAGAATCTTGGAAGTGGAGGAGGTATTATGGCTATTAAAACGAAGGAAGAATACATTGGGAGATTAAAAAAGATGAAGAAAAACGTGTATATTGGTGGTGAAAAGGTAGGGCACGTGGATGAAAGATTAATTCCAGGCATTAATGTGGTTAGTGTTACCTTTGACATGGCGCATAATCCCGAATTTGAAGACGTCTGCACTGCCAATTCTCACATTACCGGAGAAAAGATTAACCGTTTCTGCCACATCCACCAGACTAAGGAAGATTTATTGAAGAAACAGGAGATGACTCGTCTACTCTGCCAACGCTGTGGCGGCTGCATTCAACGGTGCATGGGAATAGACTCCATGAACGCTCTTTCCGTTGGTACAAAACTGCTGGATATGCGGTACGATACCAACTATTACGAACGCTTCATGAACTACCTGAAATATTTCCAAGAAAACGATACAGTGGCAAACTGCGCCCAAACAGACGTGAAAGGTGACAGAATTAAAAGGCCGCATGAACAGGAAGACCCAGATCTATATTTGCGTGTGGTAGAAAAACGGGATGATGGCATAGTTGTTCGTGGGGCAAAGGCGCACAACACTATTGCACCCTACGCTGACGAAATTATCGTTATTCCAACCCGCACTTTAACTGAAGAGGAAGGCGACTGGGCGGTCGCTTTTGCAGTTCCCGCCGACGCAGAGGGAGTTAAGCTTGTGGTTCGTCCGGCGTACTTGCGTAAAAGGATAAAACTGGACGCTCCTGTTGCAAATTTTGGGGACGCCGAGTCTCTAACGATATTTGACGATGTTTTTGTGCCGTGGGAAAGGGTGTTCATGTGTGGTGAATGGGAATATGGGAGAGCTCTTGCTTTGCTGTTTGCGCTTTTTCATAGGCATAGTTATACTGGTTGTAAACCCGCAGTGACCGACATACTGGGCGGCACCGCTGCTTTAGTTGCAGAATGCAACAACATTGAAAACACAAGTCATGTTCGAGACAAACTGTCTCATTATATTGGCTTATCCGAACTTGTGTATGCTGCCGGAATAGCCAGTGCACACAACGCCATAAAATCCCCGTCTGGGACATACGTTCCTGATCCCGTGTACACCAATGCGGGAAGAAGGTTGGCGGGAGAAAACATCTATCGTGAATACGATATTCTTGTTGACCTTGCTGGTGGTCTCGCCGCTACTTTGCCACTTGAGGCAGACTTCTACAGTGAAGAAACAGGAGCTTTACTAAATAAGTACATAATGCGTAATCCGAAGCTTACATCGGAATATGTGCATAGGACATTCAGGCTCGTTGAAAACATTGTAGCCTCAGAGCTTACTGGGCTGTTTCAGGTAGCGGGTGTCCATGGGGGTGGTTCGCCAGTCATGGAAACGATTATGATGGTGGGCACCTACAACATAGAGAAGATAAAAGACGTGGCTAGGTACCTTGCTGGCATCAAAAAAGAATTACCAAGAATAAGGCGTGAAGATTTGGTGAGATCCTTCTGAATCAATGTCCCCCTACTCCTTATTTTATAGTTACAAACTTGTTGCATGCATCGGTTTCTGGCCTTTCTGTTAGGTGATTTCCGAAACTTCTCAAGGTGTGTGCGAGGCTGGAGATTGTGTTTCTGGCTTAGGTGGCTTTTTTCTTTTGAGTCTTCGTATATTAAAGGCGAGGCCGACTGTAAGTATGATGACAATCACGCCAAGGATAGCGGGAATGTATAATTCTAGGAGTTGCATACCGTCATGAGCCATCCTAGCGTTTGCTAGGCCATCAACCTTTGCTGCATCTGAAAACGTGTATGTCAGGTAGATAAACAGGAGCGGAGGAAGGCCCACTCGCGGAACACTGAGGGAGAATGTTTCGTTTTCTATATATGCAGGCACTCCCATGAGGGGTTCGATTAAGATTGTGCTTGTGGAGGTTACAATACACTCTTGCGTTCTGTTCTCAATGGTCCTATTTTGTGTTATCGTTTCGTTCAGGCAGTACTTGTAAAGAGTTATGCCATCTTCTACTACGGTCCGGTTAAATACCAAGGTAACTGTAGTGTTTAGGCTATCGCTCCAGACGTTGGAAATGTTTTGGCCGGCATTGAGATGTGACGGGTACAGGGTGGCGCCGTATCCAGTTCTGTTGACATCGGCTTCAGGTGCATCCGGCACATATTTCCTTGTGAACTTGTTAAATACGTATGTTGAGTTTCCTGAGAAATCCTCTAATGTCTCGTTAGTGTCAGTTCTGATCATTTTAGATTCTACCTTCATTATGACGTTTTCCCCTCTCACCTTTTCGGTGTATGCATGCGCTTCAAGTCGTATTGGAAGCTCCTCTGCCTTAAAAAGAGCCCAAATTCCGAATCCCCTAACGTAGCCATCAATAGTGGTTGTTTCATCTATATTCTCAAGTCCCCCTGCTATGAAGTAAGGTATAAGCGTTACATACCATATGGGTATAAGCAATATCATGACGATTATTGCGGTGATTAACGCTATGCTGGACTTGCGTTTTAATACCGACACTTTCAACACCTTTTGTTATCTCCATACAACAGCTCGTTCTTATTAAATTGTCGATTTTTGTTTTCTATCCTATTTTATTTCCTTCGTGCCTAGGAGATTATACTTGGGGGTGTTCTTAGATATAGAAAGGCACGCCGTGTTTGTCTTAGATTGGAAAAGATAAAAAGGGAGGTTGAGGAGGTTTTAGCTTCTTGCCTCTTTTTGGTTGATTTATGTTTGTATGATGCCGTTGGGTGTAAGTTGCTTCTGGTATTGTGAGGCTATTCTTCGTATGTCTCCGATGCTTACCCATTTGCGGGGGTCCTGTACGTCTCCTGCTGCGTCGAATAGTGGGTCTGCAACTGTGCGATCGGGGAAGTTCGCATCATAAGTGTCGTAGGCCTTTGCAGCCCTTCTAATGTCCGATATTGAAACATATTCGTCTTCACCCATGATATCTTCAAGTACACAGTCTTCTCTTACATGCTTTTGTTTTTCTGCGATCAGGAGGTTTAGCGTCCCGAAGGGAATGGAGATTCCAAACGTTGACCAGCAAGAAACATACGTTACGAAGGCATTCCAGTAGGCCGCGCCATAAGAAACAGGTCCCTGACCCTGTAGACCCGCAAAGAACTCCCATGGTTCTCCTATCTTGGTCTCGCTGACGCCGTTAAGTAGGCTTCCCTGTTCATTTACGATGTCATAAGCCGTTCCTGTGGTCCATACTGCGGACCAATTGTATACAAAGAAAGGCTCCCAGGTACCAGTAGGATAAGTCCCAACGTACACCGAAGTGACTACCAAAGTATGTAGATAAAGTATGGAAGATCCTCGTGGATCAGGCGTGCCGTCTCCAAAACCGTCGTCACCTGTACCGGGTACGCCATCGGCGCCAGGGGACGGCAGTTCCCCTAGGTTACAGGCTTTTGTCCCGGCCAACGGGGAAGGAGAAATCCAATACACGCCGGTACTATTGTTGGAGACATAGCAGTCTACGTCACCAGTAGCATTCAGAAACAGCCATCCCGGTTCATCAATAAGATACACGCTCTCAATTTTGATCCATCCAATGAGATCCGAGTATTCGTAACTTGCCCCTCCCGCTCCACGAGTCTCATTCGGGATGGTTAAGTCAACTACCCACTTGCCAGTGCCAGTGGTTTGCCGAGGGTCGCCAAATGTTATGTTCCAACTTGACTGATCAGGGGTGGATGTCGAATTTGTTACGGTCACGCTTCCACCCTGCTCAGCATGGGATGTCTGATTACCCGTCATTTGTACATAACGAAGAGTAACAGGGGCAGAAGATGCTGGCGGAACGAAAGCAAAGGAAGCAAGCAAAACCATCAACAGACTAGCGAAAGTCAAAGCAGTTTTCTTTTTCATAAATCCTATTCTCCTCTCACTTTTCAGCAATACAAATGACTTTAAGCGCATTTAAAAGCCTTCTGGAATTTTCTTACATAACAAGATTTAAACTACCTGCAACATATTGTTGAGCCGTGTCGACTCCCGCCCCCAAAATAACAGTCTGTTTAAGATGTATCAAGCACTGTCCATTGTCGTTAAACGGCCAACATAAAATCAATGTTGCACCAAGAAGTGCATATTGGATCCGCGCGCGTGTTCCCTGAGAATGAGTTTATTGTTCTGTTGGTAGCCTAAAGTAGGTATTTCATATATAGAACAGTTAGAATAGGTGAGAAATCATTTTTTGAAGGTAATTACGGGGAGGGTATCCACGCGCAGACCTCCCTAAATGCAGGCTTCTGTTTCATTCAGCGATCTTGTTCAGGGCGCGCACACAAACAAAATAGGCGCGTTATGAGAGGACGCAAGCTTAAGTGAAAGATTTTTAAGGGGGAGCCAAGTTACTTGGCTCGAAAGGTGTTTAAGAATGGGAGAAGTGGAGAAGGAACTGAAAGGTATATCTAGAATGTTATTGGTGCTGGTGACAGCCGCTGTAATTATCATTGCTGCCGTTGCAGGAGCATATTGGTGGTTTTACCTTCGTCCAGGACCTGTTCCAGGCATTAGCCTCAACGCCTCGCCTGCTCCAAAAGGGGTAGATGAAACGGGCGGATATGCGAAACCCGGCGAAAACATTACTATATCAGGCTCGACCAACCCGGTTATAGCTGATGCCACGGTAACGCTGAACTACACTAAGCCAGATGAGTCAAACTTCAACAAGACGACCACTACCGGCTCGGATGGCAAGTTCACGGACACGTACTCCTCAGCACTAACAGATCCTACAGGCAAATGGACGGTTTTAGCTGAAATCGGAGGAAATGTTAGCGATCCAGCAGCATTCTACATATTTGTAGGCGATAAAAAGGTAGGTGTAATAGGGCCTATGGACTGGATACAGGGTAAAGGCCAGAAGTATGGCGCTATGCTGGCAGCGGAGGAGATCAATGATGCGGGGGGTATCCTAGGGCATAAAATTGTCGTAGTTTCGAAGAACGATGGGGGAGAGGACCCAGTGGAGGCGACTATGGCTATAGAAGCGCTAGCGCCTACGGTGGATTTCTTAATGGGCTGCTTCAGAACTGAGTGTGCTCTTCCGATACGGGACGGCGCGATGGACAACAAAAAAATCTTATTCATTTGCGGTTCAGCTACCACCGAATTGACTAATTGTTATCAAACCCCCGTGTACCCATGTGGAGCATGTGTAGCATGCGACTATAATAGGTATAAGTACACGTTCAGAGTTACCCCGCCTAATTCGAGTGGAATATTCACGCACATGCTGGTGCCGTATGTAAAGCATTACGTGATACCCGAAGTGATGATACCCAAATTTGGTAAACCGATCAAAGTTGCGGTTCTTGTTGAGAAGGCTGCTTGGACAAATCAGCTTCGCGGGCTTATCGACGCTGGTGGAACACTCTTCTTTAGTCGAGTACATCCATACTATCCTTCTGATTACACCGCGGAGATAGTCTACAAGGCCTATCCATTACCCACAGCCACTGACTTTTCAGCAGATCTACAGGCCATCGAGGACCTTAGGGCTCAGCTAATAATAGAAGTATTTTCAGCAAAGGCAGGCCAAATCTTCATCACCCAGTGGGGTGAACGGAAAACTCCAGCCCTTCCCATAGGTGTCGACGTGTTGGGTCAGGAAAATAACCATTGGAACATAACGGCAGGAAAATGTGAATACGAAATCGTGGCTTCGACTCCCCCAAGGATGAACGTAACCGCAAAGGTGTTACCGTTCTGGGATGCCTATGTTGAAAGGTGGAACAGCGACCCCATATACACCGCATTTGGCACTTACGATGCAATGCACATACTGAAAGCAGCTATCGAGAGAGCCGGAACATTCGACCCTGAAGCCTACCCCGAAGCAGAGAACATCACAAATGTTCAAGGCAACCTTCAGGAACGCGTGCGCGGCAGGCTCATAAAGGAACTCGAAAAAATTGATATGAACATTGTTATGGGTAGGTTCAAATTCACGCAGTACCACGACGTTTTCGTCGAGGCGACTAAGGATCCTCCAGGCCTCACAGCGTACTATTATGAGGACCCCAACCATAACATGCCAGCGGAGGACGTCTACTATCTCACGTGGCTAAATTCAGAGTATGTAACACCACTGCTCGTCCAGTGGCAAAATGGAGAAAGAAAGATTGTGTTTCCCTTCAACCAAGCATGGACTGGAGAAATCGCATTTCCTCCTTGGATGTAGCTCTGATCTCCCAATTTCCTCCATTTTTTCGAACACACCTGAAGTAGGAAATATTGAGTCAGGTCGAGAAAACTACGGTAATGTAGTTCAGAAATGCGCGCGCAAACTGCTCATGTGATGATCGAAAGGCTTATATTATCAGTGTTCATTCCGCTTTTTAGGTTGGTTTAGATCAGAATCTTCCATTATCGGTGAACGTCATTGATTAAGCGCGAACGCAAAAAACTGGCGGTGATAGCGGTTGTAGCCATAGTCATTGCAGTTGCCCTTGTATTAACATTGTGGTATTACCTCAGTCCAGTTGAACCCGCGACAGCAATCGAAAAAATTAAAAACCTTGCAATTCTTGGCGCGATATCAGGTGCAGTGTATGCTTTGTTGGCTCTTGGGTTCACATTGATTTACGGGGTGGCAGATGTAGTAAACATGGCCCACGGTGCGTTTTATATGCTTGGAGCTTACGCGTTTTCTGTTTTTCTAACAAATCTTGGATACAATTCCATAACAAATCCCTCATCGTTTCTCTTATTTACAGCCCTAATTCTAGCTGCACTTTCCATAAGTCTCGTAGGCGTTCTTATCTATCGGTTACTTATACATCCTTTAATGGGGGACACTCTCTCTGTAATGGTGGTTACGATTGGTGCAACCTTAGTCTTGCAACAAGTGATACTCTGGAGATTTCACGACGTGAGTATGCCTGTTCCCAAATTATTGGAAGGATACACTTCGTTGTTGGGCGTGAAAGTGTTTTACCATGATCTTCTAAAATTTGCACTCTCACTAGGTCTCATCGCCATCTTATGGATATTTATTGAAAGGTCAAAAATTGGAGGAGCGATGAGAGCAGCAGCTCAAGATCGTGAAGTGGCAATGCTGATGGGGATCAACACTGGAAGACTCTACATGTTGACAATGGCCATATCGGCATCGCTAGCCGCGATAGCCGGCATATTACTCAACCCCCCTGCTGCATCTCCACAGCTACGCGAGTGGACATATCCGCTAGTCATGTCCTTCGCCATCGTTATTCTCGGTGGTCTAGGTAGTATCAAAGGAAGTCTTGTTGGAGCTTTCATCATTGGATATGTTGAATATTCTGTCCGCATTTTTTTCCCTGGAATGAGCTTTCTTCAGGTTGCGGCTGCCCTGATAGTTATGGTGTTGGTCCTCATTTTTAGACCTAAAGGAATATTTGGAAAGCGCGTGGAAGCCGAGTGATGATTGAAATGGTAGGGACTTTCCTTAGGAGAATTTATTCAAGCTTTGCTACGAACGTCTTAGACGTTCCGCCCAGACTATTGGCTTTTTTGCTCTTCTTGGTTTTGCTATTCCTACCTACAGCGAGACTGGAAGAACGTATTCTGCGCATAGTTACTATTGCATGCATATATGCAATCTTTGCAGCCAGCTGGGATTTGCTCGTCGGTCGCACCGGACAAGTAAGCCTTGGTCATGCCCTCTTCTTCGGAATTGGCGCTTATCTTTCAGCTTTTCTATCTAAATTTTATGGGTTGCCAATATGGGCAACCATTCCTTTGAGCATGCTTTTTTGTGCTTTGGTCGCCGTGCTTTTAGGCTTTCCTTGCCTAAGGGTGAAGGGTCCGTACTTGACTTTAGTAACCCTGGCTTTCCCTCTTATTCTTTCTGTGGTACTTTTTTCATTGGAACCTCCATTTGGGGGCGAATATGGCATTTCTCTTTCGCGCGCGCAAAGCCTTTTACCCTTGAACGCTGTTTACCAGCAACGAGTGGCAGAATATTACCTCATTTTGTTTTTACTATTTGTCTCCGCAATCACATTGTATAAAATTGCCAACTCGAAAACAGGAATTGTTTTCATATCTATTCTTGACGATGAATCGGCCTCCAAAGCCTCTGGAATAAATATTACAAAATACAAACTATTGGCTTGGGCCATAAGCGCTTTCTTTGCGAGCCTAGCGGGCACCTTGTACGCTCACTATATCCTAACGACACCTCCAACAACCGTGTTAGGACTCACCACCTCTTTTTATCCTGTTATAATGACTATCTTAGGAGGGATAGGAACAATTTATGGTCCGATAGCTGGGGCATTTACCCTATGGAGCCTAATGGAAATTTTCCGGTTTACTGAGGAATTGCGCGCCCTCATTTACATAAGCATTATAATTATTTTCATCCTCAAGTGGCCAAAAGGCATAGCGAAGTTTGTCGTAGAAAAACTTGACGAACTTACGGAGAAGAGGGAGCTGCATGAAGGGGAAAAGAAAAAGTAGTTATTTCCAGAGGGTTAGTTATGCCTCTTCTTGAAGTTGAAAACTTGACTAAGCGTTTCGGAGGACTGACAGCAGTAAATAACGTCAGTTTTCACGTCGAAGAAGGTGACATTGTTGGCCTAATCGGCCCGAATGGAGCTGGAAAGACCACGCTGTTTAGTTTAATAACCGGCTTTCTTAAACCTGATTCGGGAACCGTGAAATTTAGAGGTGAAGACATCACCAGGCTTGAACCTCATAAAATTGTTAACAAAGGGATTGCGAGGACATTTCAGGTTGTAAGACCATTTCGCCATTTGCCTGCCATCGCAAATGTCATAGTAGCCTGTGTCTCTCCTAGAGCAAGTAAGAAGCTTGAATGGCTCAAGAGCCCTGAACGAAAAGCTTTAGATATGTTAGAGCTTGTAGGCCTTTCTGAGATGATGTTTGAACCAGCTGAGAACTTGGCTCATGGAGATCTAAAGAGGCTAGAGATGGCTAGGGCGCTTGCCACTGAGCCGGATTTGCTGCTGTTAGATGAACCGTTCAGTGGTTTAAATCCAATTGAAACGGATTTCTTGACTAAATCAATTCAGAGGTTGCATTTAGACGGCCACACCATGGTTATAGTTGAACATAAGCTACACGAGCTCATGAAATTGGTTAAGAGGGTGATAGTGCTTCACTACGGCGAGAAGATCGCTGAAGGAACTCCTAAGGAGGTATCCCAAAACAAAAAGGTCATAGAAGTTTACATGGGAGGAGTGACCTGATTGCTTGAGGTGAAAGATTTAACAGTTTACTATGACGGTGCCTTAGCTTTAAATGGTGTCAGCTTGAAGGTTGAAGATAAGAAGTTTGTTTCTGTTGTTGGACCAAACGGCGCCGGAAAGACAACGTTACTTCGAGCAATATCCGGCCTGGAAGAACCTGATAGCGGTACCATAATGTTTGATGGAGAAAGAATAGACAAACTATCAGCATACAAGATTGTGAAGAAGGGCATTGTTCACTGTCCGGAAAGACGGAGGCCATTTCCGGAAATGAGTGTTCTAGAAAATTTGAAGATGGGTGCATACCTTCGCAAGGATAAGGGGGAAATCGCGAAAGACTTGGAAACTTGTTTTGGGCTGTTTCCAGTGCTTAAAGAGAGAAGCGATCAAGAGGCTAGAACTTTAAGTGGTGGCGAACAACAAATGCTTGCTATTGCAAGGGCGTTGATGTGTAAACCTAAGCTTTTGCTCATTGATGAACCATCAATGGGTTTGGCGCCCATGTTGAAAGATAAAATGTTTGACGCTATCAAGAGGATTCAGCTTTCTGGAGTCACTGTTTTGCTTGTTGAACAAGATGTGAGCGTAGCCTTGGGCATATCGGATTGGATTTATGTCCTTGCGCATGGAAGGATAGCCACTGAAGGAACTAGAGAACAGTTGATGAAGGATAGGGACGTTAGAGAAATATATTTAGGGATATGAAATTCCTCCGCGCTGCCCATCTTACCGGCTTAATCATTAACCTTTTATATTTGTTCTTCGTGTCAGTCTGTGTGATTTAGAATGGTGAAATCAAAGTCTGATGTGGCAAGGGTCGAATACGAAAAAAGACCATGGCTTAAATGGTATCCTAAGGGTTGTCCCGCTGACGTTGAAATTCCGGTGAAATCCATAGTGGAATATTTTGATGAGGCAGTTGAAAAATGGGGGAACAAGACTACGATGATTTTTTTTGGTAGGAAGTTAAGTTATAAAGAGTTGAGGGAGTTGTCCCTTAGGTTTGCAACGGCTCTTCATGATTTGGGTATTAGGAAGGGAGATATGGTTGCATTACTCGTTCCAAACTCTCCCCAGTTTATGATCGCTTACTTTGGAATTCTCAGGTTGGGGGCAGTTGTGACAACTTTGAGTCCCCTTTATACTCCTAGAGAAATTGTGCACCAACTTAAAGACAGCGGAGCCACGACCCTCATTTGTCTGGATCTACTTTACGAAAAAGTGGAAAAGGCTTGGGAAGAAGTGGCTCTGAAAAACGTCATCGTAACGAGCATAGAAGAATATTTGCCGAGTGCAGGACGCTTTTTTGGGAAACTACGTGGAAAAACACTTAGCGTGGAGGTTCCTGAAAAACCCGGGGTCTTGCAATTTCAAGAGTTAATCAATAAGTATCCGCCAAATCCGCCAAAGGTGGAGATCAACCCCAAGGAGGACTTAGCTGCGCTTCCTTACACTGGGGGAACAACTGGAGTGCCTAAGGGGGCAATGTTAACTCATTACAATGTAATTTCCCTTGTGGAGCAGATACGCGCTTACATGCCTAGGATAGAAGATGGTAAGGAAGTTGGTTTAATTGTTATGCCGCTCTATCACATTTACGGCCAATCGGTAATTATGCTTAATGGGGTGTTACGGGGCCAAACCGGCGTACTGTTTCCAAAGCCTGACTTAGACGAGATGTTGAGTGCGGTTGAGAAGTATGGGGTGACATTGTGGTATGGTGTTCCAACTCTTTACAACTATCTTGTTGACAATCCTAGAACCAAGAGGATCAAATGGAAGAAACTAAAATACTGTATCTGTGGGGCCGACACTCTGCATGAGACAACACGCGAAGATTGGAGAAAATATACGGGCGTCGATATATACGAAGGTTACGGCCTAACAGAAACAAGTGGTGTAACGCATGCTAATCCAGCGGACAGGAATAAGCCGGGCTCTCTCGGCATCCCGTTGCCTAATACCTTCATTGCCGTGGTTGATCTTGATACAGATAGGTTTCTTCCACCCGGGGAGCCTGGTGAATTAGTGGCTAGTGGGCCGCAGGTGACGATGGGTTATTGGAGGAAGCCCGAGCAGAACGAGAAGTCTTTCTTCAAGGCGGGCGACAGGGTGTGGTTTAGAACTGGTGACATCGTGAAAATGGATGAGGAGGGCTATTTCTGGTTTGTTGAGAGGACGAAGGACTTCATTAAGTATAAGGGTTTGTCGGTTTATCCTAAGGAAATAGAGGATGTGCTGTACGAGCATCCGAAGGTTAAAGAGGCGGCTGTCATTGGTGTTCCTACTCCTGGGGTTGGAGAGCGTGTTAAAGCAATTGTGGTTCCAGAAATTGATTACAGAGGGAAAATAACTAAAGAGGAGATTACTAAGTGGTGTGAAGAGAGGGTGGCTCCCTACAAGGTTCCGAAGATTATTGAGTTTAGAGGGGAAATTCCTAAGACTGATGTGGGGAAGGCGGACCATAAGAAGTTGAGGGAAGAGCTTTTCAGATTGGCGGAAGAATGAGCGGGCTCCGAAATTTTGCCGGATGAATGACTTAGCTGCTTGAAGGCGCCTTCGAAGTAAGTAGCGCTTAAATCTAGAAAGTGCGCCTTTAACTGGTTTTTTATGTTTGCTGTGCCAACTGCGATGTGGCGTCTAAGTGGAAATTAGAAAAAGGGAGGGAGAGTTTAGGCGCGTGCTTGCTTGTCTATGTTTGTATGATGCCGTTGGGTGTTAGTTGTTTTTGGTAGTAGGAGGCTATTCTTCTTATGTCGCTGATGCTTACCCATCCCCGTGGGTCCTGTACGTCTGCTCCTGCGTCGAACAGTGGGTCTGCAGTGGGCTTACTGGGCCAGCTTTCGTCGTATTGGTCGTAGGCTTTTGCGGCCCTTCTGATGTCCGATATTGTCACGTATTCGTTTTCACCCATGATGTCGGGGAGCGCGCAGTCTTCCCTCATGAGCTTGTATGTGATTGCGAACATGACGTCTAGATCTCCGTAGTCCGCCGTGTAAATGTTGAGCATCGACCAGCAGCATGCATATTTTATGTAGGCGTCGCAGTATGGCGTTCCCCAAGCAACGGGGGCGTACCCATCTAACCCTGCATAGAACTCTTGGGGCTGTCCGCTCCTTGTGGCGTTGGCGCCGTCAATTTCGCTGGCTGGCTCGTCTACTATGTCGTAGGCCGTTCCAGTTGTGAACACAACGGGCCACTGAATGTCAAACAACTCACTAAACGTGGGGTTAAAGGGTGGCTTCGCCCATTCGCAGCGCAGCCAGCTGGACAAAATAACTATGGATGATCCTCGTGGATCGGGTGTGCCGTCTCCGAAGCCGTCGTCGCCTGTTCCGGGTACGCCGTCGGGGCCGACGTATGGAGTGTTGCCTGTAAGCGCTGCAAGTTCTCCAGCCTTTGGAGACGGGGATTTCCAGTACGTGCCAGTGTCGTTGTTAAACGTATAGCAGTCTACGTCGCCAGTACCATTCAGAAATATCCATCCATGACCGTCAGATGGCAAGTAATGCTGAAGGTTGAACCATAGCTCAGAAGTATTATCGTACCATGAATGGTATACTCCGACAAAGGCGGCAGCCGGAATGGTGAGGTTCACTATCCACCCGTTGTTGCTCGCTGAAAACCAGGGATCACTGGCCGTCACGTTCACGGTCATAAGCAACGGAGTAAGGTCTGGCGGACGAGTTTGAAACGGCGTTATCCAGAAGGTCGCAGGAAAAATACCTAATTGGGTGCAAGCTTCCAGGGCGCCTCCCATTATGTAATAGCGCCCCTGCCTTATGTCAGGCTTGGCGTAAGATGCTGGCGGAACTAGTGCAAAGAAAGCAAGCAGAACCGTCAACAAACTGACTATAGCAACAGCTTTTTTGCTTTCCATTTTCTAATCTCTCCTTTCTCCTTTCAGTTATCCGATTTTATTCTAGCACACGCTCTGTTAATAACTTTATGGAAGATTTTTCGCGAGGTAAGAAAGCGTTCTAGTCCCCGGTGTCGGAGCAGAAATTTATCTGTATATTAATCTGTGGCAATTGCTGACTTTTGGTCGATTA
>Ga0315308_1000804_pt1 | contig 17908 bp, 20 predicted proteins | sample TDP3_MG_FD_203078 | JGI IMG/M metagenome (GOLD analysis project Ga0315308, IMG submission 203078) | Freshwater sediment microbial communities from Lake Towuti, South Sulawesi, Indonesia - TDP3 | ecosystem: Environmental > Aquatic > Freshwater > Lake > Sediment | place: Indonesia: South Sulawesi... | reverse complement strand
TCTTAGCGTGAGAGACGGGAAAGTGTTCTGTAACGACATAGAGATTCCACCTGTGCGCATTGGACGCGTTGCAAGGGTTGACAGAAGAACGGTTGCTGAGACTGTAAAGGCTATTGAAAACGGTGATGAGTTGAAGGAGATTTTTGCAGGAATCCGCTCTGCCGGGCATTCTTTGAAGGGCGTGGCTAAACAACTCAGCTTGGGCGTGGTTGAAATTACGCCGGTTAACGCAAGGATTCCTGGGATATTAGCAAAGTCGGCTACTATTCTCGCTGAAAAACACATAAGCATCAGGCAGGCGATAGTGGATGATCCCGAACTGTCTCCTGAACCCAAGCTAACGCTTATTGCTGAGTCAAAAATTCCTGGTCAGCTTATTCCGGAGTTTTTGAAGGTTAAGGGTGTAGAGAAGGTTTCAGTGTATTAGAGTTTGAGAGCCTCGTGGGTTGCAAAGTTTATTTAAAAAGGTTTATTAGTGGTTCCGCAGCATTTGGCTACAAGTCGTATACGGATTAAGCGTCCGTTAGGATGTAACCGACAAGGTTGAACTGTAAACAGGAGCTAATGCGAAAATATGGCTTATAAGTACGTTGCCGAGGCTTGGAACAAGCCAGAAGAGTCTTTTGTGAAGGAGTTGATGAAGCAGAGGCTGATTGAGTGGCGGAGGCAACCTACTGTGGTTCGGGTTGAGCGGCCTCTTCGTTTGGACCGAGCTCGTAAACTGGGTTACAAGGCGAAGCAGGGCTTTGTTATTGTGAGGGCCAGGGTAAGAAGAGGAGGAAGAAAGAAGCAGCGACCTAAGGCAGGGCGTCGACAAAAGCGCATGGGCGTTGCGAAGCTCAAACCAGCAAAAAGCCTGCAACTGATTGCTGAGGAGAGAGCTGCGCGAAAGTTTCCTAACTTGGAAGTTCTAAATTCCTACTGGGCTTGGGAAGACGGACGCCACAAGTGGTTTGAAGTGATTATGGTTGACCCAAATCACCCTGTTATCAGGTCTGACAAGAATATCAACTGGATTAGCGGGAATGCTCATCATGGAAGAGTCTTCAGAGGACTAAGTGGTGCAGGCAAAGAAGTTCGTGGACTTCGTCACAGAGGGAGAGGCGCGGAGAAGGTTAGACCGAGTCGTAGTGCAAGCTGAGAGAAAACATAAAGAAAATGGAAGATGACATGCTGGTTTACGTTTTTTATGGTCTGTAAACCAGAGCGGAGATGACACAGCCGTAATTGTCCATAGGCACCCTGAGGATTTCCACGCGTTTCTCTATAGGACCGATTTGAATTCCACGTATCTTGGCCATTTCCTTGATTTTCCAGTCCAACGTCTCCTCGACTGCTTTCTTATCCATAAAACCGTGCGCTTCGGCTACTAATCCGTATCTTTTGCTCTTCGCCCAAGCATAAGCGATGCCTGCGCCGATGTTTGTACCCTCGTCTCCGTCCATTCTGGCTAAAACAGAAAATGTAACGGCCCCCGCGTCGATGTTGTGCTTTTCGATTTGTTTGCAGTCTTTTGGCAGGATCGAACTGACACAGACCAGGTTGCACTGTGCGATGCCAGCTTTTTTGAGTGCGAGGTCGAAAGCGTTGAGTTCAGATACAGGGCTTACGGCTTTGCCGCTCGTTATGAAAAATTGTTTCGGAATCATCCCTGTTTTTCAATACCTCACTTTTCTAAATACTGCATGCAAGCGAAAGTTGTTTAATAATTTTGTGGTGTTGCTCTAGCTAATTTTAAATAAAGAGTCTTAATCAGTAGAGTTCAGTTGACAAATCATGAGCACAGAAGCAACTGTACCGAAAAAGTTTGGCGAGACTCGCAACGGCAGAGGCTTCAGCAGAGGAGAACTCAGAGAAGTCGGACTGGATTTTCATCAAGCATTGAAAAGGAGTTTACCAATTGACAAGAGAAGAAAAACGAAGCTAGCTGAAAATGTGAAGGCTCTTAAGCAGTTTCTGCGGAAAAAGTAAAATTGGAAAAAAGAGTGTGCAGGGTTTGTCTAAGGCGTTGCCAATCGCTTATGTGGACATCGGGTTTTTTGCTCACGCGACTGAGGACGAGAGTAAGGTCTTAGACGCTGTGAGGCATGTTTTGCCCACCGGACATGTTGAAAACATAGTTTTTGAGAAGAGCAGTCTGCACGGGCATCATGGCAATCCCATTGTGTTGTTTGAATCGAGGATTAAGGACAAAGATATAGTGAAGGCAGTGGTTGAGAACCTGACTTCGAATCTCACTACCTTAGATAAACAGATGTTGTTGGATGAGATTGAGTTACACTTGGAGAAGGGTAGCCTCTTTATTCGTTTGGATAAGCAGGCGGCTTTTGAAGGCTCGTTTAGGTTGGCCACCGCTGACCCGATTCGTTTTCGATTGAGGTTTAAAAAGAACAGGCTTAAGGATATTGTAGAGATTTGTCGTGAAATCGGGATGCTTCCAAGATGAAGTTCTCGGATTTGCACCTGCGCGTTCCTATTAATGATATGAATCAGACAAGGAGGATGATTGCAAAATCTTCTGAGCTGGGCTACAGCCAAATCGGTGTGCCGCTTCCTTCTGGCATTAAGCAGGATGTTGTTGACCAACTGCGACAAGCCAGCGAAGAGTTTAGTGTGGACTTTGTGACTCGACTAGACTTGGCGCCTAAAAGTGTCAACGAGTTGCTTGGCAGCCTGCGACGGTTTAGACGCAGGTTCGAGGTTGTCTCAGTTTTGTGTGGTTCCAAGCCTTTGGCCAGGCAAGCGGCTAAAGACCACCGAGTGGATATGCTCTCTTTTCCAACTGAGTCAAGGAAGCGTTTTTTTGATTGGGCTGAAGCGGAGCTGGCTTCCAAGTCTTCAGCGACGCTTGAGATTGAAATGTCGCAGATTATGTGTCTAGAGGGTTTTTTGCGCGTTAATTTTTTGTCGTGTTTGCGCAGGGAAGTGGCGAGAGCGAAGAGTTTCGGTGTGCCTGTGGTGATTTCCAGCGGAGCTACGGAGGTGCTGCTTTTGCGGAAACCACAGGATTGCGCTTCTTTGACTTTTCTGTTTGATATGGATGCGCCGCTTGCGCTCGAGGCGTTGTCTAGGAATCCATATGCTATTGTTGAGAGAAACAGAGTTAAACAGAGTCCAGGTTATGTTGTGCCAGGTGTGCGAATAATTTAGGGGCGCGTAGGTCGTTGACTAGGTATGTTAGGAGACGCTACCTCGCTTTGAAAGTAGAATGCGGAGAGACTGCGCCTGACCGGGACGCAGTTTCAGAAGTTGTTTGGAAAGCTGTTTTGCGCCTATTTGGGGAAGTGGGCGTTAGCCAAGCTGGGCTCTATCTGGTGCACTTTGACGAGAAGACAGGTCACGGGGTTCTGCGGTGTTCTCACAAGGCGTTGCCTATGGTTAGGGCTGCTATCGCTTCGGTGACGAAAATTGAGAGTCAGCCAACAGCGATTCATGTTCTGAGAGTTTCTGGGAGTTTGAAGGCCCTCAGTAGGAAAATTGCTCGGACAACAGTAGAGGTGGAGCTTTAGGATCCGTAAGGTGTTGTGAAAAACGATTTTATGAAGGTGCGAGTCATGTTGACACGAAAAACATTATGATCGAGGTTATGAGAACTCACTGGATGTTTCTTTGTTCTTCCAACAATTACACCAAACTTCAAACTAGTGAACGGAACGCACAGAAGTTTTGCGATTTATTGAAAAGAGTTATCTGTTGCAGAATGCTGTATTCTTCTTGGGGGATGATGTCGCCGTCCCAGTCTGATTTATGCGGATGAGGATTCTAAACGGGACAGACCCCTTATCACTAGAATACCCTCATCAAACACATTTGGGTCACATAGTAACTCATCGCAGAAACCCAGAGGTGTAGGTTGCTCTGAATCTTTTTCGAAATATTATCTCGTAACTCTTTTATCGTTGTGCACTTTAATTTGAAATGTTACTGAGGGATTCGCATGATGGAGAACAAACCTGTAGCCGCGTACACTTTGTCCATGATTGGTGCAGCGCTTCAAGCGGTTGCGGCATTGTTCGTAATCTACATGGTTGCCTTCTTTTCTACAGTTGCGTCCAACTGGCGTGAGATTAGTCCTGAACGCATGATGCCTTGGATGATGGGACACTGGTTGGCTGGCTACCCATACACGATTCATCCGGTCTGGAGCATAGTCTGGTTGATATTTACGGTGGTAATTGTTGTTTTGGGCTTTTACGGTGCATTGATGATGAACAGCTCCAACTTGGCAAGGGTGCGCACGGGCTCAACACTGGTTCTGATTGCCTCGATTATTGCATTTCCGACCATGTGGGGTTTCATGATTGGCTCATTACTCATGTTTGTGGGCAGCCTGCTCGGGCTTACGTGGGCGCCGCCTCGCTCACAAGCCTCATAATAGATACTTGTGGCAGCGCATAGTTGAAATAGAATTTACTGTAATTAACGTCTGAAATGAACGCATGAGGACGAGATTAAGAGTTTGCAGTCTGACGAGCTTGCCAAAGGCGGAACTGTTGCTGAGAAGTCATTTGTTATATTCCTGTTAGTGGGCATAGTGGAAGTTTTTGCCGGAGTTTTTTCGTTAAGTGTTGCCCTAATCGCCGACGGCGCCCTGTCTTTCGCCGACGCTGCAGTCTCCCTTATTGTCTGGGTTGGCTTGCGGTTATCCAAAAAAGCGCCAGATGGCAAATTTCACTTTGGTTACTACAGAGTTGAAACCTTCAGCAGCGTGGTTGCAGCTCTCTTTATGGCAATTTTAGGCGGAATAATCCTATACGAGTCTTATCTGGTACTAATTGTTCCACGAGAGATAGTAAACACAGGGATAGCTATGTCCATAGCGCTATCTGCAGCTGTAATAGCCCTTGTTGTTTTCGTCTACAAAATTCGTGCAGCCAAGAAATACGCTTCTTTGGCGCTCAAGGCAGACGCTTTTAATTCGGTTAAGGACGTGCTCACATCGGTCACTGCTTTCTTGGGCATAGCCTTCACTCGATACTTTGGCTTCGCACAGACAGATGCTGTTGCTGGTATAATCATCGCCTTCTTTGTGTTCACTGTTTCGTACTCAATAATTAAGGAGGCTTCTCTGGTTTTGATGGACGCCTGCTCATGTGGAGATATCCTGTCAGACATTGAAAACATAGCCAAAAGCGTCAAGCATGTGAAAGAAGTGCACAGCATCCGCATGCGAAAGTTGGGACCCTACCTTATAGGCGACATGCATGTGGTGGTTGACAGCGACATGTCAGTGAAGGAAGCAGACCAGATAGCAACTCAGATCGAGGAACAGGTGAAGAAAGAATTCGACGAGGTAACAGAGATCCAAATAAGAATAGAGCCACACGAACCAGAAAAATGAAGGTCGAGATCAATCCTTCGATTTTTCCAATGACTCTGCTATGTATTCTAGTGAAAAGGGTTTAACAATTGAGCCTTCGAGGCTGACGAACATTGTGTCGTAGCCTGTTACAATGCCATTGCCTTCACGCTTGACTTCTGAAATGAACTTGTAATAGTCCGTGTAGTTCTTGTGCAGAGAAATCATTATACCATTCCTTCTACTGCCTTCCACTCGGGATGCAAATAAGACGTTAGGTTTTGCCATTGTCCATTTTATTGCCCTCTCTTCTATCTCTCTCGAATCTTTCGACGCGAAGCTGGTTATTGTTAGCAGTTCAAATCCCAACGCCTTAAAGTCTGGTATGACAGTGAAGTGTTTTATCAATCCATTTTCAACAAGTTTATTTCGCAATCTGCTCACGGTTGGCTGTGACACTCCGAGACCCTTCGCCAATTTCCTGTCACTCTTGCTGGAATCCCTCAGCAGCTCGCAGAGAACCTTTCTCACTGTGCGCTTCACCCTGCTTCAACTCCTCAAATTACATATTGTTTCATTTATTCACCTGATACTATTTCAAGCTGTCCTCCTTTACATAGTCTCCAATCACATCAATGCGACAGAAATTTCAGGAGAAAAAAATCCTTATTCAAAAGAGCATCAATCTTGACTATTTTGAAAAAGCAACTCAAAAATTGAGGGAGAAAGCATTTTTCCGCAATAATGCTGCCAATGAAAAATAACACACAAGTTCAGCTCAGATTCATATCCAAAGTGGATCTAAGAGGATTTGAACCTACCTGACCTTCTGTGAATAAAGTCGGGTTCTTAATTTAGACGTCTCTTTGTTGACGAGACATGAAAGCTTGCTTTAAGACGATAATTATTCCTGCAATCGTCTGGAAGCGCCAAAAGTCATGGTTTGAATCTCTAACCCAGCTGGACGTGTGCCTAGACTGGTGGGATAGGCGGTGGTGGAGGAGGCGTCGTTACTCTAGGTCGTTTCTTGGCCAGCCATACTCCAGCTAGTGCAGCGAGTAAGGATGAGAGCGGGGTTAATATCTGATCCAAAATGATCAATATATCGACAGTGAAGTTGACGGGTTCATTTGAAACAAAGTAGGCTACCGCGCTAAGACTGTCCAACGCGCCTAGGGAGAATAGGTATGTTATGAAAGTTGCTAACAACCCATCCTTTAGTCGTTTTGAGGTCGAAGAAATATATCGTGATTATTGAAGCCACGAGCTGTGGAAGGAAATAGAGGTAGGCCGGCGAAAGGATAGTAATAAACAGTGCAATTATGAGGCCGAAGATTCCGGCTTTGACGGCTTGATCCATTTTTCAACCCTTCATACTGTCGATGTTTAGTAAAGCAAGGAGATCTCAATAAAAGAGTTGCGTGCTCATACGCTTCCAAAGGGTTGGTGGACTGGGGGATTTGAACTCGCGGTGCTCTGGTGATATCTCCCGCAAACTCACTTTTTTATTTGCAGCGTCTTTCATAACGCGCCCAACAGATAAAGACTTATGAACTCGCAAAAACATTTACTTGCGTTTGAACTTAGTCGCCTTCTAGAAAATTCATGGAAAGAGATGTATGAATGAAAACAATCAATCGTTCTAAAATAGGGAAGTTGATGGCGCAGGAGGAAAAGCGCTTCGTCCAAGAGCATCCGAAGTCAAAGGCACTTTTTGAGAGGGCCAAGTCGTCGCTTCTAGCAGGCGTGCCCATGAACTGGATGGTGAGATGGACCGGACCATATCCAATTTTTGTGAAGTCAGCCAAAGGAGCTTGTGTGACTGACGTAGATGGGCATCGTTACCTGGATCTCTGCTTGGGAGATACTGGTGCAATGTTTGGTCATTCACCCAGACCCATAGTGGATGCGGTGGCTCGTCAAATGTCCCGTGGGATCACCATGATGCTTCCAACCGAGGATTCAATATGGGTGGGAGAAGAATTGGCGCGTCGCTTTGGCTTGCCGTACTGGCAGGTTACTATGACGGCCACAGATGCAAACAGGTTTTCAATCAGACTCGCCCGGGAGGTAACCAACAGAAAGAAGATCTTAGTTTTCAACGGATGCTATCATGGCACTGTGGACGAGACGCTTATCAGCCTCAGCAAGGGCATCGGTGTGCCTAGAGAGGGCAACATAGGACCTCCCGTGAATCCAGCCGTAACAACTAAGGTTATCGAATTCAACGACCTAGATGCGCTTAGGGCGGCATTAGCTCCTAAAGATGTGGCCTGCGTACTGTGTGAGCCTGCCATGACAAATCGAGGGATAATTCTTCCGGAGCGGGGCTATCATGATGGGCTGCGTGAATTGACTCAACGCTCTGGCACTCTTCTCATAATTGACGAAACGCACACCATCAGCTGTGGCACAGGAGGCTACACTGCAGCCTATGGTCTCAAGCCGGACATAGTCACTTTAGGAAAGCCTGTAGGAAGTGGCGTGCCCGCTGCGGCCTATGGCGTAAGCCAGGATGTTGCTGACAAAATCTTAGCAAAGATAAACGCGGACACTACTGATGAAAGTGGACTTGGAGGGACCTTGTCAGGCAACGCCCTAGCGGTTGCAGCAATGAGAGCCACGTTGGAGCACGTAATCACCGAAGAGAATTTTCAAAGAATGATGCCCCTTGCTGAGCGCTTCGCAGAGGGTGTAGACGCGATAATCAAGAACAAAGAACTGCCATGGCATGTAGTGCGTTTAGGAGTTAGGGTAGAGTATCGCTTCACACCGACACAGCCAAAGAATGGCGGCGAAGCTGAATCTACAAAAGATCCAGAACTAGACAGACTGATACATCTCTACGCGTTGAACCGTGGGATCCTTCTCACCCCGTTCCACAACATGGCACTAATCTCGCCTTACACTACGGCCGAGGATGTGGATTTCCACACAAAGATCTTGGGCGAGTTGGTTGAGGAGCTAACCTGACAAACTTTAGCAGTTCTAAATAAAAAGCGCGCGCGTCATAGTGGAACTAAGGATTAGTGGAGATATCTCCCGCAAACTCACTTTTTTTGGAAAAATAGGAGCTAAATTTTTTCTCTCTCTCGTTTCCTGTCGTCTGGTTTACTCTACTCTCTAGTGTAGTGTAGTGTAGTGTAAACTCTCTGCCCTACTCTACTCTCTACGCTACTCTCTACTCTCACACACAATACTGTCAGTCTGTCTCTGTCTGTCTCTCAGTCTGTCTCATCCGCGCGCATAGAAAGAAGTCGTTATTCAACTGAGAATTGTGTAAGCTTTAGACTTTTCTCAGACGATAGCAAATCCTTTCTAAATTCTTCCAATGTTCGCAACCTCTCTCTCGTCGGTAATATAGTCATCCAAAAATGAGATTAATTCAGACCTAATCCAATCAAAATGGGACATTCTTTTCAGATATTTGGAAATCCAAGGTCGGGATGAAGGTTAGTTGATTTGTGTTACGATGCGATCCTTAATGCATGCGCTACGAGTGCTAATCCTTTGCCTCCTGTATCTTTCAAGTATAAATCTCAGGGTGAAAGAGGGTTGGGCAAAATTCTATATGGTGGACCGAGGAAAGTTCTGGCACAAGAGTTGATGACTGCAATGTTTGATCGAGAATTGCTAAGCAAGATTAGGGCTGAGTTTCCAAGAGCAGAGACTGACTTTAATGGACGAAAAAGAGCCTTTTTCGACAACGGCACCGGCACACTTGTTGTGGGAAGAGCAGCCAAGGCCGAAGCTGAGGCCCGCGTTAACTGCAGCGCTAATGTAGATGGAGTTTTTGACGAGTCAAAAGAAGCGGAGGATACAATACTCAAAGGAAGAAAGGCTGTAGCAGATCTTTTGAACGCCCCATCGCCAGACACCATTATCTCAGGAGAATCAGCCACTGCGTTGCTTTTCAACCTAAGCTACGCTATTGGAAGAGAACTAGCTGGAAAAGAAAACGTTGTCGCAACTGACTATGACCACTACGCGAACATCAGCCCCTGGATCGAACTCGAAAGGAGACGAAAAATCCGGAAAGTCAGGTTTGCCCGCTTCAACAAAGATGATGGCACCCTTGACATGGAATATCTGAAGGGTCTTATAGATAACAAGACAAAGGTTGTAGCTGTCACTGCTGCTTCAAACGTGCTCGGCACAAAGAGCCCCCTCAAGGAAATTGGAAAAATGGCTAAGGAAGTCAACGCCTACTTTGTGGTTGACGCAGTTCACCATATTGCTCACGGTCCAATGGATGTCAAAGCCTTAGACTGCGATTTTCTCGTATTCTCAGGATACAAGCTCTTCACCTCTCACGGAAGCTTCCTCTACGGCAAGAAAGACCATCTTGAAACGCTCAAACCCTACAAGGTTGCATCAGCTCCTGATTATGCCCCCAAAAAATGGGAATGGGGAACCCGAGACCAATCCATGTTCGCAGCCATACAAGGCGTCACAGACTACTTTGTTTGGCTAGCAGATCAAGTTCAAAACCGCTACGAAGGCAGCTTCTCTGACTACTCCGGCCGCAAAAGGTCCTTAAAGGTTGCAATGAACGCAGTTGAGAAGTACGAGACGGCGCTATCTAAGATAGTGCTTGCTGGCTTCGGCGACATTAAAGGCTTAAGGGACATGTCGAAGGTAAAAGTTTTCGGACTAACTGATCTGAAACGTTTAGAGGAAAGGGACCCCACTTTTGCGTTCAAAGTCGAAAATAGGTCTGACCAAGAGATAGTCAACCGTCTCTGGACTGAAGGAGGCATTGCAACACGTACTGAAGACTACTATTCGCGAGCTGTAGAACCATACAACCAGCAAAACATGATCCGAATTAGCCTAGTCCACTACAATACTCCAGAGGAAATTAGCGTCTTCCTGAAAACATTGATGCTCGCGCAAGCCTCAACACTATCCTGAAATACATCCAACTTGTCAACCTGCCTCGCGCGCGCATTTCATCCTTCTTTATGCCGCTAAATGCTTTCAATTCGTCTCGAGTGAACTTGTATTCATAGCCTAGTTGCATCAACCTTTGGGCTCGGAACCAGTGATTGTAGAGATTATCCAGTCCAGCTATCTCTCCATAATCTTAGCAAAAATCTTCCTGCTTTCAACGTGTAGACGCGCATGTGAAGAATAGTCTGCGAAACAAGGAAAAGAGGGGTTGATGGAGCTCCCTTGAATAAGCAAATCTGATATACAATAAAAGACAATGGGAGTGTAGTATGATGAGGCTGAATCTTCAGGAGTTTCTGGATTCAATATCCAACAGGAGCACATGCCTATGATTTCGAATCTGTCTAGGTCGCATCTCAGACTCTTTGCACTATGTGGAGTCATCGCACCCGTCTTCTTCGTCTTGATGGTGATCATGGAGGGCTTGCTGGTGCCCGGGTACAGCCATATGCTTCAACAAGTGAGCGACTTGGGTGCATACTCTTTGTACGGTTCTTACGCTTTGCTTCAGAATCTTAATTTCTGGGTCTTCGGCATTTTGGTTGTCGCGTTCGCGATAGGTCTTGGACACGGGCTGCCAGCTTCGAGGGCCATCACCACGTCATTGGGCCATATTCTTCCTGTTGGGCTTCTTTCCCGATGAACCGATTCCATGGCCTGCAGCGGCACACTACCTAATCGGCTGGGCAGGCGGCGTTTCGCTTCTATTCAGCGAGTTCTTTGCGTGGAGAAGACTTCGTCGCCCAGTCGCTGATGAAGGGATCAGCTGGACCAGATACGGTAGGTTTTCACTTGTTAGTTTGGTGCTTACCGTCATCTCATTCACTTTATTTGCGGCCTTTGGACAACCGGGTTCACCAATAAGAGGATTACTCCAGAGAGTGTTCATAGCCCTTCTACTGCTATGGATAGAAGTCATAGCGTTGAGGCTTCTTCGGTCGTCGATAGCCTAGTGCACGCGAATAATCAAAATAGTGCAAAGTAGCTAAAGTGAAATTATTTCTAGCCTTCTTTATGGCTGGTTTTGATGAGATTGTTCACATCGAAACCTTTTGACTTTACAGATTCTATTAATTGGGAAAATAGCTTGTCATCCATTTGCGGGGTTCTGCTCAATATCCAAAGATACTTGCGGTTTGGTGTGCCTACAACGGCATAATCATAGTCCTTACCCAGGTCTATGATCCAATAATCACCATAGAACGGCCAGAAGAATGTTACTTTAAGTTTGGCTCCAGAGTGCTTGTCAACGACTTTTGCCTTGCCCTTTGCCTGTTTCACCTTGCCGCTTATTATGCATTCGTTGAGCACAGATATGCTACCATCTTCAGACAAAGCATAAGTTGCCGTCGTATCAGTGCAACCTTCCTGAAATCTGGCGGGAAGGCGCGCAATCTCATACCATTTGCCCAGATACTTTTCCAGCTCGACGTGCGACACAACTTCAAGCGTATTGCGTTTATCTTTCGTCAAATAAATCACACAGCATCAAAAGCAAAGCATCAATGTATAGCTTTCGGACGTCCTTAGCATAGTGTTGCTTTGGATGATATTGAGGAGAATCTCTGAAATATCCTTCACGTAAAAGAAGTCCTGGGCCATGAATCGTTGAACAGCACCATGTTATACACTCAGCTCATAAGCTTCAAAGATGACAATTTCACTGCCGCTGTTGCCCACTCTGAAGAAGAAACCTGCAAGCTTGTGGAGTCAGGCTTCGAGTTCGTTTGCGACTTTGACGGAAACAAAGTCTTCAGAAAGCGCAAATGATAGAGTACTGGGGTGTTGAGTTGGCGATGTTGAAGTGGACTGGGGGGGATTTGAACCCCCGACCTCCTGAGTGCAAGTCAGGCGTTCATACCAAACTGAACTACCAGCCCTCTTGGTCTAGGCTTATTATTCAGAGTCCAAATTAAGGTTATTTACTTCAACGAGCCTAGCTCAAAGCTGCGTTCATTCTTGAACATTTTTGTCCTTTCTAAGTCGAAGCAAGACTAGCAGATTATAGATGAAATGTTGATTATGCCCACAACAATGAAGACCAGTCCAATCTACAAATTAAAGTTCGCCGCATCGTCTTCCACACTTTGCTTGCGAAGATTTTTCAAGGATTCAACATGTTGACTTTCAACTAAACAAAAACAGAAGGTGGAAAAAAGAAGAGTAGGCAGCTTAAGGTTTTTGCTGTTCTTCTTCTCTTGAATATAAGTAAAAGGACACTCCGACAATGGCGACTGCTATAATTACTATTACGCCTATGATTCCTAATGGAACCCCTAGTGGCAGTTGTACCGTTTGCGTCGGCGGTGGTTGCGGTGGTTGTGCGGGTGGTTGCGGAGGTTGTGTGGGTTGTGTCACCTTAACTCTGGTTGACGCCGTACTTGTATTATCGACCTGATCTATTTCACCTAGTACTGGGCTTGCCACAGCCCTTATCGTATACTGGCCCTCAGCAACGCCTGAGGTGCTCCACGTGAAATTCAACGATGTCATGTTGCCTTCTATCAAGCTTGAAACGTTCTTTGCACCTATCTCAGTATCATTATAGAAAGTGACAATGCTGAATGCTTCCGTGGCGTTTCCCTCGTTTTTGACAACCACGGTAATCGTAACATTCTGACCCACAACTACTTCGGTTGGAAAAGGCGCGACGCTGACAACTGCAACATCATGCACAATTAGCGTGACCGCAACAATGGCGCTGGCAGTTGCTCTCTGTCCATCATAGTCGATGACGGTTAAGGTCACATTGTAGGTTCCAGAAGCCGCGTACGCATGGAACGAAACAGGATCCGTCTCATTGACCTTTGTGCTGTCGCCAAAGTCCCAAGAGTACCAAAGGATTGTGCCATCGGAATCATAGCTGGCTGAAGCGTTGAAGACAACGTTCTGACCTACCAAGGGACCGCTAGGTGAGAAGGTAAAGGACGCGAATGGAGGAATAAGCTCTCGAAGACTGGGCGAGATGCGCAGCAACGCGAGAGCCACGACTCTAATTTGTTTCTCAAGATCCTCGACCTCGGCCCAGTTCAACATCTGTGTAGACGTGGAGTTATCGTACGAGGTATGAATCCAGCCAGGCGCTCCAAAGTTCCACAAATCAGAGTAAAGCAGAGGAACAGAACTGATCAAGGAACTAGACTCCACAGGCGTGGCGTCTGAAATACCCGCATGAAGATTCCACAAGTCAAAGTAGAATTCGTCAGCCCACCAAGGACTTCTAAAAACTTCATGATCGGAGGAGCCGCTCGGTGTCTCCAGCACCGCTGTTATACCCAAGTCTTGAGCAGCCTCCAGAAGCGTTTGGTCTAAGTCGAACTCACCGACCGAGTTTGTCTCAGAAACACGGAGTTCATCGCTGCCTATGCAGTCTAAGTTGACAACTGCAACTGTGTTGGACATCTCGCTTTTGTGCATGCGCACGTAATTTATCGCGCCGACTAGACCGAGTTCTTCGCTGGCAAAAGCCACGAAAAGAATCGTGTACTTGGGTTTATAATAGCCAGCTTGCACTGCACTGGCCAGTGTTTTAGCAATCTCCAGCACTCCGGCCGTGCCAGCGCCGTTGTCAACGAACCCCGCGGTCATGACAGTGTCATAGTGACCTGAGACAATGACAATTTTCTCAGGATTCTCATATCCAGTTATCTTACCAACAACATTGTAATGTGATTCAGTGCCAGAAACCGAGTTTATAGAAAACCTAGCAGAAACATCCAGAGCGGTTTCCCTGTTCCTTATCCACAAACCATCCTCATAGTTTAGCAAGCCAACTGGACAAAAATATAATCTTCCTTCCGCTGAACCCTGTTGAACAGGGGTAAATGACATCCAATCGTACCACCAAGTGTAAACAATCGCGAGTGGTGGCTGCTGACTCAGCTTACTAAAAAACTGGTTTCCCCAATAGGCGTTCATACGCACCTCTTTGCCGATCAAAACAATCTTGCCTGTTAGGTCTATGGCGTTCCATGCAGTCATATTAATCGGATTCTTGCCGATTTCATTGCGATTGGCAGCGGGTGGCAAGGGCAAAACCACGAGGTCGCCGAAAACTCCTTTCGGCGGAGTTCCCAGACTGAAATGCGCCGACTGAAAAGACCTTCTCGCAACCTGATCATTAGTCGTGCTTGAGTTGCCGTCGTCGTCGATCAAGAGCGAGGGCTTGCTCAATATGTTCCGAGCTGTGAACTGAAAATTCTCAAGCCAAGTGTCAAGTCCGAAGCTTGTAAACTGATCTTTGATCCGATACGCAGCCTCGGTTGCTCCTGGAGAGCCACCCGACCGAAACCAAGGGTTCTCAAGGGCTATTTTCTCCAGCTCCAAATCATAATTGTAGGCTCTTGAACCATTAACCATAGAGACAACCTGCTGCTCCAGTGGATTCAATGGGCTTGAATACCCAGGACCGATAGCGTTCTGAGTGCTAAACACAAACGAGAAAATAGTCAGTAACAGAAGCGTCAGCATGACTCCGAAGCCTATCTTCTTCCCCATTTTTTCTATCCCAATTATGCCAGGCATCAGAGGCTAAAACGACAAACACTCAGCAATATTAAACGACCAAAAACAGGAATTTATGCCTTGCGAAACAGTTTTCGCCAAAAACATATGAGCAAGCCTCCCTCACAAAAGCCCAATGACCATTGCGAAAAACAGAAAAGGCAACACCAATACAACATTCTCTGAGGAACCAAAAACATGCCAACCTACATTTTACTGTCCACACTCACAGACGAAGGAAGAAGAACCGTAAAAGAACGACCAGAAAGAATCCAAGAAGTAAATAAAGAAATCGAAGCCCTAGGCGCCAAAGTCATGGCACAATACGTAGTGCTCGGACCGTACGACTTCGTCAACGTTGTGGAAGCTTCAGACAACAAAACAATCGCGCGAGTATCTATGGAACTCGGCTCAAGGGGCACAGTTCAAATCATGAGCATGGCAGCCATACCTGTCAACGAATTCATAACCAGTATAAAGAAAACAGCAACAAAGAAAAAGTAAACTAAACCACACGGCTGACAGAAATTTCCAATTTTTTTTCTATTCGGCCTAGACTAGACCACGTAGTAGTTTACAACCTTTTCCATGCGTTTCGGCGCAGACACCTGATGAGACAACTTCTTGAGAATTTTAATCATCTGAGGCTGAAACCTTGCCACATCGGTTAGAGTTATCAATCCCAAGAGTTTTCCATGCTCAACCACGGGCAGTTTCTTGATTTTCTTCTGAAACATCAACCTCGTGGCGTCTTCCAAATCCATATCAGGCTGTCCAGCAATCAGAGGCTTGGTCATAATTTCGCGTACCTTAGTTCTGCTGGGATTCCTGGATTTGCCTATAACCCTCTGAAGCAGATCACGCTCGGTGATTATACCAACGGCTTTTCCACGCCTCGTCACGACCAAGCAGCCGATTTCGTGTTCGTTCATGATTTTAACAGCTTTCATAACTGAGGAGTCAACATCAACTGTGATGACGCTCTCGATCATAACATCTTCAACTTTCAGAATCAAAGCTTTCACACTCTAGAAAAGACCTTGAACATTCGCGCCTATAAACTCACGGAAGACAGAATCAATATTGCCACTATATCCTTTAAAACAAGAAAGATAAAGTATTTCAACTGACTCCCTTAGGAAAGCGAAAGAGGAGTATTCATTAAAAAAAGAAAGTTGAGCTGGAGGACAAACTATTTGAAAATTGGCGTACTAGTCGGCGGTGGAGACGCCCCCGGGTTAAATGCCGCAATAAAGGCAACGGTGTCTAAAGCCCACGAATTCGGCTACGGTGTTATAGGCATAAAAAACGGCTGGGCTGGCCTACTAGAACTGGATACTCAATCATTGAACTTAGACGATGTCGAGGAGATTCATTCCCGCGGAGGCGTAGTGCTCTACACTTCGAGGACAAACCCTTTCAAAATCGAAAACGGACCCAAACAGGTTATCCAGAACATGAAGAAACTGAAAATCGACGCCTTAGTCGTCATGGGAGGAGAAGACACCTTAGGGGTGGCTCAAAAACTTCACGAAATGGGTGTACCCGTCGTCGGGATACCCAAGACTATCGACAACGACCTCTCAGGCACCGACTACAGCATAGGCTTCGACACGGCGGTAGCCATAGCCACAGATGCCATCGACAAGCTGCGCACCACAGCTGAGGCACATCACCGGATAGTCATTGTGGAGGTAATGGGCAGAAACACCGGATGGATAGCCCTGTATGCAGGCCTTGCTGGAGGCGCAAATCTAACGTTGATTCCAGAAATGCCCCTAGGCTTGAATCAAGTTTATGGGCTGTTAAAGTTTCGCAAGCAAAGTGGAAAAGCCTACAGCATTATAGTTGTGGCCGAAGGTGCCAAAGTTCTCCAGGAGAAAGAACAAATCCTTGTAGCAACCCAAGAAAGAGACGAGTTCGGTCACCCAAGGCTGGGCGGAATCAGCCGAGTGTTGGAGAAACTTATACAAGAAAACACAGGCTTAGAGGTAAGGTCAGTAATTCTGGGACACCTCCAACGAGGCGGTTCACCCACAGCGTTCGATAGAATCTTAGCCATGCGCTTGGCAACAAAGGCTGTAGAGCTGATCAAAGAAAAAAGATTCGGGGAAATGGCTAGCTTCCAAGCCTGCGAAGTGGTCGCTGTACCGCTGAAAGAGGCCATGGCTAAGCGGAAGAGCGTGCCACCGGAACTCTACGAAATGGCTAAAACATTCTTCAAGTAGAAAGTTCAGTTAGGGCAAAGTTTGGGCTCTGAGAGGCATGAACGTGGCTTTTACCTCTTGAATGCCTCTCATGCCACGGATTCGCCCAATTAATTCAAGCACCCGACGATAGTTTCCCTCAGCAATAAAAACTTCTAGGCAGTACTGCTGGTCTATGTGTCTGTGAAAGTTTTCAACCACAATGTCGTCAAATTCATGTCTTACCTCACTCATCCTAAGGTCTACGTCTCTTCTAGCATATTCACAGGTAATCATCATGGTCGCAGCCACGTCCCCAGTTTCGAGTTTAGCAACCTCCGCCTCGGCAATTAAGCTTCTTATGGCGTCGCGAAAAGCCTCAGACCTGCTGTAATATCCTTTTGCCTTGACGAATTCATCAAACCTCTTCAAAAGGTCGCTAGGCAACGTTATGCTTACTACAGTCATGAAGGGCCACTATCTATTAATTTAATAGGTAACTTATATTAATCCATTAATATTATTTGCCTCATCATTAGCACTAAGTTAATATCGAATCCATGCCACGTTTCTCTTGCCGCCTAAGGCGCGTAGGAGAAACCCAGAATGTCAACTGAAGAAAATGAGTTTGAAGCCGAAGGGCACGAGCCATGGCTCTATTTGGCTTTGACGCTGGGCATCACCATAATTTTGTCCACGGTCCTCGACCAGCTGGCGGCTGGAGTTCTATTAGGCTTCAACCTGCCCTTAATTAACGAGTCGGTCACTGTTTCAAAACTGCTTTATCGTGTTGTGGTTCTTTTCGTGGCGGTTTGTGTTGGATACATTGGATTGAAAGACTTGATAATTGAAAGGCGTTTTTCGGTTGAGTTTTTGATGGCTGTAGCCGCGTTGGGCGCCACTTATTTGGGGTTGCTGTTCGAAGCTGCCACCGTGCTCCTGCTTTACTCGCTTGCTGAACACTTTG
>Ga0315308_1000802_pt1 | contig 17945 bp, 23 predicted proteins | sample TDP3_MG_FD_203078 | JGI IMG/M metagenome (GOLD analysis project Ga0315308, IMG submission 203078) | Freshwater sediment microbial communities from Lake Towuti, South Sulawesi, Indonesia - TDP3 | ecosystem: Environmental > Aquatic > Freshwater > Lake > Sediment | place: Indonesia: South Sulawesi... | reverse complement strand
CTATCCGTTCTGGCAAATCAGCAGGTATTGATTTGATATTCCAATAAGGTGAATCGGGAAGCCATTTCGCCTCATATCCACAAATTCTGGGAAGCTCTGGAGGGAGTGATGAGTAGTCTTCCTCAATAATAGGCAATACTTTATACGACTCGGGAGGATTCCCCATAATTCCTACGCTTAAGTCTTTTCCTGTTAAAAATTCTTCAACGATAATTGGTTTATGGTAACCGAATTTCCGTCTGATTTCAGATATAGCGTTTATGAGTTCTTCAATATTGTTTGCAACGCTTTTCTGAGTTATCCCAAAACTGGAATCGCCAAAGTTAGGTTTTGCGATAACGGGAAATCCAAAAGGAAGTTCAAAAATCGAGTCTTCCGGTTTTACGAAGAAAGCCTCGGGCACAGGAATTCCTATCTCCTTCGCAACACCCCGGACAAGCGATTTGTCATAACAATAAGCGAGGCAACGGGGTCCCGAACCGGTGTATGGAATGCCGAGCATCTCCAGCAAAGAAGGTATATGAAGTTCCTTTTCGGCGTCGTTATTATAACCCTCGTCACAGAGGTTAAATACAAAATCTATTCTTAGTTTTGCCAGGTCAGTCATCAGAGTATCATGGCTATTGAGATATGTGAACCGATAACCCTTAAGATTCCTCAGCACATCCTGTAGTTGGTCAATTGTATGGAAGTCATCGTCATCAAAAATGCGTAAGGGCTTCAAAGTGTCCGGCTTGTTAGGGTCACCCAAAATTACAGCAACATTGTTCACCACCTCTTTTTTCTTCTTGATAGGCGCCCACTCTTTTTTGACTACGGCTGTGGCGATGATTCTCCTCTCCATCATTCCTAAATCCTGATTCCTCTTAGAATCGGGTGATAGTTCTCCACAAAAAGCGATGTCTGTGAAACCGGCTTTATTCAGAAGTTCTGCCATTGTGTCTCGTGTATAAAGTCTAACAGAGTAGAATTGGTCAGCAATAATGCCTTTTTCTACATGGGAAATCAACTCTCTGGATATCAGGCGCTGCCTGTCCAGCGAAAGGGACCGTTCCCTACAGACAAAATGCCTCTTGCCTACCCATTCCCAGGACCTGGGCTGGAAGTTTCGTTTCAGATATTCTCCGTCTGCGACATCAATTAGAATCTTACCCCAGGGTTTTAAGACCTTAAAGACCCCTTTAAGTACTCTCAAATCATCCTGCAGCGTCTCAAAATAGCCAAAACTATTTCCCAATATCATCACCACATCAAAATGGTCGTGAGGATAGGGAAGTCTTCTGGCATCTCCTTCTCTGAACTGGACATCCAGGCTCTCCTTTTTTGCTCTTGCTTTCGCTTTCTGTATGAGGTAATGAGAGCGATCCATTCCCTCCACATATTTAAATCCTCGCCGGGCCAATTCTAAAGAATGGCGACCTTGCCCACAGCACAGGTCTAAAATATTGTCTTCTGGTGATAGTTCTGCCACTTCTGAGAATAGGCCAACCTCTTCTCTCGTAATATTCGAGTCCTCTACAACATCTGAGTCGGTCATAAGGTAGGTAGAATTAAATATCTTCTTCCACCACTCAGGATTTACATGTTCTTCGAGATTCAAAACAGGGCCTGGCAAAATCTTTCTACCTTTCCCTCTTTTATGTTGTTCCTCTGTTTTATCTTCTATGACGTTATTACTCAATATCCGTCCCTCCTTACCATTATTTTTTAAAAGGCTTTAATCGCTAGAGAAGAAAAGAGAGCCTGAAGGTGTAAAGACACTCACTTTTCTATTTCTTCTTCAAGCCGACTGGAATTAACATCTTACTCCATTTCCTCGAAACCTTCGGATTCTTCCCCTTCTTCTTCCATTGGAGTTTCAGTCTCTTCGACTTCTTCCTCAACTCCTTCCTCAGCTTCTTCCTCAAGTTCTTCCTCTGCTGGCGCCTTGACCTCTTTCTTGGCACATCCCGTTAGCCCTGCCACGCCAAGAATCATTGCGAGAATTACGATGGTCACCCAGAGCCTTTTCATTTCTTTCTACCTCCTTGCTATTATGTCGATGTTAACTTTCTTTAGGGAAACGAATTTCTTATTATTTTTAATATCAAATTATATCTCACAAAAATATTTTGTCAAGAATTTTTTTTGGTCTCTGAAAAAGTCTCATTTTCTTTTGTAGGGGTTCCGATAAATCGGAACCCGTTATCGTCGGGCTCAATAAATTGAGCCCCTACATGAATCGGGAAATTTTGGACTTTTTCAGAGATCTTTTTTGATATTCTTCATAAGTTTCGGAAATTATTCCAGATAGATTTGTAAAAAAATAGTGGGAATAGGTCGAATGTCTACCCATCCCCACTATCTATCTATCTTGAGGGTCGTCGTGTCAATACCGGCATCCTCGCCGGTAATCACCTCGCCACTCTCGATATAGGCGCTGGCAATGGCGGCTGCCATATCTCAACATTTCCGTGTACCATCTTGCATCTTCCTGAATATCTTTAACTATCTCCGGGTCATCAGAGGTTATCGTAATCTGTATGCCCTTATCAATTTTCTTGACATCGGTCTTTAAGTTCTCGTCACCATAATAACCTGGAACATAGGCGTACAGGATGAATGCAGTGGCCAATCCAGTAACTAAAGCCAGTGCCAAACTGACAGATATTATCTTTTTCATGGCTATTCACCTCCTTCTTAGAGGTAAAGACGATGGAGAGACCAAAAAGTTACGGAAGGCGGTAATGCGGAAGGGAGTTATCTTTGGCCACGACGAGGACCCATTTTGTGTGGCGGAGTTCTGCTTCCATCCATTCTACTTCGCCACCCCATGCGTCTTCCACACATTTGAATAGCGTTTTCTAATTCCAGTTTTTGTTCCGGAGAAGTGACTTTAGGCTTGAGATTTTCTAACACGTCTCTCTGATAGGCGTTCAGGTATTCTAACCTTGAAAAATAGACTTGCCTTTCCTGCTCGGGCAGTCTGGAAATCTCTCCCAGGGCAAGGCTTGCCTCACTGAGCATTGCCTTGAGAAGTTCGGTATTAAGTTCTCTCTTCTTGTCGAGATGCCTTACCAACTCTTTAATTCTCTCTTCAGAATACACGATTCGGAGTTCCACTTTGCCTCTCGTGTTGGAGGTTAATAAAAACTTTACTTTCTCAGTTATGGCCTTTACCGGATATAGAGGGCTTCCCGGGAGGCTATTGGCAGAAAGGCTTACTGTTCCCCAAAAAATGGAGACGACTATTATCGCGAGAAGAAAAACTCTAACCCAGACAGGTGAAGGGAAGTAGAGGGGTCTAGCCAATTCTCCTTTTTGGCGAATTTGCTTGTTTAGTTGGACTGCCTCGCCCATTTTGAGAAAGCAAGAAGCCATAGCTCCTTCGGGAGGCTCCGGTAAAGGAATATCCCTTATATTTCTTGCAATTATTAGCAAATCTTTCAACTCATCTCGATAGTCTGGGTATTCCTTCAATATTTCCTCTAAAGGTATACCTTCCTTTACTTTTTCTAAACAGATATCCAGTATATCTTCAATCGGTTTTTTCATTTTTGTACTGCCCTTCTCTCTTCAGGATATTTCTCAGGGTTGAAAGGCCGCGGAATTGGAGCGCCTTTACGGCCCCCGTCGATTTATCCATAATTCGAGCGACCTCTTCGTTTGAATAGTTCTCTAAGAACCTCAGGGTAATTACTTCTTTCTGCTCTTCCGTAAGGAAGTTAAACAACTTTTTAATCTCTTCTAAAGTCAGGGTTTCGCGCTCATATTTTGATGAGCGGGATAATGCTTTATCATCTATCTCTTCTAAAGATGTTTCTTTTGATTTATGTCTTTTTCTATAATAGTCTATAAGAAGATTCCGTGCTATTCGGAAAAGCCAGGCTGGAAAATCTCCTTTTTGATTTCTTATTGCGCCGACCATTCTGACAAAGACCTCTCCGGTTAGGTCTTCAGCGTCTTCTCTCGTCTTTGTACGGTAAGAGAAATATCTAAAAATAATGAGATAATATTTCTCCGTCAAGGTAGCCAGAGCAATCTCATCAAGGAGCCTTCCCTTTTCTAAAATTTCCTTTAGGCTGACCGAATCGTTAGGACCTTTTGCCATATGATTATAGACGTAGAATCCGACTAAAAGTTACTCTATCGCCCTTTGCTTCTCGGGCAATTCCTTTTGAACTTCTCCCTCAGGGATTTTTGAAAATATTATACCAAAAAATTCTATCAAAGAAAAAGATTTTCTATAAATGTTTCATAGGTTAATTTATTGCAACCGGGGATGTTATTTAGTAAAATTGTGGCTGACTTATGGGCATTCGTATTTTTTGAAAAAATGAATCCGGGAAGAAAATATTTCATCTAAATAAGTGAGGGATTAATGCCGGTCTCTGATGAGATTTTAGTGAAGAGGTCCCAGAAAGGCGATCATATATCTTTTGAAGCACTTGTCAAAAGGTATGAAAAGAAGATTTATAATCTTGCTTATAGAATAATGGGCAATAAAGAAGATGCAAGCGACGTTCTTCAGGAGACATTCTTGCAGGCTTTCAAAAACCTTGCGAGTTTTAAAGGTAAGGCTAAATTCTCCACCTGGATTTATCGTATAGCCGTGAATATATGTTTGATGAGAAAACGGAAGGAAAAGAAAATGTTAACATTCTCTTTAGATGTACCTATTTTAACCAAAGAAGAAGATGAGATAAGAAGAGACCTCAGCGAGGATTGGTCAAAAAATCCTCTGGCCACATTGGAAAACAAGGAGCTTAGAAAGACTCTATCTAATGCGGTAGATTTGCTTCCAGAAGAATATAGAACGGTTTTTCTTTTAAAGGGACTTAATGGCTTGTCTAATCAAGATGTGGCCAGGGTGCTCAGAATTTCTCTTCCTGCTGTGAAATCACGATTGCACCGCGCCCGCTTATTCTTAAGAGATAAACTTTCTCAATATTTCAGGGAGTATGGGAGTAGAGCATGATGGATTTCAAAAGGCTTTGTGAACTTTTGTCCGACTATTTTGATGAAGAATTAGAATCCGATATCTGTGCTGGTATTGAAGAACTGGTAAGTGAGGATCCCTTTTGTGAAGTTCTATTCAATACCTTCAATAGAACAATAAAGTTATGCGAGGAATGGGAACAAGAAAAGATTGAAGTGCCGGAAGAAGTACACATAAGGCTCCATAGATTTTTGAAACTAGAGATACGGAAATCTGTCCCGAAAAAGAAGTAGAATCCTTTTGAAAAAATCTGCATCTAAATTAGTGAAAGTGGAAAATAATCAAGAACAGGGGGTGGTAACCATGGCAAACTTAATACCTTGGGAACCGTTCAGAGAGATGTTAGATATCGGAAATATTTTCGACCGGTTTTTTGGTAGGAATCTCGTTCCGCGAAGGCTGGGTATGGGTCTTTTTGGAGATGGGATCCGGTATCCTGCTATAGAGGTTTATGATAGGAAGGACCACCTTGTGGTTAAGGCTGAACTTCCTGGCATAGACAAGAAAGACCTCAAGGTGAGTCTCGATGGTGACATCTTGAGCATCAAGGGGGAGACCAAAAAAGAACAGGAAATAAAGGAAAAGGACTACTACTATAGCGAAAGAGCCTATGGAAGTTTCTACAGAACTCTTCCGCTTCCTATGGGAGTTCAAAAGGATAAGACTAAGGCTTCTTACAAGGATGGAATTCTAACTATTGAACTGCCAAAGAACGAAGAAGCTAAATCCAAAGAGACAGACATTGAGGTCGAATAAGTAGGAGATATCTGCCTATCTTTGGAGGTTCTTTTTCCAGGGTTGGGCCCCGGTTGACAGGGTCCAACCCTTCTTATTTATAGACGGATTTTGAGAGGACGATTTTCCTTGACATATATATATAAGTTGTATAGAATGGGAACGCCTCGGATAGGGAAAGAGATGGCTGATTTAAGACCAAAGGTTTCCATAATTGGGTGCGGGAATGTAGGCATGAGGTATGCGTATGCTTTGATGCTAAAAGGCGGAGTGCGTGAACTTGTCCTCTTGGATGTTGACCGGAGAAGGGCCGAAGGCGAGGTAATGGATCTCTCCCATTGTGCGCCATATACTTCGCCCGTAGAGATAGTTGCCGGAGATTATGAGGACATAAAGAATTCAGATTTAGTTGTGATAACTGCCGGAAAGAGACATAAGCCAGATGAGACTCGTCTTGACCTGGCTAAGGATAATGTGGAACTTTATAGAAAAATAATGCCAGAAATAGTCAAGTATGCCCCTACTGCCATTCTTCTAATTGTTACTAATCCTGTGGACGTCCTTTCTTATGTTGCATACAAGTTGTCAGGAAAACCGGCAAAAGAGGTAATTGGTTCAGGGACAGTTCTGGATACCGCGAGATTCAGATTTCTAATAAGTAGACACTGCGAGGTTGACCCCCGAAATGTGCACGCCTATATCCTGGGTGAACATGGAGATAGTGAATTTCCCGTCTGGAGTAGAGCAATGATTGGCGGCGTTTTATTTAAGGATTATTGCTATATCTGCAAAAGAGGTGCCGGGTGTCAGCAAGAGAGAGAACTGGAGGAGATTTTTGCTGAAGTCAGGGATTCGGCCTACAGGATAATAGAGAGAAAACAAGAGACCTCTTATGGGATAGGTCTGGCTCTGGTGAGGATAACCCGGGCAATTATGAATGATGAGAATGCTATTCTGCCCGTTTCCTCTTTAGTTGAGGATTATCTTGGCATAACTGATGTATATCTGAGTCTTCCGGCAGTGATAAATAGATACGGGGTAAGAGAAGTTTTAAAGATTGAACTTGACCGAGAAGAGCAAAAAGAACTCAGGAATTCTGCGGAGATGATAAGAAAAGTGATAAGAGAATCGGGCTTTTAGTTCCATACGATAGATGGGTTCATTATCTTGAAGATTGAGAATTTGAGCGTGCCAGTATCAAAAAAGAAGCATTGAGTAGCATGGAAATATAAATTGAGAGGGAACGGGGTTTGGAAAGGCCAGTGGATAATGGGGGTTGAATATGAAACTGAAAAAGGCGCTATTAATAGTTGATGTGCAGAACGATTTTTGTCCTGGTGGGGCACTGGCCGTGCCAGAAGGGGACAGGGTTGTTCCTGTGCTGAATAGATACATCGGGTTTTTTTCAAGGAAGAAGTTGCCAATTTTTGCTTCTCGCGACTGGCATCCTCAAGATACCAAACACTTCAAACAGTTTGGTGGACTCTGGCCGAAACATTGTGTACAGAATACCAGGGGAGCCGGCTTTCATCCCGGTTTGAAACTGCCTAAAGAGACAATAATCTTGTCTAAAGGAATGGACCCGGATAAAGACAGTTATTCTGCTTTTCAAGCCTTTGATTCCAATGGCGTTGAGTTTTTGCAACTATTAAAGGTACTGGGAATAGAGGAATTATTCGTTGCTGGCCTTGCTACCGATTATTGTGTTAAATCATCAGTCCTGGATGGTCTGAAATCTGGCCTTAAGGTTAATCTATTAATAGATGCTATTAAAGGTGTCAATATGAGGCCGAGCGATTCCGAAGACGCTATAAAAGAGATGGTAACCAAAGGTGCCAGGAAGATTACTTTCAGCAAGTTGTCTAAGAGGAGATAAAATTAGCATAAGGAATAGAAGATAGAAAATTGGAGAGAAATTAACGATGGACGATTTTTCACTGCTTATCGGAGGAAAAGCCGGGGATGGCATAGATAGGGCGGGCTTAATTATCGCTCGTATCTTGAATCAACTCGGCTATCGCCTCTATATATACCGCGACTATCCTTCTATTATAAGGGGAGGGCACACCTTTTCTATAATTAGAGCATCCAAAAATAAGATACGAACTCACTCTGACAAGGTAGATTTCATTCTTGCCTTAAATCAGGACACCATAGATCTTCATAGACAGAGATTAAAACCCAATAGTACGATAATCTATGACTCCAACATAGTAAAATTAGAAGGCCCGTCTCTCGGCATCCAGAGTTTTGGCCTTCCTTTGGAAAAAATAGTAAAGGAAGAAAATGGACTGCCCGTAATGCGTAACTCCTGCATCATTGGAGGGTTCAGTAAGGCCACAGGTTTAGAATGGGATATTCTGGAGAGGGTCTTTAAGAATAACATTTCTAAAGGTATAGATTTGAATTTGAAAATTGCCCGTCGGGGATACGATGAAGCCAAGGAGTTTTTTAAGATAGGACCTCTCCCTAACCGCAGTCTACCCGTGGTTACTGGCAACGAAGCCATAGGTTTGGGCCTTATTAAGGGTGGCCTCAGGGCCTATATTGCCTATCCGATGACCCCTTCTTCGAGTCTCTTACATTTTCTCGCCGATACTGCTAAAGATTTTTCTCTAAGGGTTATCCATCCGGAAAATGAAATTGCTGTAATCTTGATGGCTTTAGGCTTTTCATATGCCGGAGAAAGGGTAGCGGTAGGTACTTCGGGAGGGGGCTTCTGCCTGATGACCGAAGGTTTGAGTTTAGCCGGGATGGCAGAATTGCCCATAGTTATTGTTGTTGGGCAGAGGCCTGGTCCGAGCACCGGGATGCCGACCCATACTGCGCAATCGGATTTACATTTTGTGTTAAATGCCGGCCAGGGGGAATTTCCGAGATTCGTCGTTTCTCCGGGAGATGCGGAGGAGGCGTATTTCTGGTCCTGCGTTGCCTTAAATGTTTCCTGGAAGTATCAGATGCCCTCAATCATTTTGGCTGACAAGAGTTTGTGCGAGGGAACTTATAGTTTTGATGTGGATTCATTGGAGGAGTTGAAAGAGGAAAATCCCATCTTATGGGATAAAAAAGGAACCTATAAAAGGTATCTGGATACGGAAACAGGGGTTTCGCCTCTAATTTTTCCCCGAGACAAAGAGGCAGTCATAAAAGTGGATAGTTACGCACACGATGAGTTTGGGATAACTACAGAGGATGCTGAAAAAACAAGAAATATGCAGGATAAGCGTCTCCGCAAAGGGCGGTATTTGACAAAAGAACTGGAAAGATATGAGACGGTAAAGATTTATGGTAATAAGGGCTCTTCACTTGCTCTTGTCTCTTGGGGCTCGAATAAGGGGGTTTGTATTGAGGCTGCGGAAAATTTGGGCTTAAGGGTTATCCAGCCGGTAGTGCTTTCGCCATTTCCCACGAGAGAATTTCAAAAGTCACTTAATGGTGTCCCAAAAATAGTCTGTGTGGAAAATAACTCAACAGGTCAACTGGCAACTCTTATCAGCCGTTATGGGTTCAGCGTGGATGAGAAAATATTGAAATATGACGGAAGGCCTTTCTCTCTGGACGAATTAGAAGAAAGGATAAAGGAAGTGGTAAAGCGGCTATGAAAGATTTGAGTACTTACGCAAAAATTACCTGGTGTCCTGGCTGCGGCAATTTCGCCATTTTAAACTCTATAAAACCAGTCCTTAGTGCGTTAACCGAGGAAGGATTCCCTCTGGAAAATGTAGTCCTGGTTTCCGGCATAGGCTGTCATGCCAAAATCGTTGATTACATAAATGTCAATAGTTTCTATTCCATACACGGAAGGGTAGTTCCTGTTGCCACAGGAATAAAACTTGCCAATCCGGATTTAAAGGTGATTGGTTTTGCAGGAGATGGCGATGCGTACGGTGAGGGTTTAGACCACTTAATATTTGCTGCCAAAAGAAATATAGATATAACGATGATAGTTCATAATAACCGTGTATATGGACTTACTACCGGCCAATACACTCCTACTTCGCCCTTAGGCTTTAAGGGTCGTTCCACACCTAAGGGGTCTATAGAACTTCCATTGAATCCCCTTGAACTCATGCTGGCAAGTGGCGCAACTTTTATTGCTCGAGGTTACTCCCACGGAATTGAACTTCTTAAAAGAATTTTTAGAGAGGCCATCACACATAAAGGATTTTCTTTTGTTGATGTATTGCAGGTATGCGTAACTTTCTTTGATATGTATGAGTACTATAATAAGAAAGTTTATGAATTGAGAGATACTGACCCTGAAAATTATGATGAAGCCCTTAGAAAAATAAGGGAATGGGACTACAATTCCGATGCCTCCATCGCTCTGGGAATATTTTATAGAAAAGAAGTCCCAACATTTCAAGATAGATTTTTGGAATACGAGCGTGAAGTGAGGGATAGAGATTCAAAAATTAGAGAGGTATTAGAAAGAGCAATTTAAGGTAAGTTTTCAATTTCCGCCAGAAAGGAGGAGCGTTGTCTACTGTAGAGATATCTCCAAATATCTATTGGGTGGGTGCTATTGACTGGAATTTAAGAAACTTTCATGGGCAGACCTACACGACGAGAAGGGGGACGACTTATAACGCCTATTTGATTCTGGATGAGAAGATTGGTTTAATAGATACAGTCCATAGCCCTTTTGCAGGGGAAATGGTGGATAAGATAAAGCAAATTATCGAGCCAGGAAAAATAGATTACATAATTGCCAACCATGTAGAAATAGACCACTCCGGAGCGCTTTCTGAAATACTGAGGTTTTGCCCGAAGGCAAAGGTTTTTTGTACTGAAAGGTGTAAAGAGGGACTGTATAGACATTACTATCGGGACTGGAATTTTCAGGTCGTAAAAACGGGCGATAGATTGAAATTAGGAAAAAGGACTTTGTCCTTTATTGAGGCGCCAATGATTCACTGGCCGGATAGCATGTTTACCTATATAGTTGAAGACCAAATCCTTTTACCAAATGATGCCTTTGGTCAGCATTATGCAACGAGTGAAAGATTTGATGACGAAGCAGACAAATCTATACTTATGGACGAAGCGGCGAAATACTATGCTAATATCCTCTGGCCACTAAGTGGTGTCGTGCTAAAGAAGATTGAAGAGATTCAGAAGATGGATATTCCCATAAAGATGATTGCTCCCAGCCACGGGATTATATGGCGCGAAGATACGAAAAGGATAATAGATGCGTATCTATCCTGGGCAAGGAATGAGACTAAAGGAAAAGTTGTAGTCATATTTGAGACGATGTGGGGCGCAACAGAGATAATGGCAAGAAAGATAGTGGAAGGAATAGTAGATTCTCAAGTTGAGGTAAAACTTTTCGATATAAATCGGTCTGAACGCACGGAAGTAATCAAAGAGATGCTCGACACAAGAGGTTATATTATCGGCTCATCAACCCATGATAATGGCATGCTTCCCACAATAGCCGGGTTTTTGGAATTCCTGAAAGGCCTGAAGCCAAAGTATAGAGTTGCTGGTGTATTTGGTTCATACGGTTGGGCAGGAGGAGCGACAAAAAGTATTGGAAATATCCTTAAAGAGACGGGTATAGAAGTTGTCGAGCCGTCCCTCGCCATCAAGTATGTTCCGGACGAAAATGAAATCAAACAATGTTATCGGTATGGAATGGAATTCGTAGAAGCCATAAAGCGAAAACAGGAGCAGAACTATGGATAAGTATCGTTGCACGGTATGCGGGTACATCTATGACCCGCAAATAGGCGACCCGGATAACGGCATAAACCCAGGCACAGCCTTTGAAGATTTACCCGATAGTTGGGTCTGCCCTGAGTGTGGGGTTGGAAAGGACTTGTTTGAAATTGTATAAAGAGAGGAGGTAAGAATATGGTAAAGTTCAAATGTACTGTATGTAACTATGTTTCAGATGGAGAAGTTGCGCCGGATAAATGTCCTCGCTGCGGTGCACCAAAAGAGAAGTTCGTAAAGTTAACCGATGACAAAGCAAAACTTGTTGATAGGTCGAGATGCACAAATCAACTCCATATGGGATTGGCGGCTGTATTAGACCAGGTGCATTCTATTGCAGAGACAGGCATAAAGGACAACTTAGACCCAGCCTGCGTAGCCATATTTACCAGAGCAAGGGACGAAGCAAAACTCCTGACTCAATTTATAAAGGCTGAGATAGAAGTCCACATAAGCAAGGGGAAGTGGGGATAAGATAGGTCCGTGATTTGCCTCAAGAGATTTTTATGTCTGGTGAGAGATAGAATCATACCATATAATGCTCACTGATCGGAAATAATGGTTGAATTTGAAACGGAGTTATTAGATATAATACAAAGAACTCACAATGTAAAGAGTTTCCGGTTCAAGTTAAGGGAAAATGTGGATTTTAGACCGGGCCAGTTCTTTTCCGTTACGATAAGAATTGACGGCATAGAAAGGACAAAACATTTCTCTTTTTCAAACTCTCCCACTGAGGAGGGATATATAGAATTTACCAAGAGGCTAACCGGTAGCGAATTCTCTAAGGGACTGGAAAGGCTAAAGATTGGCGATTGGGCGAGGTTGAAGATGCCTTACGGTTCTTTCACTTTCCAGGGCGAATACGGGAAGATAGCCTTTCTTTCCGGAGGAGTGGGCATAACGCCCATAAGGAGCATATGCAAGTTCGCGACCGATGTTAAGTTATCAACGGATATAGTGTTAATATACGGCAATGATAGGGAAGATGACATCATATTTAGAGAAGATCTGGATGGCATGCAAAGAATCAACAGGAATTTGCGTGTAGTCTATACCTTGACTTCGTTGGATGTGGATCCCCGAATTTGGAAAGGTAGAACCGGGCTAATTGATGACCGGATGGTGAGGGAAGAAATACCAGATTTTATTGAAAGGGTTTTCTATATTTGCGGGCCTCCAAAGATGGTGGAGAGCTTGATAAACATTTTGAAAAATAGGTTAGGCATTCAAGACGAGAGAATCAAGAGAGAAAATTTTGTAGGATATTGATATAGGCGATGAAATATATAGACCTCATTATTTTTGATTTAGATGGGACACTGGTGGATTCCAGGCAGGATATAGCGAATGCCATTAATTTTACTTTGAAAAAGATTGGACTAAAAGAGAAAAGCGTTTCAGAAACGAGTTCCTATATAGGCAGGGGAATGCGGGATTTGATAAGAAGGTCGTTGGGCAATGGCCAGGAAGGGCTAATTGAAAACGCGCTATCCATATTTGAAAAATACTATAGAGAGCATTCCAGCGATAATTCTATCCTCTATCCGCACGTGAAGGAGATCCTGGAACACTTCAAGCGAAAAAGGAAGGTAGTTGTAACTAATAGAAATTATGAATTTGCCCGACTCACATTAAAGAATCTCTACATCTATGACTATTTTGAAGACATAATAGGGGGAGATAACACCGCCTGTATGAAACCTTCTTCCTGCCCTTTAGATATATTGATGGAAAGGTTTGACATAGATAAAGAGAAGGCCATAATAGTTGGGGATATGGATTTAGATATCATAGCGGGCAAGCAGGCGGGCATCTATACCTGTGGCGTTACCTATGGGATAGGAAGAAAAGAGGATATTCTGGGAGCCAAGCCCGATTTTATCATAAATGATATAATTGATTTAAAAAACATAATAAATTAGAATGGTGGGAACTTTTGACGCGGTTTTCTCAGGAGGCTCGGATGGGAGTACAAATGGTGGGTGAAAAGTATAGATGTAATATATGTGGTAACGAGGTCATTGTAATTAAAGTAGGTGGCGGGGAACTCGTTTGTTGCGGGCAATCTATGGAAAGGATAGGAGTTCAGGTGAGTGGACTGGAGAGGGGGTGAAGAGAGATGGCAAAAAAGGGTGTCAAGAAAATTGCAGGGGTCAAGAAAGGGGCGCGCTACACCTGCGAGGTATGCGGGCTGGTCGTAAGGATTGATAATGTTTGCGGCTGTGTTGAGACTTGCGATATAATCTGCTGTGGGAAACAGATGGCGCCTAAGAAATGAACTTTAGATATCCCGCACCTCTGGCTTGACAAATCTTCATATAAACCAGTTTCTATATGGAGAGATTTTGAGTAGAGAGTGCGGGCGAGAACGAGGAGGTGTTTAAATGGGAGAGAAAGGCAGAAAGATTGTGGGAATAGATGTGAAGCAATTAATAAAAGATTTGAATAAGGCGTACGCTGATGAATGGCTCGCCCATTATTCTTATTGGTACATGGCGAGAGTTGTCACCGGCATGGGTTATGAAGATATGAGTGAGTTCTTAGAGAAAATTGCCAAGGATGAAGAAGAACATGCGGGTGAACTTGCCGATAGGATAATAGAACTCGGTGGTCTACCTATCGCCCATCCAATGGAACTGGAGAAGAACGCCAATTATCCTTATCCAAAGCCGCCCGAGGGCACTTCGGATTATAACAAGATTATAAAGACTGTGACCGAGGCCGAAGCAGGCGCAATTGAAGTTTACGATAAACTTGCGACAAAGGTTATGGGTAAGGACCATGTGACATATCAGCTTATTTGTCATATTCTGGGTGAAGAGGTAAACCACGAGGAGATGTTTGAAGACCTTCTCGAGTAGAATTCCGGCAAAGAAACTTAATCCCGGTTCCGGGCTACATCTAATATTGAAAGGTGAGAAATTGTAATCTCAAATGGTGTTTTCCGTTAGGGAAAAGACAACAGGCATTTTTTCGTCCGGGTTTTGAAGGGAAAAGAAGTACGGGAATTTCCAGAATTTTAGAGAAAGATTTGACCTAGGAAAAAAGAATTGCTTTCTGGCTGAGGGAGGAGAAGAGGGATGGCGAATATATTTAGAGGAAGCGAAATAGTGGAATTGGGTATTCAAATTGAAAAGAATGGGAGAGATTTCTACAATGGCCTGGTTAAAAAAACAAAAAATCGGAAGGCTAAAGAAAAATTCAAATATCTGGCTGGCGAGGAAGAAAAGCATATAGCCATTTTTCAGAATTTATTAGATTCTGTGGAGAAATATGAACCACCGGAATCGTATCCAGGAGAATACTTTGCGTATATGAATGCGCTGGCGAGCGACTATGTGTTTACCCGGAAAAACAAGGGAGGGGAAATAGCAAAAAGTATAAGAACTGATAAGGAAGCCATTGAGCTCGGCATCGGATTTGAGAAGGATTCGATACTCTTCTACGAGGGTATGAAAAAAGTAGTGCCCGAATACGACCAAAAAATAGTGGATGAACTGGTCGCACAAGAAAAAGACCATCTGAGGCAGCTGTCGGATTTAAAGAAAAATCTGTAAGTCTCAATGGAGGTTATTATGGTAGATAAGAAAGTCATAATCTATACTACTCCTACCTGCCCATTCTGTATTATGGCGAAGAAATTCCTCGAAGACAACAACATAGATTTTGAAGATTTCAATGTCTCCACCGACCGCTCAAAAGCTGAAGAGATGATTAAGAAAACGGGGCAAATGGTTGTGCCTGTAATAGAAATTGAAGGTACGATAATAGTGGGATTTGATAGAGAGAAGATAAGAAAGGCGTTGGGAATCTGATGGTGGATTTAATAATTGTCGGAGCAGGACCTGCAGGCATAACGGCAAGCATCTACGCCGCTAGAAAGAGAATGAATTTTTTGACCGTCACTAAGGATATCGGCGGGCAAGCGGCGTGGAGCGCGGATATCGAGAACTACACTGGTTACCAATTGATTACTGGACTCGAACTCGTCGACAAATTTGAGGAACATATGCAAAAATATGGGATTAAATTAAAAGAGAACGAAGAAGTAACCGAACTGGAAAGGAGAGACGAACACATCTGGGTTAAGACGGATAAAGGCATCTACGAAGCGAGAACAGCGGTCATTGCCTCTGGCAAGAGTTCAAGGGAACTCGGCGTCCCGGGCGAAAAGGAGTTCAAAAATAGAGGACTTACTTATTGCGCTACTTGTGATGCTCCCCTATTTGCTGAAAAGGATGTAGCAGTTATTGGTGGAGGAAACTCTGCTTTAGATGCAGCCCTGCAGTTGATTAAGATAGCCAAACATATTTATCTTATCAATAACACACCGGAACTCGGTGGAGATGCAATAATGAGAGAGAAGGTTACTGAGAGCGAGAAAGTCTCTATCTTTAACAGCACCGAGGTAACCCAGGTGCTCGGAGATAGAATGGCTGAGGGAATTACGATAAGAGGAAAAGGGAGGGAAGAGACGCTCTCTGTCCAGGGAGTTTTCGTAGAAATCGGGCTTGTTCCTAATTCTAAGTTTGCCAAAGGCCTGGAAAAGAACGAATTGGGAGAAATAAAAGTAAACTGCCGGAGCGAGACGAACATCGCGGGGATCTTCGCCGCGGGTGATGTCACTAATGTGCCTGACAAGCAGATTATAATAGCGGCTGGAGAAGGAGCTAAGGCGGCACTAAGCGCCTTCAGATACTTAGCTCAACGTAGATAAGGATGGAGGTAACAAAGTGAAGAAATGACGGCTGTTTCACCAGTCCTCAGGGACCGCCAGCCGGAGCTATATGGTTTGCTCACCGAATCTTTTTTAGGCAACAATTCCGAAAGACCCACCGTATCCATTATCTGTATTAAGAAAAAGGTTGCCAATTCCCATAAAAGTTGTTATAATATTTCAAGTTTCTAGCCATTTCTCACCTAAAGTGCTTTCCCCCATTTAATAAAATGTGGAAGGTAAATATTTGATGGAAATGGTGCGTAATTACGATGCAGATAAACTTGAAGTTAGCTGCAGATTGGTCAATACTATCATAAAGTATGTCGAGGAGCAAGGCAAGGATATACGAACTCTTATTGAGGGCCTTCCATACAATGAAAAATATCTACTCGACACGAATAATTGGGTATCTCGGAAACTGATATTGGAGATATATCGCCGTTTGAGGACGATGTTTGATGATGATGAAATTCTTTACAAGGTGGGGCTTGCTTCAGAAAGACTTCAAGCCCTTGGGTTCGTCGATTATGTTGCGCGGCTTATGGTGAATCCACAATTCATTATCAAACGCCTTCCGACCTTGATTAAATATTTGACTAAAACTGACGAAATAGAAATTGTCAAATACGGGTCATCAAATGCGACTATAAGATACTATAACAAGTCGGGAAATGCGATGACATCCGATGACTGCTACTATGCGAAAGGAATTTTGATGGTTTTGCCGAGCATCCTGGGAGTTGGGCCAGCAAAGTTGTGGGAGGAAAGTTGCGCTGTGCCGATTTATGAAAAGGGCAGGGTGAAAGGGAAATCTTACGCCGTTGATGAAAATGGTTATATTAGCGAACATGATGCTATCGGGACAGGGTTAGGGAAGGATGAATCAAAGATAATCGGTAGATTAAATGTGGATGGGACATTTAAGCTCGGAGACACCATTTATGGGACAAAAAGCTGTATCTATCATATCTCCTGGCCAGGAAGAAAGACATGGTTCAGGAAGATTTTTTATGAACTTTTTACAAAGCCAAAAGTTCTTTCTGGGGCGATAGAGGAAATGGAGAAAGAAAACGACCTCATAGAGCAAAAGTACAGGGAACTATATGAAAAGAGCCTTGAACTTCAGAAGCATTATGTGGATACCATAAGTGCGCTTATCCGGGCAATTGATGCGCGAGACCATTATACGAAAGACCATTCTTTAAAAGTCAGTTATATTGCCGAAGCCATTGCTAAGGAATTAGGGCTCCCGGTAGAGAAAATTGAAATTATACAGCAAGCCTGTAAACTCCATGATTTGGGAAAGATTGGGATAAAGGATGTCATATTGCTTAAGTCTGGAAAACTTAATGATGAGGAATGGGAAGAGATAAAGAGACATCCTGTCCTGGGCGCAGAGATTATAAAGCCCCTGGCATTCTTGAGTGAGGCTGCCGTATTAATAAGGCAGGACCATGAGAGGTGGGATGGTAGGGGCTATCCGGACGGACTGAAGGGAGAAGAGATTGACATCGGAGCCCGCGTGATAATGGTTGCGGATGCTTATGATGCGATGGTGTCGGGAAGGTCTTATAGAGAACCATTGAGTAAGGATGAAGCGGTTGAGAAGATTAAGAGTAATTCGGGAACGCAATTTGACCCCAAGGTTGTAGAGGGATTTCTTAAAGTTGTAAATGGACTACCGCCAGACACTTCCCAACCCGAGTAGGAAATTCAACCTCACCGGTCTTCTCTGTGCACCTTGTTCCTCTCCCCCGAGGGGAGAGGGTTGGGGTGAGGGGCTTTCGT
>Ga0315308_1000801_pt1 | contig 17951 bp, 15 predicted proteins | sample TDP3_MG_FD_203078 | JGI IMG/M metagenome (GOLD analysis project Ga0315308, IMG submission 203078) | Freshwater sediment microbial communities from Lake Towuti, South Sulawesi, Indonesia - TDP3 | ecosystem: Environmental > Aquatic > Freshwater > Lake > Sediment | place: Indonesia: South Sulawesi... | reverse complement strand
TACTCAAAGCCCCTCCCTGAAGTTAGGTCAATCTGGTAGTTATAACCCAGAGCCTCAAGAATGTCCACAATAGTTATGAAATTGTCAAGGGGAGGCACAAGCTCAGGCAAATTCGGGGTAAATAGCACCTTAAAGCTTCTTAGAAACCCAGCCGATTTCCCCTTCAAGTCTAACAATAGGGACAAAGCCTCATCCAGCTCAGGTTTCTTCGGCTTTAGTCTAGCCAGCACCTTTACATCCCCGTCCAGAATTTGGTCACATATCTTGGCTTGTTCTTCAGGACTCAGCCCGGACTCAAGGAGTAAGCCCCGTATCAAGCCAACATGGGATAGCTTTAACTCTACGCCCTCAAGTCCGACCCTTTTCAAAACCTCTAACGCCAGAACTACTAATTCTATATCAGCTAGGGGAGAGCTCACCCCGATAAGCTCGGCTCCACCTTGCCATCTTTCCCTCGTCTCCTTCCCCGTCTGTTCAAATATAAAGATATTGGTTATGTAAAAGAGCTTAGCCAGTCCCTTGTCTTGCATACTATCAATATAAAGCCTAGCCACGGGAATAGTGCCATCAGGTCTCAACACCACCCTTTCCCCACTCCAGCCATCCCAGTCAAGGAAGGAATATACCCTACCCAGCATACTCGGTGTGAGTGTCCCGGTCGAGGTAAAAAGGTGAAGATACTCGAGGGTTGGGGTCTTGACCTCTTCATAACCCCATTTGAGACAGCAGTCCCGAAATGCTCCCTCAATAAAGCGAAACCTCTCCATTTCCTCAGGGGATAAATCTCGGGTCCCCTTGCATCTCCTAACCCTCATTGCCCTGCCCTTTCGTATAGTCTGTAAATTTTATACCAATTTGCCTAGCTATTCAACCATGAGGATTAAGGTGTTTATCAACCTCACCCCCTTAATCCCCCTCTCCTTCTTAAGGAGAGGGGGAATTAGTTATATAAGGGAGGCTTCGCCTCCCTTTGACTCTCCATAATATGGATATATATCCCTATCATAGAGGGAAGAGATTTTAGAGAGGGGCTTCGCCCCCTCTCTTACCAACACTCCCCCTTCCCTGAAAGAGGTAGATGAAGTCCTTGCATAAGGGGGTTAGGGGGATAGGTTGCTAAACAATCTCAAGTTTGACTCAATTTGTAATAAAACTACAAACACTTTATAATTTATTTACTACTGTGCCGGTAAAAGGTTGATTATGCCCAAAATCATCCGTATTTTATTATTACTTGGTCTATTAGTCGCTGCCTCTATTACAATAGACACTGAGATTCAAGCAGCTGGTTCCAGGATTGATATACTTTATGCCAGCGGAACTATTAACCCGGTTCTAGCTAATTATATTGAGCGTGGAATCAGCCAAGCTGAGGGAGAAAATGCCTTAGCTTGTGTTATCCAACTGGATACCCCCGGTGGTTTGGACACTGCCATGCGCGACATTGTTAAGGACATCATCAGCGCCGAAGTCCCGGTAGTGGTATATGTCTCTCCCGCTGGGGCACGGGCGGCTTCAGCCGGGGTATTTGTTACTATGGCTGCCCATGTTGCTGCCATGGCACCAATGACTAACATCGGTGCCGCTCATCCAGTAGCCATCGGTGCCGAGGGCGAAGCGCAAATGTCAGAAGAGATGGAGGAAAAGGTGGTCAATGATGCCGCCGCTTATATTAGAAGCATCGCTCAAGCCCACGGACGCAATATGGAATGGGCAGAAAAGGCAGTTAGAGGGAGCGTTTCCGCTACCGAGCAGGAGGCCCTGGAACTTAATGTCATTGACACGGTGGTTCCCGACCTTGGCAGTCTAATCGCTGAACTTGATGGCTGGGAAGTAACTATGCTCGATAGGAGCGTAGTTACCCTGCACACTCAAGGAGCCGAAGTTAACTATGTCAAGATGAGTGCCATAGAGAATCTCCTCTTTACCATCAGCGACCCAACTATTGCCGTTATTCTGCTAAGTCTGGCTATGCTCGGTATAACCGTGGAAATATTCAACCCCGGGCTTATTTTCCCCGGGGTATTCGGCGGCATCTGCGCCTTTTTAGCCGCCTACTCATTAGGCTTTCTACCCATAAACTATGCCGGTATCGCCCTTATCGCTCTGGCTGGCGGCCTGTTTATCGCCGAGGTGTTTACCGCCGGTTTTGGTTTATTCACTGCTGGAGGTATAATCTCGTTAGTTTTTGGTTTTCTAATTCTATTTAGCGGGAGGCCAACATTGTTTCAACCAGCACCATGGGTGATTCCCACAATAGCAGGTAGCATTGGTACCATCCTTGCCGTTGTCATTTATCACGTAGTCCGAGCCCACCAACGTCAGGCAACGACAGGCAGGGAAGAGCTGCCAGGGAAAACAGCTGTAGTCAAGGTAGCCCTTGAACCCGAAGGCACAGTCCTCCATGAAGGTGAACTCTGGACAGCGATATTAGACGAGGGCAAGGCAAAGCCCGGGGAGGAGGTGATTATCACTAGGTTTGATGGCTTAAAACTGTATGTAACTAAGAAGAAACCAGACGTAAAACAAAAACAAAGGAGGTAAAAAATGCCAATATGGGCTATCATTGTCATTGTTATACTTTGCGCCATATTCATTCCGGCGGCGGTTAAAATTGTCAGGGAATATGAACGGGGGGTTATTTTCCGCCTGGGACGGCTAGTTGGCGCTAAGGGACCTGGTTTATTTCTCATCATCCCCTTTGTTGACCGGATGGTGAAGATAGACCTCCGGGTAGTAACTATGGATGTCCCACAGCAGGAGGTAATTACCAAGGACAACGTCACCGTTAAGGTAGATGCAGTGATATATTTCAGGGTAATTGACCCTGAGAGTGCGGTAGTTAAGGTCTTAGACCACATCAGAGCCACCTCCCTGATATCACAGACAACGCTACGAAACGTTTTGGGACAATCTGAACTGGATGAGCTGCTGACGCAAAGGGAGAAGCTTAATCAAATGCTGCAGAAGATAATTGATGAACACACTGACCCGTGGGGGGTGAAGGTCACTTCAGTAGAGATTAAGCAGGTCGAACTTCCGGAAACACTAAGGCGTATGATGGCAGCTCAGGCTGAGGCAGAAAGAGAGAGGCGAGCTAAAATCATCCACGCTGAGGGTGAACTCCAAGCTTCAGAGAAGCTGGCTCAAGCAGCGTCTATTATCGCTAGAGAGCCAACCGCCCTGCAACTCCGTTACCTAAAAACACTCACTGAAATAGCTTCCGAGAAAAATAGCACTATCATCTTTCCGTTGCCCATAGACCTTCTCACTGCCTTTACCCGCATTGGTAATAGATTCCTAGAAGAAGAAACAACCAAATCGCCAAGAAGAAAGAGCTAGTCGGCAACTTCCAGCATTGACCCAAGGGGGTAAACCAGAGCCTGCACCAGGTGCAGGCTCTGGGAAATTCTTGTTTAGTCACGCAGGGTAACATCACCGGCTACAATCTTGGTCAGGCTGCCATTTGCCCGACGCAATAGTAGGCTGCCATCTGCAGCTACTGATTCAGCTATGCCCGCATATTTATTTTTACCCGACTCTATCTTGACTTTCTTGCCCAGGGTCACCAAGTTATCCCGCCACTCTTCGCAAATAGACCCCCCAGCCACCAAAGTTAGGTATAACCCCTCTACTTCGACTAGCAACCGCCGTATCAGGCTTAACAGCGATATATCTCTTCCCAGCTCGTCAGAGAGACTGGTAGCAAGTGGTGAGATTTCAGAAAAATCAGAAACCCTAAGGTTAACATTTACCCCGATACCGATAATAGCGTAGGTCACAGTATCTCTCTGCACGCCGCTTTCAATTAAAATCCCACACACCTTTCTTCCATTAACCAAAACATCGTTCGGCCATTTAACCTGTGCCTTCAGTCCGGTAACTGCCTCAATACTACGAACCACAGCCAGAGAAGCCAGCATCATAAGGGAAGGTAAATAGACCAGGCTAGGGTAGAGAATGATAGACAAGGCAAGGCTGCCCTTGGGTGATAGCCAAATACGCCCTATTCGCCCCTTCCCGGCAGTTTGCTCACCGGCAATGACAACCGTTCCTTCTACCGTTCCCAGCCGAGCCTCCCTCTTTGCCACCTCCATTGTTGAAGTCAGCCTGGGATAGTAAATAACCCTCTGCCCAACAAATTGAGTCTCTAAACCATTAGTGATAGAAGATGGAGATAAACCTTTTCCTCCCATGCCTACACCATCCTACCTAAATTAGGCTAGACTATCAATTTGATTCCGGATACCAGAAACCAACCCCCAAATCCGATAAGTAGCCAACTGCAGGCAATAAACAACCCCTCTTGAGATTTCCCTTTCCAGAATGATTTGGTCCGATAGACGAGATTGGAAATAAAAGCTAGCCAGCCAAAATCACATAGCAGATGGACAGTAATAAGCAACGCAAACCCGATTAAGCCAAAAGCTAAGGATTTCATGATAAGCATACTACCTATGACTAGCCACCATAGGATAAAAAACGGATTGACGGCACTGGTAACTACCCCGGCAATAACCGCGTTATAAGGTAAGTCTCCGCCTCTACTGGTAATGCTGCCCCTGGCTCGGAACATACCTATGCCCATCCAGACCAGGACACCCCCGCCTACTAAATACAAAGCAATTTGAACCGGCTCTCGGTCAAAGAACCGAGCAAAGCCAAAGTATATTATCAGCATCAGGGGAATCTCCACTAGAGCATGCCCCAGGGCTACCTTTATACCAGCAAACCGGGATTTATAACTCTTGGCTACGGTAACAGCAAACGCTGGCCCAGGCATCATTACCCCGGATAATGAAATTACGGCTACACTGGCTAAAAATGGAACCATAAACGTACCCTGCCCATTGTATCATATATTTCCGTACTCCTAGATTGACATGGAAAATCTGCTCAAGCCTTATTGTTTGGCGTCACCAACCCGATGAAGTATACTTAATGGCGTCCACTGGTCAGAAGTGGAAAATCACCGGAACAAGGGGGCAAAGGTGCAGTTAGAAGATATCAAAAACGTAAGTGTTATTGGCGCTGGTATTATGGGACACGGAATTGGTCTCACTTACGCCTTGGGTGGTTACAAGGTTGTCTTGAGCGCTAGGCGAGAAACGACTCTCAGTAATGCCATGAGGCATATAAGGAATGACCTTAAGACCTTTGCCGAGAGTGGTTTAATTTCTCAAGATATGATTGAAGAAACGCTATCTCGCCTAACCACTACCACTGACCTCAAAACGGCGGTGAAGGATGCCGATTTTGTTACCGAAACCATTGCCGAAGATGTGGAGGCAAAGAGGCAGATTTTTACTAACCTTGATGTCTTTTGCCCTAGGCATACTATCTTCACCAGTAACACCTCTTCGCTGGTTCTGCAAGATTTTACTTCTCAATGCAAAAGGAGGGATAAGATACTCATTACCCATTGGTTTAATCCTCCCCACATCGTGCCGGTAGTCGAGGTGGTACGGAGTGAGGAGACCTCTGATGAGACGATGGAGCTGGTTTATGCCCTGCTCAAGAAGGTCAACAAGGTGCCGGTCAAAATATTTAAGGAAATCCCCGGTTTCGTGGTCAATCGCATACAGATGGGGATGATTCGCGAAGTGTGGTCACTTTGGCAACAAGGCATTGCCAGCCCCGAAGACATTGACCTGGCGGTGAAAGGAAGTTTTGGGTTGCGCCTGGCAGCTATTGGACCGCTAGAAACCTGCGATTTGGCTGGCCTCGATTTGTGGTACGGCATTGCCGACCGATTATTTAAGGTGATTAACGATGCCCATGAACCACCCGAAGCACTCAAAATAATGGTAGAGTCTGGTGAGCTAGGTCTAAAAACTGGCAAAGGATTTTTTGATTACAAGATTGATTATTTTGCCAAAGGCGAAGATGAAAGGGTTAAGACCAGGGACAAGAAGTTTATCCAACTCCTCAAACTGCTATATTCCCAGTAAAAGATGGTGGCTCACACCTGGGTAGTGAAGAATACTAATAAGTTCCAGGCTACGATTCCTGAGTATAAGCCGACAAAGCACCGACTACTTATTACCGCCAGTTTAGGCCAGTGCTTATAAATATCCCACAAGATAAACGCTGCTAACAGCACGCCTACCACTTTTACGACCAGGAAATTTCCCTCGCCAGCCAATGCCCTCAGGAATGGGTTCGCCTCCCGGGCTACCCCGCGGCTAACAAGCAAGTGGGTTATCACACCATCTAAAATGACAAGGGCAATTAGCGCCACTAGAAGACGCCTTATTCGGTGAATTCCAGTAAAATAGCCCTTAATAGCCTGTAACTGAGCCCCCATAATTACCCGCTAACTATACACCAAAAAACAGTGTTTGCCAAGCCTTCCTGACTACAAAAAGCGCTCCTCATCCAGATAACCTTGCAGAATAATGGCTGCGGCTGCAGCATCATCCCGCGCTTTCTTTCCCGGTTTCTTGGCATAAGCTGCCTGCATCAAGCGCTTGGCTGATACCGTTGATAACCGCTCGTCCCTAAACTCTACCGGGACTTTGGTCTGGCCACACAATTTCTGAACAAAAGCCTCTACCTTTTCCGCTTGCTTACTTAGACTACCGTCCATGGAGCGGGGCAAACCAACTACCACCCGCTCGACTTGATGCTGGCTAATAATGTTAATAATCGCCTCAATATCAGCGGTCTCATTTTGGCGAGTGATAATAGTCAATGGACTGGCTAGTACACCCTGGGGGTCGCTGAGGGCTACGCCAATCCTTTTGTCTCCGATATCAAGTCCTAGGCTACGCGTTGCATACCTCCAAACGGTTTGAGATTCTTTATTTGGTAACCCTATCCCCTTTATCCCCTTCCCCGTGATAAGGGGAAGGGGAAAATAATTTCTTTAGAGGGGCAAAGCCCCTCTAAAACCCCCCATAAATTTTATATCAAGCTTTTCACCAACCGCAGGGCTTCATCTAACTTGCCTTTATACTTGCCACCGCCTTGGGCTAATGTTGCTTTACCACCACCACTACCACCAGTAACCTTAGCCACCTGCTTAATTATTTCTCCAGCATTGTAGCCCTTGGCAACCAAATCCGGGGTTACCGCAGCTAAGAAAAGAGGCTTATCATCATAAATTGTGCCCAGAACTATGACCCCGCTTTTTAGCCGTTCCCTGAGTAGGTCACTCATTTCTCGCAGCGCCTCCAGCCGTGAGGGTGGCACCTTAGCCGACAACACGGTTACCCCTTTAACCACCTCTGTCTGACTTAACAGGGATAAAGCTATTTCCCTAGCCAGTCCCCTCTCCAGAGCCAGAGCCCGCTTGCGCTCCCTACCCAGTTCGGCGACCAGATTGGACACCTTGTCCTGAACTTCGTCCGGTGAAGCGCCTATCAATTGAGCCATCTTATCTAAACTGGAAAACTGCCGGTTAATAAATTCCTCAGCCCCCCTGCCGGTGACGGCTTCGATGCGGCGCAGCCCGGCACCAATGCTAGTCTCACTAATGATGTGAAAGAAGCCTATCTCACCAGTTGAAGCAACATGGGTGCCGCCACATAGCTCAGCACTGATAAAAGGTTCACCTATTTTCACTGCTCGAACTATGTCGCCATACTTTTCATCGAACAAGGCTATAGCCCCTTCCTCTATCGCCTGTTTATATGGAATCTCCTCGTCATAAACCTTTAAATTTTGGCGAATTTTATCATTAACAATATGCTCAACTTCCTCTATTTCCTCTGGCATCAGTGCCACTAAGTGAGAGAAGTCAAACCTGAGCCGCTCTGAGGCTACCAGTGAACCCCGCTGCTCAACATGCTCACCCAATACCTGCCGCAGTGCCAACTGAAGCAAATGGGTGGCAGTGTGATTGCGGGCAATATCAAGCCGCCGTTCTCTATCCACCACCGCCTCTACCTCACCCCCGACAGCTAGACTGCCTTCGGTAACATACCCTTGGTGGACGATAATATCAGGTGGAACCCGGGTAGCATTGGTAACCGAGAATTTGCCTGAAGGACTGATTATCTCCCCGGTATCCCCCACCTGCCCCCCCATCTCGCCGTAGAAGGGGGTGGCACCCAAAATCAGACCCGCTTCTTGCCCTTCGTGTAAGGTCGGTTTCGTCTTCTCATCTGTAGGCTCATAACCAGAGAAACCAACTATCGCAGTCTTATAAACAAGGTTATTATAGCCCACGAACTTAGGCTTGCGGGCAGTAAGCTTCAATGACCGTGGTTTAGCCGTAAGCTTTACCACTCGGGCTGCCCGTGCCTTCTCCTTCTGTTTCTCCATTTCCTGCTCAAAGCCTTCTAAATCGACCGAAAAACCCCGCTCGGCGGCAATCTCCCTGGTCAACTCTACAGGGAAGCCATAGGTATCGTAGAGCTTAAAAGCCCTGTCGCCAGGGATTTTGTTTTCTCCCTTCCTGACTAGCTCCTCTATAGTGTCGTCCAGCAATTCCAGCCCGGTGCTAAGCGTTTCGTTGAACTTGGCTTCCTCAGCTTCAATGACCTTAATAATGAAGTCCCGTTTTTGGACTATTTCAGGGTAAATATGCCCCATCTGCCCAATAGTAGTTTTAGCTGCTTCAACTATGAATGGCTTATCTACCCCCAACCTCCGGCTAAACAGTGCCGCCCGGCGCAGTAGTCGGCGCAATACATAGCCCCGCCCCTCGTTACTGGGGACTATGCCATCACCAATGAGAAAGGCAATTCCCCGGCTATGCTCAGCAATAACCCGCATAGTATTATCTAGAGCATCAGAGCCGAATTTCTTCCCTGCCAGCTCAGATATACATTCCAGTAACGGAACAAAGAAGTCGGTTTCATAGACTGAGGTTTTACCCTGCACCACAGCGGTAGTCCTCTCCAATCCCATGCCGGTATCAATATTAGGTTTTGGCAGTGGGGTGCGGTGCCCTTCCTTGTCCTGGTTATACTGGGTAAATACCAGATTCCAAATCTCGGAAAAACGACCACAATCACAGCCGGGAGCACAGGAAGGCTTCCTGCAGCCAACCTCCTCCCCAAAGTCATAGACAATCTCACTGCAAGGTCCACACGGTCCGGAATCACCGGCTGGTCCCCAGAAGTTGTCCTCCTCGCCGAACCTCAGTATCCTATGCTCAGGCACTCCTATTTCCTGCCAGTAGCCGAAAGCCTCCTCGTCATCAAGGAAAATAGTTATCCAAAGCCGCTGCGGTGGGAGGCTTAAGTGCTGGGTTACGAACTCCCATGCCCAGTTAATGGCTTCCGGCTTAAAGTAGTCACCAACGCTGAAATTGCCCAGCATTTCAAAAAAGGTAAGGTGGGTAGGGTCACCAACTGATTCAATATCAGTAGTCCGAAAGCACTTTTGGCATGAGGCTAAACGAGGACTAGACGGCATCCTCTCGCCTAAAAAGTAGGGTTTAAACTGCACCATGCCAGCAGTAGTAAGCAGTAAGGTAGGGTCATCTCGAGGTACCAGAGAGGAACTAGGAATGATTTTATGCCCTTTTCCCTCAAAGAAACTCAAAAATGCCGCCCGAATTTCATCACCAGTCAATTTGCTCTCCATCGGTCAAAAACAATTACCACGATTTTAGTTTAAGTCATACTAACTGTCAACGAGGGATTAAGTATTACGCCTCTTATTGATTTTACCTAGGGTATGACGGCTCTAATTCATTAGGCGTCACTAGTCTCTTTACAAATCTCCAGCCCATAAACTATAATTTTTATCTTAGACGGTAATGGTCTTGCCAAAATCATGAAAATATGGGATATTCTATTGATAAAATACAATAAAGGGGGGTTAGGTGATACCACTTTTAATGATACCGCTTTTAATTAGCTTAACTGTTATGTATATCTGGCTACTACGTGAAACTGATTGGTTAAGGATTCGGCTACCCTGCGGTTAGCCCTAAATCAACTTAGGTTATTGTTACTCCTGTATCTTACGCTGTTGGCATAGCTCGGCAATCAAAATATTGAGCGCCAGCTCACCGTCATATCTCCCGGTTTTAATAGATAGGTCGGTTGCCAAAAGTTTATCATAGACTTCTTTAAGCCGCGGCATGGAGTATCTACTAGCCTGCTCTAATGTCTTACGCAAAATAAATTCTGAGGTCAAACCCAACTTATTCTGAATCTCTACCTCAGGATCCCCCCGGTTACTTAGCTCTTTTGCCCGGACTATCATTTCAACCTGGCGTAACAGCATAACCAAAAGATAGGCTGAGGGAGCTCCTGCCTCCAGTAACTGGTGAAGAGACAGTTCAGCTATCCCAGCCTTGAACTCGAGGATGGCATCAACCATAGCAAAGACATTAGCTTCCTGGGCATAGCTTACTATTCTCCTAACGTCGTCCTCCTCAATACGACGACCTGAGGTGAATAGGACAAGCTTATTAATTTCACTTTTCATGACCCATAGATTGCTGCCCACAAGCTTAACCAATAGGTCTATTGCCGCCGGTGATATACTGCCGCCTTCCTCCACCACGCGCCTTTGAATCCATCTACGGAGCTGGGTATCTCTGAGTAAAGGGAAGGTCTTTACCTCTGCCTTAGCTGAAAGTGCCCTAAATAGAGGATTACCACTACTTAGCCTACCATCTATTAATACCAATATGGTGCTATCAGGTATCTGGTTAAGGTAGGCGGCTAATAATTTATACTCGTTTTGCCGGTCAGTCACCGGTGTAAGCCTCTTTTGACCGCTGGATTTGCTTTTGGGCTCAAAACGCCCCAATAACCCCTTGACGATGACCAATCGCCTTTCAGACAGAAAGGGCACCGTCTCACAAACAGCTTTTAATTGGTCTGGGGTCACTTGCTGACCCTCAAGCACAGTAGTATTAGCCGCTAAAAGTGCTTGGTCACCCATGCCTCTTTTTATCTCTTCAAGCACCTCACTAAGGGAAAAATCGTCCTGCCCTGACAGTATATATAACAAGTTTGTTTCCCCTACTTACAGTTCTCCCCCATTTTATCACATTAACCAATGATAATATTTGAACAATAGAGATACAAAGAGTAAAATGAAAGCAGGTAATACCTTGCCCGTTGGTGTCATAGAACTAAATAGAACTAATAGGAGAGGTATAATGTCAGAGCAACCAAATGAACTAAAGAAGCTAATTGCCATTGCCAGTGACCTGGAACTTGCCGCTGAGTTGAGAAGTAAAGCTATTGAACTGATTGGTAATATTGGCAGCCGTGAGGCATTTCGTGCCTTACTTGACCTGGCAGCTAATGAAAAGTTAGTTGCTGATGAAAGAGACCTTGCCCTTAAGCGCGCTAGGGAAATAATAAAGGCGAGCCGTTAATTAAAAGGTATCGGGTAAGCCAATGAGTGTTAACATTGGCATAATAGGTCTGGATAAAAGCGGCAGGACAACCATTTTCAACGCTTTAACCAAGGGCAAAGTTGAGACCGGAAGCTATGCTCAAAAGGGCTTAACCCTGCATATGGGAATAGCCAGGGTTCCAGAGCCCCGCCTCAAAATGCTAACCGATATGCTCCACCCCAAGCGGGTAGTCCCAGCCGAGGTAAAATACCTTGATATCGGGGCTTCAATTAAGGGCTTGGGCAAGGACAAGGCTATAAGTAGTCAATTCCTGAGCCAGCTTAGCAATGTCGATGCCCTTATCAATGTAGTCCGGGCTTTCACCGATGAAAGCATACCCCATATTGAAGGTAGCCTTGATGTTGAGCGGGATATCGCCACCACAGACTTTGAACTTGCCTTTTCTGATTTAACCATTATTGACCGGCGACTGGAGAAGATAGAATTATCCTTAAAAGGGGCTAAACAGCTTGAGCGCCAGGGACTTCTCCGAGAGCAAGAATTGATAGGGACAGTTAAAGCCAGCTTGGAAAAAGAGGTGCCTCTGCGGGAACTAAAGCTAACTAGTGACGAAGCCAAAACGATAGCTAATTACCAATTTCTCACTGCTAAGCCGCTACTAATAGTAGTCAATATTGGAGAGGAGCAGCTTCCCCAGGCTGAATCTTTAGAAGCAGGACTTAAGGCACATTATTCACACCCAAAATGCGATGTTATTACCCTCTGCGGTAAGTTAGAAATGGAGCTGGCTCAATTAGATGAGAGTGCTGCTGAGAGATTTCGTGCTGAATTCGGCATAAAAGAATCCGGGCTTGACCGCACCATCAAGCTATCCTACCAGTTATTAGGGCTAATCTCCTTTTTCACCATAGCCTCAGGTGAAGTTAAGGCATGGTCTATTCAAAAAGGCACCTGCGCTGTCAAAGCCGCAGGTAAAATCCACTCCGATATGGAAAGAGGCTTCATCCGGGCAGAGGTAATCAGTTACGATGACCTGATGAAGTGCGATAGCCTACCTGAAGCGCGAAAGAAAGGGCTTCTCCGCCTAGAGGGGAAGAACTACACTGTTCAGGATGGAGATATAATTACCTTCCTGTTTAATGTCTAAACAATATCCCTAGCTGCCTTCAATTAGCCAGCGAGCTTGGCTGGGTTAAACCTTCTTAAACGCAGTGAGTTAGATACTACAGTAATAGAGCTAGCTGCCATGGCAGCAGCAGCTAGAATCGGATTCAGGAACCCGTAGTCACCCAGGACAAAGTGAAGCCCGGACGGAATGCCAGTCTGGGCAAAGGCAAAGTATAATGCTCCGGCTGCCACCGGGATAAGGGCGCTGTTATAGGCAAACGCCCAGAAAAGGTTCTGTTTAATCGTTCTCATAGTTCGCTGGCTCAGGGATATGGCAGTTACAATTCCCTTTAAATCGCCACTAATCAGCGTAATGTCTCCGGTCTCCATGGCGACATCGCTACCAGTACCGATGGCAATACCAATATCAGCCTGAGCCAGAGCCGGGGCATCGTTTATCCCATCCCCGATCATCGCCACTATCTTTCCCTCATCCTGCAATTTCCTGACCTGCTGAGCCTTGTGTTCTGGGAGCACCTCAGCCAGGACGCGGTCAATTTCTACCTCTCGGGCAATAGCCTCAGCGGTGCGCCAATTATCCCCGGTGAGCATTACCACCTCAATACCCATTTTGTGTAGCTCGGCTACTGTCTGTTTAGCGCTAGGCTTAACGGTATCGGCAAGGGCAATGATGCCCACTACCTGACTATCTATACCCAAAAACATCACCGTTTTGCCCTTTGCCCAGAGGCGCTCGGCTTCTTCCCCCAGCCAATTCAAAGACAGCCCCCTCTCTTTCATCAGCCTAAGGTTACCCAGGAGGAGCTTCTTTCCCGCAACTGAAGCCTCGACGCCGTGTCCCGGAATAGCACTAAAATCTGAAGCCGGTGACAACTCCAGCTTCTTCTCTTTGGAAGCGTTGACTATAGCCTCGGCAAGTGGGTGCTTTGAGCCATATTCAGCAGAAGCTGCCAGCCGAAGGACTTCGTCCTGGGTGAAGACGGGAACAGCAATGACATCGGTCACCTGGGGTTCACCCCGAGTCAGAGTGCCCGTTTTATCCAGCATCACAGCACTTATCCGGTTAGACCGCTCCAGTGCCTCAGCACTCCTAATAAGAATGCCATACTCAGCCCCCTTGCCGGTGCCGACCATGATTGCCGTTGGTGTTGCCAGCCCCAGGGCACAGGGACAGGCAATAATGAGCACAGCGACAAAGTTGAGGAGGGCGAAGGTGAGAGCCGGAGCCGGCCCCACCAGGTACCAGACGATGAAGGTGACGATGGCGATACCAATTACTATCGGCACAAAGTAACTGGCAATGACGTCAGCTAGGCGCTGGATAGGTGCTTTACTTCCCTGGGCTTCCTCCACCAGCCGTATAATTTGAGCCAGAGTCGTGTCCCTACCCACCTTGGTCGCCTCAAACTCAAAGCTGCCGGTCTTATTAATCGTGGCACTGATAACCTCATCACCTACCCTTTTCTCCACCGGGATGCTCTCCCCGGTAATCATAGACTCGTCAACACTAGAATACCCCCGACGAATAACGCCGTCTACTGGCACCCGCTCACCTGCCCGCACCAGAATGAGGTCGCCAACCCGAACATCATCAACGGGTATTTCTACTTCTTTACCGTCACGGACAACCAGAGCCGTCCTCGGTTGCAGACCGATGAGCTTTTTTATCGCCTCTGAGGTCTGTCCCCTGGCTCTAGCCTCCAGAAAGCGCCCGAGGAGAATCAAGGCAATAATCACCGCTGAGGTATCAAAATAAAGATGGGGTTCCAGCCCTGGTGCCACAAAAAGGCTAGGGGAGAGAATGGCTACCATGCTGTAAAAATAAGCGGCTGAGGTGCCGACAGCAATAAGGGTATTCATATCGGCGGTTCGGTGTCTAAGCGCCCCCCATGCTCCCCGGTAGAATCGCCATCCAGCCCAGAACTGTACCGGGGTCGCTAGAGCCCAGAGAAGATACGGCTTCCCGATAAAAGAAGCCCCAAAACTGAGAGCCAGAATTGTGAAGCCGAGAACAGCAGCAAAGATAACCCTATTCCTCAGGGCTTGAATCTCCCGCCGGGCAGCAACGGTAACATCTTCTAGCGTCTCTGCTTCCGCCCCCAATTCATAGCCGGCTTCTTTCACAGCGCGGCGAAGGTCAGCCAGCTTCATCCCCTCAATATATTCGACAGTGGCTTTCTCCGAAGCCAGGTTGACATTTGCCGAGAGCACCCCGGGCACGCTCAACAGAGCCTGCTCGACACGGGCAACACAGGCAGCACAACTCATTCCACGCACCGGGAAGACAGATTTTTGGGGCTTTGATTTCTCAGCCATATACTATTCCCAGGGAATTTCTAACAGTGCTAATCAGTGGGCACGCCCAATTTTGCCTCTTCATCGTCAGGTAGTCAAGTTCGATTTCTTTAGCCTTCTCAATTCCAAGGGTAAGCATGCCCATGGCTAAGCACTGGGAGGACTTGGTCACCGGTCAAAAGTGGGGACAGAACCGACCAGAGAATTGGAATTGGCTCCCTGAGTCATTCAATAGATAGAACTTTCCAGATGGTTTTTACATTCTGTTAAGCTTGCCCTAGAGGAACTTCTGAAAAAGGATTTAGCCTTTCCCCGGTAGGCAATTTGAGGGAATGTGACTATTAGAGCATATTTGTAAGAGATGAATTGCTCACTCACCTACCCACTTACTGTCTTACTGTCTGCATGTAGGTAAGTATCACCGTCCCACTGTATTATGTATCTCTCTATCTTATTATTGGTCTGAGGATGATAGGGTGAGGCTATATTGACATCAAACTGCGCCCGTTTTATCATAGTAACAAGACGACTACGCGAAGCCATGAGGGTGTAGAGGGAGAGCTTCAGATTAAGCCTGCAACGATTAGGCTTGGGAATCATAGGCTCGTGCTAGTTTCACAATATGAGTGACTTTAATATGTTGAAGACAACACTTGATTCTTAGGTAGAGAAATGACGAAGAAACCCAATATTGTAGTCGCCGGCATCTTAGATACCAAGGGTACTGAGATTTGTTTCCTAGCTGATCGAGTTCGTGCTGCTGGCGGTAACCCCATTATTTTGGAAATGAGCGTGGGTAAAGAGGTAGGCTGGGCTGATATTAGCCTCAGCGAGGTAGTTGCTAAGGTTGGACATACCACAAGCGAAATCTTTACCCTGGAGCGAGCTAAGGCGTCAGAGTTCATCGTTGAAGGTGCCATTAGGGTTCTCTCCGAGTTACTGGAGCAAGGCAAGCTAGATGGCATAATTGCCATGGGTGGCTCGATGGGCACGAGTATGGCAACGCGGGCTATGCAGAAGCTGCCCATCGGCATGCCTAAATTGATGCTTTCAACCATGGCTTCGGGTGATGTTAGCCATTATGTTGGTACCAGAGATATTGGTATGCTCTACCCCATCGCTGAAAGTGGGCTCAATGTGGTAACGCGCAAAATTTTGAACAACGCGGCTGGTGCCATCGTGGGCATGGCCACTATCCCTGAGCCAAAAGCCGCGGAGAAGAAATCACTTATCGGCTGCACAATGTTCGGCGTAACTACACCCTGCGTTCTGCGGGCCTCTAAGTACTTTGAGGACAGGGGAAGGTACGACGTGATGATTAACCACGCTGTAGGCACTGGAGGTCGCTCAATGGAAGAGTTGATCCTAGATGGCTATATTGTCGGCATGTTGGACATCACTACCCATGAAATCGCTGACCTATTGCTTGGCGGTGTCCTGAGCGCTGGACCCGACCGCCTGACGGCTGCCGGTCGCACGGGTGTTCCACAGGTGATTTCGACCGGAGGCCTGGATATGATAAATTTCGGCCCCGAGGCAACAGTACCACAGAAATATAAGGAGGAACTTAATACCCCGGGACGAGTGGTTCACGTCCACAACCCAATGGTTACAATTGTCGGTACTTCACTTGACGAAGGTTTTCTGATTGGCAAACACATTGCTGGCAAGCTCAACCAAGCGACTGGCCCGACCGCTTTGTGCGTACCACTACGTGGATGGGGAGCCTACGATATTGCTGGTCCTAATCCGGACTTGGGTTGGGTTGAGGAGTCACCAGGTCCCTGCTGGGTTCCTGACCCTGAGAAGCCCGAGTGGTCGCTGCGTGCCGAACGTTTCATTGACGCCTTGCGTGAAGTGATAGACCGGGATAAGCCCAATCTAGATGTATTGCTGGTAGACCGGCATATGAATGAGCCAGAGTTTGCCGACCTGATGGCAGAGCTACTAGATGAGATGTTATCCGGCACCTGGAAGAAGGGCAGTCATCATAACATACCTGAGTTCATTCCGTTCTAAGATAAACTTACTGCGCTGGCTAGACTTGCCAGGCGTAGCATTTATAGTAGGAGGAAGAAAATGACAAAGAAGTACACTCGCAAGGAAATCATAAGCCGGCTCAAGAAGACACTGAGTGAGGGAAAGCCCATCATTGTCGCTGGGGCTGGAGACGGCTTCACCGCTAAGCTGGAAGAAAGGGGTGGGGTGGATATTATTGGTATTTATAACTCCGGACGATTCAGACACTTTGGTGCTGGCTCGCTGTGTGGGCTGATGCCTGTTGGACGGAACAATGAAATGGTTATGGATTATGCCCCTGAAATAGTCGCTCAGGTAAAGGAAGTACCTGTAATTGCCGGGTTCTGTGCCCAAGACCCGATAACAGTTTGGGAGCAGTGGTTCAGGCAACTGGCGGATATTGGCGTCTCAGGCTTCATGAACTTCCCCACAGTTGGCCTAATTGACGCTGATTCCAAGTATAGGAAGAACTTGGAAGAATCGGGCTTGGGCTTTGATAAGGAAGCCAAAGTACTAGAACTTGCTCACGAGCTGGATTACTTCACTATCGGCTATTGCTTCACTCCGCAAGAAGCCCAGACAGTAGCTAAGGCTGGTGTCGACATCTTAGCTTGTCATGTTGGACTAACCGCAGGTGGACTGATTGGTGCGGAAACCATCATGAGTACCGATGAAAGCATCCGCGTTACCAGAGAGCTGATAGATGCTGCCAAGCAAGTTCGACCGCAGAAGGACTTCTTGGCTATCACTCATGGTGGAATCATGGCTGACCCCGAAACCACTGCACCTGTGCTGACTGCCACTGAAGCGGTAGGCTATCTCGGGGCATCAAGCATAGAGCGTACTCCGGTGGAGCCTGCCATCGTTAAAGTATGCCAGGATTTTAAGGATATGCCAGTTAACATACCAGCGTGGGTGAAGCTGTAGCCGTCCTACATTAATCTGGAGGGTAGATAATGATGCAAAGTATGTATGATTGGACTTTGTACCACGTGCCAGAAGGTATCGACCCGGAAGAGCATGTAATCGCTACCTACCTCATAGAGAAAGAACCCGGGGTGGATATACTGAATTACGCTTTTTCCATTGCTATAGAACAGAGTACAGGGACATGGGTAGCCGTGCCAGAGGAGACGCCAGAGGTGCGGCAGAAGCATGCTGGCAAGGTCATAGGCATATATGAGATACCCCACTACGAGTTTGAGCTACCGGCTGGGCTCCAAAGCCGGACTTT
>Ga0315308_1000799_pt1 | contig 18005 bp, 20 predicted proteins | sample TDP3_MG_FD_203078 | JGI IMG/M metagenome (GOLD analysis project Ga0315308, IMG submission 203078) | Freshwater sediment microbial communities from Lake Towuti, South Sulawesi, Indonesia - TDP3 | ecosystem: Environmental > Aquatic > Freshwater > Lake > Sediment | place: Indonesia: South Sulawesi... | reverse complement strand
CCGATTAAGTCCTCCTCTAGATGCTCGCAGAGATTCGGCTTCCCTCTTCTGCAATAGAAACATGCATTGCATGGGGCGGAGTTTGCAGCGACGACTCTCATTCCCTCCTTAAAGGTGGTTAAACGACTTCCGACATCAGCCACAACGCCTGCAAATTCATGCCCCATGGTTATAGGAGGTCTTGCGAGTCTATGCCCTCTCCTATACATTTTCAAGTCCGTTCCGCAAGTCAAAGTGACCTTGACTTTGACAAGTAACTCTTCAGAATTGATCTCCGGCGCGTCTATGTCCTCCAGCTTAATTTCGCCTGGTCTAAAATATTGAGCGGCCTTCATTTTCCGTTCCCCTAAACGTAGACGGTCCTTCAAGAATCTTTAGCTAACCCTCAGCGGGCGTGCATATGAGCATTTAGCATCAGTTCTCCCTAATAAGGGTCGACCGGTATTGCTGACTGCTCTTGCTACATTCGAACTTTGAAAGAGGGTGGTTCATTTCTAGGAAAACTTAAGAAGGGTGAAGAGGAGAACACGTAATGCGGTGATATGAATGCCCTTCATAGGACCCTGGGAGATAGCTCTGATACTGGTTATAGTTCTCATCCTTTTTGGCGGTAGAAAACTCCCTCAACTTGCAAAGGCAATTGGAGAAACAATCAGGGAATACAGAAAAGCCTCTTCCGAACCTACTGCCGAAGAGACCCAAAAACCCAAGATTGAGAGTGAGGAAGAGATTCTACGGGAGACCGCTCGAAAACTTGGAATAGATGTTCAAGGCAAGACGGCTCAACAACTATCCGAGGAAATCGTGAAGCGATCTCCTAGGCAAGAGGAAGAAAAGTGACCTCAAAACCGTCTCGTTCGAAGACGGCTGAGATGACCTTTTGGGAACACACAGCCGAGCTTCTGAGCCGACTGAGAATAATTCTTGCCTCAGTGATCTTGGCCGGAGTTGCAATTGGCTTCCTACCAACAGATATAGCGTCGATATTCAACCCTTTGTCATTCAACTACACACCGTTAGTCTCTATTGTGTTGAAAAGAATTCAGTGGGATTTGCTTCCTCCAAATGTCGTTCTAATAGCAGGAAGTGTCGTCGATACGGCTACGGTCTATCTTGTCATGTCTATGCTCGTCGGGGTGGTTGTGTGCACGCCAGTGATCGCTTATGAACTCTTTCTGTTCATCAATCCTGCACTGTATCCGCATGAGCGCAAGTTCATGTTCAGGTTCATGTTTTCATTTATAGCTCTATTTGTTGCTGGTGCAATCTTTTCGTACAAAGTAGTCATTCCCGTTACGCTGAGAGTTCTTCTTTGGTTCATATTCAGCGCTGGGGCTGCTCCTTTTATTCCGATTGCAGATTTCGTCTACCAAGTCGTAGCACTTATAGTTGTTGTAGGGCTTTTCTATACGTTCCCCGTATTCTTCGTCTTGCTCGTCAAGCAGGGAATAATACAATCCGACTATCTTATCAATAATAGGAAAGGCGTTTACGTCGCATTCTTGGTAGCTGCGATAGTCTTAACAGCCGATCCGACTCCGATTACTGACATGCTTCTCTTTATGCCTTTCGTTGTGCTCTTCGAGATGACCGTTTGGGTTTCTAAGTTTGTGGAAAAGAGGGCTGAGCATAAGCAAGCAACCTAGCCGTCGTGCAGTGTCGAAGAGAGTTTCAGAACACCTCTCAAGCGAACATCTCTGGGAAACATCGGTAACATTCCACGCTGATAAGGATTAGCTTGAAATTCAGAAGAGCTCCCGGTGCTATAGTGCCGCGACAACATCTACCTCTATCAACATCCCTTCAAGAGGTAGATTCGCTTGCACCGTCGTCCTGGCTGGTGGTTCTCGTTTGAACAATGTGGCGTAAACCTCATTCATCCTACTGAAGTCGCCAATATTCTTGAGGAAAACGCTCACCTTAACCACATGTTCAAGTGTCAATCCAGCCGCGTTCAAAATCGCCCTTATATTCTCAAACGTCTGTCTCGTCTGCTCAGCAATGCCTCCACTTACGATCTGTCCAGTCCTGGGATCGACGGGCCCCTGACCGGAGACAAATACTAGATTTTCGACCTTGATCGCTTGAGAGTAAGGGCCAATAGGTTTGGGTGCCTCCTCCGTCATGATGACCCTCTTCATTAGTCACCACTTCATTGGGTTTGAAGACTATCAATGTAGGAGAACTATATCTTAAGCGTTAGCATCTGGAGCAGCGTGTTCCCCCTGCCCTGAGAGAAAACCGAAGATGTCAATTCTGCATTAGCCTCCTTACACTCGGAAACAATTCGAGATTCTTGTGCGGAAAGTAAGTCGCATTGAGAAACTCGTCTTGGAAGTTTGCGTCCGCACCGAGTTCTACATAGTGAACTTTCTCTGAAATCTCTCTTGCTTTTCTTCTTATGTCAACTGACATGAGAGCCATTCTCGCACCTGAGCCCGCAGCATTGCCCGCGAATTGAACACGGCTCAATGGCACATGCGGGTACATCCCTATAACTTGCGCGCTTTGAGGATATACATATGTGCCGAACGCGCCTGCGAGAAATATCTTTGAGAGGACTCCAGCCGCAATCTCGAGTTGCATCATCAAAACTGAGGTCCCCGAGTAAATGGCGGCCTTCGCAAGCTGTATTTGTCTTATGTCTTCCTGAGTTATCACTATCTCGTGGCAACTTACTGTTTCAGTCGCATCAGCAAGGACAAGTTCAGGTATCCCGGTGGTCAGTGCTTAGAAAAAGCTTTTGAAGCGAACAGAGAGTAACACATAGCTTCACCGGGTGAGATATAGATGTCGTTGACGATGAAGGATTTTCAAAAGTTGGACATACGAATAGGGAGGATAGTGAAGGCTGAGAAGGTGCCGCAGTTCAAGAAGATTCTCAAGGTTTACGTCGACATAGGCGGGCAGATTGTCGAAACAGTCGCCGGTGGCGCTGAATCTTACCTTCCCGAAGATCTTGTAGACAAGCTTGTCGTCGTTCTGGTAAACCTTGAACCGAAGGTGATAGCAGGAATAGAATCAAAGGGTATGCTCTTGGCAGCAGATGTCGGAGGGAAGCCTGTCTGGCTCACAGTTCCTCAGGAAGTGCCCTTAGGCACGAGAGTTCGATAACGAGTGAAAGACAAATCATTAGCATTATATAGACGGCTCGGCTTCTGATTTTGAGCAATAATGGAATCGGCTTCAAAGAATTGCACGAGCTGAGGTTGGCGTTCGTACGTTGAGTAGACTCCTCACGTCAGCTTTTGTGTTGCTCATAATCTTCCTTTACGAAACTGTTCCTGTACAAGCAAGTGAAATTTCCGTTCAGATTCAAACTGACAGCCTGACGGTAAAGATCGAATCTTCAATTTACCAGAACATGACCGCTTTCCCTGAGTCGCGTTTTACTTTGTCGGGTGAAAGCTTGACGGATGCTTCAGGCAAATTTGAGAGTGCTATAAGAGCCAAATGTCCGCAAGCTTCGGTCAGAGCCTTTTCGATGAATGCGGCAATGAACAGCAGTTGGATGAACGTGTCGGTTGGGTTTGAGCTGGTGGGCGTGCAGTATGGGAGGGGGGACATTGTTGACATTAACTGCAGTTGGAAGTCCTTCGTAGTAGAGCAGGACATTCGAGTTGGCAATACTAGTCTCAATCTAGTGGGACAGAGCTACGTTCTACCCCTAGTGAAGGAATATGGAAACAGAACTGAAACAATATTCTACAAACGCGGAACGATGCCTATGACCTTACCTATGGCCAGAGATGAAGCAGGGAACGCAACCTTATTTGAATTTACCAGCTTTCAAGTACCAGTCGAGAAGTGGAGTAAGACGTACAATTTCAGCACTCAATCGACTACATGGGAGTTCAGCGCTCAACCCGTACTGGACCTTGTAATCAAGTTCAAAGAAGATAATGTAACAAAACATATTCGCGCTGAGATAGATCCTAAGGCAACAATAGTAGCGAGAGGCCCTGCCACGGTCAAGGGCGACGTGATAACACTGGATGTAAGTGAAGGGTTCAGTGAAGTCGCTATGATCGCTATCATTGTCACATTGCTTACCATTGCGATCCTCGTACGTATCCAATGGCGCAGGAGCAAATAGCGTTTTGTAGGAGCAAGTTTGCTAAAGGAGAGGAACGTCGGTTGAAGGCACTAGCTGCAAACGCCGGGCTTCAGTTCTAACGAGTTTGAGGGGCTTCAATGCTTTGCCTTGCCATTGATTCCAAATGGTTCTTGTCAAAGATACCTTTGAAATGCCTGGTTAAGAGACTTGTATAGAGCGCTTTTTCCTCTGAACTCATGTACTGAAACATGTAGGACCCCGAATAAGGAGAGGGTTCTCCTTCTCTTGTCATGAATTCAATGTGCATGAGTGGGTCGCCTCTCTTAATCGTTATAGGTTGTCTATCGTTGCTTAGGTTAACGAGCTCCAGAGCCAGCCTGCCGATGAATCCGCTATGGACTTTTGCAGCGTTAAGAAACGAAAGGCCCATGCGACCATACCTGCTCTTGGCAGTCAAGTGTGCCACTATGTTGGGAGGAGTGAAGACTATCTCGTAGGATATTAGGTTCTTGTGTTCAAGGTAGTGGAGTGTAGTCTCCTCCTTGACCGTCAGTACGTATCCGTCTCCATCCAAGAGTTCGTAGTCGAATGGGTGTATGCACCTGTACCTTTGAATTAACTCAACAAGTTCGCTTTTGCCCACTATGCACATGAAATTCAATCTCCACGTAAGGTTTGAAGCCCTTGTCATTTTTCTGCATTTCGGTCAAGGCGATATCTGCAAGAGAGCAGCCGTTACCAGTGGCTCGTCTTGAGTGTCTAGAGAACGACAGTCGCGTTGACAACTGGCAATATACGCCTCAGAGTTAGGATTTCTTCGTAGTTACTTTGAAAGTCCAGAAGAACAGTCGTTTCTCTGTCTATTCTCAAAGTGAACTCGACAGTGATCATTACATCTCTTGGAGGCGCTTCCAACTTGACTTCAGTTCCGTTGACTATTGCAGATGCATTGGTAATCTGAATCTTTATCATGTCGTATTTTCCAGCCGCCAGCCGAGATTCAGCGAATAGTTCAGTTGTGTTGGTTAATGCTACTAACTCAAGTCTTCTCGTCTCATTCGAAAGCACTCTCCATCCTGAATCGTTCGCCACGTTTGATGGGTGTGCCATGACAAGCTTATAGGTGACATAGATCCGCTCTACCGAAGATTCGGTCTTTACAGGAGTACTTCTGACCTTCAGAATCAGAGTTCCGGAGCCGATTGAAGGATATACTAGAACAAATAGAATTATGCATGTTAGGAGTACTGCCGCAACTCTCTTTGCGGTCATCTAGGTTCCTCACGATCAAACTGCGTCTGAGAATACCCATTGAGTTAGGCCTTTGCTTCTCCGCAGAGTTGAAGTAGGTTGCGCCATTCTTCATTCACATGTTGCTGAATAGCATCTATCTCAGCTCGGAATTCAGGTTGGAAGAGGTGGGAGAATCTCCCTTGCGTCTTGAGGAACTCTTCGATCGGTAGCGGTTTCGGCACCTTCACATTCAGTCTATACTTTCCTCTTTCGATTTCGTATATTGGGAAGTACGCAGTTTGCACCGCTAGTCTAGCGATCTTTATTGTGTCCGCTGGCTCTGAACGCCACCCGAGCGGGCACGGCGAAATCACATGGATAACTGCTGGGCCGTCAACCTCTATCGCCTTTCGAACCTTCGATATGTAGTCTAACATGAATGCGGGGGAAGCTGTCGCCACATAGTCGACTCCGTGAGCGGCGCAAATTGCTGCCAAGTTCTTCTTCCACTCAATTTTGCCAGGAATCTTCCTTCCTGCAGGGCTTGTTGTGGTTGATGCCCCTCTCGGAGTTGCTCCTGATCTTTGAATGCCGGTATTCATGTATGCTTCATTATCGTAGCAGATGTATACGAAGTCATGCCTCCTTTCGAGTGCTCCAGAAAGGGCTTGGATCCCTATGTCAAAGGTTCCGCCGTCCCCGCCGAGGGCTATGACATCAACCTTCTTGTCCCATGACCCCCTTCTCGCCATCGCCTTGTAGGCTGCTTCTATTCCACTGGCTACCGCAGCAGCGTTCTCAAAGGCTATGTGCACCCAAGGGATTCGCCATGATGTGAACGGGTAAATGGTGGTCGCTACTTCAAGGCATCCGGTTGCATTTGTTAATACCGTAGGTCCTCTCAATGCTTTCATGGCCATTCTCGAGACTATTGCTGGGCCGCAACCGGCGCAGAGACGGTGTCCTGGAGCTCGGGGTTCCTCATTTGAAAGGTCTTTTAAAGTTACCATTATTCTCTCACCCCAACGAATCTCACTGGAGTGGTGACCCTTCCTGTCCTCGCGATCTCAATGACTTCTTCGAAAATAGACTTGATATCGCTAGGGGTGGCGTCTCTACCTCCAAGTCCGTAGACCACGTTGAAAAGTTTGAGGTCAGTGTTGGACTGGTAGAGTGCAGCGATAGTATCAGCAGCTAGAGCACTATACGGAGCTCCGAAACTCAAAGCTCGATCCAGCACCGCTAACGCTTTCACCCCTCTGATAGCAGAAACGATCTCTCCGACAGGGAATGGTCGGTATAGCCAGAGTTTCACAACCCCGACTTTCAACCCCTTTTCGCGGAGTTCTTTTGCGACCGTTCTTGCTGTTCCGGCAGTGCTGCCCAAGCAAACTATCGCTGCTTCGGCGTCTTCCATGCCGTAAGTGTCCAATATCCCGTATCTTCTCCCAGAAATGCTAGCGTAGGATTCTGCGACCCGCGTCACCGTTTGCGGAACTCTCTTCATCGCCTCTTCTTGCTGAGCTTTGAATTCGAAGTAGTAGTCTGGCAGAACGAGCGCTCCAACAGTGATCGGTTTATCTGGATTCAGAGTGACTTCCGCCTTTCTCGGCGGCAGGAATGCGGCAACTTCTTCATCCTCTAATGCGCGGACGCCCTCCATCGAGTGGCTGATAGTGAATCCGTCCAAATTGACACTAACGGGGAGCAGAAGTTCAGGCGCTTCCGCTAGCTTGAACGCCTGTATCGTCCAATCATAGGCCTCTTGGGCGTTTTCTGCGTAGATCTGGATCCAACCGCAGTCTCTGGATCCCATCATATCCGAGTGATCACCGTGAATATTTATCGGTGCGGATAGCGCTCTGTTAGCCACCGCCATGACTATCGGGCAGCGAAGACCTGACGCGATATAAAGCATTTCATGCATCAATGCGAGTCCCTGACTCGCCGTGGCCGTGAAGACACGAGCTCCGGCAAGACTTGCGCCTACGCATGCCGACATTGCTGAGTGCTCCGATTCTACACAGACATACTCGCCGTGAACCTCTCCGTCAGCTACGTACCTTGCGAAGAGCTCAACTATTATCGTCTGCGGTGTGATGGGATATGCGGCCACGACATCTACTCTACTTTGTTTCGCCGCATATGCAACTACCTCGTCACCATTTAGCCCAACAACCTTTGCCATGTTACTCCTCCACCATTACAATCGCCTTTACCGGGCATTCTACTGCGCATATCCCGCAGCCCTTGCAATACACGTAGTCAATCTCCACGCCTTTCTCAGTCCTCAAGATGCAAGGCTCAGGGCAATCGATCCAACAGATCAAGCATTTTGTGCATTTCTTCAGGTCAATTACAGGTTTGAAGGTTCGCCAATCGCCAGTCTTGTACTTGGTTGACGACCCTGGCTCCAGCAGGTTTGCTCCGATTGGGATAGATTTCCATCCAGGTTTTTCTCTCTCCAAAACTATCCCTTTACCTCCTCGTATGCGATTCTCATCACTTTCTCGTTCTTCGCACCTAAAGGCCCTGGAAAACGTTCTAGCATTGCTCTAATCAAAGCATCCAGCGAAGTCAATGGCGAGACTTTCAGCAACGCTCCTAGCATGGCAGTATTCGCTACAGGTCTACCGAGGATGTCGAGAGCTATTCTAGTGCCGTCTACCGTATAGACGCTGGCGTTCTTGAGGCCTAGTTCGTTCTTCATCTCTATCGGTTCTTTTCTTGAGTTGACAATGATCTTACCTCCGTCAGTTAGTCCATCGGTCACATTGACGGTCTTCATGATCGTTGAGTCAAGAACTACAACAGTATCGGGAGTGTAAACTTGGCTGTGGATCTCGATCGGCTTGTCGCTGATCCTAGTGAACCCTCTGATCGGCGCGCCGATCCTTTCTGGTCCGAACTCAGGGAAAGCCTGAACATACTTGCCTTCCATAAGAGCCGCGTAAGCGAGAAGTCTGCTCACAGTTATCACCCCTTGTCCCGCTCTCCCGTGCCATCTAATTTCATTCAGCAGATCGCGCGTCCTCCTGACATTGGCAAGAGTATGCGACCGTGCTTATATGAAAATCTATCTGTCAGGTTCAAGCAGCAAAGCCAAGTTCCGCGCAATGATATTGCTCAACCAATATGGTGCCGTCCAAAAAACAATAACAATCACTCATATTCGAATTGTCGCAAAAGTTTGTCCGTTGGGCGTCTTGTGAAGAATCTGTTTCAACGACTCACATCTTGGCCGTCCAAGTCGTATGGCATGGAGCTGTCAAAATCAACGTTCACGACACTAACCAATTGCTACTCCGTTTACGATAACTATTTTATGCCCTTTTAGAATGACAAGAAGCCATCCATGTGGTAAAGTAAATGGTCGGCCAAATAGTCACAAAGTTTACCGTAACAAGGAAGCCCGCGAGAAGGCAGGGGACCTTCTACAGGTCTCCTAGGATATATCTGTCGACGAAGTTGACTGACGACTCTGTCTTTCCATTTAGAGAGGGGGACTTTCTTCTCGTGAAGATCGTTGGCAGGCGCTTGGTCGTCCAGAGAATCTCGCCTAGACGAGCACACTCTCTTGGAGAGCATACCGGAATTGAAGGGGAGCACCCCGATGAATAAAAAACTGTACGAAATGGAGCCGCATGAAAAGGAGTGCCATATAGAGATCTTAGAACTCTTGCGTCTCGAAGACATCGAGGAACAGCCTACTAGACAACCTTAAAACTGAAGACCTGTCTAGAATGGACGAGGGTATAGAAGCTTGTTGCGTGTCAATGTCTTCATGACTCAAGTATCAGCGGAGAGGCTATGGGAGGTGGACAGACCTCTACCAGCCCAAGTTCAGATAGCAGTGAACATCAACATACTTGAGCTTGAGAGGAGATCTGACGCAATGATAGAAGCGCCATTCGTATTTGCAGTAGGGTTTACTCCTTCTATAGCGCAGATTAACCTAAGGGGGAGAGCTCAGATCTCAGGCGAAAAGGACGAAGTCAGCAAAGTACTTGATGAACATAACCAGAAGAAGCCGCCCCCGATTGTCATCGTTCAGACAATCTCCAACGCTGCAATGGCTGAGTCGATAATCCTATCGCGCACCATAGGCGTACCTCCACCGCTTCCTCCTTTGCCGACCTCTCAAGGACCCGCCCCGGCTAGACCGGATACACGATATGCAACTTGAAAGATCACGGCTATTCGAAAAATTGAAACTGTCGGAGACGTTTCAAGAAATCGAAAACCAAAGCTGTAGGACAGCCGACGGGAATCTCAGAGAGGCCTACTGAGATGTTCTTTCAATCCTTCTGTCTTCGGGCAACGTACTTCAAGTTTCTTGACAGCTTTTGAATCATCAGCTCTTGTCAATGATAGGTCAAATCCGGGGTGAAAGGACTAGGTGAACGCCGTTGTTTTGCCATATCGTTTAGCGTCTACTGGCTTGAAATGAGTTTTTTCGCAACCAAATAGTTGTCCCAGTACTGAGCCAAATCTCTCAGTCGATTGCTGAACTGCCTGCTAATGTAAGTTGGGTCATTCCGGTATTTCTTCTCGAGCATTCCGCTCTTGAGCATCGCCTTATAGGTATCGCTCAACGTCTGACTGCTGACCTTTATTCGCTCTAGAATTTTATATTGGAGCTCTCTCAAGTACATGGGTTTCTTGTTCTCAACAAACGCTTCAATGATTGCTCTGGCGACTCCCCGTCGCTTTACACTGTGAGGAAAGATTATTTGGCAAAATGTATCGAGATCAACAATCTGATCTGCGCTCATCTTCCTATCGATTCTAGGGAAGAGCCAGACCCAACGTCTCTGTCGTTCGTCATAGTATTCTTCCGCCGGTATCCTTCCAATTTTCGCTCGTCGCGTATGCAAGGCCCCTATTCTGAAACGTTTCAGTGTTATTCGTTTTTTGAACCTTTAAAGCTTATTCTACAAGGTATCAGAATTCAGGCATATGTGCGTCAAATCACCTGGATGTCGCACCGGATTGCACCCGTGACGGCTGAATTCTGAAACGTTGCAGATTACCCACCTTCTTCGAACCGATAGCTAGTTCCATCCCCTGTGAATCTGTGCTGGTCGTCTGACCCGGTACGATAAATTGGAGGCTTGCCAGATCTTCCAAAAAATTGGAGGCGCTCAAGCTCGATGATAGCTTAGGTTCAACTTGGCCTAGGGAGTATGCGTCCTTCTCTGTCTATTCGGCCTCTACGGATTCTCGTGGTCGAAATCGGCCGAGAATCCTGGGCGTGCACCAAAGTGATGGGAACTATATGAAGGGGTCTTAGGCCTTTTCGGCGTCTCAAACGATTAATGAGTTGCGCGGTCGGCTTGGTCCTCTGACTAACGACTAACGCGTCAATATTGTTGTCTTTGGTTGTAGGGCCGTAAGGGTCCTCTAGCCCAACAATAATACTTCTACCTAGCCGATTCTTTCGTCTTAGGAGCTTCTTCAACTCCTTCTCTCGTATCTCATAACTGTCAACCTTGTGGGGTTTGTGAAGTTTCTTAGCAAAGCGATCGCTGGTGACTCCTATCATAACAGTTTCTCCAATTTCGAAAGCTGTGTCTAAGAGCTTCCTGTGACCTTTGTGGACCAGATCAAAGGTTCCTCCGACGGCAACCACTTGGAATTTTCTGAGTCTCTTCATTGAAACGGAGGCATCGCGATGTGAGACTGGTAACTTTGCCCGGTGCATTTGGCCACGCTTCGCTCACTGTGCGTTTGCGACGTTCCAGATGAAGTATGTTCTTTGATACTTAACGCTTCTCAAGAGAAACTTTCAGGTCTTCCAAGATTTGAGAAAAAGCAACTGTGAGCGTAGAATCGGCAAGGAAATAGACTAAAGTTTCGACGTCTATTGGGCTTTTAAACTGGCTGTGAACAAGTTACTAGTATTAGGAAGTAGAAGTCTCTGCTCGTGCGCCTGGGGTATATGATTTCTCCACTTTCTTGGATGGCTACACTGCCGAATGCAGGGGCGGAGCTACAGATGTACCCGATTACCCATGTTCACGTTCTAACACGAAGTACGAATTGAGTCGGAGACGCTCTTCATCGGGTTTTCGGTAATTCTTTATGCGAAGAACAGACAAATGATTCGTTGACGTCAAGTAAAAACCAAGGAAGAAATTGTGATAGCAAGTGACAGATATGAAAGTTGTTGTTGGTATTACTGGAGCGAGTGGCGCTGTCTACGCTTTGCATCTTCTGAAGCTTCTTTCAAGGAAGAGCGTAGACACTTGCATCATTGTGTCCAGACCGGCGGAGAAAATCATAGCACACGAATTGGGTTTGAACAAGAGTGATCTGTTTGAACTTGCAAGTGAGCATTATGAGATCGACGATCTTGGCGCGCCTATCTCGAGCGGATCACAGGAATTTGATGCAGTGGCTGTTGTACCTTGTTCCATGGGCTCATTGGCGGCTATAGCTCAGGGGTACTCTAAGAACCTTCTGCTTCGCGTGGTAGACGTGGCGCTAAAGGAAAGGAGAAAGGTAATATTGGTGCCCCGAGAGACTCCTCTGAACACCGTCCACTTGAGGAACATGCTTTGGCTGTCGAAACTAGGCGTTACAATAATTCCTGCGTGTCCGGGGTTCTATCACAAGCCCAAGGGAATCGAAGACCTAGTAAACTTCATTGTAGAGAAAATAGCGATGCATATAGGTCTTCAAGAAGAACTATATGAACCTTGGAAGGGGTTGACCGAAGAATAGGACGTCCATAAGGGTCTGGGTGAACGCTATGAGTGATCTTAGATCGTTTCTCGAGGAACTGCGAAGGAGCAAAGAACTTCTTGAGATAGAGGATCCTGTTTCGACGAGATACGAAGCGGCTTTTCTGATCAAGAAGCATGATAATGGTCCTGCACTCTTTTTCAAGAAGGTTCAGGGCTATCGGAACAGACTAGTTGCCGGGATCTGTGGATCAAGGAAGAGAGTTTCGATAGCTCTGGGAGCTAGAGAAAATGAGATTTCAGATCATCTTGTAAATTCTATGAGAAATCTGTCGAACCCAAAGGTCTCTGATGATGGCCCCGTGAAGGAAGTTCAAGAAAGGCCGAGACTGGATCAAATACCAATCCTTCGACACTATGAGAAAGATGGAGGCGCGTACATAACCTCAGGAATAGTTTCAGCAAAGAGCCTTGATCACAAAGTTGAGAACGTGTCAATTCACAGGATGATGATGGTAGACAGGGATCATCTGTCTATCAGGATTGTTCCACGCCATCTGTACCGCTTATGCCAGATGGCTCACGAGCAAGGAAGTAAGACCCTGGACATAGGAATAGCGATAGGAATACACCCAGCCGTTACGTTGGCCGCGTCGTCGCCCCTTCCTTTCGGGGTAAGCGAGTATAAACTCGCAAGTGCGCTCATGCGTCAAGGTCTGAAACTCACAACTTGCGAGCATGTGGATGCCTACGTTCCAAGCGATGCTGAGCTCGTCCTTGAGGGCAAGATACTTTTAGAAAAACAAGTCTCTGAAGGACCCCTTGTAGACATCACTGGTACGTACGATATAGTCAGAAAACAGCCTCTTGTCAAAGTTGTTCGCATTATGCACCGCAAAGACTACCTCTACCAGGCCCTTTTACCCGGAGGAACCGAACATCAGTTATTGATGGGTCTTCCATTCGAGTCAAAGATCCTTGAGGGGGTGAGAGCGGTCGTCCCAGGCGTCAAAGCGGTATGGCTTACACCTGGTGGATGCCGCTGGCTTCACGCAGTTATCTCGATAGAGAAGCAAACCGAAGGTGATGGCAAGAACGCTTTACTGGCTGCCTTCGCCTCTCACCCCTCGCTGAAACACGCAGTCGTAGTGGACAGCGATATAGATATAGAGAAGCCACAAGAGGTTGAGTGGGCAATCGCGACGAGGTTTCAAGGTGACAAGGACTTGATTGTCATACCAAATGTTAGAGGCTCAACACTCGACCCGTCCTCGAATCAAGAGCTAGCACTGACGACGAAGGTCGGCATAGACGCTACACGAAGCCTTCTGAAACCGAAAGAGAAGTTCTTGAAAGCAACCATTCCTAGCGTGTAGACGTAAGGATCGCAGCTGAACAGGTTTGTTCCTGACAAGACAAGAGGAAAGAATGCTCCAAGGACATTATGGCGAGGCCAAAGCCTTAGCCATGAAACTGCTTTTGGCAATCGGCGATATCTTTGACGCGAAAAGAATGATCAAGGTGAAAAGCGTGCAGGTATCCGGAGTATCGTATAAGACGATCGGTGAGGCCGGCCTAGAGTTCCTTGAAGACTTCTGCAGGAAAGGCGCTAAAGCAGCGGTAGAGACAACCCTAAACCCAGCCGGAATGGACTTAACAGGATGGCGTCGATTGAGAGTCCCCAGCGATTTCGCACGTAAACAGCTGAGAATCATTTCGGCGTTCAGGAGGATGAGAATGAATATTACGTGCACGTGTATTCCCTATTTCGTAGGCAACAGACCTAGGTTTGGCGAGAGCGTCGCATGGGCCGAGTCATCGGCGATATGTTTCGCGAATTCCGTGTTAGGGGCAAGAACCAATAGGGAAGGAGGTCCAACTGCTCTCGCAAGTTCTATAACGGGCAGAACTCCACTTTATGGGCTTCATCTTGATGAGAACAGAAAACCGTCGCACGTAGTTCAAGTTCAGAGTGAACTTCGCACTGACCTTGACTTTGGTTTGCTTGGATATGCCCTTGGGAGGAAACTTGGTCGTTGCGTGCCTTTCATCAAAGGAACTTGTATGAGAAGAAATTTGGACCACTTGAAAACTCTGGGTGCAAGTATGGCGACCTCGGGGTCCGTTGCGCTTTATCACATTCACGACTTAACTGCTGAGAGTCGCCTCATCAAAGGAAGCGACCTTCATTTCCTCGAGACAATTTCGGTAGGCAAGTCCGAGTTGCGCTCGGTGAAAGAGGAGTTGACATCCGCCCAAAACCCAAGGCATGTCTGTCTTGGTTGCCCGCATTGTAGTCTGGAAGAGCTTCGCACTGTGGCGAGACTGGTATATGGAAGGAGGCTGAGGAGAGGACTTTGGTGCTTCACTTCTAGGAAGACATGCAAGGAAGCCGAAAAGCTTGGATACATATCTGCGATTGAGGCGGCTGGAGGCGTGGTTGTTAGAGACACATGTATGGTGGTCTCTCCACTTGAGAAGATTGGCGTAGAGCAGATTCTGACGAATTCGTGCAAGGCGGCGCACTATTTGCCTTCCCTATCTAAAGTCCAAGCATCGTTAGCGCCGTTTGAAGAGTGTGTGGAATTTGCGATCGGGAGAAGTTAGAATAAAGGGACGATTCGTAGTCGCTGGGAGAGCTGCGGGAAGGGCGCTTGTTACAAGCCAGCCTGTATCCTTTCTTGGTGGAGTTGATCCGGTGACCGGAAAGGTGATCGAGAAGAATCACGAGCTTAAGGGAATGTCGTTGAGAGGAAGAGTCTTCGTGTTTCCCAGTGGGAAGGGAAGTACTGTTGGGTCGTACACTATCTATTCTATGGCAAAGAACGGAGTAGCGCCGGCTGCCATCATAAATATGGAGACAGAGCCTATAATAGCGGCCGGATGTGTGCTTGCCGGTATCCCTTTAGTTGACAGGTTAGAAAGGGATCCAACCAAGACTATTGGGAATGGCGACTACGTCACTATCGATTCTCCATCGGGAATTGTCACGGTCAGAAAGCGTTAGGCTCAAGTCCTTGTGGTAGCCCGGGGGAGACTTTCGGAAAGACCATTCGAACTCCCGTCGGCGGGTATCTTCTCCTTTCCAAGGAGGATCCAGAGCCCGCTATCCTTGGTCGTGTCTCAAGCCCACTTTGACCGCCTAGACGACCGGGCTACTTGGCCTGGCTTATGCGCCCCAAACCACTAACTGATGATATTGAGCCGCTTTAAGGGTTTACCCTGCTTGCGCTCGCCTATTTAATTGATGCAGTTGAAAACAACGAGCCGCGACAGTTTTTTGCGCTTGTTCAGCGACCGGAAGGCTTATATAGGGGCGACGACAGGTTCTTCTGACTCTGGGCCAGACGAACGCTTCCGATTCTTTAGGATTTCGGATAATTTGTCGTTTGATGATGGCTTAGATTGCTCCATTGAATAGAAGGATAGGAAAATGGCGTCAGCCGGGAAGAGGTCGGAGAGGGTCACAAACTGCCCTGAGTGTGGCAGTGACAACCTTGTTGAGGATTACGATCTTGGCGAGGTCATATGCCAAGATTGCGGCCTCGTTCTGAGCGAACACGCGATGGATCGCGGACCTGAATGGAGAGCTTTCACAAAGGAAGAGAAGGAAGAGAGAGGCCGCGTAGGGATTCCGATTTCATATTCAATTCACGATAAGGGACTTTCAACAGTCATAGACCGTGTGAATAGAGACGCTTACGGGAGACAGCTTCCTCTTGCTACAAGGCTTGAGATGCTGAGGCTTAGAAAGTGGCAGATCAGAACGAGAGTTCACTCCTCAATAGACAGAAACCTAGCTCAAGCTATGGCGGAACTGGATCGGCTTACTGACAGACTACATATTCCTGCACCTGTCAAGGAGAGAGCTGCGATAATTTACCGGAAAGCGCTTGATAGCGGGCTTGTGCGAGGAAGATCGATCGTTGCCATAGCGGCTGCCGCTTTATACGCAGCTTGCAGATCTTCTGAGACGCCTCGAACATTGAAAGAAGTAGCAGCCGCTAGCAGAATCAGGAAGAAGGACGTGGCAAGGTGTTACAGGCTACTTCTACGTGAACTTGAGATGCGGATGCCAGTTGAGGACCCTATCAGATGCGTCTCCAAGATCGCGACGAAGGTAGGCATAACGATGCAGACGCAGAGGAGAGGGATCAAGATCCTTAAGGAAGTGCGGAAGAAGGGCATAGTCGCAGGAAAGGATCCGATGGGGCTGGCTGCGGCGGCTCTGTATGTCGCTTGCGTACTCGAAGGCGAGAAGAAGACTCAAAAAGAAATAGCTGAAGTGGCAAATGTCACTGAGGTTACTGTTCGAAACCGATACAAGGGGTTAAAGGAAACTCTCAAACTCAATATCTAGCAGCAGACAAGCTTCCATCACTGCCGTCTTCCCTAATCTCTTTTTGTTAAAGATCCACGCGTCAATAGCGGTGGCTCTGACGCAGAGCTCGTCGTGAAGGGAGTCGCGTCTCCAGGCCCAAACGCTGGTCGATGGTATGATAGCCTATTAGCGCAGACGGTCACTGACTGTTTTCAGCGTACAACTCTAACTCAACGGGTTGAGCGATATCGACTTAAGGTTGTGTTTCACAATCAATTTGTGGAGGTGAAAGGACGAGCATCAGTTGGGAACCCGAAGGCTTTAGAGAGCCCGAGATGGAACGGCTCTACACCAAGGTATGTTTTGGTTGCCTGGGTAGAATGAATCAGGCCCGATTTTGCGATTCTTCTGAATGCGCGAAGCGACCGCCTGGACGGCGATGCTTGCTTGGAGTAGATTGTAACACAAAATGCTTTGAAAAGAGAACCTTTTGCAGTTATTACAAGAAGGCGTAGCTGATAGTAATTCTTGCTGTATCTTCCTAACAGTTGTAGAGGAACCGATCGAACTTCCTCCAGTACACGTAGATGACAAGTCTAAAAGCCTTGTCTCGTGTATAGTGGGCAGGCGATATGGGGGGTCAATTTTGAAGGGGTGGAATGGCAGAATACTCAGAATTAATTTGCCAAAAGCGAAAACAGAAGTTCAACCGTATGAAGCGGCCACGGCCTTGGCGTTCTTAGGCGGTAGAGGTTTGGCGGCCAAGATTCTATGGGAGAAGACGAGTCCGGGCAGGGGCGCTCTTTCCCCAGGATGCCCACTGATCTTCGCAGCCGGCCCCCTTACAGGTCTGGGTTTTCCCAGCAGCGGTAAGCTTGTTGTTGCTGCAAAGAGCCCATTAACCGGTGGCTACGGGGATGGCAATCTCGGTTCTTTGGCGGCTGTTCACTTGAGAAAAGCTGGTTTTGACGCCCTTGTCATTTCTGGTGCGGCTAAGAAGCCGAGCTACATCCTAATCATCAACGAAGTAGTCGAGGTGACTGACGCTGAAGATCTGTGGGGCACTGGAACGTTTGAAGCGGAGAGAAAACTTCGAGAGCGTCACGGCAGAAACGTCGGAATCTTGAGTATAGGTCCGGCTGGAGAGAATCTTGTCAGGTATTCCACGGTCATTTCGCAGGAAGGACGATCCGGAGGGAGACCGGGGATGGGAGCTGTGATGGGCTCTAAGAAAGTCAAGGCGATTGTTATCAAAGGGGATCGTGAGATACCTGTGGCGGACGAAGAAGAGGTGAAACGTCTTCGTGCAGAGAGTTACAGGCAGATCTTGAAGAAGCCTAACTATGCTTTTTGGAGAAGGCAGGGCACGATGTCAACGATTGAGTGGAGCCAGCAGAATAGCGTCTTGCCGAGTTTCAATTTCAAGGAGGGAGTCTTCGATCGTGCTGACGAAATAGGCGGAGCTACCATGGAGAAGCAGAAGACTTCGCAAAGAGGGTGTCCGGACTGCAACATGATATGCGGGAACGTTATCTACGACGCCGATGGGTCTGCATCGGAGCTGGACTATGAGAACGTCGCCATGTTAGGTTCGAATATCGGACTATCTGATTTGAAGCAGGTCGCAGTTTTGAATAGAATTGCTGATGAATACGGATTGGATACGATTTCGCTGGGGAACGTCATAGGCTTCGCGATGGAAGCTTCA
>Ga0315308_1000796_pt1 | contig 18051 bp, 18 predicted proteins | sample TDP3_MG_FD_203078 | JGI IMG/M metagenome (GOLD analysis project Ga0315308, IMG submission 203078) | Freshwater sediment microbial communities from Lake Towuti, South Sulawesi, Indonesia - TDP3 | ecosystem: Environmental > Aquatic > Freshwater > Lake > Sediment | place: Indonesia: South Sulawesi... | reverse complement strand
CAGGATACCAGGATGTCCAATAAGCCTCGAAGAGTTCGAGGCTTTCACCAAGATCCTTATTCGAGGCGAAACACCGAGGCTTGAGCGTGTAAGAGTATGCGAGGACTGCAGGATGAGGGGGGTTGAATGCGTAACTACGAGGGGGGCTTTCTGCGCTGGTCCTCTAACTCTTGGAGGATGTGGTGCACCATGTCCCGCTGCCGGGGTTCCCTGCTTCAACTGTAGAGGTCCTTTCGTAAACCCTAACCACGGTGACTGGAGGGAGATGTTGAAGCAACGTGTTAAGAATGGAGGATTAAGCTTCGTCTGGAGGTGAAACGTATGGGAGAGGAGTTATCCGTGGACTTGGATACAGGTTTGCTCGCAAGGGTTGAGGGACACGCTGACATATACGTGAAGTTATCGCAGCGAGGGGTCGTTGATGTTAACGTAAAGGTCGTTGAAACAGCGAGGTTCTTCGAGGCCATGTTGATGGGGAGGCTCTACAAGGAGGTACCCGTACTCGCCTCCAGAATCTGCGGCATCTGCGACTACGCCCACGCCTTGACAGCGGTTGAGGCTATTGAATCAGCGATGGGTTTCAAGCCCAGCGAAGAGATTATGCTTCTCAGGGAACTCTTAGCTCACGCTGATAACATCTACAGCCATGCGCTTCACCTCTATCTCCTGGCCCTACCAGATTACTACGGTTTCCACGACGTTGTAGAGATGGCTTCCAAGCACATGGATACCGTCAAAAAGGGGATGAGACTTAAGGCCTTAGGAAACTACATGGCCTCTGTGATCGGGGGAAGAGCTACCATGAACCTCACCTGTGTTGTCGGAGGCTTCACCAAAGTTCCTAGAAAGGATGAACTCAACACGGTTGTTGAAAGGCTGAAAACTGCTAGGGAAGATGCTCGAATAACCGTTGACCTACTAAGGAATCTATCGCCACCAGCTGACGCGGTCAGGGGGAGCAGCGTTTACACAGCGATTTACAAGGGAATGGAGTATCCCTTCGTAAACGCTGAAGGTGTAGCCACAGATAAGGGGGACAGGGTCTCTAAGGAGGAATTCTCAAGGCGCTACACGGAGAAATCACTGCCTTATAGTAAGGCGAAGTTCGGAGCCCTCGACAACAACGTTGTCACAGTCGGGGCTATGGCGAGGTATAACATAGCACGGGAAAACCTACACCCAGTAGCCTTACAACTCTCCCAGGAGTTAGGGCTTGGAGAAAGGCTCTACGACAGGTTCCAAAACAATCTAGCTCAAGCAATGGAGCTTGTGCACTCCATAGAGAGGGCGATAGACATCATAGAGAACATCAACCTAGACGCGGTTAAAAGGTTCTCGGTCTTCCCGAGGGCGGGAAATGGAGTTGGGATCACCGAGGCTCCCAGAGGCATACTCATGCACCAATATGAACTGGATGAGAATGGAAAGATTAGGTTCGTCAACATCGTAACACCCACCTCGATAAATGTAGCATCTATTGAATCGGACTTAAGAACCACTCTTCCAAACCTCAACAACAAGTTAAACCCCTATATCGCTTCATACATCGAGATGCTCATCAGGGCGTACGACCCCTGCTTCTCCTGCTCCGCCCACGCGCTTAAGGTAAAGGTGGAGAAATCCTGAACTCCACCACTGTCATTCCACCACGTCCACGTAGCAGTAATACAGTACGCTCTTCAAAGTAGTTTTCTCTTAAATGACGATGGTCTCGGCGACCCCAGCCATTTCTTAAGGTTCATCTCCTTAGAACCTTGATGTTGAAAGCGTGGACAGAGCAGGAGATACATGGGTCATAGGCCCTAATGAGCATGCCGTAGAGCCTCATCACCGCTTCGTCGTCGAGGTGGACGATCGTAGGAGTAAACTCACGTATGTCTTCCTCTATCCTGAAGGCGTTGTGCGCCGTGGGTGTGACGATATCGCTGTTCAAGACCTTTCCCTCTTTATCCATAGTGTATGCGTGGTAAAGCAACCCCCTAGGGGCCTCTGTTACCGCAGCTCCACTTCCCTGTTGAAGCCTAACCGTGTGTGAAGGTGGTTCGGCAACCCCGACTCCAAAGCTCTCCTGCATCTCCTCAATCGCCTGAACAACCTCTACAGCCCTTACGACCGTGGCCTTAAACGGGTTCATCACCGGCGGCTTTAAACCCGCCTTTTCAGCGGCCTCCTTAGCTCCATCGCATAGGAAGCTATAGTTTAGGTTGAACCTAGCTGTCGGTCCCACCTCGAAGGAGCCGCCTTCCTTAAGCCTCGACCTCTTCGTGTTTGAGTAGGGAACCTGCTCCTCTACAACGTTTCCTCTGTAAGTCCTCTCGTCGAAGTACTGCCCAGAGCTTGTCCCAACACCACCCTCGATGATCGGATAACTCGTTCGTCCAGAGAGCGCCACATCGATGTGGTTCGGCTCAAAGTCTGGATAATTAAAACCTGAGACTAGTTCAACGGTCTTCACCGCGTCTTCAAGGGCTTGATTTAAGGATTCCCTTATTTGATAAAGTCTCTCCTTGGGAGGAGGTCTGCTCAACCCGCCGACTACAAGTGTGACAGGGTGCACACTTCTTCCACCAATCCACTCCGACACCATGTTGGCTACCCGCTTCAACCTTAACCCCCTAAGAACCACTTCTTCAAGGTCCTTAGAGGCGGCGATGGCGCTTGGGTAGCCGAGGTAGTCGGGTGCCGCTAGGAAGTAGATGTGAAGCGCGTGGCTTTGCATAATCCCTGAAAGGGCGAGGGCTTTCCTCAAGGTAACAGTCTCCTCATCTATGGACACCTTGAGGGCGTTCTCTATGGCTTTTGCCGCGGTGATAGCGTGGGCTATAGGACATACGCCGCAGATCCTTGCGGTTAATTCTGGCAACTCTAGAACGTTTCTTCCCTTAACGAAGGCTTCGAAAAACCTCGGTGGCTCAAAGACCTCAAACCTAACCTCCACAGCGTTACTTCCAGAGATACAGACCTCTAATGACCCTTGACCCTCCACCCTGCTTACGTACTCATAAGCTATCTTTCTATCCACCATCATACTTTCACCTCGCGAAACTTGGGTGAAACCCACCGTATTTTCTCAGCATGCGGAGTATCGTCTCCAAGCCCATTCCTAAGTTCGTCCACGCTAAGGCGAGTGCGTCAAGGTTCGTCCCAACCAGCATTCCCCGGCAGCCCTCGCAGGCTACGCTATTCGAGGGACAGGTCGCGTTACAGCCCCCCCTCGTAACTGGACCAAGGCATGGCTCCTTCTTAGTAAGGAAGAGGCAGTTGTTTCCCCGCATTTTACACTCGACGCAGACAGTTACACCTGGCGTATAGGGTGGTACACGGTGGATGAAGGAGATCAGTGCTTGAACCAGCTCCGACATGTCTACGGGGCAGCCGTTAAGGTAGATGTCGACTGGGACATACTCATTTAACCCAAACGCCTTTCCAGACCTTATTGTCTCAGGGGATGTGTAAACCGCTTTCTCCACATCGCCTTGGGGCATCGTATTCTTCATCGCGTTTACACCCCCTGTTACGGCGCAGGATCCAGCGGCTACCAAGACTTTGAAAGACCTACGTAGCTTCTTCAGAAATAATGCTTCCTCCTCGTTTGAAATCGCGCCCTCAGCTATAGCCACGTCGAAGGTTTCGCTTGGGAGGTTATCATCAGTAACCATGCGGAAGTATCTGAGGTCTATAAACCTCAGAAGGTCGAGTAGATTCTCCTCTAAGTTTACGAGGACCATCTGACATCCTGAACACGATGTGAATTTGAAGACCCCAACCCTCAACTTCTCCTCCATCACCATTCCGACCACTTCACTCGATCACGTCTGGCAGGAGCTCGATCTCCTCGAGGCTGAATACAGGGCCGTCTTTGCAGACGTATTTGTAACCTATCTGGCAGTGACCGCACTTACCTAAACCACACTTCATCCTCCTCTCGAGGGATAGGAAGATCTCAGAGGGGTAGAAACCCATGTTTATCAGAGCTTGTGCGGTGGACTTCATCATAACCTCAGGTCCGCAGATTAAGGCTGTTGTAACACGTAGCCTTGGTTTGACATACTTTAAGAACTGCGTAACCATTCCATTCTCGTGTTCCCAGGAAACGCTCAACGGTACATGGTCAACAGTTAAAAGGAGGCGGGTGTTGGGGATATCCCTCCACTTGTCGAACTCGTCGAAGTAGATCATGTCGCTTGGAGTCCTCGCGCCGTAGAGTATGTCAACGAGTCCGTAGAGGTCTCTATGCCTTGAGATATGATGTATAGCGGGTCTCAGTGGGGCTGCGCCCATTCCACCCGCTACAAGGAGGAGATCGTTTCCTATCACCTTCTCCAGCGGCCATGGTTTTCCATAGGGTCCTCTTACTCCCACAACGTCCCCTGGCTTAACGTTGAAGAGGGCTGTGGTAACCCTCCCCACTTTTCTAACCGTGTTCTCAAACGTGGGCTTCCCCTCGGGGTTGGAGCAGATGGAGAAAGCGGATTCCCCGACGCCATAGTAGGATACGATGTCGAACTGTCCTGGTTTGAAGCGGAAAGCCTCTCCGCTGGATAAGCCGAAGGTGAGCGTCTTCGTAGTCGAGTTTTCCTCCTTAACGCTTATCACCTTAGCAGGAATCGGTACATAGGGGTTCCCATAGCCCACGTTCACATCGACTCACCCCTCAACCTGGCCACAACCTTAGTAATATCGATGCCCGCAGGACACTGTTCTATGCACCTTCCACACCCGACGCACCCTAACGCTCCATACTGGTTAACCCAGTAGTTTATCTTATGATTTATGAACTGTCTCAGCCTAGCTGAGAGGGGTTTTCTGAAGTTACCACCGAGGGCAACCTCAGCGTACTCCCAGAGGAGGCAACCGTCCCATGTCTTCATCCTCGCCACGCTCCTAAGGTCGAGTTCAGGTTCGTCGACGACGTTGAAGCAGAAGCATGTAGGGCAGACCATGTTGCATGCCCCGCAGCCGGTGCACTTGCCTGCCAACTCGCCCCAGATCGGACTGTAAAGAGCTCCTGTCATAATCCTTTGAAGGTTGGCTGTAGTTACATGCCTGCTTATGCCAGTCTTTACCTTCCTTATCCTCTCATCCCTCTCCGTAAGGTCGGCGCCCGTGGCTTCAGGCATGTTGAAACCCTCGAGGAGCTCCGATCCCTTTCTGGACTTTATTTCGAGTAGAAACCTGTTACCCAGGTCTGTGAGGAGGGCGTCAAATCCCTCTTCCAGAGAGGGACCTGTGCCAAAGGATGTGCAGAAGCAGTAGTCGTCGAAGCTGGTGCAGTTTGAAGCTATCACCACAAAGTCCTTTCTCTTCGCCTCGAAGTAAGGGTCCTTCGGCGCGTCGAGGTACACCCTCTCAAGGAGGTCCGCCGCATTGACATCGCAGGGATGAACGCCTAGGATCACTGTGTTACCGTAAGGGTTGAGAGGGATATCCTGCACAGTATTATCCTTAACCTTGAAGAGGAGTTCTCTAGGAGGTATCAGTAGGGTTTTCAAGGGTGGCATTGTAGTCCTTATGAAATCAAGCGATACGTTCCCAGCTTCATCTTCGTCCTGTATCCTTTTAAACAGAGGTCTACCGCTGACTCTAAGAGGGGCGAAGAGGTTGAACCCCTTTGATAACATGTAACGAGCGAGAAGCGGAATCTCCGGCTTCATAAGGGTGAACTTTTCCATGTCTAGAAAAGGATGAGAGACCTACCTTTTAATCCTTTCTAAGATGGGTTACTGTACTGAACCGAAGAGTTAAGGGAAACGTATGTCGATTGTGCTATACAGGGCATAGCCCTCCCTTTCGTTTAGTGGAACACCTGCGTTTAAGTGGTTCTGGTTCACGTTGTTAAAGTTAGGGTTGGAAAGCCTCTTAATTCTTTAGACATAGGCGTAACTCTTTACCTTCCTTACGGCTTCCTTTAAAACCATATCGAATCGTTCATCCGTGACGTCGAATCTGTCATCTCGTGTGACTAGGGGTGCTCCGAAAACCACGAGTTTAGCGCCGAGCCTTAAGGTTTCGATCGCTTGTTCCACATTTAGGCCTCCAACAGCCTGTACGGGTATGTGAACCGCGTCAAGTACCCCTTTAAGGTCTTTTAGAGGGTTCGCCGATGGTGTGTAGTGGCGTTCATCGAAGCCTGTGTGGACGATGATGTAGTCAACCCCCATGTCCTCCATCTCTCTAGCCCTTTGAACCTTATCCTTAACCGCTAAAATGTCTGCCATGATCTTTACATCATACTTCCTCCCATACTTCACAGCTTCCCTGATTGTGGCGTCGTGGGCAGCGGCCATTACGACAACAACGTTCGCTCCAGCCTTAGCGGCCATCTCGGTTTCGAGACCCCCGCCGTCCATGATTTTCTGGTCTGAAACGATCACATATCCGGGGAAACGCTTCCTCAAACTGGCTACAGCGTGGAAGCCCTCGCTTAAGATGAGGGGTGTACCCGCTTCCAGCCAGTCAACCCCCGCGGCTATAGCCTTATCCGCGATGAACAAAGCCTTTTCAATCGTTTCAACATCGATGGATACCTGAACTATAGGGTATGTGACCACCCAAGTCACCGAGATAGATCATATTAATGTGACGTATAACTCTATCCATAACTTTTTTTCTAGACACGCATGGACAAGATCTGAAAGGTTTGAAGAAATATAGGCCATTCAGCGAAACACTTTTACTCAGGCGAAGGTCTCCCTTCTTAAAACACGTATTTTTAAAAAAGACTTTTGAGCTCGTTTCAGTCTGTTAAGCCTTATGAAGCCTTTATGGTAAAGATTTTAAGCGATCTTTACGGATGTTTAATGGATGAAGCCTCAGGGATTCCCAACGAAGACTGTCACAGAGGGTTGTGTTAAGCTCCTCGTTCCAGACATACCTGTTAAAAGCTCAGCTGAGTTCAGGGTGGCACCTCGCAAAACCCCTGTATTTTACAACCCCTCCATGACTTTAAGCAGAGACTTAGCCGTCTTAGTCCTCCGGGCTTATTTCAAGGCTTTAGCACAGAGGGTTTCAGGATGTGACGCCTTAGCAGGCTGCGGAGTAAGAGGATTAAGGTTGGCAGCTGAGGTTGACGGTGTTGACAGAGTCGTCCTCAACGACATCAACCCAATCGCAGCTGAACTGGCTTCAACCAACGTGGAGATTAACGGTTTAGGTGCAAAGGTTTCCGTGGGGAACAAGGACGCCCGGCTTCTTTTCCTGAACTATGCAGCCTCAGGGAAGGGATTCGATTATATTGACGTCGACCCATTCGGTTCACCTGCGCCCTTCATTCAAGCAGCAGCCCTAGCCATCAGGGATGGTGGAATCCTCGCCGCCACAGCTACGGATACGGCTGCTCTATGCGGTTTATATCCGAGGGCATGCTTCAGGAAATACTGGGTTCAGTCTTTAAAAACGGAGTATCATCACGAGGTTGCAACGCGTCTACTCTTAGGCTTCATAGCTAGAACCTTAGCTATGCAGGGTATGGGTGTGGAGCCCTTGCTCACGTACAGGGAAGCCCACTACATAAGGGTCTACGTACGCGTTCATAGGGGCGCGAAAGGCGTGAACGAGAGCCTACGCGGAATAGGGTATTTACATCATTGCTTTCGCTGCCTTAACAGGGAGATGAAACATGGGTTTACGTTGGAGATGGGGAGAACTTGTGGAAGCTGTGGACATGCTATGGCTTCAGCGGGGCCACTCTGGGTTGAGAAGCTCTTGGAGAAGGCTTTCTGTGAAAGGCTTTACGATGAAGCACAGGCTTCAACTTTTAAGGAAAAGAAGCCTCTGTTAAGGCTTATAGAAACCTTAATCGATGAGGCTGAGGCAGCGGCGATGTACTACATTCCAGCAAAGATTTGTAAGAAACTGGGTATCCAAGTTCCACCAACGAGGATAATCATGGATAGGATTAAGCATATGGGTTACAGCTTTAGCAAGACCCATTACGCTGCTGATGGTTTTAAAACCGATGCTCCAGCAAGGGTTGTGGTTGAAGCCGTTAAGCTGGGTTAGACCCCTTGAACCCCACTACAAACCTTGTTGAAGGAGGCGAGGACCCACTCAACCAGTCTATCGCATTGCTTTGGGGTTATTACGTCAACCACATCGCATTTATGGTTGACCTCGCAGATAAGGCATGGACAGTCAAGGATAGACTCTATGGATACGGGTCTCCTCAGAGGATAAAGCCTGTACGTCCAACGATTGGCTGAAAGCTCCTTATCCCGTCTAACGAGTTTCCTCCTCTCAAGCCTTAAAGCTATCCTAGAACCCTCACGGCTTGTGGCATCAAGCTTCTTCCACAACTCGCTCTGGAGAATCCCTTCCTCACCAGCCTCCGTAACGATCTGCAGAGCCAACCTCTCAGTTTCCCTACGCTTATACACAGTGTTCACAGAGCTTTTACCATCCTACAACATAGTTACATGCAAGGAAATGTATAAGTCTTTTGTGTAAAACACAAAGCCCTCAAGGCACAATAGTTTAAAGGGAAGCAGGTCTGCTCACAAGCATTTGTATCTGGAATCACTTAGTTGAAGAATGACCGCCACCGTAACGTAAAGCGCATAGACTTGTTTTAAGCTAAAAAGTGGACTCAGAGTTAAGGTTGTGAAAACCATGGGGAAACCATATGGAAACACAGCTTGCTGTAAACCGTTTATGTTGAATCAGAGCCCGAAAACAGCTCCTCAATTATTTAAAGAAAATTGATTTACGGATAACACCTCCATACCAACAAGGTCTGCAAATCTTGAAAACAGTAACTCCCCAATTTCTTACTATATATTGGCTGAACACGCCCACTTGAAGTGGAAAAGATAACAGAGCCTTTAATTCCGTATTACCTGCTTCCTGGTTGAATGAAAACCATGGTTTAGGTCTTTTAAGCCACTTCAACTCCATATTTCCTCGCAATGTCTTGGAAGGCCTGCGCTAGATATCTAATCTGATCCCATGTGAGCCCGTAGGTATTAAGCTTCCAAGCCCTAGTGGCTCCAGCGAACTCACCTATAATCCTCCTATCCCTAAGCTCATCGCTGAGGAAGAACCCCCGTCTTTTATGTACCTGAGCAACCTTGTCGAAGCTTCTGGATGTGTCCACCTTCGTAAGTGTATGCTTCCTAGGTATCTCACTGAGGATGAGGTTTCCCTGGATTCTGAGGAACTCCTTAGCGAAGTAGTTGATTTTTTCAGCCTCCTCAGGCCAGCGTTTAACCCGTTCCCGCACTTTGGGGAAGCTCGCCATCATGGCTATGAGGTTGGCGCCCATTAGGGTGCAGCCCATCATCTCAACTTCTTTTATACCAAACCTTCTACCTGTCACGTCGCCGACCATCTGCGTTGTCCGAAACACTTTACCAGCCCACTCCTTAGTGACGGCGACAATTCCCGAAGGTGCTGGCGAAGCGAAGCTTTTATGCCCGGATCCAACGAGGATATCCGCCCCTATCTCCCTTCCGTTAACGGGCATGACGCCTATGGAGTAGGCGCCATTGCATAGGAACGGGATGTCGTATTCCTTAGCCACCTTGGCGACGCCTCGGACATCATGTTCGTTTCCAAGCATGTAATCGAAGTGATCGATCATAATCAGCTTAGGTAGTTTCCCCGTCTCCCGTTTAACACCCTCAATCTTCTGAGCAACGTTTTCACCTGTTACGATATTACTCTGGTTTAGGGGAACCTCCTTAACTGCAGCCCCAGCGTCCTCCACAGCTAAGAACTCCGTGTAATGGGCTAGGGAAGAGACAACCACGGAGTCCCCCGGTCCCGCGACCGAAGAGACTACAGCTTGGAAACCCCTCCTTGCACCCGGAACAACCCTCGCCTCATCCATACCTAGGAAACCCGCTAAATCAGCGTGAAACTCAGCTATCGGTGGACGCTGGATCTTATCCAGTCTAAAGGGCTTCCGACACCAGTCACAGGTTGAGTAACCATCCCCGTAGGCGATAAGAGCCTTCATGGCTTCAGGGGTGAGCCTTCCCCCAGGCTGGATAGGATGGATGTTTATGAATAGTTCCTCCCGAGCCCTGACCTCAACATCGTCGGCGATGTACCTCACTTCGCTTTACCTCCCTTTAGCAACTCCTCCTCAATGACTTTTAGACTCAGCTTCACCCGCGCTATGATCGCCTCAACCTTCTCCCTCTGCTCTTCATCGAGTTGGTATAGGGGCTTCGTCTCCCTGAAAATCTGCCTTAAATCAGTTAACGCGAACAGCGCCTCAAAGGTTTCCTCAACAGCCTTCTCCTTCAATGTCTCATCTCCTTAAATGCTCAGTTTCCTTTTTGGTTAAGAGAAGCCGGGGGCCGGATTTGAACCGGCGTGAGCGGGTCTGCAGCCCGCCGCCTCAACCCCTCGGCCACCCCGGCAACAAGTGCCACTATAACAGTGTTATAATATAAACGTTGCGCCCAATCATCATAAAAATCCAATAAGGCGAGGTTACATAAGTGACCTTACAACGACTACTCCGCAAGGTTACCTAGATGTAAACCGGGTTTTTAACTCTCAACGGAGGAGTGTCCTCTGAAATGTGGTCTCAGGCATATGTTGCACTCAGGTGGAAGCTCCGTTGAATCCCGGTGAAGACCACACAGGAACTCGGAGCCCTTAAGTAAGCCACAGAGCTCGCAGAACATCACCAAGGCTTCCCCAGGTGAAAACCTTCCCTCCTTAATGGACTCCGCTAATTTATCAACCGAAGCTCGAATTCCTGGAACGGCTTCAAGTTGGCTGATAACCTTATCACCGCGTTTCGAGTAAAGATAATAGCTTATCGCGGCTTGGGTTGTACCAAGCCTCTTAGCCGAAGCCACTTGGCTGAAGCCGTAGCTCTCGATGAGGGTTTTCGCTACGAGGGCCCTGTACGCTGGAAGCACATAGCGGACTATAACCTCACAGGGAGGACGCAAACTCTCAACCCTTTAAAGGTTTTCGCTAAACATATATGTCAGCCCCTATATAACATTGTTATTAACCTTCAAAGGAAGGAGAAGGACTTCCATGCCCGATGTGGCAAAGCTTAGGAAAGACTTTCCAATCCTAGAGTCCGGTATTGTTTATCTAGACAACGCGGCCAGCAGCCTAACTCCTGAGCCTGTCCTCATGAAGATGATGGAGTTCTACCGCGATTACCGCGCCAACGTGGAAAGGGGTATTCACAGGCTTTCACAGAGGGCGAGCGGCGAGTACGAAGCCGCCCACGGTAAGGTTGCGGAGTTCATCCACGCTAAATCCGACGCGGAGGTTGTTATGACGCGGAACACAACAGAGGGCATTAACCTTGTCGCCAACGGGATTGACTGGCGTAAAGGTGACAGAGTGGTAACAACCCTGTTGGAGCATCATTCAAACTTCATCGTTTGGCTGAGGCTGCGGAAGCGCTTCGGCGTTGAAGTGGATATAGTTAGACCCTCAAGTGAAGGCATACTCGACGTGAACACTTTCGAAAAAGCTATCACGGATAAAACGAGGTTAGTAGCGATCACCCATGTCTCAAACGTCCTAGGCACAGTGACCCCTATCCAAGAGGTGGCTGAAATCACCCACCGCCACGGCGCCCGCATCCTCGTTGACGGTGCTCAAAGCGTTCCCCACATACCCATAGACGTCCGTAACCTTGACTGCGATTTCCTCGCCTTCTCAGGACACAAAATGCTCGCCCCTACAGGCATCGGCTGCCTATACATAAGGGAAGAGTACCTCAACGAAACGGAGCCCCTCACCATCGGCGGGGGGACAATCGAAGAGGTTACTGAGGAGCATTACACGCTGGCTCCCAGCCCGAGGAGGTTTGAGGCTGGAACCCCAGCCATAGCTGAGGCCATCGGTTTAGGCGCTGCTGTCGAGTATCTTAAAGGCGTAGGACTAGAAGCCACAGCTGAACATGAGAAAAGCCTTGCCACACGGATCTTTCAGGGCTTAGAAGCCATAAAAGGCGTAAAAGTCTACGGACCCACTGACTTCAGCCTAAGAACTGGGATTGTATCCTTCAACGTGGGAGAACTAAATCCCCACGACGTAGCCTTGGCTCTCGATGTTTCAGGGAGCGTTATGGTGAGGTCGGGTTTCCACTGCGCCATGCCCTTGGTTAAAGAGGTTTTAGGTGCACGAGGGGGTTGCGTAAGGGCTTCCACCTACCTCTACAATACTATGGAGGAAGTGGACAGGCTCAATGGAATGGTTGAGGAGATAGCTGGAGCCTTTATATGATATAACAGCGTTATATGGGAGGGGTTACACCTTTGACACACACCTTCAACGAGATCTACGACCTCTTCCCGAAGCTTGACTGCGGGTTATGCGGGAACCCTTCCTGCAGGACCATGGCTAGGAAGGTAATTACAGGCGACGCTAAGGTTGAGGGCTGTGTGAACCTTAAGAGGCCAGAGTTCCAGGAAAACCTCACACACTTACGAACAGTCTTAGCTGAAGGTGTTGAAATAGGGGCTAAAGGCGTTGTCGTCGTCGAGGAAGCCGGCATAACATACGTTCACCCCTGCATCTCCGAAGCTGGAAAGGTTATGGCCGAGGCGAAATTGGCCTCCGGCCCAGAGGGTTCTGTAAACCTGAAGTTCGGCTTCTACGACCCCATCATGCTCTGCTGGGCCCTCGAAGTCTCCGGGCTTTTCAAGGATTTCAAATGCTCCACAAACTTAGGCGTTGCTAAGCTGAACATAGACGGCAAAACCGTTATGGTCTTCAAGGATGGGCGGGTCAACGTCCGCGCGGCTAAAGACAAACAAGATGCCATCGAAACCATCCGCCTGGTTTCAAGGAGTCTATGGGGCGCCATAATCTGCTCCTGCTGCGGAAATGTAGGTATCGACTGTGCCTCAGGAGGCTGTGCAGACTGCCTTTCAAAGATCTGCCCTGTTCTAGGCGGTGGACCACCTGACCCAACGGGTAGGGAGCGCTCTGAGAGTATGAGCCAAACGACGGCTCAGACGATTTTCGAGAGGGTTAAGGCGCTTCCAACGAGACTGCAGTTCGAAGCCGGCGTGGAGAGCCTTGATACAGCCATGAAAACCCTTCAAGACCTAGGTGAATCGATCCTTTTAGGTAAGTTCCAAGACAAGGAGCGTAAAAGCCTTCAAAACATCCAAGGCTTACTTGAGAAGGCGAATCAACGGGCTGTTAGAGTTGTCGTAGAAACTCCCGCCATTCAAGATGCCACCGTGGGGCTCATATTAGCAGGTGTGGCCTTAGACATTTCAAGGATGACTGAGGGGATTAAAACCCTAGTTAAGCTTGGAGTACCCCTTACCCCGAAAAGTTGCAGCCTTCTCAGACAGGCGCTTTCCATAGCTCTGGACGGTTATAAAGCCTTCAGGTCGGCTGATGAGGGCTTAGGGCGGGCGGTCCTCGATAACTACCAGATGTTTAAAAACGCTTGGGGTGGAGCCTTTAAAGAATCCTCTGAAAAAGAGGTTCTAGTGGCTGTTGAAAAGCTGGCTGTTAACGGTTTCTACATTGCTAGACTGTTAAATAAACCCCTTCCCACGTAGTTTCCGTCGGATTTTTCAAACATGGGTGTTCCATTATAGCGGAGATCAAAGACTAGAAGCTGGGAACCAAGAGAATTAACGCTCTCCGTCACTTCTAACTAGCATCGGAGACAGCAATTTTCTAACTATAACATTCTAGGAGAAACCGTGTTAGGCCTTAAACTAGCATCATTTAAAGGTTTTAACGGTTATTTATTCGGAGATGCCTTCAACTTCATTTCTTCCCAGTAGCGCATCCTCCCTCGTTGTAGATACGATCGGTCCGGTGCTGGAGGTAGCCTGCTTGGATCGAAGCTTTCCCACCATGGTTTAACGATACGAGGTTTTTCAACGAAGGCTTCTTCACCTGTCCCTACAACGATGTCGCTGAACTGTACGATTCCCCAGTAGTCTGGGATGTGCATGTTGATTTCACTCATATTACTCCAAGTCCAGTTGTCGCAGTACTTCCCAACAAGCTGTCTTTCCCATTCTACTCTGCTGAAGTTCACCCGCCACTGGTCACCTGACTTCGGAGGCTTATTAATCCCCAATTTATCCAAACCAGTCCAAGGGATGGAGATTTCAATCGTCCAACCCCGGTCTATGTCAAGAGGCCAGTTCAGCGTACCATCGACCTGAACCGCATGCTTTAAGCCTTTACAATCCCAGGAGATGTCCGCTGTGCCTCCTTGATAGTATGCTTTGTTAAGGAACAAATCCCATACCGTGTTCAGAGCGTTGAACTCAAACTCGAAGTAGGAGGGGCTATCTTCAAAAGGTTTAATGAAGACCTCAAAGTCGTTGTCATTGCAGATAACGGAGTCCCGCTTTGTCAGTGTACCCCACACATCAGGTTCCTCCAAGTCCGCCGCAACGTGTAAACACTCATCATCCCAAAGCATCATCGCTTTTGTGCCGAACCTTGGAACTGGCCTGACATCGTTACCCTCGATATCGATGAAGTTCCCAGTCCAAGACGCCCGTTTCCAAGAAGGTTCATTAAGTTTCCCATCTACGTCTATAGTTCCCGCTGCCTTGTAGCAAACATAGCTCCCAGGCTTAACCCACCTTCCATCACGTGCAGGAATAGAAACCATACTCAAACACGTTCAGCAGCCTATCTCGAACCGTATTTAAGCGTTTCCCCAATTGGTTTTCTCTGATCTATCCCCCCACACTGCCGACACTTTTACAAGGGCATAGGTCATAGGATAGAACACCAATTGGTTCAATTATTAAATCGTTCTGAGAGATAATTTATGTAACCATGATTTACACACGTGTCGTTGTGGCTAAAAGGAATGAGTTTATCTTAGAAGTTTGCTTAAAAGATCTAGACCTTCACTTGGATGTCTATGTTCTTAAGGAGGCTTGAGTAGCGGTTTCGAACCGTAACCTCTGTAACGTTTGCGACTTCAGCGATCTCCCGCTGTGTCCTCCTGTCCCCAGTTAGGATGGAAGCCACGTATAACGCTGCCGCGGCTATTCCCGTGGGTCCTCTCCCACTTGTTAACCTGAGTTCCGTAGCCATCTTAACGATCGAGTGGGCGATGTTCTCCGTTCTACCCTGCAGCGCAAGCTGGTTTGAGAACCTTGAAACGTACTGTATCGGGGTTATCGAAGGGACGAACTCGCCGAGTTCCTTAATCATGAAACGGTAGCTACGGCCTATGTCCTTCCTAGTGAGGAGGGAGACCTCTGAGATCTCGTCTAGGGTTCTTGCTACGCCACATTGCCTACATGCCATGTATATCGACGCCGCGGCGATTCCTTGAATGGACCTTCCCCGGATCAGTCTCTTCTTAAGGGCTCTCCTGTATATGACAGACGCCGTCTCAAGGATGTGTTTCGGTATGTTCAGGGATGTTGAGATCTTGCTTAATTCGGCGAGGGCGAAGGCGAGGTTTCTCTCCGTTGCATCCGATAACCTGACCCTTCTCTGCCACTTCCTGAGGTTATAGATCTGCGCGGCTTGGTCCGGGCTCACTTTCCTCGCATGGGGGAGTCCTCGCCAGTCTATGAGTGTTGACAGTCCTTTGTCATGAATTGCGAAGGTGAGTGGCGCGCCTACACGGGTTCTCTTCGCCTTCTGCTCGTCGTTGAACGCCCTCCACTCTGGACCTGGGTCCTCAAGCCTGTCAGCGACCACTAGACCACAGTGCATACACGCGATCTCAGCTGATTCGTAGTCTTTTACAAGCTTCCCGCTTCCACATTCAGGGCATCTACCTAAGGACCTACTCATCTAGAACCTACTCCCCTTCATGGTTTTAACATAGAGGCTCTGATTCACGAACTGCGTTTTTTCATCCGTTTTTACCTTAACAATGACGTATGGGCTTCTAGTAGGACCTATAACATCGGATACTACGCCTACAAACTTAAGCTGGGCGTTGTAAGCCTCAGCTCCAATCCTAGGCTTGGTTTCAGCTTTCACCACGAGGTTTCCATCCCTTGAGAGGTGGAGTACGCGTCCGATTCTATACAAAAATGGATTCCTCTGTGGTTTATGAGATAGGCGAAAAGAGCCTTCAGGTTATTTAAGGTTTTCCAGACATCACGTTTCTTTATGCGCCGCAGTAATTACGCTTAACCCTCTTAGGCCTCTAATCTCCTTACCCAGCATCCTTAAAAGCTCTGTCTTTGATGGTGCCTCGTGGAGGACTAGGCAACCGTTTTTCTCCCAGCCTTGCCTCGGATAAGCCGCGTCCATCCTAACCTCAAAGCTGAGTTTAAGTCTCTCCGCTGCTTTTACAACTTCATCTAGCCTAGGTCTTTCAACAGCAAGCTCCTTAGGCAATCTTCTTCCAAGGCTTCTCGTCCGCGTTGAGTCCAGATACTGGAACCAGACAACGTTTCCCTTTTCCCGCTTCATCGATGTATCTCCATAAAAAGCCTTCAAGTCTTCAGTAAGACAGCGTTTACGACACCGTTCTTCCCAGGCTTCGATGTTACCCTTGCCTGTCCTAAGGCTGTTTCGATGATCGCTCCCTTTGTTATGACACCTCTTCTATCAAGGTCTACGTTCGCAGGGTTTTTCACAACCCGCAGGACTTCAAGCCTCTGCGTTTTCCTCGTTTCAGTGTCGCTGACATTAGCGTATTTACATCTGAGTAGCCGACGCTTCACGTTTCCACCGAGCGTCCTAACTTCTACAGCCTTCACCTCTCCAAGCCTTGTCTCTGTTGGAAAACCTCCTCGCTCATCCTTCCTCCGCTTTCTAAGGGGATGCCTCTTCCCCCCAGTGTCCTTCCTCTTATGCAGTCCACCATGCCAGTAAGCCATATTTTTCTCCTCAAAGGACTCGTTGAACCATGGGGTTAACCGAATTCAGGCTTTGACCCTTGCGAATTGAGGACGGGCTTCCTTAAAAGATTTATCTACTTTTCTAGGTCCAACTCGGTGTAGGTCGATGGGTTGAAAGCCTAGTTTGAAGGTGGGAGAGCTTGGTTTCAAGCGGAAATCGTTGCTTTCAGGTGCGATGAATAGGGGGTCTGCGTTTAAGGAGTTTCTATCCATACCCTGAGCCCGCCATTCCTGCCATGATAGACTAGTAAAGCGCACCTCAAGACCGCCAATACGCCAGTATAGGTTGTAGTCGAAGATGAAGTTGAAGTCGCTGAAGTTACCTGTTAATAGGCTGCCCTCCCGCCAGTAGACGATGTTCCGCTCAAAGGTGAAGCTTATGTGCTGTTCTAGGCGTGTCCGTTGGATCTGCGTATCACGTCCTAAAGCGAAAATATTGTTACGTAGTGTATTTTCCCTCCCGTAGTGCTGGTGGAAACCTCCGTGCGTTGTGCGGATGACGATGTTGTTCTCAGCCTTGATATATGTGCTTCCTTCGTCGAAGTAGATTCCCCAGCCTCCATAACGGAGACCTGCGATGTCATGGAATAAATTAAACCTGATGCATGTGCCGGGTTGTATACCTAATGTGTAAACGCCGCCCATGTCACTTAAGATCGGTCCGTCACCGTCAGCGCGGACGCCGATGTGGTGCACATGGTTGAACTCAACGATGTTACTCGCTGCCAGAGATTGTCCATAACCCCACGTCCAGCCGACGGAGATACCTGTGTAGTAAAAGTCATGGATGTGATTATAGGCGACACAGTTGTTAAAGCTTTGACCGATCCAAACAGCGACGGAGCTGTGGAAAATTAACCCGCCGTCATGAATATGGCAGTCAACAACCTTGTTGCTATGACTCTGCTCAACGTTATCACCGCGGATCGATGGTTCACCGATCTTAACACCACCTGCTCCTAGGTCAAAAACCGCGCAACCGGAGATACGGTTGTGCTGGCAACCACGCGTCAGCTCTACGGCATAGTTGCCGAGATGCGTAAAAATGCAGTCGTCAAATACGCAATGGCGAATACCTTCACCGTAAACCATGCCGGGCACACCGAACGCTGCTTGAGGAAAGCCGCCTACGTCGGACTTAGGCCACTCAGCGTGAAAGCCTTCAGGGTAATACCACTCCGTGTTAGCAAAGCCTAAGCCGCGGAAAATAAGGTGTTCAACAAATCGACTTGTTTGGGGTTGGCCTTCTAACCGGATGAGT
>Ga0315308_1000794_pt1 | contig 18056 bp, 17 predicted proteins | sample TDP3_MG_FD_203078 | JGI IMG/M metagenome (GOLD analysis project Ga0315308, IMG submission 203078) | Freshwater sediment microbial communities from Lake Towuti, South Sulawesi, Indonesia - TDP3 | ecosystem: Environmental > Aquatic > Freshwater > Lake > Sediment | place: Indonesia: South Sulawesi... | reverse complement strand
GTGTAGACCCTTACAATATCCGCCTGGTTTGCGCTGGCGGGCTGCACCGGATGTGGACTCCAAGCGAACTAGCGACCATACTAGGCGATGAGCTAGTTAGCCGAACTAGTGTAAGCCGGTTGTTCAATTTTGATGCCGAGGATAAAGATAACCTAGTATTCCTAGGAGAGACCAAGCGAGGTCAGGAAGTGGAGGTAAGCCGATTGGTTACCGATTCTGACCAGCTCATATATGTGAGCCACCCGTGGGTTCATTTTAACGGTGGCTGGAAGACAGTGGTCGTCGGTCTGGGCAGCTGGAGACTCATGCGACACCATCACCGGCCCTTTGCCAAGGCTTCAGGTAAATCGGTACTTGACCCCAAACGCTCAGCCTTCCCCAAACTGCTCAATGAATTGGGTGCTGTTATTGAACGTGAACTGGCTAAGAAAGGACGCCGTGTCCTCGTCGTTGAAGGCACGATGAACAACAAAGCAACACAGGAGCTAGTCCAGGTTGTTGCCGGGCACCCACCGGAGGCTCATGAGAAAGGCCTAGAAATAATGGACAAACAACTGGTAGTGGATGTCAAGGGGCAGTCAGATGTGGTGGTCTGTGGTATGGACAACAAGAGAGACCCCTATTCCAAATTGTCCTTTATCAATCCCATTCTGGTAAGAAACCTGGCGCTATCTTACACCTACGGACTGTTCCAGAATGTCCCTCTGGTCAAGCCAGGGGGGATTCTCATCGTCTGTCACCCTTGCCCGAGACAATTCGACGCCCTTAAGTACCAACCCTATGTTGAGCTGTTTGAAAAGGTCCTCCCCCAGACTAAGGATGCGATTGAAATCTGGGACCTTTATGCTGAGGAATACGCCCACCGCCCCGAGTTCGTTCACAAGTATAGATATGGCTATGGCTTCCACGGTTCTCACCCCTTAATCATATATGGGCAGGGGATTTATGGTCTCAATTATCTTAGTCACGTCTTTCTAGCTGGAGCCACCGACTTTGAAGCTGCCAGAAGGGTAAGTCTGACGCCATTCGCCTCAGTGGAAGAGGCGATAGCCGAAGCGGAAAATATAATGGGCAAAGACTGCAGTATCACCTACCTTGATATGCCACAGCCCTTCATATGCAATGTTGAGCCATAAATAAATAGTAGCCTTCTATAACAGAATAGTTCAGTACGATGTTAGCCACGGTAAAAACTGCGGCTGTGGTAGGCCTCGAGGGTCGGCTGGTTGATGTTGAGGTAGATATTTCGAGTGGCCTACCGGCAATGACTATCGTTGGCTTGCCTGATACTGCTGTCCAGGAAGCCAGAGAACGAGTCCGGGCGGCTATTCGGAATTCTGGCTGCAACTTCCCCATGAAGCGCATCGTGGTTAATCTTGCCCCTGCCGACCTTAAAAAAGCCGGACCAGCTTATGATTTACCCATTGCTGTTGGTATCCTCCTCAGCTCGGAACAAATATATGCTGATGTCTCTCAGACCATCGTCCTTGGTGAGCTATCCCTGGACGGCAGCTTACGCCATACTAATGGTGTTTTACCTATGGTTGCTCTAGCTCGCCAGGAGGGATACCCAGCAATTATTGTGCCTGAGGCTGATGCTAAAGAGGCATCCTTAATAGAAGGCACTAAAATCATTCCCGTCGCTTCGCTCTCGCAGCTAGTTAGTTATCTGCGAGGGGAAATACCACCCCCCGAATTTAAGTCTGAGGAAATCCAAGAATACATCCCGCCTACTACCTCAATTACTGACCTGGCTTACATCAAAGGACAAGAGCATGTTAAGCGAGCCTTAGAGGTAGCTGCCGCTGGCGGACACAATGTAATAATGATCGGACCTCCTGGAAGCGGCAAAACGCTACTGGCACGCTCGCTGCCTTCAGTATTGCCACCAATGACCACTGAGGAGGCGCTGGAGGTTACCAAGGTCTATAGCGTCAGTGGTCTGCTTCCGCCAGATACCCCCATGATTAGACAACGCCCCTTCCGTTCCCCCCACTACACCATCTCCAATGCTGGCTTAGTCGGAGGTGGGCACTGGCCAAGACCGGGGGAAATAAGCCTCAGTCATCGCGGAGTCCTCTTCCTTGATGAGCTCCCAGAGTTCGGGCATTCCCTGCTTGAGATACTGCGCCAGCCTCTGGAGGACAAGGTAATTACCATCAGTCGGGCTCAAGGTAGCGTAACCTTCCCAGCCAATTTTATGCTGGTGGGGGCTATGAACCCCTGCCCCTGTGGCTTCTATGGTGACCCATTTAGACAATGCACCTGTTCCCCCAGCCTGGTTTCCCGGTACCAGAAGCGGATTAGCGGACCATTCATTGACCGGGTTGATATATTTGTTGAGGTGCCCCATATTGACTACGAAAAGCTAGCTGATGACCGATTAGGAGAGAAATCAGACAAGGTCCAAGCCAGAGTTAAGACTGCCCGCTTAATTCAACAAAGGCGCTTTGCGGGAACAAGACTAACCTGCAACGCTGAAATGACGCCGCCTGAGGTACGGGAGTTTTGCCGGGCGGAAGAGTCAGCCCAGAGCTTACTTAAAGCGGCTATGAAGCAACTTTACCTCTCTGCCCGAGCCTTCCATCGCATCTTAAAGCTAGCCCGGACTATTGCTGATTTGGAAGATTCAGACATAATTAAAGCCCATCACCTAGCTGAAGCCATTCAGTATAGACCAAGACGGATGGTGTAGGTGGTGCTTTTACCCCCATCCCCAATACCGCAGGCCACCACCTATACCGAGCATAACCAAGCCAACGATAATGGTTACCCAACCCCCTACCTTTACTGAGCTATGCTCGGGGCGTTCTGGCGAACGCTGTAAAAATTCCCTCAAATCGGTGCGGGTAGATAGGGAATTATAGTAGTCCTTCTGCCTCCTCCTGCCCCAGAAAAGCACGGCTATGCCGACACCCAAAAACAAACCACCCATAACCAATATTATAAAGCTATCAGGATAGGGCATACTGCTCTTCTCCCTAAAGGGACTCTTAAGAATTATATGCCCTACCGACGCCTTTTTCAATAAGGCTAGGGATGAGATTATTTATTAACCTCACCCCCTTAATCCCCCTCTCCTTAGAAAGGAGAGGGGGAAATGATTGTTTTAGAGGGATTCCATCCCTCTAAAACTCCCTATAGGCATATTTGGAGGCTACGCCCCTCTTTGACTCTCCTTAAAAGGAGTTTTAAAGGGGCTTCGCCCCTCTCTCCCTCACCACCCCCTTCCCTTATTAAGGGAAGGGGGACAGGGGGATAGGTTGCTAAACGACCTCAACAGTAGCCCCAGCCGCTTCCAGCTTCTGCTTGGCAGCGGTGGCTTCCTCCTTACTGACCCCTTCCTTCACTGCCTTCGGAGCACTTTCCACCAAGTCCTTGGACTCCTTCAGTCCTAAGGTGGTTAACTCCCGCACCGCCCTAATTACACTAATCTTATTTTCGCCAACCGCCTTAAGAATCACGTTAAACTCTGTCTTCTCCTCAGCAGCTGGAGCCGGGGCAGCAGTGGGTGCAGCAGTAGTAGCGGCTACTACCGGGGCAGCAGCACTAACTCCAAACTCAGCCTCTAGAGCCTTCACCAACTCTGACAGCTCAAGCACTGTCAGGTTTTTTATGGCAGCCATTATGCTGTCAATAGCTGTTTTCTGCCCCTTCTTTTCCACCTTTGCCGTCTCTTCTGCCGTTCTTGGCTCAGTTTTTGCTTCTTTCTTCGCCATTTTATCCTCCCTCCAATTGTTTAATTCTAGCCTGTAAAACCCTAGCAACCCCCATTATCGGGGCGATAAGGCAATTAACCAAGGAAGCTATGGGACTCTGCATCCCACCTAGCACCTTGGCTAGTAATATCTCCCTTGATGGCAATGTTGACAGAGCTGACACCTCATCTAAAGTAAGTAACCTATCACGTAAAAAGCCCCCCTTGATAGTTAGGCTCGACTTTGAGGTGCTAATGTAGTCGGCCAAAGCTCTAGCTGGCTCGGTTATATCACCGTAGCCAAAAGCAATAGCCACCGGACCCTCAAAGGAGGCAGCCAAATCAGCCTTGCCCACTCTTTCGGCAGCAAGTCGAGCCAGGGTATTCTTTACCACTCTATACTTAACGCCTAACTCTCCTAATCTACGCCGCAAAATAGTTATTTCAGAAGCCGATAATCCTCGGTAGTCGGTTAAAACGCCGATGCTACATTCAGAAAACATCTCCTGCAAGCTGTCAATAATTTGTGCCTTTTCTTGTCTTGCCATTTCTTATTGCCTCCTAAGCTTATACAGCGCATCTATTAAAAAATAAGTCCTTGTGCCAACACGCAAGGACTTAAGCTAAAACCGAATTTAAAGCCTTTGTTTTCCTCGGTAGGCAAACTAATTTAAGCCTTTAATTGGCACCCACTGTCTCAGGATATTTATTTTAACTCAACAGTTTACCACTTAATCTATCAATCGTCAAGAGGACTTAATGCGAAACCAATCGCTTATCTAATGGCCAAATATTATTGTCATGTGACGGGAGTGCTACCGTTGAATAGCCAGGCATAGTATCTTCCCCCCTCTGGTTCACAGCACTGGTTTTAACATCAACACAGTATTCTCCATCTTCATCAACATACTTCCTAACCACCTTACCTCTAAGCCAGACTGTATCAGACCAATAAACGAAATGCCTGTATTCAGCATAATTTCTCTTCAGCCAGCCATCATCACCCATCCAGTTAGTAAAAAGCTGAATAAGCCAACCCTGGCTTTGAGCGCCAGCATTATAGGGATAAGGATTACCAACCGCTTTAGCTATCGGTATATTAAAATGAACCCCATATACCGGCTCCCAAGAATATGTATTTGGGTCACGAACCACCCAGGCAGGATGTTTCTTATAAAGCTCTAGTGAAGCGCGATGAGCCATAACCTGAACAGGAGCTGCCCCAACGGTATAAGCAATCATATCCATTTGGCCAAAAGGTCCTTTAACCACAGGGGGCAGTTCATCCCCTACCTTAACATCCTCCCAATATCTAGGATTATTTCCCCGGATTTGCTCATTAAGAATCTCTTCATCTATTTTCTCAAGTTCCTCCTCTGTATATGGGTGAGGTAGCTGAATAGTTGAATACTTACCTGTCTTTCTTGCTGCAGCCCTTTCAGTTCGGACTAGCCATAGGTCAGTGGAAGCCACAAGCTCCTTTCTCTGGTTATAGAAGTTGGCTCGCTGGTATTCCCTAACCATCTTCCCAGCGAATTTACTAGTTTTAACATCAAATCCAGTAAAAATGCATTCCGGGGTTATGGTATCACCGTAAAACACTGGCTTATAAAAGGTCCAGTCATTTCCTGAATGAAAGGCTTGCACTCCAGGCAAACCCTGAAGAACCCAGGTTGGGAAAACACTATAAAACCACCCTGGAGGGGCTACAATGCCTTTATATCTGGTCTTTTTAGCATAATCCTCATCTCGCCACAGTGGATTGACATCTCCTATACCAAGGGCATAGTTCCTTATTGCCTCTCTTGATACAAATTGATTAAAGATATTTCCAATACGAAGTTTTACACCAATTCGCTCTTTCCATCCCTCAAGAGCCTCGCTGGTAACAAGACCCTCTGATATTTTAGCTATGCCTACTTCTGTCATTTTGCGTTCTTTTCAAACCTTTCCATAGAAATTAAATTCTTTAATATTTGCTCCATATCCTTTAAATAAGCGGCAACCAAACTATTGCAATGGGGACAATGACATTCAACTCTATTTCCAGAAGTAGTCTCTACTGGTTCACCTTCTTTACCACAAAACGGACATTTCATTGCTCAAACCTCCTATGCCTTGGCTAAGGTTAGTATAACCTACACAGGTTATCCTGTGTAACTCTTGAAATATTTCGTCTTATTCAAGGCCTCCTCGAAGAGCTCATGATGCCTATGGAAGGCTTCCTTAGCCGACCCTATCTCTTCTCTGCCTCTGATGAACATGAGGTCTTTCTCATCCTCCCCATATCTAATGTTGGTGCCCAAGGTATGATAGACGATGCTCGAATCCAGATTAAGAGCTCCTACTTGATCGTAGGTGTGACGCGTGGCAAGTTTGCCCATAACCACAGCGTCATGTGGAATGACACATATCGCTTTCGCCAGATTATACACCTCTGATTCAAGCTCCTCTGAGGGAACAGCTTTAGTTATTATTCCAATTGTTTCCGCTTCGACACCGCTTACGGTCCTTCCGGTAATGAGAAGTTCTCTCACCTTCTTAGCGTGACCACCCAGGAGTTCAAGAGGTGTAAGGGGGAATCCCCCGAAAGCCAGTCTCTGTCCTCGGTGAGCAAATTTAGCGTTATTTGCTGCTATTGCTATATCGCAGGCTTCAGGTATCCACATGCCAGCTTCTATACACCATCCATGGATCTGAGCCATGGTTATCTTAGTGCAAGCAAATATCGCCCTGATAAAGCCAAATATCTGAGTGTCATCTATTATTAGCCTTTTCCTTTGGTACGGACGAAAGGTGGGGGTGCCACCATAGACACGATATACTTGCTCTAAGTCATATCCTGCTGAGAAATTTTTCCCTTCGCCTCTGAAAATAGCAACTTTTATGCCCTCATCTTCATTCACCTGCTCCATAGCATCTCTTATTTCCTGCGTCATGAAACCCCGGCCAATGCTTATAGCATTAGCTTTCTCGGGTCTGTTTAGTGTGATGTATACAATCTGGGGTTGTTTTTCATCCTTCTCATAGCGAATGTGTGTAAAGTTCATAATTTCCTCCTAATTTTTAGATAAGTACTGCTTACAGTCAATATAACCTTTGAGCTTCCTTTTTAAGCTCAGCCGTAAAATCAGGAGGGGCGATAGCGCTGAGTTCCTCGGCTCTCGGCATCTGGGTTTTACCTTTAAGTTGGGCGAGATAGCCGCTAATAGAGGGAATATCCTTTCCAAGGCTCTCTATCTCTTAGATTAAGCGGTGCGTCTTTAAAAAGTTCTTCAGACATATACTTCAAGTCATCTGATATTATTGGCTTAAATTCCATCTTCTCAAGTATGTGCTCTTTTATATCCACGCCCGGCGCTATTTCCTTTAATATAAAACCATCTTTTGTGAAGTCAAATACACACCTTTCAGTGATGATTATTGTTGGCTGCCCTTCCTCGAGTGCATATTCACCACTTAAAGTTATCTGCTCCACTTTGTCCACAAACTTGGGGATATTACCATCTTTGATTATTTTTAATTTACCGTTTTTTACCTTTATTTCAGACTTTCCTGCAGTAAAAGCGCCACAATGAACTCTCTTCCTCGCTTTGGGGCAAACATTGAGAAATCCACCAACTCCTGGAATTCTTCCTTCTAGCTTACTTACATTTACATTTCCTTTTTTATCGATTTGGGCAAATCCAACACAACTTATATCATTTCCTCCACCATCATATAAATCCATCTGGAACGATTGGTCTATGATGGCATATGGATTGCTTGCTGTATTGAACTGTAGGCCATATCCGGGCACACCCCCAATCATTCCAGCCTCCACAGTTAAAATTATCTTATCGGATATCTTCTCCTCCCAAACCAATGATGAGATAAATTCTGACATCCCTGCCCCTAGATTAACCACCTTTCCTGCCTCCAGCTCGTAGAGTGCTCTGCGGGCAACAACTTTCTCTAGTCTCATAGGGACCACAGGTAGGCCTATGTCTGCTACTCTGACTTCACCGCTTCGTGCTGGATTATATTGCTCCCTCCATGTCATCCAGTGATGCTCAGGCCTTGCTATAACTATTGCATCTACCAAGCTACCCGGTACTTGCACATGCTGTGGATTAAGCGTGCCTGTAACTGCTACTCTTTCCACTTGCTCTATTACTTTTCCTCCGCAATTATGAGCTGCTATCGCCATTGGAAGAGTGACTAAGAAACCAGCTTCTTTCTCCATGGTAGCGTTCCCAAACTCGTCGGCTGTGGTCACCTTTAACATCGCTATATCGATATGAATTGGCTTATATCTCAACCATTCCTTGCCATCTATTTCTATTAATTCTACATAATCCTCCTTGGATATCGAATTTAGCTTGCTTCCTTCAAGACGCGGGTCAACAAATGTCTTCAAGCCAACATGAGTGATCAATCCCGGCCTCTTTGCACCTATGTCCCTTAGAAGCTGGCAAATTACGCCGGAAGGAAGCATATAGCATTCCACCTTCTCTTCCAAAACCATTTTCCCCAATGCAGGTGTCAAGTTGAAATAGGGGGCAATGACTTTTCTGATGAAGCCTTCGTGTGCGAAGTGGTCAAATCCGGCGCCCTTTAAATCGCCAGCCCCTCCAGGGATTAACAATGTTAAATCTCGAGGATGTCGGGTGTTCAAAAAACTATTCTCTAAGGCGATGAATAACTCCTCCGGAGCTATAAAGCTAAACCCAGTGCCTGTTACAGTATAGCCATCTTTGACCAATTTTATCGCATCTTCAGCGGACATTATCTTTGACATAGAAATACCCCCTCATTTGCTACATCAACCGGAACTTAAATCCAGGGTTGGTTTAAGGTCGAGCTTTATTCCAGGACCCATAGTCGTAGTTAATGAGGCAGTCTTGACATACTGGCCTTTAACCCCAGTCGGCCTAGCCTTGATAACAGCCTCGATTACTGCGGTTAGGTTATCCATTAACTTTTTAGCTTCAAAACTAACCTTACCCAAAGGGACATGAATGATAGCCGTCTTGTCCAGTTTGAATTCTACCCGACCTTTCCGGGCATCACCTATTACCCTGGGCAAGTCAGCCGCAGCTACCACGGTACCTGATTTAGGGTTTGGCATCAATCCCTTCCTCCCCAAGATTTTACCCAACTTACCTACCTTGCCCATCATGTCGGGGGTAGCAATAGCGGTATCAAAATCCAACCAACCCTCCTCAATCTTCTTAACCAACTCATCACCACCAACATAATCTGCCCCAGCCGTTTTAGCGATTGTTTCTGCTTCACCCTGAGCAAAAACTAAAACCCTCACCGGCTTACCCAACCCGTGAGGCAAAAGGGCAACACCACGCACCTGCTGGCTGGCATTTCGGGGGTCAACACCCATCCTAAGGTGGAGTTCCACTGTCTCATCAAATTCAGCATAAGCCATCTTCTTAGCCAGCTCAATAGCCTCTTGAGGAGGATAGGCTCTGGTCTTATCCAGTAATTTAACTGCTTGTTGATAATTTTTACCCCGTCTAGCCATGTTTACTCTGTCTCAACCTCAGACCCTTTGCTTAAAGCGACCTCAATTTAGCGATACGGTTATTCCTTTTTTTGGCTATCAGCATAAAAGCTCTGGGAACATCTGCCATCAGGGACTTTGATTGTTCCGCAGCGTCGGAGTAAAACTTGCCTATCTTCTCCTCCAGCTTGATAGCCCTGCCCAAAGCATCGGAATAGCTAGCAGCCTTGGCTAGCGTGGTTTCAACCGCATATGCCTCCGGCTCTATATTAAAGGCAAAACAGCCCTCAATGGCATCAGTGATAACCCCATAGTATGCCCGTTCAATCTCGGCGACATTCCTATTATTCTCTTTGGCAAAAGAGAGAAAAACGTCCTTACCCTGGGCGTATCTCTGAGCCAAGCCTTCATAGAACTTGGCTGATTCAGTCTCAAGGCTCTTGGCAAAACTGATAACCGAAGACGCTGTTTGTAGCTTCATATCGTCACCTCTTAAAACCACCTCTGGATGACAACCTTACTTTCGGTAAAGAAACGAATAGCTTCCTGACCCTGGGTGTGTAATATCCCGAAGAACGAATCCTTCATTCCACTGAATGGGAAGAATGCTATAGGGGCTACTATGCCAACATTTATGCCCACATTACCGCTGGTAACCCGGTATTGAAATTCTCGAGCATTCTTACCGCTTGAGGTAAAGATGGCATTACCATTACCAAATGGGTTGGCATTAGCCAGCTCTATGGCTTCATCCAGGTCTTTCACCCGCATAATACTCATTACCGGTCCGAAGATTTCCTCACTACCTATTTTCATATCGGGGGTAACATTCTCAAAGATAGTCGGACCGAGGAAGCAAGTGTCAGGATAGCCACCAGTAACCTTAAACTTTCTACCATCAAGCCTGAGTTTTGCTCCCTCCTCTATCCCGCTTTCTATATATCTTACTACCTTCGCCTTCTTCTCCTTATCCCGTAGCGGCCCCATCTGGACCGATTCATCAAGTCCATAACCAATGATTATCTTGGATGCGACATCAACAACGGCATCGATAAAGCTGTTATAGAACCCATCATCTTCACCAACAATTACCAGATTGGCGCCTGACAAGCACCGCTGACCGGTGTTACCAAAAAACGATGTCATCATGGCTGGTATGGTGGCTCTTACATCACAATCTGGCATCACAACCATAAAATTCTTGGCACCACCCTGAGCAATAACCCTCTTCCCAGTCTCGCCACACCGCTTGTAAATGACATCTCTGGCGGTTGGTGTGGAACCAACGAAGGCTATCCCCCGAATGTCGGGATGGTCTAACATCCCATCTACCACCGTCCTTCCGCCGTTGACCACGTTCCACACCCCGGGCGGAAAACCAGCTTCTTCTACCAGCTCAGCAAGCCTCATCTGACTGAGGGGCACTTCGCTCGATGGTTTGATAACGATGCAGTTTCCAGTAGCCACAGCATAGGGTGCCGACCAGAGCGGGATCATCCACGGGAAGTTAAACGGAGCTATTATCCCGAAAACCCCTAACGGCTGACGAATGACATATTCATCTATGCCGGTGGCAATATCCTCCAGATTGTACCCCATCATCAAGGTGGGAATCCCGCAGGCAACCTCTACATTCTCAATCCCCCGCCGTGTCTCCCCCCGGGATTCATCTATCGTCTTTCCATGCTCCTGTGTCTGAATTCGGCTGACCTCCTCAAAATGCTCCTCCGTTAACTCCTTCAACCTAAAGAGACATCTCGACCTAGCAAGTGGGGTCGTCCGTCTCCAATCAGGAAAAGCCGCCTTAGCTGCCTCTACCGCCGCATCTATCTCTTCCTTGGTTGAAATCGGGACTTTGGCAATCGTCTGGCATGTAGCTGGATTGACCACGTCTCTAATTTCACCCTTAGATTCAACCCACTCCCCATTAATATAGTTTTTAACCAGTGGCACCCCCGTTATCGGTTCTTCTAAAATCATCCAGCATTACCTCCTTTTATTGGGAGTAAGCTAGCTTATAAAGCTCTATTATCTCTTCCTTTGTTGCCTGTCGTGGATTATTGGCCGGGCTACCGCTAGCAATAGCATCCTCGGCCATCTGAGGAGCTAATTTATCCAGCTTTTCTTTATCCACGCCCAGCTCTGGTAAAGAAGGTATTTTGATATCCTTGACTAGTCTCTTTACCGACTTAGCGGCTAAATCAGCGGCTTCGAGAGTAGTCAGGTGTTCCACATTCTCCCCCATCGCTTTGGCAATACGGGCATATCTAGCCGGATTGCCAATCAAACTGAACTCGGTAACCACACCTAAGAGAACGGCATTGGAAACCCCATGAGCAACATGGAAATAGGCCCCTATTGGTCGGGACATCCCATGAACCAAAGCCACTGAGGAGTTGCTAAAAGCGATGCCCGCCTGGAGCGCTCCGAGCATGGTTTTTTCTCTCGCCTCTATGTTATTTCCGTTAGACCAAGCCTGTCTCAAATTACCCGAGATGAGTTCAATAGCCGAGAGACAGAAAATATCACTCATCGGCTGCGCCTTCACCGAAACATAGGCTTCGATAGCATGGGTAAGGGCATCAATTCCGGTGGCTGCGGTTAAGCCACGGGGCATTGACAGTGTCAACAGTGGGTCAACGATAGCCTCTTGGGGTATTAGAAATGGGCTACCAATAAGCATTTTGACATCTCTTTTGGTATCAGTAATTATAGTAAACTGAGTGACTTCGCTGCCGGTACCAGCAGTGGTCGGGACAGCTATGAGGGGGGCACCTCCTTTAGGAATCTTACCCAGCCCTATGTAATCTTCGATGGCACCGGCATTATTGACCATAACTGCGATTGCCTTGGCAGTATCAATGGCACTGCCACCACCCACAGCTAACAAAAAATCACACCCGTTCTCTTTGTAGGTCTTAAGACCCTCTTGGACGAATTCCACCGTTGGCTCAGTGAAGACGCCGGAATATATAGCGAATTGGACCTTAGCCTGGGAGAGGGTGCGTTTGATATTATCTAGTATTCCCAGATTGATTAGTACCTCGTCAGTTACAATTAAGCCCTTGTCAACGCCGAGTTTCCGACTTTCTTCCCCGACCCGTTCTGAAGCCCCTGACCCAAAAATCAGCACCGGAGGGATATGAAATGGTTTTGCCGGTAACATAGCCGCCTCCCTTTTCACTCAATCTCAATCCCCATACTTCGAGCTGTGCCCTCGATAATCCGCTCTGCCCCCTCAATGCTAGTAGCATTTAGGTCCTTAGCCTTAAGCTCAGCTATTTCACGAAGCTTATCTCGGGACAGCTTGCCTATTTTTCCTCGACCAGCATCACCAGAACCCTTTTCCACACCTAATGCCCTCTTTAGCAAATCAGAAGTGGGTGGGGTTTTAGTAATAAAAGTAAACGACCTATCCTCAAAGACGGTTATTTCAACTGGAATAATAGACCCAGCCTGGGAAGAAGTACGCTCGTTATACTCCTTACAAAAGGCCATAATATTAATCCCGTGCTGACCTAAGGCTGGACCTACCGGGGGCGCTGGATTTGCCTTCCCGGCTGGAATTTGCAATTTAATCACTGCTTTTATCTTTTTCGCCACTAGTGTCTCCTTAAAGAGCTCAAAGCTTCTCCACCTGCAGGAAGTCAAGTTCCACCGGTGTTTCACGCCCAAAAAGGGACAAGAGCACCTTAACTTTACCCTTCTCCGAATTGATGCTGTCCACTACCCCGATAAAATCAATAAATGGACCGTCAACCACACGAACACTCTGCCCCTCCCGAAAGCCAATTTTAAGCTTTGGCGCTTCAGCTTCCATCTGCCTTAAAATCCGACTAACTTCCTCTTCCCGCAATGGGACAGGTTTATTGCCACTACCAACAAAACCGGTGACACCCGGGGTATTACGCACTATTTTCCAGCTCTGGTCACTCAATTTCATCTGAACCAGGACATAACCGGGCAATATCTTCTTGGTTACCGTCCGCCTCTGGCCACCTCTAACCTCAATCTCATCTTCAGTAGGTACAATTACCTGAGCGACCTCGCCTTCAGAATCCATATGCTTAATACGTTGCTCTAAATTCCTTTTGACTCGTTCTTCATACCCTGAATAGGTATGAATTACAAACCATGATTTTGGCTCCTCCATGAATAACCCCCACTTAGGTAAAGATTTTTTGGGAAAGCACGATTTCTGCCTTGAGCGATAGTGCTTCAGCTCAACTTGGAGTTAGTAAGCTTCTATCTACCAAAGAAGAATTTACCGGCAAATCCAGCAAAACCAATATCAAGGCCTCCTAGGGCTAGACCAGCGATGACGGAAACAATCAGTACTAGAAGTGTCAAATAGGCTGCCTCTCGCCGGGAAAGCCAGACCACCTTCTTTAACTCAGCTATAACCTCGCCGAAGATTTTAAACCTTGAGCCGCCTCGCTTGGTAGTACGATATGTCATATAAGGAATCTCACATACCTACAATCGTTGCCCTATTTTACTTCTCTGTGGAGTGTATAAGTGCGACAACGGGGGCAGTATTTTCTAAGCTCTAATCGTTGGGGGTCATTTTTTTTATTCTTAGTCGTAGTATATGTCCTCTCCTTGCACTCGGTACAAGCAAGATAAATAATATCTCTGGCTTCAGCTTTCTTAGGCATGTCTACTCTATGATGCGGCTAAAAGTGCCAGCACCGACTGTTTTACCCCCCTCCCTAATAGCAAATCGCAAACCCTTCTCCAAGGCTACAGGATAAATAAGTTTTATCTTCATGGTTATATTATCGCCAGGCATAACCATCTCCACCCCCTCTGGCAGCGCAATCTCACCGGTAACATCGGTAGTTCTAATATAAAATTGGGGTTTATAGCCAGTAAAGAATGGGGTGTGCCTGCCCCCCTCTTCCTTGCTCAATACATACACCTGAGCCTCAGCCTGGGTATGTGGCTTTATCGAACCAGGAGCAGCTAATACCTGTCCTCGTTCTACCTCGGTTCGGTCTATGCCCCGTAGCAAGCAGCCAACAGCATCACCCGGCTCAGCATAATCTAGGGTCTTATGGAACATCTCTAGGCTGGTAACTACTGTCCTTCGGGGCTCATGATGTAAGCCAACTATATCAACCTCGTCCCCGGGCTTAATTATTCCGCGCTCAACTCTTCCTGTAGGCACTGTGCCCCGACCCTTGATGCTAAAGACATCCTCTACCGGCATCAAAAATGGTTGGTCTTTAGGTCGCACTGGAATAGGAATATAGTTATCTACAGCATCCAGCAGATTCCATATACCACCACACCATCGACATTCTCTCTTACCACAGCCACACTCACCAGCCTTAAGACCACTTACCCTTACCACCGGTACCTTATCTCCAGGGAAGGCATACTTATTAAGTAGCTCTCTAACCTCAATCTCAACTAGCTCTAGAAGCTCCTCATCCTCCATCAAGTCTACCTTGTGAAGGCAAACTACAATAGCTGGAACCTCCACTTGGCGGGCAAGCAAGACGTGCTCTCTGGTCTGGGGCATAGGACCATCAGGAGCACTCACCACCAATATAGCTCCATCCATCTGAGCCGCCCCGGTTATCATATTCTTAATGTAGTCAGCATGACCAGGGCAATCAATATGACAGTAATGCCGCTTCTCGGTCTCATACTCAACGTGGGCTATAGCAATAGTCATACCCCTTGCCTTTTCCTCAGGCGCATTATCAATGCTATCGAACGGACGATACTGAGTAGGGCCAGCCGTCGATAACACCTTGGTTATGGCTGAGGTCAAGACTGTCTTCCCGTGGTCAACATGACCAATAGTACCCACATTGCAATGTGGCTTAGTCCGCTCAAACTTCTTTTTAGCCATTTCTAACCCCCTTTGTCTGAGCCCACAACCAGATTCGAACTGGTGACCCCGTTCTTACCAAGAACGTGCTCTACCTGCTGAGCTATGTGGGCATTTATGTTATTATACCGATTTCTATAATTCGGTGTCTAGTCAATTTGCTGCTATGGTGGAGGGGGCAGGATTCGAACCTGCGTAGCCCTTCCAGGCGGCAGTTTTACAGACTGCTCCGATTAACCTCTCCGGCACCCCTCCCCGTGAACCACCCTTAAACAACCCAGCCCGAGAGGGGATTCGAACCCACCAACCTACCGATTACAAGTCGGTTGCGCTACCTTTGCGCTACTCGGGCGCTACCTTGGCAAATTACATATTATAAAATTGGGCAATAAAAAGTCAAGCTTATCCTTGCCCCAGCGGGGTATTCCTCTCTTAGCTTGTGGACGGCTGTAATCAGCTCTGAAGAATAGCTGGGCTGGTGTACTCTCTTTGGTCGGCGCTTTGGGCAACAAGGCACCAACTTGTTACTCAAGGTAGTCCTTTAACCTACGGCTGCGACTGGGATGGCGGAGCTTGCGAAGCGCCTTAGCCTCAATTTGACGGATTCGCTCTCTGGTTACATTAAATTCCCGTCCCACTTCCTCTAAGGTGCGGCTTCGCCCATCTTCAAGACCGAATCTGAGTTGAAGCACCCGTTGCTCACGCGGGGTAAGGGTGGACAGCACGTCATCAATTTGTTCCTTGAGCAGTTGCCTGGATGCGGCATCAGGGGGTGGTAAAGCATTGCGGTCTTCGATGAAGTCACCTAAATGGCTATCCTCCTCCTCACCTATAGGTGACTCCAGCGATATTGGTAGCTGGGCTACCTTGGCTATCTCTCTGACCTTTTCCGGCGGCAATTCCATCCCCTCACCGATTTCTTTGGGGGTCGGCTCTCGCCCATATTCTTGAGCCAGGCGGCGGCTTACCCTCAGTAGTTTATTAATGGTCTCAATCATATGTACCGGGACGCGAATAGTGCGGGCTTGGTCAGCTATAGCTCGAGTAATAGCTTGACGAATCCACCAGGTGGCATAGGTGCTGAATTTATAACCTCGGCGGTAATCGAATTTCTCCACCGCTTTGATTAGTCCGATATTCCCCTCCTGAATGAGGTCGAGGAGTGACATGCCTCTTCCAATGTGTTTCTTAGCCACGCTGACTACCAAACGTAGGTTGGCTCTGGTAAGGTGGCTTTCTGCCTTTTTAGCCTCATCCTCAATATGCTGTAGGTAAGCCTTGAGTCGCTCCTCATAAGCCTGAATGGAATCAATGAAATCAGGATTTGTCACCAGCTTCTCTATGTCGGCTAAAGAGGCACCATCTTTTATCGCATTAAAGACTTCCTTTGGTGGCAGGCTGCTATTTAGCGAGAGAACGATGATAAGTTGCTCGATTTCAGGTACTGGCTTGTCCATCTGGTGAGCGAGGTCTTGGATTAGTCGTTGATTTATCTCACCATCAATATTAGCCCGCAATTTAGGATTGGAGATAGTCTCTATAAAGCTATCGGTAGGGGGTAAATCAAGTTGTTCTTGGAGGAGGTGGATGATAGTAGCCGCTTGCCCTAGCTCCCGGAGCATAGTGAGCATTATCTTAGTTGCTGAAGGCTCCCTGCCATATTTCTGTAAGTAGTCCTGTTTAATTTCAGCGATGTGTTTGCCTGCCTCTATCTTTTTGGCTAAGAGCTGTTCATCCTCAGCGGTGAGAAGCGGCACTCTACCAATTTCGTGCAGGTATATCCGAACCGGATCATCTACCGTCTCCGGCTCCTCTAGGTGCTCTATTGGTATTTCTAACTCGGTGGCTTCGGCGGGACGAAACTCAGCCTCTAGCCCTTCATGTGTAGATGCTTCCTCATTCTCACCTTGGAGTGGGAACTCTGTGGCGTTGTCATTGTTTTTTGAGTTCATTTCTCAGCTCCTTTGCTCCTACCTTTCGACCCTTTTTTGCTGAAAACCTCTCCTAATTGAAGGCTAACTTCTATCCCTTGCTCCTCAAGCTTAGCCAGCTCGGCGGCAGTACCGCCTAGTTCGGCTTCTAGGGCTAATGCTGCCTCTCTTTTAGTCGCTAAACTTCGGAGAAATCCTTCTCGCAGGCGGAGGGCAGCATCGGCATATTTCTCCTCTATTTGGTTGGGGGGTAAGCTCTTGGTTATCAGGTAGTCCAGGTGCTCCCAAATTGCCGGGTCAAGTTTATCCTTAAGTGATGATAGGTCGCTGGCTTGCTGCCAGGCAATGAAGATTTCACGGTTTTCACTATTCTGGAAATAATCAGGCAAGGGTTGCTCAGGGTAACCTTTAAGCTCAGGATGTTGGAGCAGTAGAGCCAGGCAATATTCTTCAACCGGGCTGGAGAAAACTGGGCGCAGAGCTTGGGCAATGGCTTTTGGCTTTGGCTCTTCAACCTGGCGTTTACCTGGACTTGGTTTGATTCCTTTTAAGGCAGCTTCTAATTTGCGTTCAGTGACGTTTACCAGGCGAGCCAGTTTCTGCAAATAGTGGGCTTGGCGTACTGTGTCCTTTATCTCAGCGATAATGGGTAGTAGCTTGTCCACAGCTAAAGACTTATCCTTGGCTTTAGTCAGGTCAAGTTCAGTGGTAACCATATTAAAGGTGTAATCAACTATAGGTAAAGCCTCCTCCAACAGCTTTTGCCACATTTTGGTATCTTCTTTGATAACATCATCCGGGTCTTTCCCTCCGGGCAGGATGATGACCTTTACCTCAGCATCAAGGGTGTTTTCATAGCCTACACCGCGGAGCATGGCTTCCTCTCCAGCAGCATCAGCGTCAAGGGCTAGAGCCATGTTCTTGGTCAGCCTTTTTACCCCACTAACTTGCTTCTCGGTAACTGCGGTGCCCATAGAAGCAACCACATTGTTGAAGCCATTCTGGTGGGCGGTGATAACATCCGTATAGCCCTCTACAATCACTACCATATTTTGCTGTCTGATAGCTGCCGCAGCCAGGTTTATGCCG
>Ga0315308_1000793_pt1 | contig 18076 bp, 14 predicted proteins | sample TDP3_MG_FD_203078 | JGI IMG/M metagenome (GOLD analysis project Ga0315308, IMG submission 203078) | Freshwater sediment microbial communities from Lake Towuti, South Sulawesi, Indonesia - TDP3 | ecosystem: Environmental > Aquatic > Freshwater > Lake > Sediment | place: Indonesia: South Sulawesi... | reverse complement strand
AGGCTCATCAGGTCCTTTCTGTCGAGTAGTTCGAGCTTCCACTTTCTCGCGCCAGCCATGAGTTGTTTTAATCCTACGCCTATTCTGTCTGTCAGATACGTGTACAGGCCTATGGCTTCTAACGGTATCTCGCTGAAGCGTTTACCGTATTCCTCTTTTAGTTCTGGCGTTGCTATGAAGAACCTGTCAGGCGTAGTGCCGTAGCGATCTGCGAATGTCTTGGGCAGTTTAGCCTCTTGGGACAGCTGCTTAAAGTAGCTTGATTTCATGACCGCTGTCACCGGCGCACGACCCATAAGAACCGCTTTTACTAAGAGGCCTTCTCCAAAATTGCTCAACGCAATAGCCTTAAAAATCGAGCTTTCTTCGATAAAGCCACCTGCCATCACCAAATCTGGGACATGGCGGCCTTTATTTTTCAGTATCTGAGCGCACTTTAGAACTAACGCTTCTAAGTACACCGTTGGGATGCTCATTTCGTCCATCATCGAAACGGGACTCATGCCCGTTCCGCCTCCTGCGCCGTCAAAGGATAATGCGTCAATCTTGGCTTCTGAGGCGAATTTCATTGCGAAAGCTACCGCTGAAGGCCTGTAGGCTCCTGTTTTCAAGAATACACGTTTTGCGCCTTGTTTTCTCAGCCATTCTACGTCTTCGATGAAGGGTTTTTCTTTTGGTATGCCTACTCTGCTGTGTCTTTCGAAGGTTTTGAAAACCCCCTCTTTGAACGCTTGTTGGACTGTGGCGTCTTCGGGGTCTGGGATTACTATGTAGCCTCTCTTCTTTATCGAGATGGCTTTTTGTAGGTCACTGATGCGAACTTCGCCGCCTATGGCTTTAGCTCCCTGCCCCCATTTTCTTTCAATCACGTCAACTTCTAATTTGGATAGCGCGTAAACGTCTACGCCTAACTTTTGATCTTCCACATTCGTCTGAATTATAACATCACCGTGTTTTCCGTCCCAGAACTTCCTAAATGCGTCAACTCGGCGCTTCAGCTCTTTAGAGTAGGTTAATTTTCCGTTTTCTATCTTGGCATCTGTGTCCATGCCGCAGACGTTTTCTCCGATTGTTATCGTTACTCCTGAAAGGGCTGCGCCTATGGCTAAGCCTTCCCAATGTATGCGCGCAACATCTGTTGAGCCGTAGGCGCCTGTGAGTACGGGGAGTCTTAATGGTATACCGCCCACTTTGGTTTCTGTGTTTACGTTCGGAAAAATTGCCACTTCTGAGCTTTCTTTGATGCCTTGGGCTTCGAAGAGGCCAGCTTGAATGTTGAAGTGGGACCAGTCCAGCCCGTAGTCTTTGAGAGCTGCAGCCGTGCTTGTTCCATATTGAGCTGGTTCTGGGTAGAGGGCTTCTCGTCCTCTGAAAGCGGAAAGACTGATTTCGCATAAGACTGGGCAGTCGTGAATGCATATGGGGCACATTCCGCTTATCGCACTGGTGTCTTTAACACGCGTCATCGTTCCCACGGTTGATTTTCCGTTCAGGTAAGAGCTGCTTTTGTGTACCCGTTCACTCATTTTTTCCTCTCCATTCAGCAGTGAATATTTCAAAGTAGAGCATGTGGTGTGTGTAAACAAACGCATAATCAACTCTATATAATTCTATTGAAAATCATTTATGTGTAAAAAAGCTCATTTATGCATAAAAGAATATAAACTATATGAAATAAATGAAACATATACGTGGAATGTACGCTCTTGAAAAATAACCGCCATGGTTATTTTGAACTTCCTCATTATCTCTTTTCAGGATTAACGAATAGGTCCGCAACAACACTTGACACGACACTGGTACTCAACAAGGATCATTTAAACACTTGCCATATGGAAGAAAACTGTAATGCAAGAAATGTTTCGCCCAAAACAAATATAATCAATGCCAGCATTTATTAGCACGAAAGAGGAGGCACAGCCATTTGAGTTTTGAAATGTGGGCCGAAAAGTACCGCCCAAAACGGCTAGACGACATGGTCGACCAGAAGGAGATTGTTGAACGCTTAAAGAGCTTCGTTAAATCCAAAAACGTGCCCCACTGCATTTTCGCCGGGCCGCCGGGAACAGGCAAGACTACTGCAGCCCTATGTTTGGCTCGGGATCTTTACGGTGACGGTTATCGTGAACATCTTATGGAATTAAACGCCAGCGACGAGCGAGGCATAGACGTTGTTAGAGAGACCGTGAAAACTTTTGCAAGGTCCCGCTCTATTGGGGCGATTCCTTTCAAAATCATGATTTTAGATGAAGCGGATAACATGACTTCTGACGCTCAGCAAGCCTTGCGGCGTACGATGGAACGGTACACTGAGACATGTCGTTTTATCATGTGCGCGAACTACAGCGGCAAGATAATCGAGCCGATTCAGTCCAGATGCGCGCCTTTTCGGTTTACCTTTCTGCCCAGAGAAGAACATGACAAGTACGTGACATGCATTGCCGAAGGCGAGAAAGTCAAGTTGTTAGCTGATGGCGCTGAGGCGATTTTTGAAGTCTGCGGCGGCGACCTCAGAAGGGCAATAAACACGCTGCAAGCTGCTGCGTCGGTGAATAAACCCGTAGATGCCAAGCTGGTCTATTCGATAACTGGCAGAGCCAACCCTGCAGACGTGCAAAGAATGATGGACACTGCCATGAAAGGCGACTTCCTAGATGCCAGGAAACAATTGCGCGATATGATTCAAAGGTACGGCGTAGCCGGAAGCGACATAATCCGACAGATTCATGGGGAGATTTTCAAAGCAGAGATTCCAGAGCCTTGGAAAATAAAGCTAGCCGACATCGTGGGCGAGATAGACTACCGCCTCGTGGAAGGCTCAGACGAGGAAGTCCAATTGAGCGCTCTGTTAGCGAAACTCGTTGAGGCCGGAAGCGAACTGAAGAAGTGAAGTTCTTGTACGCTGCATGGACAGTCAAGCACAAACCGCGATCTGCCGCTGACATCGTTGGAAACCCGGAAGCCATCAAAACGTTTAGCGATTGGGCAAAATCTTGGAGCAAAGGCGTACCCAAGAAGAGAGCCGCGTTTCTTTATGGGCCGCCCGGAATCGGAAAAACAGTCACTGTCGAAGCTCTGGCCAACGATTTGGGCGTGGAACTTGTGGAAAAGAACGCGAGCGATTACAGGACCGAAGACGCCATAAACCGTTTCGCAGGGTTAGCCTCACAATACGGATCATTGTTCGGTGGAAAAAGAATAATCCTGCTCGACGAGTTAGATGGGTTGACAGGAAACGCAGACAAAGGCGGGGTCAAAGCGATTACTGAGATCGCTAAAACTGCGCGGTGTCCGGTGGTTTTGATTGCCAACAGCGCTTATGACCCGCGATTTACGAATCTCCGCAGTCACTGCCTCCTTATAGAATTTAAAAAACCCCCCGCAGGCGAAGTGGCAAAGCATTTGAAACGCGTGTGCGAGCGCGAAGACATTCAAGTTGACGAAAACGCGTTGAAGTTCATCGCTCAACGTTCGGAAGGCGATGTTCGCTCGGCGGTGAATGACCTTCAGGCTTTGGCTCAAGGAAAGAAGCGTCTATCGTATGATGATGTTTCGTGGCTCAGCTATCGTGATCGGCAAGATAGTATTTTCAATGTGCTTAGAATGATAATCTATGGCAGAACATGTGCAGGTGCGAAACAAGCAGTGAATATGGCTGACGTCGACATCGACATGCTCTTTGAATGGGTTTACGAGAATGTTCCCGCGCACTTGACTGATCCGCATGACTTAGCCCAAGCCATGAATGCTCTTTCGATGGCTGATGTCTATCGTGGCAGGATTCGCTCTACTCAGGATTGGAGCTTCACGCGCTATGTGATCGATTACATGACTGCAGGCGTGGCTATGGCTAGACAGAACACAAAGGTTCACGGATGGATACCTTTCAAATTTCCAGGCCGCATAATGATGCTTTCCAGGTCCAAAGCCGAGAGGGCCATGCAACTAAGCATAGGCTTCAAGATCAAACGCAAATGCCACATCTCAGCTGCCCGGGCTTCGAAGGAGGTCTTGCCCTACCTAAAAATTATTTTCAAAAACAATGCCGACATGGCTGCTAGAATTGCGAAGTGGCTTGATTTAGACTCGGAAATGATCGAGTATCTTGTCGGAAGCAAAGAAAAAGCTGAGACTATTACGACGTTTTTGAGCTGAAAATAGCATCAAACTAGTGGATTCTGCTTCCTTCAGCAACGTCCTTTTCAGGCTGCAATACAACAACATTGCCCTTATCATCGTCAGCAGCCAAAATCATGCACTGCGACTCCACGCCCATCATCTTCCGCCTTTGAAGGTTAAGGATAAACGCGCATTTCCTGCCGACGAGGTCTTGCGGTTTGTACCACTGAACCAGTCCCGCCACTGCCTGCCTCTTCTCCGTTCCAAAATCCACAATCATTCTTATGAGGTTCCTTGAACCAGGAATCTGGTTTGCTTCAGTGATCTTTCCTACGCGTAGGTTCAGCTTTTGAAAGTCTTCAAATGAAATCTCCATTTTCCAGCGCCTTGCCTATGCATTTTCACGCAATAAACTATTAAGTTTTCTGTAAATCTCTTTCTTTTGAGGATAATTTGTGGGCTTGTAGGAGCGGCTCCGGTATTCGACTGTTGCGCACGCAGTGTTTTACGATTTTTATGGCTGTCGCCAGCGATTTGAGGTGGCCAACGCTGACGTAAACAGGTTTCGTATTCTCCTTCGTTGTGACCAATGAGCCTATGATTTGGCCGTTTTCAACTAAGAAGATATTTTCCCCAATCAGCGTAGGCTTGCCAATCAGCTTGCTTTTTGCCACTCCGATGGTGGGTTTCCCTATTGCAAGTCCCAGATGGCTCGCGAATCCGCATCTGTACGGATGCGCTATTCCCTGTCCATCGGCAAGAAAAACGTCAGGTTGCAACTTTAGCCTTCTAATGCAGGCAACTGCTGGTGGGATTTCTCTGAAGGAAAGCAAGGTTGGAATGTACGGCAGTTTCACTCTGCATGTGGCTGTTTGTGATTCCAAGAGCTCAAGAGACTCGTATTCTAAAACTGCCGCGGCGCTTATGGCTAATTCGCCAGCATACGCGACATCAACACCCGCAACAAGGCTGATTTTCTCGGGCAACCGGTCTTCTTGAATGATTTTCTTGGATAAACACATCTGCGCTTTATGAGCTCTTGAAATTGAAAACTTGCGTATCGTGGCAGCAGTAGCCGTGTCCATTAATTTAACCTTTACGAGGCTTTCGCTTCTTTGCCTGAGCTTGCTCAAAACGTCTCAAATAATCCTCCAGCGACTTTCTTCGCACTTCTTGGGTAATATCTCCGCGAGTGGTTTCGATAATTCTCCGCGCAACATCGCATTTTCTCCTGAGCCCCGGAACAAGCATGTACGCTTCATCCATAGCCATCAACTCAATGTATATCTCGTCCATGGTCTCCAAGCATTTTTCGCCTTTCTTTGCATCTCCTTCACGTAAGGCATCCAAGGTCAAGCGCCTGTATTCGCCTACAACATCGGCTAAACCCAGCACGTAGTCAACCGCAGGCACATTAATCTCCTTTGGTGAAACAAACCGCGATTCTTCAATCAGTCTCAGAAATATGTTGGCTTCAGAATACTCTTGCAGCGCCGCGCTGAACATGCCGCTGTAAATAATCTCGGGGTACTCCTTCGCTAAGCCTTGAAGCCTTGAAATGGCTTCCTTCGCATTTTCAACAAGTTTTCTGGCTTCTTCAAGCCTCTTTTGATGAATGAGAAGTATTGCTTGTTTGGAAAGACTCGTTGCCTTTCGCATGCTTTCCTGCGCGTTTTCTCGCACCTTATCTTTTTGCGTAAGCTCTTTTTTCACTTCTTTTAGAACTTTTTTTAAAGGCGACAAATTTTCACCGCTATTGGTATAAAATACAACTGATTATTTATTGTATTCTGGCGTATACTTTCAAGGAGCCCCAAATCGCATGGGTTTCTCGCGTTTACTTAACAATACAACTCGGCTTTCGACTGATTCATCTACAATCTTGTACCCAGTTCTCTCTGCTAAGCGCATTGCAAAATCGTAAACCTCTTTGTGCTCAGGCATCTGTTCATAACTCAAGCGAAGGTTTGAAAAACCAACGTGCATGTACGCCTTAGCTTCAATGTACGTTGGATTGGCTCTTTCAACAAGCTTGGCGTATCCATCCGCGTTTTCCATGTTGTGCCCTTTCACCAGCGTCATGCGAATCACAGTAGGGCATCGGAAACTCGGCAAAAAACCAAGAGTCTCATTCAGCTTCGCCCAAGCGGCGGGAAACTGGGGGCGGCAAACGCGTCTGAACACCTCCTCATTTGGGGCACAGACAGAAATGTAGAGCTGCGTTGGCTCTTGGCTTAATTCCGCAAGTTTTTTCGGCATCGTTCCATTGGACACGAGAAACGTAGTAAACCCTCTATTGTAGAATGTGCGGATCAACTCTCCGAGTGGCTCATAAAGCGTCGGTTCCCCCGTCAAACTTATGGCAACGTGCCTCGGCGTTAAGGCTTCTTTGAACTTTTGTCGGTTCGTTTTCGGATTCCCTTTGTACCCACTCAAAATCGCATTCTGCCCCTTCAGGCTCCCCCGCACAAGTTCTTCGGCAGAATCCCATTTTGGCAGTTTCATCTCGTCCCATGTTATTTGTAAGTCGCCACTCTGCGCTCTCCAACAAAACAGACACTGTTGCGTGCAGTAAAAAAGAGAAGGCGTCATTTGAATGCACTGGTGCGATTTTATTCCATAAAACTTCTGCTTGTAGCATGGCCTGTCGTGGATTAGCGTTTCGTGAAGCCACCTACACCTTTTAACCGCTGAATGCCTGCCTACAAAATGGTACCTCTGCTTCTTAAATGCCTGAACTAGCGAAGGTGGAACCGCATTCTTCATGATGCCTCAGGAGTCCCTGCCTATTGTTTTTGAAAATAGATTAGTGAAAACCGTTTTATAAACAGTCTCGCGTAAAAACCAGTCAACTGCTTCTTGCGTCTTTGGTTTAAAATAGCAAACGGTACTCGCAAACTCTTTGAAGTAAGCTTTGAAATCGTCTTAAACATGAACGGAAAGCGCCTCTTCAGGAAGCGAAAGTGAAAGACAAAGGTAGAAAATGAAAGGCAAAGTTTAAAATGTTCTCTTAATAGTAGTTTTCAACCTCGATGAGACCCATAACCGATTACGGAACAAGCCTATGTTGAAGAAGAAAGCTGTCACGGTGCCTTTGCTGATCGCTTTAAGTGTAACGTTAATATTTCTACCTCTGCATGTCGTGTCAGGGCAAAGCGTGAGCATAAGTTATGTCCTTCCCGCAACCAAAACGGGAGCGGTGGGTGACTCTGTTAGGATTATGGGCTATATCGAAACCACTAATGGTGCGTACCGAATTTGGTTTGGAAACAAGCTTGTCGTTAGCAACACTTCGGTCGGTTACTCTGTGGATGCAAACTTCACAGTACCAGAACTCCCCGGAGGAGAGTACACTATAACGCTAGGAGACGCCAGCAAAAACACTAACGCCACCCAAACATTCACTATAAACATAGACTATAACATCAAAGCCATTGTTCCTTCCTTACCCGGCCAATTGCAGGAAGGAAGTGACGTGGTTCTGGATGTTACACTCACCGGAGGACAATCCGACGCTACATATTATGCGAATGTCACAGTTGAACTTCCAGACCCTCTCAAAACGGCTTATTCACAAATTATTGCGCTCGCGTTTTCAAGTCAGACGGGAACCGCCCATGCACAGCTTACTTATCCAGACACTGCTTTTCAGCCTTCGGGTTCACTTACTGATTACGCGGGTTCATACAATGTGTATTTCAATATGTCACAAATGTTGGCGACGAACCAATTTTTCATAGGCTTCACTGACGCCAGCCAGTATCACAGAGAACAACTCGTGACAATACGCGCTATAGGGTATCAAGCGAACGAAAACTCAACAATAACCATAAACTACGCAAAAACCGACGCTAATGTGTACTCTGGAACGGTGACCGCCTCAAGCGGAGGTACAATCACCGTCGCTTGGACAGTTCCCAACGACGCACTAATCGGCGACTACAACATCACCATAAAGCCGCAAGGTACACCCAAGTCCATAATTGACTCACAACTCTTCAGCGTTCCAGGCTATCCTCTCAAAATCCGCACCTTGAACTTGGCAGGCGAGCCGGTGCCACAAATATTGGTTGAAGCCCTTGACCACGTCACAAACAAGCTGTACAATGGCACAAGCGGAGATGATGGAATAGCCACCTTGAACCTTGAAAAAGGTAACCATACCATAGACGCATTTTGGAATGACGTGAAAGTCGGCGAAATCCGTGCATCCATAACTGGAGAGAACGCGTACGATTTAGCATGTGAGTTAACCAACCTTCAAATAACCGTTCAAAATGAAAACGGGATTTCAATACCCTCCGTTAGTCTGTACATTACCTATCAATACATGACGACGAAGGGAGGTATGTCGAAAACCGGGAGTACCTCAGGCCAGACGGACCGTTCAGGCACCTTTTCTTTCAACTCTACCCTTCCTAGAATAAGTTACATAATTAACGCTTCTCTCTACGGCGTGGTTTTCAACACCAACAACAACACCGTCAGTGATGTTCCAGCGCAACCAACTCTTCAGGTACTAATACTGTGCCCAAGTCGAATTTTGACACTTAGAATACTGGATTACAATCTGGCACCTATCCCTAACGCGCGTATGGAGCTGGTTGAACAGACAAGTGGCATATTTTATGTCGCAGTGACTGATAATGCTGGGACTGTTTCTGTGGAGGTTACATTTGGAAAGTACCAATTACGGATTTACACGGACAATATTTTGTTGAATGAAACTGTCGTTGAAGTTTTCAGCGACACACAAACCGAAACTCGCTGCAGTCTCTACAACCTCCAACTGTCAGTTATAGTCGTTGACTATTTCGGGCAACCGATCCCTAACGTAAACGTCATGCTGCGCGGACCAGAAAAGGCAACGCGATCAGCCGAAACGCAGACGGATGGAACCGCAACATTCAGCAGCTTGATAGGCGGTAACATGCAAATAATCGCGTATCTCAGTGGAAGCGAGGATTCTTATGAAGCGATGAATCTTCGGGTCGAGGCGCCAACAGCAATAACGATCAGCATGGGTAAGTATGTTCTCTTGGGGCCGTTCCTCATCGAAACCAGTTTGTTCGCAACCTTAGTCATAATTTTGGCAGCGTTAATTCTGTTTCTCTCAACGGAAGTTTATATCAGAAAAAGATCCGAGCTGAGTAAAAGTGAAAGTTAAAATACGCAATCATGAGTCTAAAGTAAAAAAGTTTATATGGGCTCTGAAAGAAATACTTCTCTAAGAATGCGTAGAGACATTGAATTTTGGCAATTAAACAATAGAGGTGCATCTATTGGCTCAAGTAAAAGCTTGTTCTCCCATGTGTCAATCTTTTAAGTGCGCCCAGAACTCGACTTTCTACCGTCGCGATGCTGTGTGGTGCAGATGGACCGAAGAGATGTGCGACGTTGCGAACTGTACCTATGCTCTCTGCGTCAAGAGACGATTGCTGCCAAGAGGAATCTGCGGGGAAACTGTGAAACGCAAGACCGTTGACAAGGCTCCCGAAGAGGTTATTGGTCAATCGATAAAACTTCGAGGAAAGACACTGCGCAAGATTGGAGAAAGAGAACTCTTCTAAACTCGTCGCAAAACGTAAAAACGCGTTGCTCCACTCGTGAATTTCGGAGGTTCGCTCAACCTCTTTTTTTATTTGGCTTGGACACGTTTTACTACTGGCGGTTTCATTTTTTTTAGTATTCTGTAGCCGCAGATTATGCATTTTGTTTCTCCGCCGCGGAGTTCCAATTCTTCAGACGGGACTTCTGCGCCGCACCTCATACATTCGTAGACAATCCCTGTTTTTTCCATGGAAGTAACCTCTTCTAAGAGGAAAAGTATTTTGCTTTTAAACGTTTCCAGAACTTTCTGTGTTAACGAAGGTTAAAGCTTGAGAAAACGGCTAAGGAAAAACCTTTCGAGTGTTCTCCCTCCAGAAGATTTAGCCAGTGTTTACAATTCCTACGACATCGTGGGTGACATTGCGATATTCAGGTTGTCACGTTCTGCTCGCAAAAATGCTCAAAACATCGCAAAGGCGATAATGAGTGTTCACAAGAGCGTGAAAACCGTTTTAGTTCAAGCAAGCCCTGTTGACGGAGACTTCAGACTTCGACGCTTGACGCATGTGACAGGTGAAAACAGAACAGCCACCGTTCACAGAGAATCCGGATGTTTGTTCTCCGTTGATGTGGAGAAATGCTATTTTTCTCCAAGACTTTACCATGAAAGATTACGTGTCGCTAGGTTGATAAAACCCAACGAAACGGTTGTTAACATGTTTGCGGGCGTCGGCTGTTTTTCCGTAGCAATCGCCAAACATGTAAACACGGTTAAGGTGTTTTCGATAGATGTTAATCCGGCAGCATTTCAGTTCATGCGTGAAAACATCAGAATCAACAGAGTTTACGAGAAGGTAATTCCGCTATTGGGCGACTCAAAAGCAATCATCGAACGTCGATTTCGGCACGTGGCTGATCGAGTTCTGATGCCTTTGCCTGAGAAAGCCTTTGAGTACTTGCCCTCGGCTGTTTCCGCCCTCAAAACGTCTGGCGGTTGGATACACTACTACGATTTTGAGCATGCAGAGAAAACTGAAGATCCAGTCGAAAAGACTGAACTGAAAGTGACTAGGAAGCTTGCCAGCCTCGATGCGGCTTTTGCGTTTCCTTTTTCTCGTGTCGTCAGAACCACCGGCCCCAACTGGTACCAAGTAGTTTTAGACATTCGCGTCACGCGCGTTCCAGATAAAGTTTTATAACTATTCCCGCCATCTGTGTATGCGTGAAGTGGAATGAAACGAAAGTTGATGGATATACTCGCTTGCCCAATTGATAAGCATCATCCGCTTGAACTTCACGCTTTTGAGGAGAAAGAGGAAATAGTAGAAGGCCTAATCGTTTGCCCCAAATGCTTACGATGGTATCCCATACGCGATGAAATTCCAGAAATGCTGCCCGATGAATTGCGGAAGGAAAGTGAGGACCTGCCGTTTTTGAAAAAATGGAAAGCCCACATCCCAGCGAAAATAGTCTTTGAAGGCAAACCCTTCAGTCTGAAACGTTAAACAATTGCAGGGCGCTATCCCAGTCTTATTGCTCGGTTTTTTGCCGAAGATTGCAGCGCGGCTTCAGCGATCTTCAGGGCCTTCAAGCCATCCGCTCCAGTTATGACGGGTTTCTTCTTTGCCAATATGCAATCTGCGAAATGTTGAAGTTCAAGTTTTAAGGGTTCCTGCCACGGATGCCTCGGTTGTATTGTTCCTTTTGGTTCTTCAATCCACAGTTCTTGTGTTATGTAGTCCAGTCTCATTATGGCGTCGCTTCCAGTGACTGTTAGGGTTCGTGTTCGGTACGGCGTCAGCCAGTTGGATTCTATGAAGGCACTTTTGCCGTCTCTATAGGTGAGCATTATTTGAGCATAGTCTTCGAATTTTCTGTGTCTCATACTTCCTGTTTTCGCGTAAACGGTGATCGGGTCTTCATCGGCTATGTATCGCATAACGTCTATGTCGTGAATCGCCATGTCTTTGACTACTCCCACGTCGCCTATTCTTTCAGGCCACTGGGAAACTCTCTTTGCGGCAGCACACACGAGTTCTCCGATTTTTTTGTCTTCAACCGCCTCTCGAATATGCTGCAGTCCTGGGATAAACCGCATCAAAAAACCCACAGTCAAGTACAGGTTGTTTTTTTCAGCGGTTTTCAGAAGCTTTTCAGCTTGTTTCGTGTTCGTGGCCATGGGTTTTTCCACAAGAACGTGCTTTCCAGCTTTCAAGGCATTGAGGGCTTCTTTGGCAAGGCTAGTTGACCAAGTGCATACGCTTACTGCTTCGATTTCTTCGTTTTTCAGCATTCGCGTGCTAGTTGTGTATGCTTTCACGCCGAACTGGTCGGCTACGCTTTTCGCTTTCTCAGCGTTCACGTCGCAAACGGCCACGAGTTCGGCGGATGCTAGTTCTCTGTAGACTCTTGCGTGGTTTTTTCCCCAAAATCCAGTTCCTATGACTGCTACGCCCAGCTTTTTCATTTTTTCCCAGCTCCTCTTCCTAAACCACGATATATGAAGCCTTCTTTTTCAACTTTTTGAGGTTCGATTGCCCCTGTCAAATCAACGATTGCAGCTGGCATCCTCATCACAGCCCGTAGTTTCTTTAGGTTCAGACGTTTAAACTGGTCGTGTTCAGTCAATATCACTATACAGTCTGTGCCCTCTACCGCCTCGTTCAAGCTTCTTCTGAGCACGCGCGTCATTTCTGATGGTTCATTTTTTGACAATAGGGGATCGTAGATGCTGATTTTTGCACCTTTTGTTTCTAACATTTTAACAAAGGTGTCTGCCGTTGTTCTTGGTCCAGTTGTGCCCAGCACGGCAACTCTCGCTCTTCTTAACGTCTTTCCGCAACTTCGCAATGTGTCCTGTGCCAAATTGACCGCGTGTCTAACCATATTTTCATTTATCTGCCTAGCAAGCGCGGTGAGCCTGAGCTTGGTGTTCAGATTTTCCGCGCTCTCAAGCAAGAGATACGCTTCGTTTCTGCTGTCTTCTTCTGCAATCGTTGGAGCGAAACTTGTTTCGCCCGTGTCCGGAACTAAGAGTTTGGACATTTCAAAATAGTCCATGCTTGCGTTTTCGCAGAGAATAGCCAACTCGTTGGCTAAAGCCACGTTTGCATCTCGCCTGACAACATTAAAAAGTGCAGCCAATTCTGCTGTTTTAACACCTAATATTTTTTTAACGCCTTTTTTGGTTACCGTTCCCAGAACCGTTGAAGCCGCATCCAAGCTGGTCTTATCATTCGCGGCAACCTTAAGCTCTTGGTTGCTGATTGATTCTGTGGGTTGCCCATCTGGAATCTGGAGAGGGTTGTAGGCTAGACCGAAGTCCTCCCCCACTCTGAGTCCTGACGTGTTCTCCAGAGTTTCCTTGATGACTCCTTCGGTAAAACCGAAGCCCGCTATTCCGCCATAAATAACCAATGCGCCTCGATGAAGTGCTGCTCCGACTTGTTTGCAACTGCTTTCTGCTTCTGAATAATCAGGGTTTTTCTTGTCGTCAATCTTCGCAGTGGTCGTCATGATAGTTATGTCACTTTGTGAAACTGCGTTTTTCAACTCGTTTGTGGCATTTAATTGCCCAGTTCTCATAAAATTCTTCAGTTTAGACTCTACTTCACGTTCAGAGAAGGGTGTTTTTCCTTTTGCTAGGCGCCTCACCAAGCTCTGATCCGCATCTGTACATGTAACTTTGAAACCCGCCTCAGCAAAAGCAACAGCGTAGAGAATGCCTCTTTGGCCACATCCTATAACACTTACAGTGTATTTTCTGCGGTTTTCAATTGTGTTTATCTCTTCTGGGTTCAAGTGCAGAGCTGTAAACATGGATAAGTGCTCTCCATTTCGCCTTCAAATTCGCTTCTCTTGTTAAATGATTTCGAGGATATTTCTGAGTTTTGAACTGTAGTCTTCGACTAGCTTCAATGCCTTTTCTTGGTTTTTCGCTTCCGCGTACAACCTGTAAACAGGCTCGGTTCCGCTGGGCCTCACTAGGATGGCGCTTTTGTCTTCGAACCAGACTTTCACTCCGTCAATGGTGCTTACGTTTGCGCCTTTCACCTGTTCAACCAGTTTTTTCAGCACTTCTTCTTTTTTAGCCTCTGGACATTCAACCTTTCCCTTTTCAAGGAAATATCGCGGTTGTTCCTCGATGAGCTTTGAGAGTTTTTCTCCAGTCTCAGCCATAATCTCCATAATCAAAGCTGTTGTCATGGCCCCGTCACGGACTGCTTGGTGAGGACCGTAAAAGACTCCGCCATTTTCTTCTCCGCCCAGTTTAGCTTTCAGTTTTTTCATTGTTTGCGAAATAGTTACGCTTCCTACTTTGGTCCACACGATTTCTCCTTTATAAGCGTCCGCGATGTCTTTAACAAGCGTTGAAGAGCTTACGGAAGTAACTATTTTTGCATGGGGGTTATGGACTAGGAAGTGTTTTTCAATCAGGGCGAAAGTTTTGTCTCCCCAGTAAATCTCTCCGTTTTCATCAACGAATATGGATCGGTCAGCGTCTCCATCGAAGGCTACTCCAAGGTCCGCACTTACAGCTTTCACGGTTAGGGCTATTTCCTTGAGGTTTTCTGGGCGAGGTTCTGATAGTCTTCCAGGGAACGTTCCGTCTATGTTAGCGTTTAAACTCGTTACTTTGCAACCGAGTTCTCGTAGAAGACGGGGTGCAGTTAAGCCGCCTACGCTGTTAGCCGCATCGACGACGACGTGATATCGCTTCTCTGATATTTTGGCGACATTCACGTGTTTTTTTACCGCCTCTATGTACTCGTCATTTATGCCGGGCATTTCATTGGTTGTTCCTAGTTTGTCCCATTCTGCAAATTGCGTTTTGTTTTCGAAGTATAGGTTTTCGATTTCGATTTCTTGTTCGCGAGAAATTTCTATGCCATCGTTCCAGATGACTTTTATCCCATTATATTCGGGTGGGTTATGGGACGCAGTTATTATAACTCCGCCGTCTATTCCATGATTTTTGACCGCATACTGCAGTGCGGGCGTTGGAGCCATTCCAGCGAAGAAAACGTTGCACCCAGTGGCTGTTAAACCAGCGATAGCCGCCTTGGCAAACATTGGACTGCTGGTTCTGGCGTCATGGCCTACCAACAGATTTTTCCTCCCAAAGAAGGTTCCAATGGCTAAACCCATTTTTATCGCCGTTTCTGGGGTCAATTCTTTATTGACGACTCCGCGGATGCCGTTTGTTCCGAAAAGCTTGCTTGCACTCATCATTTTCCACTCTCTCCGTGTTTAACAGATAATCTTGGATTTTAATATGCTTTCAGAAACTTCCTTCGCTGGGCAGACGGCGGCTTCCTCTGCGAGCGAGATGTTATCTTTGACTTTTGCTTGATCAGCGATGATGCAACCCTTGCCAATTCTAACTTTCTTTCCAATTATTGCGCCTTCGCCTATAATCGCTCCATTTATCGATGTGAAATTACCTATTTTTGTATCTGGAAAAATCACGGAATCCCTTATCTGCACGTTCTCTCCTACGATCACGTTTTTCCCCAAAACGGCGTATGGTCCAATGATTGATTTTTTTCCTATGGAAATGCCTTTGTCCAATGCAACGGGATTCTTCAACTCAAATTTGTGTGCACTTTTGTGTTTTTGTCTGTTAATAAAAGCGTCAAGGAGGATCTTGTTTGTCTGCAAATACTCTTCTGGCTTGCCTATGTCTATCCAAAACCCCCTGACAACATACCCGTAAAGCATTCCCTTCTTGACCAGTTTTGGAAAGACCTCGCGCTCCATCGAAACCGTCCTCCTCTTTGGGATATACTGGAAAACTGTCGGACTCAGAACATACACTCCTGCATTTATGAGATTGCTTGGGGCGGCACCCTTCGGCGGTTTCTCTATGAACGTTACTATGCGATCATCCTCTGCTATTTCCGCCACGCCGTATCTGCTTGGATCGTGAACCTCGTAAAGGGCGATTGTAGCCAAGGCTTTTCTTTCTCTGTGTCTCTCCAGAATCTCTTTGTAACTCAAATCAGTGAATATGTCGCCATTCACAACCAAGAAGGGCTCCGCTTGCCCAATTAATTTTTCAGCCTTCTTAATTGGTCCTCCCGTTCCCAGAGGCATTTTCGGCGGATCATGGGAGTATTTTACGCTTAACCCACATCTGGGAACTCGTTGTTGTTTTATGTAAAACTCGGTTTGCCTGTTAACCGCCAGTATCGCCTCTTCAATGTCGTTCTTAGCAAGTCCCTCGAAAATCCACTGCAGTAATGGTTTGTTGACTACTGGGAAAAGGGTTTTGGGCCTAGTGCAACTTAACGGTCTCAGTCTAGTGCCGAATCCGCCAGCGAGGATCAAAGCTTTCAGTGAACTTCACCCCTCTTAAGTCGCAAGTTTACTATTCACAACTTCTTAATATAAACAATTTTGAGAAAGGGCGCTTTTTATTCCCATTCTATGGTTGCTGGCGGCTTGTGGGTTATGTCATAAACGACGCGGGTGACTTCTGGTATTTCGTTGGTTATCCTGGTGGAGATTTTCTCCAGAATCGGATAGGGAATTTTTGAGAAGCTGGCGGTCATTGCTTCACGGCTTTCCGCAGCGCGCACAGCGACTACGTAGCCGTAGGCTCTAGCGTCACCTTTGACGCCTGTAGCCTTGGTGTCCGTTAAAACGGCAAAGTACTGCCACAGGTTTTCTGCCAAGCCGCTTTTTTCGATTTCCTCTCTCACTATTTTGTCTGCTTTCTTTGCGACCTTGACTTTCTCTTCGGTTAATTCGCCTATTATCCTGACTGCCAGTCCAGGTCCCGGGAAGGGTTGTCTGGAAACTATTTCTTGGGGCAAGCCGAGCATTTTGGCAACTTTTCTCACTTCGTCCTTATACAGGTCGCGGAGAGGTTCCAAAATTCTCTTGAACTTGATTTTTGCTGGTAATCCCGCGACGTTGTGGTGTGTTTTTATTTTGTCTGAGTGTTTTCTGAAGCCTGATTCGATTCTGTCCGGATAGATAGTTCCCTGAATCAGGTATTCGGCGCCTGCTTTTTCGGCTATTTCTTCGAAAACTCGTATGAATTCTTCTCCGATGATTTTTCGTTTCTTTTCTGGATCAGTTACTCCCCTGAGTTTTTCCATAAACCTTTCTTGCGCATTTGCCATTACTAGGTTGATTTTGAATTTTTGAAAGGCTTTTCTGATAGCTTCGGGTTCGCCTTCCCGCATAAAACCATGATCAACAAAAACCGCTGTCAGCCTATTATTCAGTGCTTGAGCTGTGAGGGCAGTTGCGACGCTGGAGTCTATGCCTCCGCTCAGGCCTATTATGGCTTTGCCTTCGCCTACATCTGCTTTTATCTCTTTAACCATTTTTTCTATTATGTCTTCCATTTGCCAGTTGGCTTTGCATTTGCAAACTTCAAAGAGGAAGTTGCGAAGCATGTGCATGCCGTTTTCTGTGTGGATGACTTCCGGATGCCACTGCAAACCGTAGATGGGTTTTTCCTTTTGTCTAAAGGCAGCGACTGGACAGTTTTCCGTGTGCGCTAAAACTTCAAATCCAGGTGGCATAGCGAAAACTGTGTCGCCGTGGCTCATCCAAACCTTTTCTTTTCCGCCTAAGCCTTTTAGCACGCCTATGGTTTTGTCTATTGTGACGTGAGCGATTCCGTATTCCTTGCAGGCTGCGGGTTCAACCTTTCCGTTAGTTACTCGGGCTATGAGCTGATGACCGTAGCATAAGCCTAAGATCGGCAGGTTTGTTTCCAAGATTCGGGGATCAAGTCTCGGCGCGTTCGGTTCGTAAACGCTCGCTGGGCCTCCTGAAAGAATCAAGCCCTTGATGTTTAATTTTTCGTTTAGAGTTTTGATTCCGTCTGGTGTTATGTCGTGGGGAACGATATCGGAGTAGACCCCGTTTTCTCTTATTCTTCTCCCTATTAGGTGAGAGTATTGTCCCCCGAAATCCAGCACCAGTATAGTGTCGTACTTCATAGCATTTCGCCACGCTCAGGTAACTGGGTTTTCGCTCCAGTAATTTAACATTGCTATCCTGTTGTTGTCGATTACAAATGCGTTCTCTATTCTTCCGCGCTCGCCGTCTGCCTCGCATTTTCTCTCTCTTAAGGGCTTCAGTGTTCGGCCTCTAACGCTTGGAACTAAACTTTTATAAATATAATCATTTAATTATTAGAAGCATGTTTCGAAAAGGTTTACTTGATTGGAAAAATGTACAAGGAGCGATTAGCAATGGAGTTGAATGAAACCGACACAAAGATATTGCACGGACTTTTGGAAGATGCTCGCTTTTCGAGCAGGCAGCTAGCGAAGAAAGTAGGCGTTTCTGTTGGCACTGTGCTTTCAAGAATCAAGAAGATGGAAAGTGAAGGCATCATAAAAGGCTACGCGGCAGTTTTGGATCACGAAAAGCTCGGGTACGA
>Ga0315308_1000790_pt1 | contig 18103 bp, 21 predicted proteins | sample TDP3_MG_FD_203078 | JGI IMG/M metagenome (GOLD analysis project Ga0315308, IMG submission 203078) | Freshwater sediment microbial communities from Lake Towuti, South Sulawesi, Indonesia - TDP3 | ecosystem: Environmental > Aquatic > Freshwater > Lake > Sediment | place: Indonesia: South Sulawesi... | reverse complement strand
AGCGTGCCCCTCATCGCTGACAACCGGATCAAACTTCGGTTCCCATACAATTCCTTGTCCAGCTGCTCGTTTCGGAAGCGTCTCATCCTGGCGAATAATGAGAGATATGGCGTCTCAGCACTAGTGGTGTGCAAAGCAACGATGTCGCGCACTACTTGAGTAACCGTGCCTGCTTTAGAACCGTTCAAGAGGTGCTGCTTATGAAGAACATACGACTTGGCAACAGGCTCGTCCAAAGCAGACACCAGTTACACACAGCTCCTCTTCATGTCAACGACATATGTATGACCTGACTAAAAAACTGTAACCAACAATAACTACTATATGCAAGCGCGCTGAAGCATCATCCAAAAACCACGAGCAACGGCTAAAAGCGATTGCCAAGGAGCCGCCCAGCCCGCACACGAGCCTAATAATCCTTATAAACATGTGCGGTTGATTAGACTCTGCACCTTAAAACAAAAAAGGGTGAGGCATTTGTCCAAACCATTCTACGTAAAGATGAACGTCCCAAAAGAGGTAGCGGACGCCGCCTATGAAGCCCTGCAAATAGCCAACCAAACTGGCACTGTTCGCAAGGGCACCAACGAAACGACCAAGGCGATAGAACGAGCCCAAGCCAAACTTGTAGTGATCGCCGAGGACGTTGATCCGCCTGAGGTCGTAGCCCACCTGCCGCTCATCTGCGACGAACGCAAAATCCCCTACGTATTCGTGCCCAACAAACAAAAAATCGGCTCGGCAGTGGGCATAGATGTTCCCGCAGCCGCCGCATGCATAGTTGAACTTGGCGACGCCGCACCGCTAGTCAAAGAAATCAGCAAACGACTCGAGGAGATTAAGAAGGCCGCAATTAAATGAGCAAGGAAACAGCACCGGAAAAGCGGGCATCGGAGAAAGAAGAAGCTGAAGAAGCCCTGACTCCGGCCGAAGTCATACAAGTCATCGGCAGGACAGGTGTCACAGGCGAAATAAGCCAGGTTAGGGTTCGAGTTCTAGAAGGACGAGACAAGGGCCGCATAATCACGAGAAATGTGAAGGGACCGGTTCGTGAAAACGACATGCTAATGCTCAGAGAAACTGAACGCGAAGCCAAGAAAGTCAGATAGAAATGATCACTGGGAGAGTTCACCCATGCCTAAACCGCGCCGTTGCTCTTTCTGTGGAAGAGACTTCCCGTCGGGAACGGGCATAATGTATGTGCGAAACGACGGCGCCCTGTTTTGGTTCTGCTCCAGCAAGTGCCGCAAGAGCAGTTTAGGGTTGGGACGAGACGCCCGCAAACTCCGATGGACAAAATACTACGGAAAGGAAGAGAAAGGACGAGCCTGAGACGAACCTCCTGATTTTTGGTCCGCCAGGAGCTGGAAAGGGCACTTACGCTTCGAGACTGGCAGCAGAGCTTAAAATCACCAGCTTGGCAATGGGAGACATTTTCCGGCAGGAGATTAGAGAGAAGACAGCGTTAGGGAGGAGGATCGTGGAATTCGTTGAGAAGGGGCTACTGGTTCCAGATGAGATCGTGATAGAAGTTCTGAAAGAAAGAATCAGTCAGCCTAACAGTGAGGGGGGCTTCATTCTTGACGGGTTCCCACGCACAATTGATCAAGCTAAGGCGTTAGACAAAATTGCGAAAATCGACGCCATTGTGCATTTGGTTGTGCCTGAATGGGTAATAGTTGAACGCCTGTCAAACCGTCGGATCTGCAGGGACTGCGGCGCCATATACAACATAAAGTATGCCCCCAAACCCAAATTCGACCTGAAATGTGACAAGTGCAGTGGAGACCTTTACCAGCGGGAAGATGACAAAGCCGAGGTCATTACCGAAAGGCTGAGAGTCTACGAGAAACAAACACAGCCATTGATCGAATACTACAAAGAAAAAGAAACTCCATTTGTGAGCATCGTGAACAAGAAGGTCGACGCGCCGATTGACATTGTTTTCCACAGAATACTGGAGGGCTTTAAGAAAATCAGACTACTGTAAAACTGGTGCCTCTTGGCTATCGTTAGGGTCAAATCATTTATACGTTTGAATCGCACCTTCTCGTTGGAAGGATAAAAAATCAAACATGAGCTAGTTATCTGCATGCCTCGTGGTGCCTCTAGATGCCTGTTCGGCAACCAATCGCGTGCATTCTCGGCCACATCGACACTGGAAAGACTTCTCTTTTAGACAAGATTAGGAAAAGCAGTGTTCAGGCTCGAGAGGTAGGTGGCATCACTCAGCACATAGGAGCCAGTTTCTTCCCGGTTGCCACGCTCAAAGAGCTCACTGGACCTCTGCTGAAGCAGCTGAGGCGCAGGATCACCATTCCAGGTCTGCTTGTTATTGACACGCCGGGACATGAGGCCTTCGCAAACCTTAGGAAGCGTGGCGGCGCTGTTGCGGACATCGCAATTCTGGTCATAGACATTCTCAGAGGCTTCGAGGCACAGACCTACGAGTGTATTGACATTCTTAGATCTAGGAAAACGCCGTTTTTAGTGGCAGCCAACAAAATCGATAGGCTGCCCGGATGGATCTCCAAGCCAAACGAACCGTTCTTGAAATCCTATCTGGGCCAAGACACATATGTGCGGCAGGACTTTGATGAGCATTTGTACTCTATTTTGGGTTCTTTCTCACAGCAGGGGCTACGTGCTGATCGCTTCGACAAGATCACTGATTTCACTAAGACCATTGCGATTATACCCGTTAGCGCGAAGACGGGTGAGGGCATTTCTGAGCTTTTGGCCGTTCTAATAGGTTTGACTCAGCAGTATCTGAAGAAACAGCTGCGGGTAAAGATGGTCGCTGCACGGGGCACGGTGCTAGAAGTTAAAGAGGAGCCGGGTTTAGGCGTCACTGTGAACGCTATTATTTATGAAGGCGTGCTTCGGAGAGGCGACACGGTGGTTGTTGGTGGCAAGGAGAAGCCTATCGTGACTAAGGTGCGCGCGGTTTTGCTGCCTAAGCCTTTGGATGAGATTCGTGATCCGAGAGACAGGTTTTCTTCTGTGGAGGAGGTTTCGGCTGCCAGCGGCATAAAAGTGGCGGCGCCGAATTTGGAGGAGGCTATTGCTGGTGCGCCAATCTATGCGGTTCCTTCTGAAGACCGAGTTGACGAGTTCGTCAAGATGGTTTCTGAGGAGGTTGAGAGGCTCCGCATTGCCATGGATGTTGAAGGAGTGGTTCTGAAGACTGATGCGTTGGGTTCGCTTGAGGCTATAGCTGAGATCTTGAAGCGTGAAGGCGTGCCCATTCGGTTGGCTGACGTGGGAGACGTCTCCAAGCGAGATGTGACTGAGGCTGCAGTGGTTAGAGAACATGAACCATTGTACGGAGCTGTCTTAGCCTTCAACGTCAGGATCTTTCCCGACGCAGAGGAAGAGGCGCAAAACAGGGGCGTGCCCATTTTTGAACACAACATAATCTATCATTTAATCGACAATTTCGTGAGCTGGATGAGGAGTGAGCAGGAGGCGAAGCTGGCCAAAGAATTTGATAAGTTGACTATGCCGGCTAAGCTGAAGGTCTTGCCTGGATATGTTTTTCGGAGAGCGAAACCTGCTATTTTCGGGGTTGAGGTGGCTTCGGGCACGATTAGGCCCAAGTATCCGCTGATGGGCTCAGATGGACAAGACCTTGGTGAGATCATGCAGATTCAGGACAAGGGCGAGGCTGTTTCTGAAGCCAAAACAGGCATGCAGGTGGCTGTTTCGTTGGAGAAGCCGATATTTGGACGACACATCAATGAAGGGGACACATTATACGTTAAAGTGCCTGAGCCAGATGCGAAGGCCATGTTGACTAAGTTCCAAACACGTCTCACACCTGAAGAGCTCGATGCATTGAATGAACTGGTTAAAGTTATGAGGGCTAAGGTGCCGTTCTGGGCTGCTTCTTAGGCTGGGTTTTTAAGCCTCTTCATTCAACCAATAGAAATGTATGAATCACGGAGACCTACATGGTAGTTGTACTTGCAGTATTCCTCTTCCTAGGTCTGGGTTTCTTTTTAGGTTGGACATGAGTAATATGGCAAGTCGAGGAAGAAATCATAGAGAAACTCAAACGTAAAAGGACTTAGCGAACTGCTCTTCAATTCCGCAAGAAGAGCGGAAAACCTTAAGCTAACATCACTTGGGCAAGAATGGCGTGTTAGAGAGAGATAGTAAGGATGGATACGAAAAGCATGGATGAGATGACTAGAGCGAATCTGGAGACAATGATTGAAGTATACAGAGAGCAAAAAACCAACGTAGATTTCATTAATTTTCAAGAGACGTTGAAAGCGATGAAAGAAGAGGTTAAGGATCTAAAGACCCACAATCCGCGAACTAATTCTATTGCTAATAGGATAATTCTGGAAATAGAGAAATACCAAACTATTAGATACACAGGTTACACTGAAAGATTTTACGAAGGAAAAATCTGTGACATAAAGGCGATGATTTCAGAACTGAAAGCTCTCGTGAATGCGCCTGATTCGCATGTATTGAAAGATAAGTAGAATTAGAGATTCCACATTGGAGTCTCTCATAGCTTGGAGGAAGCCTGTAAGTTTCCTAAGTTGGTCTGACCACTTAACCGACATGCATGGAGCCGAATTGCTCAGAGAACGCAAGTGGAGCCAGAAGTAGTCTTTAGTGCTGTGGGTAATATTTTATGGCTTCTAACAGATCGAGGTTGCGATATCTCCTGTCCCCCTTTTTCTGAAAGAATCGACTTAAGCTTACGAAACAAAGAAATAACTTTCTTTTGGATAACTGTGGTTATGAATAACGTTTCTCTCAGCGGAAGGCAAAAATTTCTAGATGAACTTCCTGATAGCAAGCAAAAAAGTATTGATGTTGAAACCATAAGATGCCTGAATTGGAACATAAGAAATCCTTCTTTACAAAGAGCTACGAAGCAGATGGTGTGGCTAGAGAAGAATCGTTTTGACATAATTGCCTTGACGGAAGTTAGACCTTCTGAAGGGGCTGTTTACATTAGGGATAGACTCATGAGCCAAGGCTATACAATCATTTTTGCAAAGCCAGAGAACGAGGACTATAGCGTCATTCTGGCAGTTAGAAGGCTTTTCGAAGCAGTTCCAAAGATTTGCATTGATTTTTTGCCTTACAGAGTCTCTTTCGCAACTTGCCATTTCTCTGGGGAGGCTGTGTTAGTCACTGGCATTTACGCGCCAGTTTGGAAGACTGAAAAAAAGAGAAAGTTTGTAGAGGCGTTTGAAAGATTCATCGAGAGGAAAGATTGGAGAAAGAGATTCAGTGGTTGGATAATACTAGGGGACCTTAATGTATTAGAGCCGAACCATATCCCTCACTACTCTGTCTATGAAGGGTGGGAAAATTTTTACAATGTTTTCATCAAACATGGACTAGTAGATGCATTCAGATTTTTTCATCCGGAAGAAAGAGAGTATTCTTGGTTTGGAAGGAAGGGAAATGGTTATCGTTTTGATCATATTTTTATCTCAGAGAACATTCTAAGCTCTGTCAAAAAATGTTATTACATCCATGAGGTAAGACTGAAAAAACTTAGCGACCATTCTGCGATGTGTCTTGAAATCGAATCATCTGCTTCATCAGAGAGCGATATGGACCGTATCAAACTATCATAAAGCGCAGGGTAAAAGCAAAAAAGTAGTCTCTTTGGCGTTATGGCTAGTCTTTTATGGCTTCCAGAATGCTCATTACATTCCACAGTTTGACTCTCGCGTACGGCGGCATGTTCGGGTCCTGTAAAATTTCGTCTAAAAGTGAGATGGCGTTGGATGCCCGCACTGCAGGTGAATACTGTGAAGTGTGCAGGGCGTCGATTGAGTTCTTTGCCGCCCGTCTAATGTTGCGCGGCGTGGTGGTGTCCTCTGAGACCAAACCGAGCACCTGAACTGCCTGCTCGATTCGTTCTTTGTATTCCTTCGCTTTTTTCTTGCCCACCATGAGGTTTAACCTCCATACAAAGGCACCGCAGCGATACTCAAATAATCTACCACTCGTTAAAACCTTTTCGTATGAGGTCAAATCATGTCGGCGAAATCCAAAGATCTACAGGTCATGGCTGACCTGCTACGTCAGGGAGCCACACTTACAGAGCTGTCATGCCCAGCTTGCGCATCACCCTTGTTCAAGCTTAAGAACGGCGAACTCTGGTGCGCCAAATGCCAAAAACGTGTCATAGTGGTCAAAGAAGGCGAAACACCAGAAGAAGCAACCAGGCCAATAGTAATGAGTTCACTAGAGTCAACGGTGCTCGACAAAATACGAGAGGTTGAAACCAAAATTAGGGAAGAGAAAGACCCTTCACAGCTGGAAAAACTCAGCTCCACATTAGCCACCTTGCTGGAGAATTTGGAAAAAATCAGAAAAATGAGGCGCTGAACGCCAACAGGGCTCGGTGTTCAGGTTGTTGGGACGCTATGACAACTTTCCATTGCATATACATGGTCTTGCACGATTCACCCATGCCTCTTCGCTTAAGACGCTGCAGCTTACGATGGCCCATGTTTTCTACAAACTCAATGGGCAAACCCTTGACATGAGAACATTGACCAAGGCTTCACCCGCCAACTGCACGGTCAACTTCGAGTTTGGTGTCGCAGACGCTGACACCTTCAACTTTCTCGACGAAGAAGAACTCAAGAAGCTAGAACACGCAGTGAGACACCAATCTCTCCAAGTGCTTGACGCCTACTGTGCCACACGCTATCAAATCACGGACGACTCAGGCAAACGCAAATCCTTGAAATTCGACTATAACATGCTCCGCTTTGCCTTCTACAAAAGGCAGATTCAACTGTTTGTTTTCCATGAAAGAGGAATCAACCGCGTTCCCCTAGAAGACCTCGTCCTCTTCTTAGCAAATCTGATCAACCAGAGACTTGTAGAGGAACAAGGCCGAAGGCTTACACTAAAGCGCATCCACATGCTCTAAGACTTCTCGCGTGAATTCGCACAAGAACCTTCTCAGAAATGTCTTTCGAAACTTCAGCAATGGGCTTGTCACCATCGATAAGCGCTAAACGTTGCTCTTTGACAAGCTTCAGATAGGTCTCACGCACCTTCTCCATGTTTGTTCTGTTTTCCATCACCGTTTTCTTCTTCTTGAATCTCTTGACCACAACGTTGACAGGAACATCTATGAATAGGGCCACATCTGGCTTCATGGCATATTGGTTGATGGAGTCTATCCAGCCTAGGTCAAGGCCCGCGGCGCCTTGATACGCTAAAGTGGAGTACACATAGCGATCACAAACAACTATCTTGCCCCGCTTCAACAGCGGCTTAACTTCTGACTCCACATGATCCACTCGGTCCGCTGCAAACAGCAGAGCCTCAAGAGCTGTTGGAATTCGCTTCTCTCGATGAAGTACAAAACGCCGAATGAGCTTGCCAACCCTTCCAGAACTGGGCTCTGTTGTATATACCGCATCGAAACCCTTCCGGCGCAGAGCCCTTACCAAGCTCTTAGCCTGAGTTGTCTTTCCACTACCGTCCAGCCCTTCTATGCAGATGAAGAACCCTGTTTCTTTTTGAGGTCTCATCACCTTAGGCCAGCTTTCTACGCCATCTTCTGAAAATTCCTTAGGATAAATGACTTTCCACTAGCGAGAAGGCTTACATAATGGCATGCGCTGATCCACTCGCAAATTCAGACCTAAGGCCATTGAAAATCATACATATCCTTTAATAACAGTTGACAAAATGAAACTGTTATTATTGAGGCGTCCATGTTGAGGCAGTATTGGGGCGAAATCAAAGACCCCGTGCACGGCTACGTCTACATCACCGAGGCTGAAAAACAAATCGTTGACTCATTTCCTGTGCAGCGACTTCGAAGACTCAGGCAACTAGCCGGGGCCGAATATGTTTATCCAGCAGCCAACCACACAAGATTCGAGCACAGCGTCGGCGTCATGCATCTAGCTGGGCTGATGGCTGAAAACCCTTACCTTTCAAAACACTTCAACGACGACGAGTACCAGATGATTCGCATAGCCGCATTGCTGCACGATGTCGGACATGGCCCTTTTTCGCATATTTTTGAGCATTTGCTTGTCAAGTTCTTGAGCAAGACCCACGAAGACCTCAACGTGTGGGTCGTCCAGAAATCAGAGCTGAAAGACATAATCAGAAAGATTGGGTTCAACGCCAACGAAGTCGCCAAACTCTCTGTAGGCTGGCTACACAAACCGAATCGAGCCTTCATGGATCAGATCATACGCAGCGCCGTTGATGTGGACAAACTTGACTTTGTCGTGCGCGATACCTATCACACAGGCGCTCAGTACGGTTACGTGGACGTTCTCCGCCTCATCCAGACCCTTGACGTGCTCGATCAGAACTTAGCCGTTGACCTGGGTGCATTATCCGCCCTGGAATCATTCATTCTAGCCCGAGTTGAATCCTTCAAGAGCATATATTTCCACAGAGTTGGAAGAGCTGTCCAATTGATGCTGGCCATGGCAATGGAAGAAGCTAAGGACGAACTTGGCCTCATCGACTTCAAGACACCTGAAGAATACCTGTCTTTTGACGACTATACCGTTTGGACCATGCTCAAGAAATCGAAAAAGTCAAAGAAAACTATTGAAAACCTTGAGAGGCGAAGGCTGTTGAAATGCGCCTACGACAGAACCTTCTATGTACGGGACAAAACCGTCTCAAACCTGTTCAGCCATGAAGAGATACGCAACCAGCTTCGGGATCGTATTGCGGCTATGGCTAAGGTGGATCCTCAAGCCGTAGTCATAGATGTGCCCACCCTGCCCTCGGTGCCGTACAGCCACTCGGTGTTCCTTGAACCCATGGAAATCCCTGTTTTCACACGAACGCGAGGAGGCGAGAAGGTCCCGCAGCGACTTGGTGAGGTCTCAGGCATATTCGATGTACTTAGAGGATTCATCAACATACTTAGGGTGTACACGGAAGAGAAAAACAGAGAAAAAGTGGGCAATGCAGCCACGAAATTATTAGGCGAACTCCCATCATCAGCAAAAATATCTTTCTAGAACTGCGGTGAAGGCACAACTTGAGGACAGCTGAAAAGGTTCTTATTGGAAGAGGCATAACCTCAGGCCTTCGAATCGGAACCGCACTCGTATCTCCCAAGCCCCTAAGCTTCCTAGGAGGAGTTGATTACACAACTGGTGTGGTCATCGAAAAAAACCACGACCTAAAAGGCAAATCCCTCAAAGATAGCATCTTGTGCTTTCCATGTGGGCATGGCTCAACAGTTGGTAGCTACGTTCTGTATTCGCTCGTCAAGAAAGGACTCGGCCCAAAAGCCATTGTTAACCGAGTTGCAGACACGGTTGTGGCGGTCGGTGCCATCATCGCTGATATTCCAATGGTTGACCAGATTGACATCAAGCAAATCAAAACAGGCGACACAGTCGAGGTTGATGGAGACAAAGGAACTGTGAAAGTCGTGAAGCGAGGCTAATCAGGCATGCATCTGACCAAGCAGGAAGAGCGAATGCTAGAAGGCGAACACGGATGGCCCAGCCAAGTCTGTATGAAAATACTTGTCCGCTTAGGCGACCTCTTCGGCGCCACCAAACTCATACCAGTCGAGTCAGCACACATTTCAGGCGTGTCCTACAAGCACTTAGGAGACGCCGCAATCGACTTTCTCCAAGAATTGGCTAAGCAAGGCGGAAGAGCACGCACAATAGCCACCCTCAATCCGTCAAGCTTCGACTCTGACTATCTCATGAAACGCTACAAGAAGGAACGAGTTCACCAACAAAAACACGTGATTGAACTCTTCAAGAAAATGCGTGTTCAGCCAACGCTCACATGCACACCATACTACCTTCAAGAACCAAAAACTGGTGGACATTTGGCATGGTCAGAGTCCTCAGCCGTGGTCTACGCAAACTCCGTTTTGAAAGCTTGGACAAACCGTGAAGGAGGCCCAAGCGCCCTAGCCGCTGCCCTAATAGGTAAGACCCCGAACTATGGCATGCATCAGTCTGAGAATCGTCAACCAAGCGTGTTGGTGAGGCTTGAAGCGCCACTTCGAAACGAAACAGATTTCGGCTCTTTAGGAATCCTTCTCGGCAAGCAGCTGGACGACAAGATTCCAGCTTTTGAGAGACTGCAGGGTTCAGACGACGACCTGAAGCAATTGAGCGCGGCTCTGGCTTCGAGCGGCATGACAGCACTGTTCCACGCTGCGCTGGATAAGACAGACAAAAGAGCGAAATTTGAAACCGTATCAGTTGAGCCCGAGGATTTGAAGAAAACAGCTGACGATCTTTGCACAGCAACTCAGCAGCCAGAGCTTGTTTTCTTTGGATGTCCTCATTGTTCAGCTGGAGAACTGCAGAAGATTGCAGACGCCATTGAAGGAAAGAAGGTTAAGAAGAACACTGAACTGTGGGTCTGCACTTCAAGGTACGTCAGAGAGAAAGCCAGAGAACGGGTTGCCGTCATTGAGAAAGCTGGCGGACACGTGCTATGTGACACCTGTATCCTCACAACCTGGGTGAAAGACCTCGGCGTCAAGGCGTTTATGACCAACTCGGCTAAGACAGCGTTTTATGCACCGACCCTAAACGAGGTGGACGTTGCACTCGCTCCGATGAAACAATGTATTAGGACCGCTTGCAGGAACTAGCCGACGTCTTAAGCAGTCTTGGTTCGTACAGCAAACTCGTAATAAACTGACCCTATCAAGAGACCAGCCAAGCCGATTATCCAAGCGTCGCTGGAAAGAAACGCCAACAATGCAAAGCAGAAGAGAAAACCCGCAGCTGAGACGAAAACGGGATAACGCTTGTCTTCACGTCTAAGCCTGATCGCTGACAGATTGACTAGGCCATGATGAAAGAGAAGAGAAAACGTGCCGACGGCTACGATGCGTGAGAAACCTCCAAACACGAGGACGGTTGAAGCTAGCCCCGTTAACAAGACAGCGTAATGTGGAGTTTGAAACCTGGGATGTATTTGACTTAAGAATGATGGTAGCTGCCGGTTTCTGGCCATGGCAAAGGTCATTCTTGAAACTCCCAGTACAGTCATCAAGAGGACGCTTGCCGTGGCTATCATAGCGCCGATCGATACGACGAAAACAGCCGCAGAGTTTCCGGTTACGTTGATTGCGTCGGCTAACGGTGAACCAGACGATGACAGGCTCTGTGAGCCAATAAGTCCTACGGCAACGACACCAATGAATACATAGAGGATTGTTGATGTTGCCAATGCTAGGATTATTGCCTTAGGAATCGTGCGGCTGGCGTCTTTCACCTCCTCTGCCACAGTTGTCACCCTAGCGTATCCGCCATAGGCAAAGAAGATCAAGGCGGCGGCTTGGAACAGGCCTGAAGGCCCTCTTGGTATGAACTGGTCGAAATTCTGTAAGTTGATGAAACCAAGACCGAATACGATGAAGAAGACCACGATACAGACTTTAGCTACCACCAAAGCGTTGTTAACTAGGGCAGACTGGCGAACGCCAACGTAGTTGAGAAGAGTGAATGAAAAGCAGAAGACCGCCGCCACAATCGTCACCGACTGCTTTAAGACGGGAAGAAGACTTACCAAATACTGAGCAAAACCAAGAGACACGGCGCCACCTATGAATAGGTTGGAGAAAACCCACATCCAACCAGCCAAAAAGCCAGCGTAGGGTGAGATCATTCGATACGCAAACTCGTAGCCTCCGCCCTCACGCGGCATGTAGGCGCTGAGTTGAGCAAAGCTCAGGGCTGAGAAAGAAGCAATTGCACCAGCTAAGATGATGGATATGATGAAGCTGGGTCCAGCCAAACCAGCGACGATTCCCGTTACCACGAATATTCCGGCGCCTATGATGGCGCCTAGGCTGATGGCTGTGGCGTCAAACAACCCTAAAGCGCGGCGCAGCTGACCAGTTTGACCTTGTCCGGAGTTTTTGGTCATGATTTTTTCCGTTCAGAGCGCTTCTTGACTTCAGCTATTGACTCGGCAGTTTTCTTTGAAACCGGTATGATGGCTCGTTCAAACTTCTCTCTGGCTTTGGTCAGGGGTCTAGTAGCGTCAACGCCTGCTTTGGTAGTGAGCCCTGTTTCTTGGTCGGCTGAGGGGTCGAGTGTTGAGCCTCTGGCTTGAGGGATAACCAGGAGGTCTTCGCTTGCTTGGAAGCGCGTGGCGATTGCCCATTCCACCATGTCTGGATCGTAGACATCTATGTCTGTGTCAACCACAACCGCGTGTTTGAGGCTTGGGTGAGCGCTGAACGTGGCTGCCAAAGCGTTTTTGGCGTCTCCGTCAGCCAACTTGTCGATTGAAACTATTGCGTGGAACCATCCGCAGCCGCCGGTTGAAAGGTTAACAGCCTTAACCTTGGGCACGACTTTTGACACGGCTTCCCAGATCATGGTTTCGTGTGGCAGTCCCATCAACAGCTTGTGCTCCGAACCTGACGGCAACAACGCTTGATAGATGTAGTCTCTTCGATGCATCATGTTTACAAGTTCGATGACAGGCTGCTTTCGCTGAATGTCGTAGGTTCCCGTTATGTCAACTAGGGGGCCTTCAACCACATCTTTGTCGGTTAAGAGCTTGCCCTCCAGGACCAGTTCAGCGTCGGCTGGAGCGTAGGCATTTATCTGCTCACATTTGACCAGTGTCAGCCTGTTGTTGAGGAATGAGTTTGCTACGCCGAACTCACGCCGAACTCGCTTACGCCGAATGGAACAGGTGAGGCAGCAGCCAACATGACTGCTGGATGTGTGCCTATGGATATGGCTACGTCCACGTATTTCTTCTGTTCTTTTGCGGTCTTCTACATTTGACATAAATGGCGTGGCACCAGCCGAATTGCTAGGTGAGTGTCGTCTAGAACTTGAAGGCGGTGGATAGAGACGTTCTCGATTTTTCCATCTGGACTGCGGGCTGAGATGACAGAGGAGGTTATGTAGGCGCCTCCGTCCTGCTCAAAATGGGTCAGAATAGGTAGTTTTGACAGGCGGGGCTTTTCGACGACTTCTTTCACCGGTCCATCCTTCACAACTTTTGCCCTTGTGGGTTTTCGCCATGCCTCAGTAGCTCTCGTGTAGAGGTCTTCTTGGTTCACGCCCAAGGCCCAGCACAGTCGTTGGCGTGTGCCGCAGATTCCAGCCACGACTTTTGTGTTGGTACCTTTCACGTTATTGAAGTGGAATATTGGTCCGCCGTCGAATTCCTTCATGAAAGCTGAGATTTCGAAGCGAGGCGAAACTGGGTCTTCAACTTGCACGACCTGCTTTTTCTTTTTCATTTCAGTGACGAAGCTGCGCAGGCTCATGAGTTCTTGGTTTCCTCCTTTTCCTTGAATGTTCGCTCAAACAGTTCTATGAACACTTTGCCCGCGTTTCTTTCGTCTAGTGTTTTGGCGTAGACGGATGCTAAGCCTATTTTTCCGGTTTTGTGGGCTAATCGTTCGGCGAGTAGGCGTGCGATGATGGCGTTTCTGTCGCCTAGCAGCACTGAGGATACTGGTGGGCCTACCATTTTTTCTGTTGGCGGCACTGCTACTGCCAGTGTGCCTAGGTTGTCTTCACTTTCGCTGAGCATGATTAGGTGGGCGTTTTTGGTTTCGAGCCTTAAGGCGTAAAAGGTGGTTTCGTCTTGTTTGATTTCTTCTTGAACGATCTTTGCGCGCATTTTTGGATCACGTTGCAGGCTTATTTATTGCTTCGTATTACTACCTACTGCTTTTAAACTGAATTGGCGACTTGGCAGATGAGTGATCGGGAAAGGGAGAGGGCGCAGAGGATTCTGCATATACTCGGTGACGAGTTCGGTCTTCCAGAGTGGACTGTTTCGCGAAGGGATGTTTTTCAAGCTCTGATCAGAACTATTCTGTCGCAGGCTACGAACGACAGAAACAGAGACCGCGCCTACAAAAACTTGTCAGAAAAATATGATATAACTCCTGAAGGTTTGGCGAAGGCGAAGGTCAAGGATATTGAAGATGCCATTCGAGTTGGCGGTTTGTTCAGGAACAAGGCTAGGACGATTATTGCGCTTGCCAAAGACGTTCTCGAGCGTTTCAAGGGTTCACTTGACTTTGTGTACTCTGAGCCTCTGGATAAAGCTCGGTCTACGCTTATGAGTATTCCAGGTGTTGGACCGAAAACTGCTGACGTTGTGCTTTTGTTTGTTGCGAAGAGGGCTACTGTGCCTGTTGACACGCATGTTCATCGGGTTTCGAGGAGACTGGATCTGGCACCGTTGAGTGGCGACTATGAGGAGATTCGGGGTTCGCTTGAGTCTCTCTATGCTCCTAGGAACTATTTGGCGATTCATCTGCTCCTGATCAGTCTGGGCAGGAGATATTGTCGTGCTCGCAACCCTCTGCACAACTCGTGTCCAGTCCGGTTACTTTGTCCTGTTCCTAGACGAGAGGCTAGGCAGCCTGACTTGCATAGGCTGCATGGTAGCAGGGATTTTCCTTGACTGTGATGGCTCAGCGCAGACTTAGCGAGCGAGTGGAAGAGTTCTTTCCTTATCCTCGGGTTAGACCATATCAGGACCTGTTCACGAACACGGTTTTCGATGCTGTAAAAGACCGTAGGCACGTGCTTATTGAAGGCAGCAATGGCTTGGGCAAAACTGTTTCGGCGCTGTCAGCGTGTTTGCCTTTGGCCAAGGAGCATGACTTGCAGATTCTCTATGTGGCTAAGACTCATCGGCAACACGAACGAGTCATTGAGGAGCTGAGCGCCATTGCGAAACGGCAAGAGGTTTCTGGGATTTCGGTTCGCGGACGCACTGAGATGTGTTTTCATCCGTTTATTGTTCGTCATGCACCGGATGCCGCGTCAGCCATGGAAATCTGCGAATTACTGAAGAAGAGGAAGCAGTGTGTCTACTTTGAGAACATTGAGAGAAAGGGTGAACGCTTCTCCGATCTAATGCAACACGTTGTGTCTCAGCCTTACAAGGCTTCTGAGATTCAGGAGGTCTGTCGAGCTGAAGGCTTCTGCCCTTATGAGCTGGTCAAGAAGTGTTTGAGTCAAGTTGATGTTGTGGCTTTGAGTTACATGTATGTTTTTGACCCTTCTGTTCGAGGCGCCTTTCTCAAACATTTGGACAGACCCTTGCAAGAAGTCATACTCATAGTTGACGAGGCGCACAACCTGCCAGACACAGCTGTAGATATCGCGAGTGATAGCTTGACCCTCTTTGCTATGCGTCAGGCGCAGTTGGAGGCGGAAAGGTTTCGTCATCATGAAGTGGCTGATTTTGCTAGGCACTTTCGCGTCCTGACTGAACGTCTGGCTGAAGAGGTTGAGAAAGAAAGCTATGTTTCTCCTCCACTGCTTATCGACGCCTTGGCTAGGAAGACGGGCATCGGAGAACCTGAACCTTTCTTCGAAGACATGCATGAGACTGGCAGCCTCATTAAGCAGCAGCTGTTGACGCAGGGCAAGTATCCGCGGTCTTTCATTCATCGTGTAGGCGAGTTCATGCTGCGCTGGCTGGAGACGTCCGACGATGTCGCGTACACGCATATTTTGAGCCGCTACATTTCAGCAACTGGTTCACCCTCAGCCAAGATGGAGGTTGTGGCGCTTGACCCAGCGAAGATAACTGAGCCCGTTTTCTCAGCGGTTTTGTGCAGCGTCAACATGTCTGGAACTCTTCAGCCGCTCGAGTCTTATGCAAGAATGACCCACATGCCCGATTCAACGGTGTGTCGAGCTGTGCCCTCGCCTTTCCCTAGGGAGCACATTCTCAGCCTCGCCTGCTTGGGCGTGACAACAGCCATGGAACAGCGCACTCCGAGCATGTATAGGAAATTGGCTAGACGTGTGGCTGAGGTTGTGCATAACACGCCAGCCAACGTAGGCGTCTTCACCGCTTCCTACGAGGTTTTGGACAGGCTCTTGGAGGCAGGAATTGAGAACAGCTTGGAGAAGCCGTTGCTGCACGAGCACAGAGGCATGAAGTCGAAGGAAAACGACCGCTTAGTCAGCAAGTTCAAGTCTCATGCCAACCGAGGCGGTGCCGTCTTGCTGGGAGTGCAGGGTGGACGTTCCTCGGAAGGCGCGGATTACCCAGGTGACCAGATGAATTCGGTTGCCGTGGTCGGTGTGCCCTATGCGGAGCCAACGCCAAAGGTCAAGGCTCAGATCAGGTACTTTGAACGCTGTTTTCCAAGCCACGGAAGAGAATATGGCTACGTCATTCCAGCCTTGAAGAAGGCAGCGCAGGCCGCGGGCAGACCGATACGCACGCTTGATGACAGAGGCGCCATAATCTTCCTCGACCATCGCTTCGCCACACAATACTGCCAACACTATTTGCCCATGTGGATCAGAAGAGGACTCAAAACCCTACCAGACGAAGACAATGTCATAACAAGAGAACTGGGGAAATTTTACAGCCCATGCGATACAGAATAAAGATGTAAGAGGGGGCAGAGCCGCTGGCTCTAGTCATTGCCGCTAAGGCTGCATGCGTTTCAAGTCAGCTTGAAGACAGAATTAGCAAAGCGTTTCGCGCTGTTGAAATCATTACTTTCGAAAGTCAACTCAGGCATTCCTTTAGGCGGATGGAAAAAGTGCTTAGAGGTTACTCTGCGGAACTAGAGTTTGTTTCAATTCATACCCCAAGTGAATTAACGATTTCGGATGCTGTTGATGAAAACTACAGGATGCGTGGCTTGGCTTGTCTTGAGAGAGCAGTTAGGCTAGCCGCAGAGGTAAATTGCAGGCGCGTCGTTTTTCACGCATTCCACAATGTTACAGAGCTGGGAACGATCAAAAATATGGTTGCTCTTCGCGATAGAGCTCTTCAGAAGTGCGTTGAGGGCATAAGGTCTCTGAATCATCTTCTTGAGAACCTAGATGTGGTTCTTTGTATGGAGAACATAAACGCCTGCCTTTACCTCGATCGATTGCTGTACCCTATTTTCACTGCGTCACCTCACGATCTGCTTCGTGTGATAAAGGAATCAGGTTCAGATCATCTGAGACTATGTTTTGATATAGCTCACGCGCAAAATGCATGCAACTTCTTGCTTCAAAATCCTAGAATGAGAGCATTTTTCGGTGTAAGCAAGCTAACTGTTAAAGAATTTTGTGAGATGATCATCGACCACATCGATCTGGTACATCTGTCAGATGCTAAGGGCGTAATTGCTCGCAGAGACGCTGACAATCTTCCTTTAGGAATGGGTGAAATAGACTTTCGAAAGGTTCTGGAGCCAATTTTAGTAAGAAAGCGCCGACCGCCTATAGTGTTAGAAACCAATGAAATTGATGTCAACAATGCAATGAACATGGTTAAGGCTCGGGAATTTCTATCCCGAATAATGGCCCAAATCGGCGTAATCTAAGCAAGCAAAGATTATTACGTGGTCTAGTCAATATGCGTCATTGCTGAGGGTTATAGACTATGCAGAGGCTCAAACTGACTAAACCCTTGAAGCATCTTTCGGGTTCTGAACTGCACTGCAAGAACTGGCAGATTGAGGGTATTCTGCGCATGCTCTACAACGTGGTTGATCCTGAAGTGGCCAAAGACCCGGAAAAGCTCATTGTTTATGGCGGGACTGGTAAAGCTGCGCGCAGTTGGGAGTGCTTCAACGCTATTGTTGAGACTTTGCAGAAGCTCGAGCCTGATGAAACCATGCTCATTCAGAGTGGCAAGCCTGTGGCTGTTTTTCAGACTCATGAGTGGGCACCCAGAGCGTTAATCGTGAACTGTATGCTTGTTCCGAAGTGGGCTACTTGGGACTACTACTACGAGCTTGAGCAGAAAGGCTTGATCATGTTTGGGCAGATGACCGCGGGCTCTTGGGCCTACATTGGCACCCAAGGCATACTGCAGGGCACTTACGAGACCTTAGCGGCTGTAGCCAAAGAACACTACAAGTCAAGCCTAGCGGGCAAACTAGTTCTAAGCGCTGGCTTAGGCGAAATGGGAGGAGCACAACCGCTAGCCGTAACCATGAATAACGGCATCGCGCTGATCGTTGAAGTTGATAAAAGGGCTGTTGACCGGTGCCTCAAACACGGGTATCTTGAAACTTGGACAGACGACCTTGACGAAGCCTTAGCCATGGTTGAACACGCCAAAGAAGAGAAGAAGCCACAGAGCATTGGACTGCTTGGCAACGCAGCTGAGATTCATC